>Ga0070741_10014134_pt1 | contig 13884 bp, 12 predicted proteins | sample Coa_R1_4_FD_66440 | JGI IMG/M metagenome (GOLD analysis project Ga0070741, IMG submission 66440) | Surface soil microbial communities from Centralia Pennsylvania, which are recovering from an underground coalmine fire - Coalmine... | ecosystem: Environmental > Terrestrial > Soil > Unclassified ... | reverse complement strand
GAGGACGGCGTCGCCGTAGCGGTAGTGCTTCGGATGGCTCATCGCCGCGAGCACCAGGCCGTAGCTCGTCGCGAGCGCTTCCGCGTCGCGCGCGAGCTGGTCGACGATGGTGATGGGGGCGCCGCCCGCGAACAGCGTCACCGTGCTGTCGTCGCGCGCGAACCCGCGCTCGACGTGCAGCGGCTCCCACGGGCTCCGCTCCTCGTGCTCGGGGAAGCAGAAGCCGAGCTTCCCCGGCTGGCCGAGGGCGGCCTGGTCCACCTCGCCCGGGCGGCCGCCGCCGACGTTCCGGACGACGAGCTGGAGGGCGCGGCCGATCGTCGCGTTGGCGCGGTTCCCCTGCCCGAGCGCGTTCACCCCGGCGTTCATGCCGATCCGCCGGCGCACGGGGCCGTTCACGATGACGACGGGCCCGACGACGTGCGTCGTCGCGAGCACGCCGTGGAGGTTGAACTCGTTGCTGCACGCGGCCTCGACGGCCGCGAGGACGACGGGGAGGTACTCCGGCCGGCACCCCGCCATGACGGCGTTGATGGCCACCTTCTCGACCGTCGCCGGCACCATGTTCGGCGCCACGACGGCGACGATCTCGGCGGGATCGCGCCGCGTGCCGGCGAGCATGCGGAGCACGCGCTCGGGCGTCGGGGGGACGACGGGGAGACCGTCGGCCAGGCCCTGGTCGAACAGGAACTCGAAGGGATCCTCGGCGTCGGGGATCTCGATCGGGCGCGCGCCGAGCCGCCCGCCGCCCGCCTCCGCCGCGAGCCGCTCGGCGATTCCGGGCTCGACCGACCGCGAGCCGCAGCCGGGCCGGGACGCCGGCAGCCGGTCCCACGCGATCGCCGGCGCCGGCACGCGCGCGAGACGGGCGCACGCCGCGAGGAGCCCCTGCCAATCCGCGCGATCGAAGCCCTCGAAGCGCAGGTGCTCCGTCCCGTCCCCGTCGGCGAGCACGACGGTCGGCACGATCTCGACCGCGAAGCGGTGCGAGACGCGGAGCGCGCCGTCGTCGAGGAGCGGGACGGTCAGGTCGTGCGCGCGCACGAGCGGCGCCGAGTCCTCGTCCTGCCCGATCACCCACACGTCGACCGCCTCGGCGACGGCGCGGTGCGCCGCCTCGACGAGCGGCAGCGAGAGCCGGCACGTCGGGCAGTCCGCCTTCACGAAGCAGAGGAGCGCCGGCCGCCCCGTCGGGAACCGGCGCGTGCTCCCCGCGAGGTCGCGAAGCTCGAAGGCGGGAAGGCTCACGCCGCTCCTCGCGCCCGGCGCCCGACCGGCACGAGGCAGCCGGGCACCGGGCGGAACGCCACGCACGGCGCCTTCTCGGGGCCGCCGCTGCCCGTGCACGAGTCCGGCACGACGATCGCATCCTCCTTGATCGGCAGGCCTCCCATGGCATTCACTCCTTCGCGGAGGTGACGATGGCGGACAAGACCGTGATCCGGACGGCGGCGGCCCCAGCGCCGAGCCAGGGAGCGCCGTACTCGCAGGCGATCCGCTTCGGCGACTTCGTCTTCACCGCGGGGCAGATCGCCGTCGACCCGGCGACCGGCGCGCTCGTGCCCGGCGGCATCCGCGAGCAGACCGAGCGCGTGATGCTCAACCTGCGCGCCATCCTCGAGGCCGCGGGCTCGGGGATGGACAAGCTCGTGAAGACGACGGTGTTCTTGACGAACCGGGACGACTGGGCGGCGATGAACGAGGTGTACGTGCGGCACGTCGGCGCCCGCCCGCCGGCCCGCTCGGCGGTCGAGGTCTCGCGCCTCGCTCCGGGCGCCGTCGTCGAGATCGAAGCCGTCGCGCACCTCTGACGGGTCACATCAGCCCTGCTCGTCGAATCCGTTGAAGTGCCAGCTCGCGAGGCGCCAGACGCCGTCGGCCTCGCGCACGTAGACGTCGGTCGCGTCTCCCGTCCAGTCGCTCCGGACGCCGTCGATCGTCTGGCGCTGGACGTGCTTGAAGAGCGCGAGGCCCGTGTCGCCGATCTCGCGGATCGCGAGGTCCCAGACGCGGAGCTCGACGACCTGCATCCGGGCGGCGAGCGCGCGGAACTCCGCCTTGGTCGCCCGGCCGGAGCCCGTCGAGGTGACGACCGTCCCGAGGGCGCGCTCCGAGACGCCCGCGAAGTACTCGTCCCAGCGGCTCTCGGCGAAGAGCCGGTTCATGCGCTCCACCGTCCGTGCGAGCGATTCCGCCATGGAGTCCTCCCCCGTCGCCGCGGCGTCACGCGAAGCGCGGCACGACCTCGCGGGCGAACAGCTCGATCGACCGCATCACCTTCCGGTGGTCCATCGCTCCGAAGTGGTAGAAGAGGAGGAGATAATCGACGCCGCACTCCTCGTGCAGGTAGCGGAGCTTCCGCGCGACCGTGTCCGGGCTGCCGATCAGGCTCACGTCGCGGACCTGATCCCAGGTGAGCGCGTTCAGGTAGTCGCTGATGCCGGCGTAGAACCGGTACTGCTCGGGGACCTTCGAGCGGTCGGGGCTCGCCCACAGGTGCGCGGCCGCCCGGACGTACCACATCGCCGCCTGCTCGGCGTCCCGGCGCGCCGCCTCGTCGGTCTCCGCCACGTACACGAGCTGGTTGTGCGCGAAGCGGAGCTTTCCCGTCTGCCCGTGCTCCGCCAGCACGCGCGGCCAGACGTCGAAGTAGTCGCGCTTCAGCTGCGCGTGCGGGACGAGGTAGGGCGCTAGGAACGCGTTCATCCCGCGCTGCACGACGTCGTGCACGGTCGTCGGGCTCACCGCCGCCTGCCAGAGCGGCGGGTGGGGCTCCTGGATGGGCTTCGGGAAGACCTGGAGATCCCGGTACTGGAAGAACTTCCCGTCGTACGAGAACCGGTCGCGCGTCCACGCCTGGAGGATCACGTCGAGCGATTCGTGGAAGCGCTCGCGCGCCTCGCTCATCGGCACGCGCGCCGCCTCGAACTCCTTCGGCTGGTTGCCGCGGCCGACGCCGAAGTCGAGGCGGCCGCCGCTCAGGATGTCGAGCGTCGCGTACCGCTCGGCGGTCTCGATGGGGTCGTGCAGCGGGAGGACGCTCACCGCGACGCCGATCCGGATCCGCGCCGTGCGCGCCGCGACGTGCGCCGCGATGACGTCGATCGCGGGCCGGCCGTACGTCGAGAAGCGGTGCTCCGCGAGGAAGACGGCGTCGTATCCGAGCTGCTCGGCCAGCTCGTACTCCTCGAGGGAGTCGGCGAGGACCGCGACCTCGGAGACGCCGTCGGGAACGGGATGCGTGTTGATCAGGCCGAACTGCATGCGGCTTCCTCCAGGGTCGCGCCGGCCGGCTCCCGCGGCCCGGCGGCGACCACGCTGCCGAGCACCAGCGAGGCGCCGACGAGCTGCGTCGGCGTGAGGCGGCGGTGCAGCACGACGAAGTCGAGGCCGGCGGCGACGAGCGGGACGAGCAGGACGAGGAACGTGACGGTCGAGGCGCTGATCCGCTCGATGCCGCGGAACCAGAGCCAGTAGGCGAGCCCGGTGCCCACGAGCCCGAGGTAGACGAGGGCGAGCACGTTGGAGGGCGTGAGCGCCGGCACGGGCCCTTCGATGACGAAGGCGAGCGGGACCAGCAGGAGCCCGCCCACGACGAGCTGCCATCCGGTGAAGGCGCCGAGCGACGTCGGGCGCCCCCAGTGCTGCGTGAGGACGGTGCCGAACGCGATCACGACGGGGTTCAGGACGGCGGCGACGAGCCCGAGCGGGTCGAGGTGCGCCTCCGGCGCGAAGGCGAGGAGCCCGACGCCGACGAATCCCGTGCACGCCGCGATCACCCGGCGGGCCGACGGACGCTCGGCGAGGAGCTGCCAGGCGACGAGGAGGACGAAGCACGGCTGCGCGGCGGCGATCGTCGCGGCGACGCCCCCCGGCAGGCGGTAGGCCGCGATGAAGATGCACGCGAAGGCGGCGCCGACGTTGAGCGTGCCGAGCACCAGGATCCGCCACCACCAGACGCCGGAGGGCAGCTCGCGCGTCGGCGCGACGAGCAGCATGCCGACCGGCAGCGCCCGGAGCATGCCGGCGAGCAACGGCCGGTGCGGAGGCAGGAACTCGGTCGTGACGAGGTACGTCGTGCCCCACGAGATCGGGGCGACGGCCGTGAGGAGGCCGTCGCGCAGCGGCGACCGGCTCATGGGACCACCCCGCGCGGCGCCGCACTCGCGGCCCGAGGTCCTTGCGCGGCGAGCGGACCGTCGTTATACGGGCCGGGTGCGCGCGACCGGGTTGATCTCGTTCTCACTCGTCTTCGCTCTGCCGACGGGGGCGTTCGCCGGGTATCCCGCCGATCACGCCGCGTCGCTCGCCGACGAGGCCGCGGAGTGCGAATACATCCGCCAGCTCTGCGACGTCTCGCGCCGCCGTGACGAGGAGGCTTCGGCCGCGACGCGCGACGTCGAGCGCGACGCGACGCCCGAGAACGTCGACCGGTACCGCGACGCGTTCGCGCAGGCGGAGACCGCCTTCGGGGAGCTCGAGGAGGCCGCGCGCGCGATCCAGAAGAAACATCCGGAGGCGCCCGCATGTCTCGAGAAGTGCGCCGGCATCGCCGCCCGACTGCGACCCGCTGGGTCTTCGCCCTCGTACTGATCTGCGCGCTCCGGCCGGCGGCCGCCCTCCCCTTCTCGACCATCCCGATTCCCGGCGCCGGCGCCCCGAAGCTCCTGCACGTCGAGGGCACGCTGCTCGCCGAGCCGCCCGCGCGCGGACGGTTCCTCTCGGTGCGGATCGACGGCGTCACGCGCTACCTCACCGTCGACCAGCTCCGCCTCCTCGGCTCCTCGGAGACCGACCTCGCCGTGTTCGAACGGCTGAAGCCGAAGTCGCCGAATCTCGACCTCCGACCGCTCGACGCGAAGCAGGACCCGAAGCTCTCGGATCCGCAGCTGCTGGGTAAAGACGTCGTGCTCGAGGGCTACGTCCACCTGGACGACCGGAGCCCGATGATCGTCACGAAGCTCGAGCCCCGCGCGTCCTGAGCCGCACCGCCCCCCGCCCGCGCTGGACCCGCGGGCGGAGGGCGGACACGGCGAGCCGCGCTCGCCCTCTCGCCAGGGTCGGATCACAGGAACTGGTAGCGGAGGTCGACGAAGAGCTCCTGCATCCCCTTGTTGGCGAACTCGCCGACGAGGTCGTTCCGGTGTCCGTAGAAGAGCTGCGCGCCGATCTCCGCCTTGATCCGGTCGGAGACGTCGTAGATGAACCGCGGACGGAACCACCACTCGCCCGCCACGGAGTAGAACGCGAGCAGCTCCGACGTGAGCCGCGACTGGAGCGAGGTGTTCTGGAGGAAGAACGTGAAGCTGGTCTGCACGCTGTTCAGATGCGCGCCGCCCGGGTTCGTGAGCCCTTCGCGGGCCTTCACCCCGTCGGTGTAGCCGATCAGGAAGCTCTGGAAGATCTGGAAGCTCGCGAGCGTCTGCGAGTTCCAGCGCGGCGCGACGTACGGGAGGCCGAAGAAGATCTTGTCGATGCCGAGCACGTAGTCGGAGGAGTCGCGGAAGTAGTGCCCGCGGCCGTCCGGCTGGACGTTCCCGTAGAAGACGTTGTTCTTCGAGTAGAGCCACTCGCCGCGGAGCACGACGTTGCTCACCTTCACGACCGGCAGCTCGTAGAAGTTGTAGTCGAACGACGCGCCGAAGCGGTGCACGCGGTCGGGCTGGTTGATGTACGCGAGGCCGAGCGGCGCGTCGGGCGTGACGGGGACGAGCGCCGGTCGCGCGTGCGGCAGGTTCGTCCAGTCCCAGTAGTAGTTGAGCGTGTAGCCGAAGTTCTTGATCCAGTGCGACCACCGCACGCCGGCTTCGGAGTTCTCGAGCCGCAGGCCCGGGATCTTCGCGTCGTCGAAGAGGTTCGGCCGCACGGGGATGTGGAGGCCGTTCACCGCCGTCTGGAAGGTGTCGAACGCCCGGAACGACCAGGGCGAGACGATCGCGGGCGGGAACGTGTCGTTCTGGTAGAGCGGCGACCAGATGAACTGGAATCCGCCGTTCTCGACGATGTTCCGCGGGAGCTGGTAGTCGACGCGGAGCATCCAGAGCGGGATGCGGACCTCCTCGAACGTCGGGTAGAAGGGCTCACGGAAGTCGAACGGGTTGATGATGTCGAGCAGCCGGAACCCGTCGGCCTTGCCCCACGCGACCTGCTGGCGGCCGAGACGGGCGAAGAGCTTGCCGTACTGGTCCGACATCGGGACGTTGTAGTCGGCGTACAGCTCGCGGAGGAAGTCGTTGTACTCGAGGTCGAAGGTGTGGTGCAGGTTCCGCTCGGCGAGATCGCTGTTGCTCCAGTAGCGCCGCTGGTTCTGCACGTCGAAGACGTTGTCCGCGAAGAACCGGAGCCGCATGGTCACGGACAGGTCGTTCGTGAACTGCTCCTTCCCGTCGAACCAGAGCGACTGCTCGAACCGGTCGAGGGTGGCCTTGTCCCCCCGGAAGTTGTGCGCGTCGTCCAGGAAGAACCCGGTGCGGTTCCGGAAGAACGCCTGCGCGGAGAGCCCGTACTCGGGGATCTCGAGCGCGCGCGCCGCCGTCGCTCCGACCAGCACGACCCCCAGAGCCCACACAGCGGCGCCCGTGAATCGTCTCGGCGGAGATGCTGCCCTTCCTTCCATCGAATCCTCTCCTTCCCCCCCACAGGTTGGAGGACGTGATCCGTTACGCTTCCGCTCTCCTTGCCTCGGGAACGAGCTCCCTTCTCTCCACGTTCGCGGTCAGATACCCGGGCCGCAGGATCGCCCACAGCGCCGGCGTGACGAAATAGCTCATCAAAAAGCAGATCAACAGGATGAGCCCCATCCCGAAGCCGATCGTGCCCACGTAGAGCGGGATCGGGATCAGGGCCCAGCACCCGATGATCAGCGCGAGGTTCGAGGTGAGGAGCGCCCGGCGGATCTTCGTGAAGGCCTGGACGAGCGCCTCGTTGAAGTCCGCGTAGAGCGCGTACTCCTCGCGGAACCGGTACAGGAGGTACACCTCGGAATCGATTCCGACGCCGCTCGCGATCGCGAGGGCCGTCGTCATGTTCGAGTCCATCGGGACGCCGCACGCCCACATGATCGCGATCGTCAAGAAGATGCCGACGACGAGGGGCGCCAGGAGGAAGAGCGAGATCGTGACCGACCCGAGCATGACCACGGCGAGGACGAAGGTGCCCACCGCGGACAGGATCGTCCCGAGGAGGAGCCACTTCGCGATGCTTTCGTTGAACGCCTGGCTGATGGCGATCGTCCCGCCGCCGATGACGGCCTCGAGCTTGTCGCTCTCGAGGTGCTTCTTCGCGGCCTCCTGCGCCGCGGCCATGACGCGCTCGACGGTCGCCTCGCTCGTGTCGCGCACCATGATGACGATCGCCCCCGCCTTGTGGCCCGGGCTCACGATGGCGTCGAACACGCCCGGCTCGCCGTCCTCGTACATGAACACGTACTCCGCGAGCCCCTGCTCGGAGGGCGGGAGGGTGAACGCCTCGGGCTTGTCGCCGTAGAAGAGGCGGTTCATCACCTTGAGGTAGTCCGGCAGCCCGAGCGTGGCGCCGACGCCGTCGACGCTCTTCATCTCCGTCTCGAATGCGTCGATGGAGCGGAGGACGTCGAGGTCGCTGCTCAGCGTGACGTCGCCCTTCGTCTTCACCATGACGACGAGCGGGTAGACGCCGCCGAAGTACTTCCGGATGTTCATCTCCATCTCGTAGATGGGGTTCCCCTCCCACGAGCGGGTGAGCGAGTTGTGGATGGCGTAGGTGTTGTCCTGCGAGAAGGTGAGCTTCGGCACGACGTAGATGGACCACGCGAAGGCGGCGGCCACGACGCCGAGGACGACGGCCTGCGCCGTGCCGTTCTCCACCATGAGCCGCGCGATCTTCTCGGTGAACGCGTCCACCTGCCTGCCCTCCGGCTCGGCGGCGGCGCGCTTGGCGTGGAAGAGCCGGAGCACCCAGTACATCGCGGGCATCAGGAGGAGGAACTCGGCGAGGGTCACCGAGACGAGGCCGAAGGTCGTCACCTGCCCGAGGAGCGACACGTTCGAGAACGGCACGAACGAGAGGACGACGAAGCTCATCGCGTCGGTCAGGAGCGACACGACCATCGGCTTGAAGCGGAGCGCGAACGTGTCGATGAGCGCGTCCTCGATCGACTCGGCCTTCGGCAGCGACTCGTCGAACAGGCGCCGGACGAACTGGACGGCGTGGCACGAGCCGGCCGCGACGATGATGAAGGGGGCGATCAGGACCGCCGCCGACTCCAGGACATCGCCGAACGCGAGGTGGTAGATCCCGAACCCCGAGACCGACGCGTAGAGACCGACGAGCACCGGCAGAAGCGCCCCGGACAGGCGCCGGATGAAGAGGAACAGCATGACGCCCATCGCGACGAGGAAGGCGGCGAAGGCGATCGCGACGTAGTAGAGGCCGTCGCTGTTCACCCAGCCGATGATGATGGGCGTGCCGCTCGCCTCGACATGGTCGTGAGCATCGTTGTACTTCGCCGTGAGCGCCTGGACCTGCTTGTAGATCGCGACGGGGTCCGTGTACGGGAGGACGTTGCCGAGCGTGTCCTTGAACGGCGAGGTGCGGAAGTCGGCGGTGATGACCGTCGACTTGCCGTCCGGGGAGGTCGAGACGAGGGGCCCCAGGATGAGGGGGTTGTGGTGCGCGCCCCACTTGACCCGCCCCATGGCCGCTTCGTCGCCCGGCTCGGGAACGGTCTCGAGGAGGGGCTTGTTTTCGATGAACTCCTCGCCGTCCTCGAGCAGCTGGAAGCGCATGTAGCGCGCGTTCTCGTTGCCGATCGAGTGCACGGTGTAGGTGATCACGCCCTTCAGGTTCGTGAGCTCGAAGGTGAGCCCCTTCACCTTCTGGAGCGTGGTCGGGTTGAAGATGTCGCCGTCCCGCGGCGTCACCATGATGACGACGTGGTTCGAGCCTCCGAAGCGCGCCTCGATCTCGTGCGTGCGCTGCACGAGGGGGTGGCTCTGCGGGGCCCAGGCGCCGGGTTCGTCGTAGAGCTTGAACGTGGAGCCGAGCCAGAGGCCGACGGCGGCCCACGCGGCGCCGAGGAGCAGGAGCAGGACGGAGCGGCGCAGGATGAACCGCGCCGCCGCCTCCAGCGTCTTCTCACTGATTCCCATCGATCGGATCCTTACGTCGTACTCGGTGGCCGGTGCGTCAGTCCGGATTCGTCTTCACGTCGGCCGGATGCGGCCACGGATCGGGCGACACGACCCAGTCGGACGGCGTCGGGCCGTACTGCGTCGTGCTCGTGTACTCCTGCGTGAGCACGTCCGGATTGAAGATGTCCTCGGAGAAGTTGGTGTCGAAGAAGGACTCCTCCCACGGCACCTTGCTCCGCCGGTGCGCGCCCCAGAAGACGCTCTTGTACCCCGTGCGGGTGTCGTAGAAGCTGTCCGTGTCCCAGATGAGGTACGTGCTCGGCACCTTCGGATCGATGAGGGTCGCCGGGCGGTGGTTGTACCAGCCGGTGCGGATCAGCTCGCCCTTGCCGTCGTACACGAGCTCGAGGTCGACGCCGAACGTGAACATGTTCACGTAGATCGTCTTCTTCGCGAACCAGTACTCCTTGTCCTTCGGCGTCGCCTCGATCACCCAGTGCGGCGTGCCGATGCCGTCCGGGCGCTCCTCCTTCGCCTCCCAGCCGGTCGTCCCGAAGCCCCACTGCTGCGGGCCCGGATCCTTGAACAGCTCGGTCCGGAGCACCTTGTAGTTGTGGTTGTAGGGCGAGGTCTGCGGCAGATCCTCGTTCCGCATCGGCGTACCGGCGAAGTAGTCCTGCTTGGCGGCGGTCGCGAGGCGCCGCACCTTCCGCACCGACGGCAGATAGAGCCAGTTGTCCTGCTCCTTCACCGGATCGTCGTAGACGTAGGTGAGGAACCCGACGCCGCGCACGGAGCGCGGGGCGGTCAGGACGATGAAGCGCTTGTTCAGCATCTTGTTCGCGTCGTAGATCTTCTTGAACTCGGGGCGGAGATACGCGCGCTTCCACTCGATCCCGCACCGGGTCCGGACCTGGCCGGTGGCGGAGATGATGTCGAAGCAGAACCCCCCCTTCCAATCGAGCATCTGGGAGGTGTCCTCGACGAGGCACCAGCCGCGCATCACGGCCTGGCCGTCGAGCTTCGCGCGCTCGTCCACCGAGATGTCGAGCGGCGGGTACGGCGTCTTCTCGCCGTAGAGCTTGTAGTACCAGGAGGGGCCCTGCTCCCGGAGGTCCTTCGGGTGCCACGGCTTCGGCTCCCACGTGACCTCCTCGCTCCCCCAGGTCACCTTGTACTTGTCGGTGCCCGCGATCTTCTCGACGCGCCACTCCTTGCCGCCGATCGACTTGGAGAACACGTCCCCGCCGGCCGTCGCCGCCGGCTTGCTCGCAGCCTTGTCGGCGGCGAACGCGGGCGCCGCGCAGACGGCCAGCAGCACCGCGATCCACTGAACGGATGCCTTCATGGTTCCCCCTTCTTTTCCCGCATCCCGCGCGTCACTGCGCGAATGCCTCGATCATCGCCTCGTGATTGGCCTTCGTCTCGGCCGGATCGACCCCGAAGAACGGACAGAACAGGAGCGGCAGCTCGAAGCAGCCCTCGAAGGCGCCGAGCTGCCGGTGGACGTCGTCCGGCGTCCCCGCGAGCGTGAGCGTCGTCACCATCTCGTCCGTGACCGCCCGCAGCATGGCGTCGCGGTCGCCCCGCTGCATCGCGGCGCGGATCGCCTCCTTCTCCTTCGTGAACCCCGCGGGATCCAAGACCGCGTCGAAGTACGGGAGCGTCGAGTAGAATGCAACGATGTGGCGCGCGAGGTCGCGCGCGCGCTTGGCGTCCCGACTCACCGCGCAGCACTTGATCGCGCAGATCTCGAACGGCTTCCCCGACCGTCCCGCCGCGCTCATGCCCTCGCGCACGTTGCGGTGGACGACGTCCCGGATGTACGCGGGCGTGTTGAGCGTGTTCACGATCACGCCGTCGGCGTGCGAGCCGGCGAGCCGCATCATCGCGGGCATCGTGATGCCGAGATAGATCGGGATGCGCTCGTGGCTCGGCGGGACGAAGCGGGCGTAGCGGCGGATGTGGAAATACTCCCCGTCGTAGTCGAAGGGCCGGCCGGGACCCGACGCCCACATGCCGCGGAGACACTCGATGTACTCCCGCATGCGGCGCACCGGGCTCGCGTACCGGAGGTCGTGCCAGCTCTCGTTCCACTCCTTCGGCGCGACGCCGAGGCCGAGGACGAATCGGCCTCCGGTCAGCTCCGCCATCGACATCGCGGCGAGCTCGGTCAGCACCGGCGGGCGCGCGAACTGGACGACCCCCGTGCCGAGCCGCACGCGCGGCGCCGCCGCGGCGATCGCCGCCAGGGGGACGAAGCCGTCACGCCAGATCTCGCACGTCCAGACGCTCTCGGCACCGGCGTCCTGTGCGAGGCGCCCGTAGCGGACCATTGCGTCGAGGGACAGGTTGTCCCCGCTGAGGAGCAGACCCCACCTCTGCCGACGGCGGGGCACTACCGGGTTCCGAGGCGAGCAGCACGCCGGGAGCGGCGCGCCAAGCGGGGACGCGACCCCGCTCCGATCGGTACGGCCATCGCTTCGTTCTCCTGCTCGGGAGCTGCTCCGGGACGTTGCGGCTCGGCCCGGCACGCAGGATCCGTGCCAGATGCGAAGGCTCGCCCCGCGGCCCGCTCGCTTCCGATCCGGCGCGATTCACCGAAATTGCGTGACCACTCTCCGATATTTCGTAGCTCTCGCATCAGGCGCCCGTGGAACCGGGGCCGAACATCCGATCGAGGTAGTAGTTGAAGAAGTGATGGAGCGGCCGTTCGAGCCCCACCATCGGCCCGGGTCGGAAGGCACGCGACTTCACCCCGTTCTGGAGCGAGCGCAGCATCGCGCCGTCCTCGCTCGCGACGAGTCGGATGAAGTCCCGGTACACCTGGTTCCGGGCTTCGAACGCGGGCGGGGGAAGCTCGAGGTGCTGCTTCGGGAACTGGGTCCAGATCGTCACGCGGGAGCGCTCGGGCGAGATCGGATGCGTCACCCACGGCTGGAGGAGGTCCTGCCGGCCGAAGATGTTGAGCGTCGGCTGGACGAAGAAGGCGCAGGCGAAGTTCGGCGACGGCCGGCGCTCGGCGAGCCACGGCATCGGCCCGAAGAGCGACATGCCCTCGGGCGCCATCGTGAACGCCTCGTACTCGGCGTGGAACCGGCCCTGGCTCTCGTAGACGAAGGCCGGATTGTCCGGGAAGTACTTTCCGAACGACGTCGCGTGCACGACCTTCACGTGGTAGAAGTCGGACACGTTCTCGGGGATGAACTTCCAGTTGCAGTCGATCTCGAAGACGTACTCGTCGGTGATGACGGTCTCCTCGGGACGGAGCAGGCCGCCGAGCTTCCGCGCGCCTTCGATGTCGAGGTAGTCCGCGAGGCTCGTCGAGGCCGGGTCGAAGCTCACGAAGATCCACCCGCCCCAGGTCTCGAGCTTCACGGTCGGGAGCCGGCAGCTCGCGAAGTCGAAGCTCGCGGGGTCCACGGTCTTGCTGAGCGGGGCGCCGAGGAGCTTCCCGTCGAGCCCGTACGTCCAGCCGTGGTACGGGCACGAGAACTCCTCCCGGTTCCCCTCCCCGCTCGCGACCTCGACGCCCCGGTGCCGGCACACGTTCGAGAACGCGTTCAGCCTGCCCTGGCCATCGCGGCAGACGAGGAGCGGCTCCCCGGCGATCCTGAGCGCGCGGTAGTCCCCTGGCTTCGCGAACTGCTCGACGCGCCCGACGCAGAGCCAGTCCTTCATGAAGATCTGCTCGATCTCCAGCTCGAAGACCTCGGGCGAGTAGTAGAACTCGCCGGGGAGGTGGTGCGCCTCCGTCAGCTCCCGTCGCGTGGCGGAGAAGTCGAGGCGCCCGCCGACCCGCTCGCGACCGACTGCCACGGCCATCGTCGTCCTCCTTCGCCGGACGTTGGCTCGCCGGCGACTGTCGTCAGCAACGGCATTTCCCCGACCATCGCCCGCACGAGCTCCGGCGTGATCGAGAGCCGGTCCACGGTCTTCCAGCCGAGCGGTGCGAGCGGCGGCACGTCCGCGGCCGTTGGATCGCGGTCGACGGCGACGACGGCCGCGACGATGTCGCCGACGAAGCTCACCTCGCGGACCGCGACGAGGTTCCCGTCGCCGACCCGGACGACTCCGGGAAGGGCCCCGGACGCGGCGACGTCGATCGCCCGGATGCGCGCGTGCGCGTGAGAGGTGCGAACGAGCGCGATGGCCACGGTCCCCGGGAGGCGGACGTCGTCGCCGTGGCTCGCCCGCCCGAGAAGGAGCGGGGATCCTCGACTCGCTCGACCGACGTGCCGAAGATCCCCGCGGTCGCCATCGGCTCTCCTACTCGACGAACGGCATCGCGAAGGGGCGCATCGGGGAGCCGGTCGATCCCCGGAGCCTGAGCGGCGCGGCGAAGAAGCCGAACTCCCACATCTTCTCCTGCGCGAGCTCGTCGAGCTTCAGCACCTCGATGATCATCGTGCCCATGTTCGCGAAGAGGTAGGAGTGGACGGGCAGCCAGTTGTCGGGCTCGGCGGAGGGCAGCTGCTCGAGCGCCACGTTGTCGCCGCCGATGCAGATCGCGCCGCACTCCTCGGCGAGGAAGCGCGCGCCCTCGAGGTTGAGCCCCGGCTCGTCGAGCAGGTACGCGTCGTGATCGGGCCAGAGCTTCATGCGGCCGGTGCGCAGGCACACGACGTCGCCCTTCTGCATCTTCACGTTCTGCTTCTTGATCGCATCCTTCAGGTCCTGCGCGCCGATGCCGTAGGACTTCGGCAGCACGTCGACGCCCTTCAGCCCGGCGATGTCGAGCAGGACGCCGCGGGCGACGATCGGCGGGAACTTG
>Ga0070741_10014133_pt1 | contig 13885 bp, 10 predicted proteins | sample Coa_R1_4_FD_66440 | JGI IMG/M metagenome (GOLD analysis project Ga0070741, IMG submission 66440) | Surface soil microbial communities from Centralia Pennsylvania, which are recovering from an underground coalmine fire - Coalmine... | ecosystem: Environmental > Terrestrial > Soil > Unclassified ... | reverse complement strand
TCGGTCGGCCACGAGCGAGCCGGTGGGACGGGTCTTGATCTCGCCGAACCACGGCTCGTAGGCATCGAACACGGAGTGCATGATTCCGGTGCCGCGGGTCTCGGTGAGAAACTCAGTCCGAAGGCCAATCAGCCCACGGGTCGGCACCAGGTACTCCAGGCGGACCCAACCAGTGCCGTGGTTGACCATCTGCTCCATCCGGCCCTTACGCAGCGCCATCATCTGTGTGACCTGACCGAGAAAGTCTTCGGGCACGTCGATCGACAGGCGCTCGACGGGCTCGTGCAGCCTGCCGTCGATCTCGCGGGTGACGACCTGCGGTTTGCCGACCGTCAGCTCGAACCCTTCTCGACGCATCGTCTCGACCAGCACCGCGAGCTGCAGCTCGCCCCGGCCCTGAACCTCCCAGGTGTCGGGCCGGTCGGTGTCCTCGACACGGATTGACACGTTGCCGACGAGCTCGGCATCGAGCCGGTCCTTGACCAGGCGCGCGGTCAGTTTCGTGCCTGACTTGCCGGCCAGCGGAGAGGTGTTGATACCGATGGTCATCGAGAGCGCCGGCTCATCGACGGCGATGAGCGGCAGCGGGCGCGGGCTATCCGGATCGGCGATCGTTTCGCCGATGGTGATCTCGGGGATGCCGGCGACGGCGACGATCTCGCCGGCCGAGGCCTCGTCGGCCTCCGCCCGCTGCATCCCGTCGGTCAGATACAGCTCGCTGACACGAGCCCGCTCGACGCTGCCGTCGCGCCTGCACCATGCGACCGGCGCGCCTCTGCGCAACGTCCCGTTATACACGCGACAGAGCGCTAGACGGCCCACGTATGGGGAGGCGTCAAGGTTGGTGACGAGCGCCTGGAGATTCTCGGTGTCGTCGTAGCTCGGGCCAGGGAAGTGCTCGACGATGAGCTCGAACAGCGGTCGTAGGTCGTCGCCCACCTCTCCGGCGTCGCGCGATGCCCAGCCCGCCTTCGCATTCGTATAGATGACCGGGAACTCGATCTGCTCCTCGGTGGCGTCAAGGTCGAGGAACAGCTCGAGCACCTCGTCCTCGACCTCGGAGATGCGGGCGTCGAGCCTGTCCACCTTGTTAACGACGAGGATGGTCGGCAGCCGCCGGGCCAGGGCTTTCCGAAGTACGAACCGCGTCTGCGGCAACGGACCCTCGGAAGCGTCCACTAGAAGCAGAACGCCGTCGACCATGGTCAGTGACCGCTCCACCTCGCCGCCGAAGTCAGCGTGACCGGGAGTGTCGACGATATTCAGCTTCACCTCGCCGTAGCGGACCGACGCGTTCTTGGCGAGAATCGTGATTCCCCGCTCCCGCTCCTGGTCCAGCGAATCCATGACGCGCTCGACCACCTGCTCGTGCGCGGAGAACACGCCCGACTGGCGAAGCATGGCGTCGACCAGGCTCGTCTTCCCGTGGTCGACGTGCGCGATGATCGCGATGTTGCGGACGTCCTTCCGCTGCGGCACGCGAGCGATATTAGGCGCGCGGGGGCCGGCGGCCCCCGGCTGGGCTACTTCTTGCCAGCGCCGCCCAAGGCCCGCGACCTTGTCGCGGCCGACTTCCCGGCTTGCTTGGCCGCCTCGCCGGCTGCGCCGGTGACTTTCTTGGTTGCTTTGACCATGCCACCCGCGGCTCGCCGCGCCTGACCGGCTGCCTGTCCGGCCGCCTTGCCCTGGCGGGTGGCCGCCGCTTTGGTGCCCGCGCTCTGCGAACGTGCCTTCTTTTGGTTGCGCTGTCGTGTTGCAGCTGCCTTCTTTGCCGCCGCCGAGCGGTCCGCTTTCGTCTGGGCCATCGCTCCTCCTTGTTGCGTTGCAGGGTTTGGTCCCGTCCTACCCGTACACCTAGATCGAACGCAGCTTTCCGTTGCTGACGCGCGCAGGTTTGCGCCGTGGTTAGGCTCAGCGACGGAAATGGCGCCGAGGCTAGGAGGTCGGAGTGCGCTACGGCTTGAAGTGGTGGGAGCGGGTGGCGCGAGAGGTTGCCGGTGACCCGCGTGAGTTCGTGATCAACCTGCCCGACAGGTTTCTCGAGCTTCGGGAGGTGCACGCCTCACGGACCAAGGGTGGGGGCTTTATGCCGTGGCCGCCGTGTCCGTATGAGGTTGACCTCGACTGGGAGGAGCGTCTGCACCGGGCGCTGGGCGTGCCGTGGCCGTGCCCCTTCTCGAGCGAGTTCTGGGATCTGTGGCCTCGGGTTGTAGAGCCGATGGTTCAAGCAGGGGTGCAGCTGGGTCGAGGCGCGTTTGCGGGTTGGGGGGACGGAGAGCCGGGATTTGCGCGGGCCGTGTGGTGTGTCGTGCGGCACCTGAAGCCGCACACCGTTGTTGAGACGGGCGTTGCGCGGGGCATAACGTCACGCATTGCGCTCGAGGCCCTCAAGAGCAATGGCGAAGGGCATCTTTGGAGCGTCGATCTGCCGCCGGCCAGCGCCCCGCAGGCGCACGCCCAAATCGGTATGGCAGTGCCCGATGCCATTCGACACCGGTGGACTTACGTGCGGGGATCGAGCAGGCACCGTTTGCCGAGACTGCTTGCCGACCGAGGGCAGATCGACCTGTTTATCCACGACAGCAAGCACACCAAGCGGAATCTGTTGTTTGAACTCGATCGAGCTTGGGCTTCGATGCGCCCGGGCGGCGTGGTACTGGCAGACGACATCGACCTCAACTGCGGCTTTCATCGGTTTCAGACGGCTCAGCGCTCCTGCGCGACGCTGCTGGTCTGTCACGCGGAACCGCTTCAACCAGATCTCGGGCGCCAGGACGACAGGGGTCTTTTCGGTATCGCCCATAAGACCTAATCTGCGCGCCATCGACTTCTTTGTCTACAGCCGCGCCGGAGGCCTCGAACCCGACGCCGAGCTCACCGAGCAGCACTGGTCCTACATGGATCAATTCGCCGACGGCATGATCGCTCGCGGCCCCACACTCGCCGCCGACCGGGTGACCTGGACGGGGAGCCTTCACATCGTCGGTCTGCCGAGTATCGGGGCGGCTCGCGAGTTCGTTGGCGCGAGCCATACAACCGCGCGGGCCTGTTTGACGACCACGTCATCCGCCGCTTCGAGAACCTGCTCGGCCGGACCATGTGGGACTCGCCGCAGGAATCCGTTGACCCGCGCTTCATGGTGATCGCGCACCTTCGGCCCGAGGCAGGCGACGATGGACCGGCGTCCCCGGCCGACTTCACAGCTCTGCCGCGCGAGCGCTTAATTGTCCATGGCGAGCTGTTCACACCAGACGAGGTAGTGCCGGCCGGACTCGTGTTGGCGCTCCAAGCGCCAACACGAGCAGCGGTTGATGGCCTTCTCAGGGGTGGACTAGCCGGTGCGGATCACCGCTTCGACGTCGAGATCCATGACTGGGAGTTCGGCGGCCGCCGCTGAGCGCCGGGGGCTATGCCGCGCTCGCTCTCTGATCCCTAGCGCGTCGGGTGCACCGCCAGCGCGCTTCCGCCACCGAGGCGGACGGGCTCGGCAATCGCTTCCGCGCGTCCGTGGCTGAGGATCTGGAGGGCGGTGGCGTCGCCGGGGTAGTGGTCCAGAGGCAGGATGGGGCCGGTGGCCTCGGTGAACCGCTCGCCGAACTGTCTGTGCAGTTGCTGGGCAAGGGAGCTGTTGTAGAAGGCGGGCTCGGCGAGAGAGGTTTTCGAGTTCGTCTGGCTGACTCGTGGGGCAGCCAGCGCGGCGGGGAGCGACATGCCGAAGTCCACATGGTTGATAAGGGTCTGGGCGACGGTGGTGATGATCGTCGAGCCGCCGGCGGCACCGATCGCGAACACCGGCTTACCGTGCCGGAACGCGATGACGGGACCCATGCTGGAGCGTGGGATCTTTCCCCCCGCGGGAAGGTTGGGGTCACGCGCGCCTGGTGCGGGCGGTGCAAAGTCGAAGTCGGTCATCTCGTCGTTGAGCAGGAAGCCGTATCCCGGAACGGTTTCGCCGCTGCCGCCGAAGAAGTTGATCGTATTTGTGTAAACGACGATGTCTCCCCACTTGTCTGTCGCCACGATGTTGTTGGTGTGCGTTGGTTCGGGAGAGGCCGTCGACGTCGAAGCTGACGTGCGGCACTTCGCGTACGGCGGGTACGGGTGGCCCGGCGGCTGGGGTGAGGGCAGTGCTGTGTTGTGAACCAGGCAGCGACGGGTCGCGGCGAACGCCGGGCTAAGAAGGCCGCTCAGTGGGACGCGTACATAACGCGGATCGCCGACGTACGCGTCGCGGTCGGCATACGCAAGGCGCGATGCCTCGAGGTATTCGAACAGTGCCCTCGCCCTTGGCTGCCGGCCCAGGTTCCAGCCGCTGAGGATGTTCAGGATCTCGCCCTCGGTCGAGCCTCCACTTGACGGCGGGCGCATGCCGTAGACCTGCAGCCCGCGATACCCGATCCGGGTTGGTGGTTGGATCCTCACGGCGTAGGAGCGCAGGTCTCGCTCCCTCAGGATCCCGGGTCTGGTGATTAGCGTGGTGCCCGGGTGGAGCACGGGGTGATCGTCGGCCTTGACGATCGCGCGGCCGATCGGCCCGTCGTACAGATACGACGGGCCGTGACTGGCGAGAAGCTCGTACGTCTTGGCCAGGTCGGGATTGCGTAGCAGCGTTCCAACTGGCAGCGGGTTCCCGGTCTTGGTCAAGAACAGCGCGCGGCTGGCCTTGTATGCGCGCAACACGCCGAGCCCGGAGTCCTCGAGCTGCTTGAAGTCGAAGTTGGTCCTGAAGCCGTGCTTCGCGACCGCGATCGCTGGTTGCAGATCAGCGGCGAAGCTACGGCGACCGTACAGGTGAATCGCTTTCGCCCAGTTCGCGACCATGCCGGGCACGCCGGTGGACAGAGGTTGCTCCGACGCGTAGTAGTAGTCCATCGGCCGGCCGGTCCCCGGGTTGACGAACATCCTCGAGGTGCACGCGGACGGGCACGTCTCCCGACCGTCGATCGTCACGACTCGATGGCTGTGGGCAAGGTAGATGACCATGAAACCGCCGCCGCCCGGTCCGGCCACGAACGGGATCGTGTCGCCCATCGTGCTCGCGGTCGCGACCGCAGCGTCGATTGCGTTTCCTCCCCGCTTCAACACTTCGATGCCGGCCTTGCTGGCATCCAAATCCATCGACGCAACCGCACCGCCAGTACCAACCGCGACCGCCTGCTTCCGCGCCGCGACGGGAACGGCACCCGCGCGCACGTGTCGAGCGGTGGCGGCGCTCTCGTTTGGCGGCGACACCACCAGCAATGCGGCTACTGCTGCCGCCGTGAGCCCCAAACCCACTCGACGCATGAATTCCGGTTACCCATAAAGCGTTGGCCACCAAACGCCGACTCAGGAGTCCTCACCCGGCTCCCTCCGACCCCTTCTTTCGGTGCGGATCCCGCAAGTGCGGTGCGCCAGCATTCCGCATTCCGTCTTCCCGCTACGACCGGCAGTCCGGCGCCCGCGACGAGGGCGAGCACGCACGACGTTCGGTGCAGCCGCCTCGTCGCCGAGCCGCTCGCTGAGTTCGGCCAGGTCAGACGAGTCCAGCCAGACTCCGGGCGGCGGGAGGTAGCCGGTCGAGTTCTAGGCGACTTGACTTCTCCTCACTCGCCGGATTTGATTTGCACCATCCTGTGGGCGGCAATTAAGGGAGGAAGCCTCATGAAAATACGACGGACACTGCTGATCGGCACGGTGGCCGCAGCAACACTTGGCCTGGTGCCTGCCGGGCTGGCAGTCGCGTCGGCGCATTCGCGATCCGCGACCACGATCAAATTCGTAGCGACCCAGACTGGGCAGCACCGCAGCTCGAAGACCACGTTCGAAGAGGTCGGCACGGCCACGAAGAATGGAAAGCTGATCGGCTACTACACGTTGTCCTGCCAGTTCACTTCCGCCACGGTCGCCAAGTGCGGCGGGGCAGGGTCACTCTCCCGCGGGATGATCTACTTCAAGTTCCCGCTCTCAACAAAGAGCAACACCTTCTCGGGCACGGTCACCGGCGGCACGGGTGCCTACAGCGGCGCGAAGGGAACGATCACCGGGAAAGCGATCAGCAAGAAGAAGGAAGCGGTGACCATCGTCGTCACCTGACAGCAGTTCGGACCGGCCGGCCGATCGGCTGAAAGCTCTCCGGCCTAGTTAATTTCGTTGCCGGCGGGCTAGACCGCGGCGGTGGGTCCAGGACAAGTTAGTGGGTGGGCGTCCTGCGAGGACGCCCGCCGCATGCATCGCTCCAATAAGCTGGCGCGAACCAACCCGGGACTGTCCGGGCGGGATCGTCAAGGGCCGGAGACTCATGTTTCGACCGCGTGTCGATGGTGACGCTGCCTTTGCTGAAGTCCTCGGCTAGGAGTTCGACGTTGTCGTGTCCGCAGCGGGGAACCACCGTGCTTTTTCCTCACCGGGGCGCGAAATCAAGTCGCCGACTCGCAACCGCTCCAGAATTGAAACCAACTCCACGAGCCCAACGAATCGAACCTCGCTGCCGGATTCGTCAATTACGCGGCCCACGATGGGCTGTGATCCTGCGTCAAGCTCAAGCATCACGCGCACGTGCTCAATCGTCATCCGCGTGCGCCGGCTTCGCAGTGGGGACTGGCCCTACTCTTTCGTCACGACCCGCTGGTCATCAAGCGCAGCGGCCAGCGCACGCCGGTCGGAGATGTCAAGTTTCATGTAGCAGTTCGCGAGATGCTTCTCGATGGTCTTCCGCGTTACAAAGAGGCTTTGCGCGATCTCAGCATTGGATCGACCCTCAGCCGCCATGCGTGCGACCCGAAGCTCGCTTGCCGTGAGCGCCTCGACGCCGTGGAGCCAATCGCGGCGAGGGCGGGCGCCGGCGGCTGCAAGTTCGCTACGTGCGTCCTCGGCCAGCGCTAGAGCACCGCAGCGCCGCGCCAGCTCAAGCCCTTCGCGCAGCGGCTGACGTGCGTTTGATCGCTGATTGGAGCGTCGGGCCGCACCGAGCGCGATCAAGACGCGAGCTCGCTCGAGGGCGGCTCCACTTCGCTCAAGCTCGCGAAAGGCCTCCCGGCTTAACCTGATCTGGACTTCCCCACTCTCGCACCGGCTCAGAGAGAGCAGCGCGATCGCCCTTGCCCGAGGGCCACCGAGCGACCGTGCCAATGCCACTTCCTCCTGGGCCAACAGTCGTGCTTTCTCGACCTCGCCCGCGTGCGCAAGCGCTTCGGCGAGCGCGGCGCGCCAGGGGATGGTGCTCGGATTGCGCGCGCCGATGGCTTCCAGCCTTCGGCCGCAATCGCGCAACTCCTCTATGGCGCTGGTGACTCTTCCCGCGGCTAGGTAGACGCGGCCGCGCGTATGCAGCAGATGCGCAGTCGCGCCCGAGGCTTCGGGCGGCATCGCAACACCAGCTACCAGCGCGAGCGCCTCGTCAAGCTCCCCTCGCTCCAACAGCGCGTCCCCCAGATACGCGGTGGTAGTCAGCCACCAGGCGAGGGGCTGCTGCTCGATTGCGCCCAGCGCTTCGCGCGCGTCCGCTTCGGCGTCGGGGACCGCCCCGCGGCGGTAATTGAGGTGAGAGCGAACGCCCTTGGTCCCACACAACCCGATTGGTGAGCCGTGCCGAACGGCGTACTCCAGCGACGCTTGCAGCACCTTCGACGCCGCCTCGTATTCGTGGACAAACATGAGGGCAAATGCAGCCAGATACGCCACGGGGGACCCTTGAACCGCCACAGCAGCCAGTTCATCGCCACCCGTCGCCCGCTCGGCGAGCGCGACCACGGACTTCTTAGGACGTCCTTCCATCGCGGCCACACACGCCAGCGTCGAGAGCGCCAGACGCGCTCCCGGTCCGTGCTTCGATGCCACTCGCTCGCGAAGTCGTGGGGACCATTTGCGGCTCACGCGAGCGGTTCGCGTGTCGAGCAACGACGCGTTGACAAGCTCGGCCTGAGCCGCCAACGCCAGGTCGGTGGCCGAGCCTTTTGGCAGTTCGGTGACCACGCGCTCGAGCCGCCGGACGCCCTCCTGGACACGGCCTCCGAAGGTGAGCAAGCGCGCAACGGCGAGCTGCGCTTCCGCGCGCAGCAGCGGGTCGCTCGACACGTCTGTGGCCTCGTCCAGGCGCGCTATGCCGGATGCATCGCCCGCAATGATTTGTGCCACTCCGAGATCGAGCAATGTGCGCGGTCGCTCGCTCGGCGGCGGAGGCTCGCTCAGTGCGCGCTGCAGATACGCGATCGCGGTCGTCGGGGCTCCCCGGTCTAGCGCGGCGCTAGCGGCGCGCCGCAGTTGCTCAAAGACCCACCACTGCCCGCCAGGCTCTGCCTCGAGCAGGTGGCTGCAAACGCGGTCGCCGTCCGCCCCTTCCTCCACCAGTAGAGCGGCGATCCGATAGTGGGTGAGCGCTCGCGCTGCCGGAAGCTGGTCCACGTATATCGCGTTTCTGACGAGCGGATGCGCGAACTCGAGCGGACGGACCGTCCGGAGCACTCCCGCTCCCAGCAGGCCGTCGGCGGCATGGGCGGCCTCCTCGTCGGCGAGCCCGGCAATTTTTGCCGCGCGGTGCAGTACGCCATCCTTCCCAAGGACCGCCGCCGCACGTGCAAGCGCGATGCAGTTCTCCCCGAGGCGACCGACGCGTGCAACGGTTGACTGGGAAATGCTCTCCGGTACAAGATTCTCGATCGCGTCTGCGGCTCTGCCATCGGGCCGGAATCCATCGGCAAGGAGCGTCGAGCAGAGCTCGTGCGCCATGAATGGATTGCCGCCGGTAGCGCGGTAAAACCCCGAGACGAACGCCGGAGCAGGCACACCCCCCATCCGGGTAGTGATCAACCGTTCCGTGGCGGCCCGCGATAGCTCCTGCGGACGCAGCCGATGGGCGGCCCCACTCAGTGAGCTGAGAAGCTCATCTCTGGCACCGGGTTCGCGCGGACGGCGCGTGGCGCACACCACCGCAGGGACCCCGTCTAGACGCAACGACAGATAGTTCGTAAATGCAAGTGAGGGAGCGTCGGCCCAGTGGGCGTCGTCGATCTCCAACAGCAGCGCTTCGAAGATCCCCGTCAAGTTCACGGACAGCCAGTACAGGCCATGCAACGCCGCAAACAGGCGATCAGGTGACGCTGGCGTGGCGAACGCCCGCGCGGCGCCGGCGGGCATCAACACGCGGCGTGCCAGACGCGCCCCACCCTCGAACGCCGACCTCCTGGCGACATCGTTCACGTCTCTCAGGACAGGCACCAGCAGCTGCCGGACGACCCCGAACCCGTCCTCCCGCTCAAGTTCCGTACCTGTAGCCCGGGCGCAGGCGAAACCCGATCGCTTGGCGCGACGAGAAATCTCCGCAAGCAGTCGGCTCTTCCCGATCCCGGCAGGCCCCTCGATCACCAGAACGGCACCATCGCCGCCCTTAGCCGAGCTCAGCACACACTCGGCTGCGTCTAGCTCAGCTTCGCGTTCGTAAAGCTCGGCGACGCGGTCCTGAAGCACCCGGTCTCCCCAGCTCGTTTCGGACAGGCGTATTGTGCCGCGCCGCGGCGGGCGAAGGCAATTTTTTGCTGCGATGGTGGGGCTTCGGGCCGGGGTACTTGAGAGCAAGGAGGTAGCTTCATGCCAAGCGGCATCAGCCACTGGCATCGGGACCAACCGTCGAGGATCTAGCAGCCTCTCGCTAAACGCGCCCGGAGAGATTCGAACTCGCGCCCGCAGAGATTCGAATCCCGACTTTGGGTTCCGTAAAGTGGATCACCGAGCGGCGCGAACACGCCGTCCCAGGGCTCGTCCTCGAAGGGATATCGGCGACTGTACCGTCCTCGAAGAGAGCGGGTCGATGTCGAGAAGTGCTGATTGGCTTCGCTCTGGAGGTGAAGGGCGGCGAGCGGCGCGGCCCGCGAGAACAGGAGACGACGATGCCGAAGCATCTGCTGCCCGACGAGTGCTCGCCGCGAGAGGTGAAAGGCGTGCGGCCGTGACCGTTCAGCGTTTGGAGCACGTCGGCGTCGTGGTCGATGATCTCGCGGCGGCGACCGCGTTCTTCGTTGCCCTCGGGCTGGAGGTGGAAGGCGAGGCATCCGTCGAGGGCGGCCTGGTGGACCGCATCAACGGGCTCGCATGCGTGCGGGCGGACATCGTGATTCTGCGAACCGCCAACGGCACAGGCAGCCAGCTCGAGCTGGCCAGGTACAGCTCGCCGTCATACGGTGCCGACGTCGGGCCCGCACCGCCCAACGCCCCGGGCATCCGCCACATCCTGTTCGTCGTCGACGACATCGAAGCGTCACTTGCCGCCCTGCGTGCGCACGGTGGCGAGCTGGTCGGCGAGCTGGTCAACTACGAGAACGCCTACATGCTCTGCTACGTGCGCGGGCCGGCTGGGGTCATCGTCGAGCTGGCGGAGGAGATCCGCTGATGGGTGCCTTTTTGTTCGGTCAGCAGCACGTCGACCGCTACCGCGAGACCGACGGTGAAGTCGGCCACGACTGGCAGGGCACCACGGTGCTGCTGCTCACTACCACCGGGCGCACGTCGGGAGCCAGGCGGACCGCGCCGCTGATCTACCAACGCTCCGGAGATGTGCTCCTCGTGGTGGCCTCCAACGGTGGCGGCGATCCCCCGGGGTGGTTTCTCAACGTTTTGGCCGATCCGCTCGTCGGCTTGCAGGTCAAGGGCGACCACTACACGGCTCGCGCGCGGGTTGCCACGGCCGAGGAGAAGCCGGAGCTATGGTGCATCATGACTGCGACTGGGGCGCCCTACGACGAGTTCCAGGCCAGGGCCGACCGCGACATTCCGGTCGTGGTCCTCGAGCCCAGCCGGGACCAGCGACCGCTCCACCCTGCAGAGCGAAAGGGATGGAGCTGACTCCGCGACTCCATGTCGAGGATCGGGGATCAGCTTCGCTCACCAGATGACGGCCGCGACCGGCGCGGCCCGCGAGATCAGGAGATCACGATGCCCAAATACCTGCTGCTCAAGCACTACCGCGGCGGCCCGGAGCCGCACCGTCCCGTGCCTCCAATCGACCAGTGGGCCCCCGAGGACGTGGAGGCGCACATGGCCTTCCAGCATCACGTCAGCGAGCTGCTCGAGAGCAACGGCGAGTACGTCGACGCTCAGGCGCTTGCCCCCGCCCGCACGTGGGTGCGCTACGGCGGCCCGGAAGCCGCCCCCGTCGCCACTGAGGGCCCGCACCCCGAGACCAGCGACCTGATCGCCGGCTGGTGGATCATCGACGTCGAGTCGCACGAGCGCGCGCTCGAGCTCGCCGCCTATGCCTCCTCCGCGCCCGGGCCGGGTGGGGAGCCGCTGTACGAGTGGATCGACGTCCGAGAGATCATGTGGGAACGCCCACAGACGGCTGAGCCGGCGTGATCGACGACCAGACGCGAATGCTTGACGAGGGCGCGCTGCGCGCCCTCGTCCCCCGCGTGCTTACGGGTCTGGTTCGGCGCGGCGAGGACTTCGATACCGCCGAGGACGCGCTGCAGGACGCGCTGCTCGAGGCGCTGCGGGTGTGGCCCGAGCACCCGCCGCGCGACAGGCACGCTTGGCTCCAGACGGTCGCGACCCGGCGGCTCGTCGACGCCCGTCGCAGCGAGGCCGCCCGGCGGCGCCGCGAGCAGGAGGAGCTGCAACAGCCGCCAGCGGGCGAGCCGGCTCCCGAACACGGCGACGACACGCTGTTTCTGCTCTTCTGCTGCTGCCACCCCGATCTCGCGCCCGCCTCGCAGGTGGCGCTGACCCTACGGGCCGTCGGCGGGCTGACCACCCGGGAGATCGCTGATGCCTTCTACGTGCCGGAGGCAACGATGGCACAGCGGATCAGCCGCGCCAAGCGCGCGCTGCGAGGCAACCGCCTGGATCGACCCGGCGATCTTGCCGTCGTGCTGCGTGTGCTCTACCTCGCCTATACGACCGGACACGTTGGCCCGGCCACTCGGGTTGACCTCGCCGGTGAAGCAATCCGGCTTGCCCGCCAGCTCACCCTCGCAACCGAGGAACCGGAGGCGCGCGGACTGCTCGCGCTGATGCTCCTCAACCACGCCCGGCTCCCGGCGCGGCTTGACTCGGAGGGTCGCATCGTCACGCTCGACCGGCAGGACCGCACCCTGTGGGACACCCGCGAGATCGCCGAGGGCGTGCGCGTCCTACAGTCGGCCCTGGCCGCGCAGACCGAGGAGCGGCGTCCCGGCCGCTACCAGATCGAGGCCGCCATTGCCGCCCTTCACGACGACGCGGCGAGCGCCGAGGAGACCGACTGGCCGCAGATCCTTGCCTGGTACGACGACCTCGTCGCCCTCGGCGACGACCCGGTCCACGAGGATCCCGCCGCCGTGCTCGGCCGCGCGGTCGCGGTCGGCCATTCTCTCGGCGCCGTGGCCGGACTGCGTGAGAGCGACGGGCTGCGCGAGGTACTCGGCGACCGCCACCGTTGGCACGCGGTCCGCGCGCACCTCCACGAGCTGGGCGGGGACCTGCCCGCCGCCGCCACGGCGTACGCCGACGCCGCTAGCCGAGCCATGAACGTCGCCGAACGCGACCACCTCGTCCGCCAAGCCTCCCGCACACGCATGGCCGAGTTCGACGAGAGGAGCCGAGCCACCGATACGCCATGACCGTTACTTCGTTTGAACCGTTCAAAGGGACCCACGCAGGCAGCTATCTCGCGTCCGCGATGGGCGCATAAAAAACCTCCCATTTGGAAGGTTTCTCTACGCGCCCGGAGAGATTCGAACTCCCGACCTTCGGTTCCGTAGTTTGCCATCGGAGGACCAATTGCCTGTGGTTACGGGCTTTTTCGGCAAGTTGGAGCAGTTGGGAGAGGTCAGATTTGCCGAGTTCGGGACATGTTTGGGGACACGTTCCACCAGGCATAGAGACATCGTGCACCTCGTACGCAAACAGCGCCTATGGACCCCTCGGAACTGCGTGCGCGTAGGCCGAAGGCTATGGAGCTTGTCTAGCCGATAGCCGGCCTCGGGGGGTGGCGCCCCTGCGGCCGCGGGCGTAGCATCGACTCTGGTGGGTTCGCCGTCGCCCACGGCTAGCTCAGCAACCACAGCGGTCACCCGCGAATTGGGCTGCCGTGGGAGACGGCAGCGCGACGCAACGACCGTAGCTTCTGGCTGCGCGTCGGCGGCGTAAAGTGAAGCTGTTGGCACCCGATTGTTCGCGGGCTGGCGCCAACCGGTTCGGGATGACCTTGTCGTTGCGGAAGAGCAATCGGAGGGGATACACGTACCGATTATGCACATGAGCAGACGTATGGTGGCCGTAGAGGCCGGTCTGGGTGGAGCGGCAATATTGGTAACTGCGGCCATCATCGTGTCGATGGGAGGGGGTGCCGCGACCGCCCCTAGCAAGCCGGGGCGGATGGTAACCCGGACGGCCACCCCCTTACGTGGCGATATCGCTCGCGACCGGACCGTGCGCAACATTATCTACACCAGCGTCGCCGGCAACGAGCTCCGAGTACGGCTGACCAACAGTGACGGCAGCCGGCCTGCCGAGGTTGGTGCCATAAGCTTGGGCGTGGTGCTCAACGGGGCCCAACTTGTCCCCGGGAAGAGCCATACGGTGACCTTCGGGGGTCACACCTCGGTGTCGATTCCCGCCGGGAAGCAGGTTCTGAGCGACGCGGTACATATGAGGGTACCTCGCCTCACCGAGCTGGCGATCGATTTATACCTCCCTGATCCCATGGGCCTCGTCACACATCGCCAGCTTCCTTCGCAAATGAGCTACATCGCGTCGGGAGACCACGTCGGCGACGCCGCGAGCACCGCCTATGCGACCAAGACTCGATCGTGGTACCTGGTGGGCGGTGTGGATGTGCGCAACTCACTGACGCCCGGCACGGTTGTGGCCTTCGGAGACTCGATCACCGCCGACGTCGGTTCCGACGCCCGTTGGCCCAGCTACCTATCTCGGC
>Ga0070741_10014132_pt1 | contig 13886 bp, 15 predicted proteins | sample Coa_R1_4_FD_66440 | JGI IMG/M metagenome (GOLD analysis project Ga0070741, IMG submission 66440) | Surface soil microbial communities from Centralia Pennsylvania, which are recovering from an underground coalmine fire - Coalmine... | ecosystem: Environmental > Terrestrial > Soil > Unclassified ... | reverse complement strand
CCGAGTTCAACGCACAGCCGGAGACGGAACTGCGCGCCATCGCCCAGCGCGCCGATGTGGACGCCTTCCTCATCGGCTCCCCGCCGCTCTATCACCATCAAAACGTGATGGCGGTCGCGCCCGCCGGAAAGCCCATCTACAGCGAAAAGCCGCTCTGTACGACGGTCGCGCTCTGCACGGAGATGATCGAGACGTGCCGCCAGCACGGAGCCAAGCTCTTCGTCGGGCAGGTGTTGCGCCTCATCCCGCTCTTCTGGAAATCCCACCAGGTCCTCGAATCGGGCGAGATCGGCACGCCGCAGGTCATTTCGGTCACGCGCACGGGCTTCGGGGCCGGTCTCTACCGTTCCACCTGGCGGCTCAACATGCGGGAGTCGGGCGGCATTCTCCTGGAGATCAACTCGCACGAACTCGACTACATGCTGTTCCTCATGGGCGAGGCCGAGAGCGTCTACGCGCAGGGCCGCAACGTGCTGGGCAAGACCGACTACGATGACGCCGTGTTCGTCCAGATACGGTTCAAGAACGGCGGCATCGGGATGCTGCACAGCAGTCTGTCGTCGCCTATCGGAGAGTATCGGGTGCATATCCAGTGCAGCGCGGGCAACCTTCTGCACGGCGGCTTCGGCGGCGAACTGCGCTACCAGCGGTTCGACGCGACAGAGCCGACCGTCTTCACCCGCGACGACCTGACCGACATCCCGAACGCCACCGACTGGGAACTGACCTCCTTCTTCGACTGGTGCCAGGACGATACGCCGCCGCTCTTCACCGGGGAGACGGGCCGCGCCAACGTCGCCGTCGCCGAAGCCGCCTACCGCTCCCTCGCCAGCGGCAAGCCAGAACCAGTGGTGATCTGACCCATGAATATCCTCAAAACTTTGTTCGGTATCGGTCTGGTGATGAGCCTGGGCGCGCTGAGCGGTCAGGCGCAGGCGGGCCAGGCCGCGCCTGTCACCGTGCGGAGTGCGCAGGAGTTCCGGCAGGCCGTCGCGCAGGCCAGGCCGGGAGCGCGCATCCTGCTTGCGCCTGGAACCTATCCCGGCGGCTTCTACTTTGACAACGTGCGCGGCACGCAGGCGCAGCCTATCGTCATCGCCGCCGCCGATCCTCAAAACCCGCCCGTCTTCAAAGGCGGCAACAACGGCCTCCACTTCACGGCCTCCTCCTATCTGGAACTGCGGAATCTGAGCGTCCAGGGGATGAGCGACAACGGCATCAATATAGACGATGGCGGTGTCTATGACCGACCGGCGCGGCATATCCGCGTCGTCGGGCTGCGCATCTCGGACATCGGGCCGCAGGGCAATCATGATGGCCTGAAGCTGTCCGGCATAGACGATTTCCGGGTCGAAGGCTGCACGATAGAGCGATGGGGAACGGGCGGCGGCTCGGCCATTGACATGGTGGGCTGCCACGATGGCGTCATCACGGGCTGCCGCTTCCGCCATAGCGACGAGACCGGCAGCACGGGCGTCCAGGCGAAAGGCGGCTGCCGTCACATCGCGGTGCGCCGGAACCGCTTCGAGAGCGCAGGAGGGCGGGCCGTCAATATCGGCGGCAGCACCGGACTGGAGTTCTTTCGCCCGCCGCTCAAAACGCTGGCCGGGCAGCCGCTCTCCGAAGCCAAAGATATTCTGGTGGAGGACAATATCTTTATCGGCGGCGGCACGCCGGTCGCGTTCGTCGGCGTGGATGGCGCGACGGTGCGGTTCAACACCATCTATCGCCCGAAGCGCTGGGCGCTGCGGATTCTTCAGGAGACCGTCGCGCCGGGCTTTGTCCCCTCGCGCAACGGCGTCTTTACGGACAATATCATCGCGTTCCGTGCCGACGAGTGGGCCGAAGCGGTCAACATCGGGCCGAACACCGCGCCGCAGACGTTTCGCTTCGCGCGCAACGTCTGGTACTGCCTGGACGCTCCGGCGCGAAGCCGCCCCAACCTGCCGACGCCAGAAGCGAACGGGGTCTACGGCAAAGACCCGCTGTTTCGCAATGCGGAGCGCGGAGACTTTCGCCTTCGCCCCGGCAGCCCCGCCAGCAACGCGGGCGCACGCGCCGCCGACAGACGAGAAACCGGCAGAGAGGATGCGATCATGGCCTTTGTGCAGCCTCAGCAGCAGGCGGCAGGAGAGCGTATCACGCTGTTCGCGGGCGGCGGCGAGGGGGCGGACAATATTCCGGCGACGCAGGCGAAACTTATCGAGCCGTTTGGCGTAGATTTCGATAAGGCGGGCAATACCTACATCGTCGAGATGACCGTGCATCGCGTGCGGCGCGTAGATGGGCGCGGTCTTCTGACCACAATCGCGGGTGATGGGACGGAGGGGTACAGCGGGGACGGCGGTCCGGCAAGGCAGGCGCGGCTCAACTCGCCGCACAGCCTGGCCGTCGCGCCCAACGGCGACCTCTATATCGCGGATACGCTCAACAGCCGCGTGCGCAGAATAGACCACCGGACCGGCATCATCACGACGGCAGCCGGGACGGGGCAGAACGGGTTCGGCGGAGACGGTGGCCCGGCGACCCAGGCGCAGTTCAACGGCATCTACTGCCTCGCCTTCGACCGCAAGGCCGAGCATCTCTACCTGGCCGACCTGGAGAACCGCCGCGTCCGGGTCATAGACATGAAGACGGGCATCGTAACGACTGTTGCGGGCAACGGGCAGCGCGGCGTGCCGCAAGACGGGGCCGACGCCCGCACCAGCCCGCTGGTAGACCCGCGCGCGGTGGCGGTGGATGGGCAGGGCCGGGTCTATATCCTGGAACGGAGCGGGAACGCGCTGCGCGTCGTGGAGCCGGACGGCAAAATCCGCACGGTCGTCGGCACGGGCGCGGAAGGCGCGACCGGCGACGGCGGGGACGCGCGGCAGGCGACCCTGAATGGCCCCAAGCATCTTTGCGTGGACAAAGAGGGCAACGTTCTCATCGCGGACACCGAGAATCACCTGATCCGCAAGTATCTCCCGAAGGAGGGCAGGATCGTGCGCGTGGCGGGAACAGGCCGGGCAGGAACCGCAGGCATCGGCGGCGATCCGCTCCAGGCCGAACTTCACCAGCCGCACGGCGTCGCCTTCCACCCTTCTGGCGCGCTCTACATTTCGGACAGCACGAACAACCGCGTTCTAAAAATCGCGCGTTAATGCAGGAGTTTCACGTCTCCCTGGCGAAGCAGAAGCCAGCTTAGATAGCGAGGGGGATGGGATGGAACCAGTCACCGTAGCGCAGTTCGTCAGCCGGATACCCACCGCCTTCGCGGAGGGCGATCCCGAAGTCTCCGCCAAACGCCTCGAAGCCGAAAACGTGCGCCTCCTCCACCAGCTCTACAGCGCGGTCACGCGCGGCGATTTCGACGCGGCCTGCGACTACATGGCCGAAGACGTGGTCCTGGAAATCCTCGGCCCGCCCGCGATGCCGCTCACCGGGCGCTGGCAGGGCCGCGCGCAGGTGCGCGAAGCCCTCCCGCGTAACTTCGGCCTCCTGGAGAACCAGCAGCCGGAACTGCAGACCGTCGTCGCGCAGGGCGATACCGTGATCGTGCTGGCCCGCGAACGCGGCTGTTACCGCGCCACCGGGCGCGAGTACGACATCCATCTGGTGCAGCAGTTCCAGTTCCTGGCGGGCCGCATCGTGTTGATTCGGGAGTTCTGCGACAGCCTCTCGCTGGTGGAAGCGGCCCAGGCGCCGCCGCGCCATGCCTCTTGACGTACTTTTTTTCGCCCTGTTTCCGCTTCGGATCGCCGGGCAGTAGTAGACAGATGGCGAGAGACATTTCGCCCACTATCCCGCATTCCGAAGGAGGAAACCGTGATGCCCCGTGTGATTCATTTCGAACTGCCTGCCGACGATCCTGAGCGCGCCTGTCGGTTCTACACCGAGGTCTTCGGCTGGCAGTTCCAGAAGTGGGACGGCCCGAGCGAGTACTGGCTGATAACGACCGGGGACGAGGCCCAGCCCGGCATCAATGGCGGCCTGATGCGCGCCTGCAAAGAGTCTCCCGCTCGCGCCGCCGTCAACACGCTGGATGTGCCTTCGGTGGACGACTATGTTTGCAAGGTCGAGGCGGCGGGCGGCAAGGTCGTCATGCCGAAAATGGCGATTCCGGGTGTCGGCCACCTGGCCTACTGCCAGGACACCGAGGGCGTGATGTTCGGCATCATGCAGTTCGACCCGGCTGCGACGCCGTAGCGGCGCCGCCTTGCACAGCCCTCACAAAGCGACAGGCTCCAGGAGGTAAGCCCCTTAGCGGGTTTGCCTCCTCTTTACTGTAGGAACGAAGCGTGCGCGTACTGCCGTTCTTTATGGAATAACCTACTGACCCGGAGGGGAGGATACGGAAATTTAAGCAGTAACTCGACGTTCGCCTCGCGGCAAGCTGGGCGGCACAAAAAGAGAGGGAAAAAGATGAAGCCGCAGACAGTCGCAGTCATCATCGAGTGGGAGAACGCGCGCCTTTCGAAGATGGCGCGCAGCCGCGCTATGCTGCGTCAGTTGGCGCAGCAGGCGCATCAGCTCTTCGAGACCGCCTCTAGCGGCGCTGGAAGGCCCGAACCGGCGTTTCTCTCTCAGATATGCGCCCCGCTCCATGTGATCATCCTCTATCCCGAAGGGGAGACCGAGGCGGACACGCTGACAGCCCTTCTGTCCGAAACCATCCGCCCCGACGATCCGGCGATCTGCCTGCGCCTGCTGCCCGTATCAGGACAACACTACTACCAGATAAAGAACACGGGCGCGCAGGTTGCCGAGAGCGATCTGCTGATTTTTCTGGACAGCGACGTGATCCCGGAGGAGAACTGGCTGGTGAATCTGCTCTCCGCGTTCGCTGACCCGCAGGTGCAGGTCGTCGGCAGCAACGTCTACATGGACACCTCGACGCTGTACGCGCGGGCGTTTGCGCTCGGCTGGTTCTTCGAGCTGCGCCGCCCGGACGGCCCGCTGCAAACCCGGCGTTCGTTCTACGCCAACAGCGTCGCCTTCCGCAAGCCGCTCTTTGTCCGCTACGGTTTTCCCACGATCGAAGGAACGTCGCGCGGCTCCTGCCGGGCGCTGGGGCAGAAACTGACCGAGGAGGGCATCCCCATCTTCTATAGCCCGTCGGCGCACATCAACCATCCGGCCCCGAACGGATGGGGGCATTTCTTCCTGCGCGGAATCGCCGAGGGCCGGGATGAGAACGTGATGCGTCCCTATCTGTTCGGGGATCGCTACGGGTCGGGACTGCGCGGCGCGTTCGGCAGCTTCAAGCGCCAGTTCGTCTCCGGTATGCGCAGCATCTGCCGCAACTATCCTCAGGCCCATATGAAAGCGGTCGAAGTCCCGTTCGCGATGGGCCTGATGGCGTTCTACTACAGCCTGATTCTTACCGGCGACCTGCTGACCCACTTCTTCCCGAACGCGATGCGCCGGCGCTTCCACGTTTAGCGGCGAAAAGCCCCTCTTCCTGAAGGGCATGAGGAGCGTGAGCCGTTGTGTTATAATAGACGTAGGCAACCGGAGGAAAGAAGATGACACTACAGCTCGAACTGACCCCTGAGGAGGAAGCCCGTTCTGCGCAGGCAGCCCATGCACGGGGCATGGACGTAACCCGATATGCGCGGTTGCTTCTCGGATTAGAACGGCCCGATGCTACGCGACTTTTTGTGGATGAGTGGGAAGCGGCCCTGGATGAACTCAGCCAGGATGTCAATCCTGCCCTTCCGCCCCTTTCGGATGAGGCGCTGTCTCGTAGAAGCATCTACGGACATCGAGCCTGGTGCCAGATTACCTTGTAGATAGCAACGTTTTGCTTCGTCGCATCCAGCCAAGTTCTCCGCATTATCCTCTGGCACGCCGTGCGCTCAGGCGCCTGTAGGAGAACGGGGACACGCTTTGCGTTACCACCCAAAATCTGCTGGAGTTTTGGAGTGTCGCAACGCGCTCTGCGGTTAGAGGCGGATTAGCGTTGGCTTCGGCTCAAGCGGAGCGTCATCTGCGCCGTATTCAGCAGGTGTTCCGCTTCTTGCCGGATGTGCCAGACATCTTTTTCGAGTGGGAGAGTATTGTCACGACTTCTGGCGTTACCGATACCCTGGTCTACGATGCGCGCCTTGTCGCCGTGATGCGCGTATACGGGTTAAACCACGTCCTTACCTTCAACACGACAGACTTTCAGACATTCATCGGCATCCATGTGATTGATCCTGCGCCGGTATGAGAGGCAGAGCCTCCAATGTAGCGGAGGCTCTGGCTTTCGCGTTGCGCTTCTCGGTGTGAGGGCTAATCCACGCCTTTGAGGGAGGCGATGGGCGTCAGGGTGTAGGCGACGCGGGCCAGACCCGCCTTCACCACCGCATCAATCACATCTTTCGCGGGCTTGTAGCAGTCGGGAGACTCGTCAATGGGGACGTTGCCGCCCGCGTTGACCATCACATTGAGCCGCTTCATCTGCTCGTTGACCTGCTTCTGCGTGAACTGCTTCTTGGCCGCCGCGCGCGACAGCCGCCGTCCACACCCGTGATTGACCGAATAGAGGCTCTTCTCCGCGCCCGGTTCCGCGTAGAGAATGTAGCTCTTGTCGCCCATGCTGCCCGGAATCAGGATCGGATGACCGGTCTGTTCCCACTTCGTCCCGCGCAGCATCGGGTGGTTGGCGGGAAAGGCGCGGGTCGCGCCCTTGCGATGCACCCAGGCCTTGCCGCCGAGCGTCGGCACGTCTTCCTCCTGCGCCAGGTTGTGCGAGATCTCGTAGATCAGTTCCGGCTCCTGCCCGAACACCTGCTCGAACGCGCGCCCGACGGCCTCCCAGATGAGCAGGCGGTTGGCGATGGCGAAGTTCGCGCCTGCGGCGACCGCGTTCTTGTAGCCCTCATAGAGCGGGTTGTCCGGCTCGAAATAGACCGCCTCCGCGCCGCCGCGCACGTCCACGCCCCGCTGCTTCAGGTACTCCTTGCCCTCGTGGATGTAGTAGGTCGCCAGCCCGTGACCGAAGCCGCGCGAACCGGTATGCACCATCACCCACAAGTGATCATCCTGGTCGTATTGCAATTCGCAGAAGTGATTCAGTCTGTTACCTTTTTACCTCTCAATCGCCACAAACGCATCTTGATGCTCTGCGAGGTTCGTTCCAGGTATCTTTCGGCTTCCTCAACAGAATGAGATAGAATGAACTCATCCTGCTCTCGGTCCCATTCTCGCAGTGTATATTTGCGCCGACCTGCTGGACGCTGCCAGGATGCTATTTCCGATGGTTCGCTGACCGTCATCAGAGAGACAAAAGGAATTCCCTGTGCCGTGATGCCGAGTGAGCCATCTGCATCCACTATTCCGCGATAGTAGTCCACCTGAGCGAACTCTCCATCTGGAATACTGATTATGTCCGACTTCTTGCCCTGCGGTAAGCCTTTTGCAATCAGCGCTTCGCGGAAACTCCGGTCGTGAACCGTCCAGATGACGCTCGAATAGATTTCGCTAAAGTTTGTCCGTCTTGTGCGCGTCCTGATAGACGAGTAGAATGGTACAAGACGAGCAAACTGTTCCACTAACCATGCATCTTGAACTTTCAGTTCCAGCGACAGCCTACCGCGATTTCGCGTATTGCTATAAAGATGCCCATCGGCTTGTAGGAAGCCGAACATATAGGCAAGTTCCGCTACGTTTAGATCTATCTGGTATGCAGACATGGCGATAGAGAAACAAAACGTCCAGGTCATTTCTGCCTGGCTCTGCATCTTCCTTTTCGATGCAGTTCGGAGCACACCTTCAACCTGTAGTTCTGCACAGGTTGCCCAAGTCCCTCTGCTCTCTACGGGGTGTTGGCTTGACGCCAGCGCACTTCCCACGGAATGACCCTCGCAGGCTTTTTCCGTTTTGGACGGGTTTTTGTCTGGTAACTTACGCTACCAGGGAGGCGTTCACTTTACCTCCACCGAGACTGCCCAACTGCGTGATGCCCCGCTTGAGAGGCGTTTCGGGAATGTCCCACTTATCGCTGACCGGGATAAAGTCGCGCTCGGAGTTCTCCCGATGGAAGCCGAGGGCGCTCGCGCCGTGCCGGACGACCTCGTTGAACTTCGCCTCGCTGAAAGAGTGGCCGCTGCCCTTGCCAGTTCCCATGCCGACCGTCTCCATGACGCGCTCGGAGAACCGCTTCCGCAGCTTCTCATCCAGTCCCTTGCCCCGGCTCACCGTCGAGCGAAATGCCAGGATCCCACAACCAATATCAAAGCCTACCGGCGCCTGGCAAAGAGTGCCATTGGTTGCCATCACGCAGCCGACCGGCACGACATAGCCCGTATGCACGTCCGGCGTGATGACCACGTCCTGCACGCCCGGAAACTCGGTCGCGTTGACGATCTGCCGGAAGATCTCCTCTTCGCACTCCTGGAACAGCTTCGCGTTCAAGAACAGACGCACCGGAACCTTCACGCCCTTCTTGAGTTCGTAGTAGTGTCCCTCTTCGTTCCATTCGCACTGCCATTTCAGGCTCATCGTCGTCTCCCTCTCTTCTACTTGCCTCCTCGCAACGCTCCGCTCTCTTTCTCGCATTGCGGGCGGCGTCTGCTAAGGGGCAAGCCACTTCTCTGACGGGATTGTGGGCTGAAAAGTTGCGGCGGGCGAGAGTGAGTTTGCCCGGTGAGGCAAAAAAACGCCCGATAGGCCGGTAAACCTATCGGGCTATGCGCCTTAACGACGCGGAGACTGCACGCAAGTCCCCTTTTCTACGGCATCGCCAGGTCGCCATCGGTTTCTGGTCCTCGTTTGGGAAGCAGACCATACCGAGAAAGAGAGGCATCGGTTGTGGCAGACTGACCACGCCGTTTCGTCGCGGAACCGACACGGTCAGCGGACATCCGGGGCTTATCGGAAAATCAGGCCCGCACAAAAAGCTGCGAAGGAGAGCGAATGCTGCGCACCTGCCCTCTAAGAACCGGATGTCCCTATTATCACGTAAAACTACCGGGGATACAAGCGAAACGCATGACAGCAAAGTTGTGAAAAAGGTAACAGAAGCGAGAGAGCCAACCATCAGGCAAGCGGCAGAGAGAACGATGGCTCAGGGCTGTTCGGAAGCGCGCTGCGCGTTCAGGGCGAATTCGGGGCCATCGGCCAGCGGCGGCGCCAGGAGGAGGCCGTAGCCGATAGCGCCCTGCGGCCATCCGTAGAAGCCTACATCCGGCGCATTCCCGCCGCCCGCTTCCACTGCGCCCAGACCGCTCCATAAGCGACCAGGTAGAGGCAGATGGTGATCAGGGCCAGGCGGATAGGAAAGCGGCCCCGTCCCCTGGCGTCCTGCTGCTGCCAGGCCCGCGCCGCATTGTCCCAGACATGCGCCGGAAGCGGCAGGCCTATGCCCTCTGTCCGCAGCGCCTTCAGGCGCGCACGCAGAGCCGCCTGCGCCTCGGCCTCGCGGCGGCAGGCGTCGCACCGGCGCAGATGGGCCGCTATCGCCGCGCGCTCCTCGGCTTCTGTTTCTCCGTCTTGATAGGCGGCCAGGTTGTCTCGCACTTCCCTGCACGTCAGCATGAGTGCCTGTTCCCCCTCATCGCTTTTGTCCCTTCGCGTAACGGAAGGGATGGGCCGCCTTCTACCCGTTAAACAGTTCTCTGCCGCCGAACGTTCCCGTCCTGGGCCAGCAGCCAGAACAGCCGCGCCATGCCCGCGTTTGCCAGCAGCGTCTTGACCAGGGGCCGCTCGGCGAGGGGAACGCCATCGTACCGCGACTCTTTCGAGCGTTCCGCCTCATCCGGCTCCAGAGATTGTTCCTGCCCTGTCAGCCTGCGCCAGGCCGCGACCTGCGCCGCGCCGATGCGCCACAGCCGCCAGTTGCGCCAGTAGAGGCCGTCGGAGGGATCGCGAAGGTACTGGTAGGCATAATTGGCGTTCCGGCGCACCTCGGCCCGCAGCGCCTCCTCGCCCGTGACCCGGCAGAGCGCCAGCAGCCCCTCGACGAGATGGGGAACGAAGAAGCTGGAGTCGTACCAGAAGCGGCGTTCCGGGTCGCGCACGAGGCCGTCGTAGAGCCGTTTCGTGCGGTCGGTGGCGGCGCGGGCGAGCCGATTCGCCTCCTCCAGGCTGGCCTTGTCGCCCGTAAGCTGGTGATGTTCCACATAGGCGCGGATCGGCGCGCCGGTGTTATACGTCCATTTGGTCGGCATCACCTTCCAGTCGGGCGCGTGCAGGCCGTCCTGTATCAGGCCATCCGTATCGCGCAGGCGGCGGACGATCCAGTCCAGCGCGGCCTCGGCGCGGCGCAGATTGGCCTGCCGGTTCACGCCGAGGCGGGCCAGGCCGAGAGCGGCCAGGGCGGCGCTGGCGGTGGAGCAGGCGTTGTGGTCGTCGGTTCCCGGCTTGGTAGGGTCGGTTCCCCAGCGCTGCCCGCCCGGTCTGCCGGAAGCGTCCCAGCCCCGCGTGAGGAACCGTTCGTTGATCGCGATGGCCCGCTCCCGATAGGCGGCCAGTTTGGTCGCCTCGAATGCCTCCACGAGCGCGATCACCAGCCAGGCGTTGTCATCGAAGTATTTGTCGTTGTTGCCGGGAAAGCGCAGCCAGGCATTGTAGGCGTGTTCTTCGGGATCGAAGTAGGCTTCTAACCCGTTGAAGACCGCGCGCATCGGGGCGGCGTAACGGCCCGGAACGGTCTTCTCCGCCTCGACAAGCGCAAAGAAGCCGAGCAGACAGGGCCAGAGAACATAGCCATTGTTGTGCGCGCCCTCGCTATCCACCGTCTCGGCGCTGCGCACCGGCGCGCGATACTGCGCCGTCTGCGCATTCCAGAAAGCGCGCTGCATCGCCCCGGTCAGCCGGGCGGCTTCAGCGGCATAGCCTTGCGGCGGCGGGGACAGCGCGACGGGAGTCACCACCTCGTTCTGCGCCCCTGCCAACAGAGGCCAGGCAGCGAGGCCGCTTCCTACCAGTCCGGCCAAAAATTCACGACGGCTGGGTGTCCGCATACAAAGCACTCTCCTTATGCAAGACCGGGTACAGAACATACCCGCTCACCTATATACGCCCGGAAAAAGTTTACGGCGCAGGACTGGGCTTGCGCGCGGGAGCCAGCAGGCGGCGCAAAGAGGCGCGACCACGCGAGACGCGAGAGCGCACCGTCCCGATAGGCACATCGAGCGCCAGCGCGGCCTCCTGGTAGGTCAGCCCCTCGATGTCCACCAGAATCACGGCGACACGGAACTCTTCCAGTAGGGGATCGAGCGCGGCCTGTATATCCTCGTTCAGCACGTTCGTCAGCAGGAGGCTTTCCGGGTCGCTGCGGCCATCGGCGGCAGCGACCTCCCAGGCATTTCCCTCTTCCTCCGCTAACTCGAACAGCGCGATCTGCGGACGGCGGCGGGCGCGGGCGCAGTCGTTCACGTAGAGATTCGTCAGGATGGTGAACAGCCAGGCGCGGAAGTTGGTTCCGGGGGTAAACAGGTCGAAACGCTCATAGGCGCGGATCAGCGTGTCCTGCGTCAGGTCTTCGGCCCACTCCGTATGGCGCGTCAGGCGCAGCGCCGCATGGAAGAGCGGCTTGGCAAGCGGCCTGACCAGGCCCTCGAACTGCCGCCTTCGATTGCCACCCAAGAGACTCATGCTCCGCCGATTTCCTCCGCTGTGGCCCTCACCCCTAACCCCTCTCCCACGCTGCGGGAGAGGGGGACTTTGAATCTCCCCTTCTCCCAATCCAGGGAGAAGGGGACGGGGGATGAAGGCAAGAACGGAATGAACCTGCCCGCGCAAGAACAAGGCAGGAACCCCACTATTTCATCCAGAAAATAGAGCCGTCAGCTTCACCCTGACCCTAACTGACTGCCTGTGAGGAGGTTCAACGCCATGCGCGTCACTGCCGACAACCTGACCAAGCTTTTCTCCGACTACGCGGACTACCTGGAAGGCGACCTGGTCAACGCCTTTTTCGATACCTACGGCATCCAGTTCTCCGCCGGACACTGGTGCGCCGGGGGCTTCAGCGACCGTTTCTGCCGCACCTATCTGGAAGAGCCGCTCGACGAGTCGGCGGTCGGCCAGATCGCGCGCGTGGCCCAGGCGGGCATCCAAGGCGTCGAACTCAACAACGAGATGTTCCTCGACGACCATCTACAGATATGCGACAAGAAGATCGCCGAGGTCAAGGACGCTCTCCACCATTATAACCTGATTCCGACCAATATGAACACCAATATCTGGACGCGCGCCTACTATCGCATGGGCGGAATCACCAACCCCGACGCCGGACGCCGCCGCGAAGCCCTCGACTACTGCCTCAACACGGTAGAACTCGCCAAGCAACTCGACTGCCCCAGCGTGCAGCTCTGGCCCGGCTCGGACGGGTGGGACTATCATTTCGAGGTCAACTACGGGAAGCAGCTCGACTGGTTCATCGAGGGCTGCGTCGCCATCGCCCAGAAAGCGCACGGCTACGGGCTGCGCTTCGGCACGGAGGCCAAGCAGAAGGAGCCGCGCGAGGGCAACATGATTCTCAATACGACCGCGAAGGCCGCGCTCGTCGCCAAGACGGTCAACGAGAGCGTCGGCGCGACCGTCATGGGCGTGGTCATAGACTACGGACACGAGCAGATGGTCGGAAACCAGCCCGCCGACAGTCTCTACCTGCTCAAGCGCATCGGCGTCCCCATCGCCAATTTCCATATCAATGCGGCCAAGTACAACTCCAACGACGAAGACCGCGTCACCGGCACAGACGACATCTGGCGTCTGGCCGAGTTCTGCTACGCCGCCATTGATACGGACTATCAGGGCTGGTTCGGCGAGGATCAGTTCACCTATCGCATGGAGCCGGTCAAAGCGATGGTGCTGAGCAAGGAACTGTTTGCCAACGCGATGAAGAAGGCGCTCAAAATCTACGCCGTCCGGGACAAACTGGAAGCGGCGCAGGCGACGGGAGACGCGGGCAACGTCATTGATGTCGTCAAGCGCATCCTGACCGGCGTCTAACGTTTCCACGAGCGGAGGACTGTGACGATGGAGATCGTTCCCCTGACCGATCAGCAGAAAGCGTTTTTCGAGACCTTCGGCTACCTGGGCTTTCCCGGCCTGCTCGCCGACCGCATTGACACGATCCTTCAGGAGTTCGAGGCCGTCTGGCAGGGCCGGGGCGGGGGCCACGACGGACGGCCCCACGACGGCAAGCGCCGCTCCTGCATCGTGCCGTTCATTGACCAGAGCGAATATCTCTGCACGCTGCTGGACGACCCGCGTATTCTCGGCATCGCCACTAGCCTGCTCGGTGACGACTTCAACTACATGGGCAGCGACGGCAACTACTATGCGGGCGATACAGGCTGGCACTCCGACGGCTGGCATAAAGAGATCCGCCATATCAAGATCGCCTTCTACCTCGACCCGCTCACCCGCGACACCGGCAGCCTGCGCGTCATTCCCGGCAGCCACCTGGACGGAGACAAGTACGCCCGCTCCCTGCAAGAGCAGGTCGGCAAGAGCCAGGAACTCTGGGGGCTGCACGGGCGCGACGTTCCGGCGGTCGCATTGGAGACGCAGCCGGGAGATGTCGTCTGTTTCAACCATAACACGAAACATGCGGCCTTCGGCGGCGGCGGCTGGCGGCGCATGTTCACCATCAATCTGTGCCAGCGGTATCCCGAATCCCGGCTGGAAGACCTGCGCAACTACATCAGCGGCCATGCGCGCTTCTGGGTCGAGCGCAACTACGGCGAGATCATGATGCAGACGGCCGGCCCGGAACGAATGCGGCATCTGGAGCAGGTGATGGCGAACGACGGGCATCTGGCCGAACTCTCCCGGCAGGAACGCCTCGTGCGCCCTGAACCCTCGCGCGGCTGATTTCCGGGAACTCCTACGCATCCGCGACGAGGAGGCGGCATAGCTCCTGAGCGCGTGGGGAGAGCGTCTCGTACAGCGCGCGGGGCAGCGCC
>Ga0070741_10014131_pt1 | contig 13886 bp, 9 predicted proteins | sample Coa_R1_4_FD_66440 | JGI IMG/M metagenome (GOLD analysis project Ga0070741, IMG submission 66440) | Surface soil microbial communities from Centralia Pennsylvania, which are recovering from an underground coalmine fire - Coalmine... | ecosystem: Environmental > Terrestrial > Soil > Unclassified ... | reverse complement strand
CAGGAAGTTCAGCAGCGCCTCGCGCACGCCCTGCTCCCCGGCCAGCGCCAACCCCCAGACGTAGGGCCGTCCGAGCAGCACCGCCCGCGCGCCGAGCGCCAGCGCCTTGATCGCATCCGCGCCGCGCCGGATGCCGCTGTCGAACAGGACGGGAATCCGACCGTCTACCGCCTTCACGACGCCGGGGAGGGCGTCCAGCGAGCCGATTGCGCCGTCTATCTGTCGCGCGCCGTGATTGGAGACGATGACGCCGTCCATTCCATAATCTACGGCGCGGGCCGCGTCGTCGGGATGCTGAATGCCTTTGAGCAGGAGAGGCAGGCGAGTATGTTCGCGGAGGAAGGCCAGCCGCTCCCAGGTCAGGGAAGGATCGGAGAAGACGCGGGCAAGTTGGAGAATGGCCGCTTTTCTGTCCTCTTCCGGGGAGGCGGCGAGCAGGCTGCGGAAGACGGGATCGCTGTAGTAGCTGGCTCCGCTCAGGCCGTGCAGGGAGGGCAGATAGGCGTTCTGAAGCTCGCGCTCACGCCAGCCCAGGAGCATCGAGTCGAGCGTAATGACGATGGCGCTATAGCCCGCGCGCTCCGCCCGTGCCACGAAGCTGGCGGCGAGTTCCGGCACGTTCGACCAGTAGAGCTGGAACCAGCGCGGCGTATCGCCCAGCGCGGCGGCAACGTCTTCCAGCGAGACGGACGACAGGCCGCTCAGCACCATCGGGAATCCGAGGGAGGCGGCAGCCCGCGCGACCGCTAACTCCGCCTCCGGGTGAACGACGGCCTGCTGCCCGATGGGAGCCAGCAGCACGGGCGCGATCAGGCGCGCGCCGAACAGTTCGATGCTCAGATCGCGGCGCGTGATGTCGCGCAGCATCCGAGGGACGATGCGCCACTTCTGAAACGCCGCGCGGTTGGCCCGCAAGGTATCTTCCGAACCCGCGCCGCCCGCCACGTAGTCGAAGGCTTCCGGCGCGAGCGCCTCTTTTGCCTTTTGCTCCAACTGTTCAGCGGAGATGGGAACGGTGGGACGCTTCCCTTCCAGGCCGCCTTGAAAGATCGCCGCGCTGCGCAGGTTGCTATAGGAAACGGGGACCGGCGGTTTCGTCTCGTCTGCCATGTCTTAGCGTGTCTCCAGTAAGCTCTGCCCTTTGCGGGTCAGCGCCTCGATGTCTGCCGGATCGCCTGCAACCAGTGTGGCCTTGCCCGCCTCGATGCGCAGTTCGAGATAGTCCGCCGCGCGCTTGAGCCGGAGTTCCAGATCGCCGACCTGCACGGAGCGGCCCTGGCACAGCGCAATGCGCGCGACCTCGCCCGTCGCGTTCTTCCGTATCAGGCACAGGTCGCCGTCCATCCGAACGCCCCGGTCTTTTAGTGCCATCGCGCCGCCTTCCGGCAGTTCGGTATCCGCCGCCAGCAGCAGATCGGTGCGCCCATCCGCCAGCCTGATTTCGACGGCAGCGGCGGAGTCGGGCAGCGGCTTGCCGTCCGGCGTCTCCAGCGGCAGGCGGCGTATCTGCGCAAGGAGGGGAGTGCGCTCGTAGGGTTCCACAATGCCGACGAAGGTGGAGGCGAGCGGCCCGTTCTGCGCCTGCCGCCGCGTCAGCACGGTCGGTATCCAGCTTCCGTCCACGTCGCCAATGCCGGACGTGTCTATCCAGGATTCCGCCGTGTATGCCTCCGCGCCTGCCGTCAGGTCGGTGTAGCGCAGATGCACGTCGGCCCCTTCGGGCAGGTAGTGGTAGCGGTCGGCGATCTTCCAGTCCACGCTCCATCCGGGCTGCGGCGCGGCGTCTTCCTGGAAGTTCCGCATCTGCGTGTTGTGGCCGTAGTCGGGCGCGGGCTTGAGCGTCAGGCCCGTCGTCGTGATGGTTCCGAAATGGCTGCGCAGGAATTTGGCATGGTCGCTGCCGCCCGCGACGCGGAACAGGTCGAACACGTAGGAGTCGCTGTCGGAGACATCCACCAGCGCGACCGTGCGCTCGTAACGCTGGCCCTCGATCATCTCCGGGCCGGAGGCGCGCACGGCGCGGAACCGCTGCCCGTCCGCCCAGAGAGTCACCTTCCCGGCGGGCAGTCCCTCGTACCCGGCGCGCTCCGTTCGCGCGCCCGCGCTGCTCTTCTGCCGCTTTCCATCCACCGTCACGGTGTTGTGGGCCGGGGTCATCATATACCAGAGGGAGCGAGGCGCGTCCCACCCGCCGTACTGCACGGGCGGATAGCCGAAGTCGGGCAGCAGGTCCAGCCCTTTGGCAAAGAGGCCGATGTTCATGCCGTCGCCGTGCGCGTGGTAGCCGCCGGAGTCGTAGTCGAGCCAGAGCGTGCGGTTCTGCGCGCCCTGGCCGCTGCGCAGCAGCGCGAGATGCCACTGCGCTTTATTCACGCTCTGCTGCGGCATCGCGGCCCCTTCGCGCGCGATGACCTGCTGCACGGCCTGCTGGAAACGGGCCGGATCGTCGGCAAAGAGGTCGTGCGGCAGCCCTTCGACCTTGTTTCCATTGCCGTGATAGAGCGCCTGCACGTAGCGCGCATCGCCGGTAATCTCGTAAAGCTGCCAGAGGAAGGCGTACATGGAGGGCGCGAGGCTGAACGCGAACAGGCTTCCGGTTGCGCCGGTGAGCGGCATGAGCGTGACTCCGACATACTGCTCGTTGCGGCGCGCGAAGGCGGAGGTGTCGCCGATGTTGGGATAATACTGCTGCGCGCACCAGGTATCCAGGAAAAACTGCCAGGTCTGTTTCAGGCGCGGATGCTGCTGAAACATCGTTTTGAGGAAACCCGGCTCGATGCGCCCGAACTGGCTCAGGAACTCGGCCAGCCCCTGAATGGTGAAGCAGGAGTAGCCCGTCAGCCCCTTCTCGCCGGTCACGCCGTCCACCGCCGTTGCCAGTTGCAGCATCGGCTCGATGACCGCCATCACCTCGGCGCGGTTCTCCGGCCAGCCCAGCACGGTCTTGAGAATGGCGACGGTGTACTCGGTACGGGGATAGTTCGAGTAGATCTTGTCCGGGCTGTTCAGGGCGTCGCGCAGGATACGCGCCTCGATGTTGCGCACGACATCGGCGCAGGTCGTTTTTGGGTTCGGAGGGTGGAACTGCTGCGCCTTCCGCGCCAGGAACGCCGCCAGTGGCTCGTCTTGGGCCAGGGCGTCGCGCACCTGATCGTAGGCCAGCGCCATCTCGCGAGTCTCCTCGCAGGCGTCATGCCAGGTGGAGACATAGCCGGAGCGCGGCGGCCCCTCGTACATGACGCCCTCTTTGCCGAAGTCCATCGTGGGGTAGAGGTCGGCGACCCGATCCAGCAGCACGCCCGCTTTGTGCGCGTAGGCGGCGTCTCCGGTCACGGTGTAGGCGGCGGCAAGCTGGCGGATGCCGTTGACGATGGCCTGCTTCCACTGCCCGAAGATGAGATAGGCCCCGATAAACCGCCAGCGATGGCCGTCCGCGACATAGCCCTCGCCGTCGTCCACGCCGAACGCATGGAGCGGGTCTTTCGGGTCGGGATGCTCGGTGTTGTAGAGCAGCGAACGGTCGGCGCGTTTCGGGTCGAAAACGCCGTGTTCGTCCAGCCCGGACTGATAGAACTTGCCGAAGTCGTTCTTGGGGAAATACTCCCCGCAGTGCGGGCAGCGTGTCTTCCAGGGATGGTTGAGCGCGTCCATCTGCCAGGAGTACATCGGGACGCTCTGTTTGCAGGCAGGGCAGTAGCCGTTCGACCAGACCTGCCAGGCGCGCTTGATGGTGTTGCCGAACATCAGGCTCCAGAGCTGGTCGTCGGAAAGGACCATCCAGGGCTGCGCGTTCGCCGCGATCTGTTGCTGGACGGCGGCAGCCCAGGGATACTTTTGCACGTTCTCTCGCGCCTTGCGCACCAGCGCGGGCGGATAGAAAACGCTGTGTCGAGTGGTTTTGGATGTCTGGTCGGCGTGTGTCATGGTCGGGGAGGGGAAAAGCAGCGCGGCGAGGATGCCGCAGAGTGTGGCGATCCGTGCCGGATGGGAATAGCGCATTATGATTCCTCGATAGGCCAAATTTAAGCCGGGCCAGTAGGCCGGGCCTATAAAAGACCCGTCTCGTGGGCCTGCGGCCAACCGTCCTCACGGACGGGAGATTCAATCTACGTTCTCTTCTGTCTCTTCCCACTCGTTCCAGAGCTTGCCTCTGGCATGATGCCGCTTCTGGTTTTCTACGTAGGCGACGACGCGCTCGACGTGAGAGCGGCTGAGGCTGAAGACGCCGAAGCCCTCTTGCCAGCGAAAGAGTTCTCCGGTGCGAAGCTGATCCCGCACGAAGGTGGAAGAGACACCCTTGATTTGCTGGGCAAGCTGTGCGGCGGACACTCTGGTCGGTACACGGACAACCAGATGCACATGATCGGGCATTCCGCCAATGGCAAGGACGATGCATTTGAGCCGTTGGGCTTCGCTCTCGATGCAGCGATAGACTGACCGTTCGATCTCTTCCGTCACCAGGGGCAGGCTTCCCCAGGTTCCCCAGACCAGGTGCAGATAGATTTCCGCTTTGCTGCGCCGCATGTCTATCTCCTGAAGTTCCCGTCCGTGAGGACGGTTGGCCGTCAGGCCCCCGAGACGGGTCTTTTATAGGCCCGGACTCTCCATCCGGCTGCATTCGGGAAACTTATGCCTACTTCACCTTGCAATACCGGTAATCCTGCCTTTTTCTTGGATGGGCAGGAGAGCGGCAGCGATGAGACGAACAATCGCCTGGCATCTTTTTGTCGGATGGATACCCACGCGGAGAGTGTAGAGATGAACTCGTGGAGCCGGAATCGGCGGCTTTGCTTCCTGACCCTGTTGGTACTGCTTCTGTCGTCTCGGTTAGCCGCCCCAGTGTGCGCCCAACAGCCGCCGATTCGCGCTCGATACGGCATGGTGGCCTCCGCCAACGCGATTGCCTCGCAGGTCGGCGTGGACATCCTGAAGCGCGGGGTCCTGTGTTCGAGAAGACGGCGGGCGCGCAAGGCGAACACTGGGGCGACGCCGAGGGCGTGATGGTCGCGCCGGAATCGGGTGCGCGATTGGGCGCGTCCGATCTGCGCTCCCCGGACGCCCGCGCCATCGGCTATTGATCGGCCCCGCATGTAATCGAGAGCGAGGAGGAAGCTCTATGTCCCGCAAAGTCCGTTTTGTTTTTGGGCTGGCGCTGCTGATGTGCGCGCTGGGAGTCGCCGCCTACCAGTCGCCCATTTTGCATCTGGGCAAGCAGCCGGACGGCAGCTTTATCGTCTCCACCGGCCAGCGTGTCGAGCCGGGCGCCATCGCCTTCGACGGAAGGCCCATTGACATCGCGCTCCATCCCTCCGGCGAGTTCTTCGCCGTCCTCAACCAGAGGAACGTCTTCCTGGCGAATCGCGACGGCGTTCTCGAAGGTTCGATTGCGCCTCTCGGAGCAGGCGCAGGCTATCGGGGAGCCATCTGGACGCCCGATGGCAAGCGCCTGTTCGTCAGCGTATCCGACGGCGCTCTTCAGGAACTCAAGCTGGATGGCAAGATGCTGACCGTCGGACAGAAGATCGAGGTCAAGCCGGAAAATGCGGAAGGGAACCCGCGTCCGGGTGGCATGGCGATCACGCGCGACGGCAAGCGCCTCTTTGTCGCTGCCGCCGACCGCAACGCCGTCGCCGAAATTGACCTGGAAACCGACAGATGGGTCAAAGAGTGGCCGGTTCAGAACCTTCCGTTCGAGGTTCGGCTGAGCGAGGACGAGAAGACGCTGATCGTGAGCAACTGGGGCGGGCGGCAGCCGGAGGAAGACGACGAGAAGGCCGAAAGCGGGGGCGCGCTCATCGTCGTGGACCCGCGCGGCGCGGCGGCCTCCGGCACGGTCAGCCTCATTGACCGCGACACCGGCCAGACGAAGCATATCCCGGTCGGCCTGCACCCGACCGGCATCGCCGTGCAGGGCGACCTCGCCTATATCGCCAACGCCGCTAGCGACAGTATCTCCGTCCTCGACATTCCCCGCGCGCAAGTCGTCCGTACCATTCCCATCCGGTGGGGCAGACTCAATATCTTCGGCAGTATGCCCGGCGCGCTGGCGATAAACGGCTCCACGCTCTACGTCTGCGACGGCGGCGACAACGCCGTATGTGTCGTAGACCTCAAGGGCGGCAAGGTTCTGGGTTTCCGGCCCGCCGGGTACTATCCGACCGGCATCGCCCTCAGCGCGGACGGCAAGACCGCCTACGTCGTCAACACGAAGGGCAACGGCTCCGTGCGCCGGATGGCAAAGGGAGAGGTCGGCAACGCCCACGACTTTCAGGGGACGGTCTCCGTCGTAGACCTGACGACCGACCTGAAGCGCACGACGGAGCGAGTCGCTATTGACAACGGCTGGTACAGAAAGAACGAACGCCCGAAGCTGGCGGTCTATAACGGCGCGATCCAGCACGTCCTCTACATCATCAAGGAGAACCGGACTTACGACGAGGTGTTCGGCGACCTGCCCCAGGGCAACGGCGACCCGAAGCTGTGCGGCCTCGGCGAGAAGATCACGCCCAACCACCACGCCCTCGCGGAAGAGTTCACGCTGTTCGACAACGCCTACGTCGCCGGAACCAACAGCGCGGACGGCCACGCCTGGTGCAATCAGGGTCTCGCGAACGACTATCTGGAGCATTTCTACACCGGCTACCGCACCTACCCGGACGACGGCGACTGTGCCATGTCCATCTCCAGCGGCGGCAACCTGTGGGACGCGGCGGCGAAGAAGGGCAAAAGCATCCGCGTCTATGGCGAGTTTTGCGATGACCGGCTGGCAAAATTCGACCCACAGCCGAAGAACTGGCTGGATGTCTGGAAGGATCATATTAGCGGGGCGAACCGCATCAAAAAGCAGGTCGGGACGCGGGTGGCAGGGCTGAAGAAGTATATCCATCCCGGCGTCGTCTACTGGCCCCTGCTGCAAAGCGATCAGGAGCGCGCCGACCTGTTCATCGAGGAGTATCAGAAGTTCAGCCGGGAGGACAGAGTCCCGAACCTGATGATCCTGAGCCTGCCCTGCGACCACACGGAGGGTCTCGATCCAAAATATCCCAAACCCCGCTCAATGGTCGCCGACAACGACCTTGCGCTCGGCAGAGTGGTCGAGGCGATCTCGCACAGCCCGCAGTGGAAGAAGACCTGCATCTTCGTCATCGAGGACGATGCACAGTCTGGCCCGGATCACGTGGACGGACACCGCACGGTCGTCTTCGCGCTCAGCCCCTACACGCGCCGCAAGTTCGTGGACTCCTCCCTGCTCAACACGCTCTCGATTCTGCGCTCCATCGAACTGATGCTCGGTCTCGATCCCATGACGAAGTTCGACGCGCTGGCAATGCCGTTTACGACCTGCTTTACGGACACGCCCGACCTGACGCCTTATACGGCGCGGCCCAATCGCATCGCGCTCGACGACATGAACTCTCCCAAAGAGGCGCTGCGTGGCAGGGCGCGCTACTGGTGCGAGCAGTCGCTCAAGCTGGACTGGAGCGGCCTCGACCGACCTGATCCGAAGGTTCTCAACCGCGTCCTCTGGTACAGCCTGCACGGAGAGAAGCCCTATCTTGGGCTGTAGGGTTAGTCCCCCTCCCTGGCCCTAAGAACAGGAGGAGGGCCGGGGAGGAGGACTAGAGGAGAACCTATGCCACCAAACAATATGGTTGACATCGCTATCATCGGGGCCGGGATCGCGGGGCTGGCGCACGCTTACCACGCCGCGAAACGCGGTCTCTCCGTCGTTCTCTTCGAGCGCAGCCCGCGCGCGATGGGCGCATCCGTGCGCAATTTCGGGCTGATCTGGCCCATCGGACAGCCGCCAGGGCGGATGCGCCGCATCGCAATGCGCAGCCGGGCCATCTGGAAAGAGGTGCTGCAAAGCGCCCCTCTCTGGCACGCTCCGCTCGGATCGCTCCAACTAGCCTATCATGAGGATGAGTACGCCGTCCTGCGCGAGTTCGCCGCGCAAGCGCCCGAACTTGGCTATGAGGTGGCGTTGCTGGACGCGGAAGGCGTGCAGCAACGCTGCCCTTCGGTGCGACAGGAGGGACTGCACGGAGGGTTGTACAGCCCTTCCGAGATCACTGTAGACCCGCGCGAAATCGTCGCCTCCCTGCCCGGCTGGCTGGAACGGCAGTACGGCGTAACGCTGCGCTTCAACACGGCGGTACAGCACATCGCGCTGCCGACCATCGAGGCAGGCGGCCAACAGTGGCAGGCGCAGTACGCCATCGTCTGCTCCGGCGACGATTTCCAGACGCTCTATCCCCAAGTCTTCGCCGACAGTGGCTTGACGCGCTGCAAGTTGCAGATGATGCGTACCTCTGCCTACGGAGATGCCTGGCAGATTGGCCCATCGCTCGCTGCCGGTCTGACTCTGTGCCACTACGCCAACTACCAGGCCTGCGAGAGCCTGGCGGCGGTGCGCGCGCGGTTTGCCGCCGAGATGCCGGAGTATGTACAGCACGGCATTCACGTCCTGGTAGCGCAAAACGGTCGAGGCGAGGTTACGCTCGGCGATTCGCACGAATACGGACTCGATGTCCCGCCGTTCGACCAGCCGCGTATAGATACGCTTGTCCTCGACTATCTTGCAACGTTCCTCGAAACCCCGAAGTTGGAGATTGCGCAGCGCTGGCACGGCGTCTATGCCAAGCACCCGGAAAAGCCCGTCTTTGTCGCTCGCCCGGCAGGTGGTGTGACCATCGTGACCGGACTCGGCGGCGCAGGAATGACGCTCTCCTTCGGCGTGGCCGAAGAGGTTGTCGGTGAAATGCTTGCGGATTGAGAGCGTGAAGGCTGCCATCCTGCAATGGCGGCCTTCACGTTTTCTTAACATTCGATTAACAGGAATTTAACCTCCCCTTAATGGACTCTTAATCCGCAGTCCGCTATACTAAGTAGACAGTTCGGGGGCAGCGGAATTCAACCCTTCTAGATGCCTCTGCAACTCCCTATGTTGGCAGTGCATCACGGTCCCTATGAAAAGGAGAGTCCCATGCAAGCACGCAGGAAGCCCGATGGCTTCACCCTCATCGAACTCCTCGTCGTCATCGCTATTATCGCGATCCTGGCAGCAATCCTCTTCCCAGTCTTCGCCCAGGCTCGCGAACAAGCCCGCAAAATCACCTGCGTCTCGAACCTGCGTCAGCTTACCAACGGCTGGCTAATGTACGCGCAGGACTACGATGAAACCTGGGTTACCAGTGGCAAGACCTATCTCAATCCAAGCGCTCCATGCAGTAGCAATGGGGACGGCTGGGACGCGCATTATCTGGTACAGCCCTACGTCAAGAACCTGAGCATCTTCTTCTGCCCGGACCGCACCGAAACCTGGGATGATGCCAAAAGCGCCCTCAATCCCACCGGCCGTTACATCGGCTACGGCATGAACTACGGCGTCTACCATAACCGCGCGGGCTATGGCGTCTTCCACATCTCGACGAAATATACGAAGGGCAATCTCTGGTACGGCTGCCGCCACTACTTCCCCGGTCGCCAGCTGGCTGAGTTCGTCAACCCGGCGGAGATGGTCGCCCAGATCGAAACGAACGACACGCCGCAGTTCACCAACTCGCCCTACGATATGAACAGCAACTACGACTGCGCCGGGGCCGGCTGCAACTTCACCATCCGGCACGGTGGCCGCTATACCGTCTCCTTTACCGATGGACATGCCAAATCCTGGGTGATGAAGCCGTACACGGATGACATTGACGGCGGGCATGGCTTCCTGCTGGAGCCTGTAGACCCGGCGAACATTCTCAAGTTCTGCTACAACCCAGATGCCACCATTGACGGCGGCTTCGATCCCGGAATGGATAGTGACATTGCCGCCCTGGAGGGGACGTACAGCTGCCGCCAGACGGTCGAGCAGGAGGTCAGCCGCCGCATCCCGATTCCGTACAACTAGCCTGGAGGTTGGTCATGAAGCAAGAGATCAAGCCGCCCGTGCTTATCGCCGTAATGATCGTCGTTGTCCTCATCCTGGGGTTGATCGGCTGGAAGATGTTCTCTCCTCCCTCGACGGACAGCGGCTCTGCCGAAATGCTCAAAGCGGCGCACGCGCGTAAGAATAAGCTGGATGGCGGCGATTAAGCGTGAGAGATTCTTCCGAACTCGTGAACGCGCCTGGGCTGCGGCTCCCGGAAAAGCCGCAGCCTTTCCTCTGTTTGCACAATCCCTGAATGGTTAGGAGAACGACGTGAGCGCGCCTCCAATATCCCTGCAAACGACCCCACTCCCTGCAACGGAATCGCCCCATCTGCGCCGATGGCAAAACCTCACCATCGGGCTGTTGTTCCTCGGCTATGCAGGCTACTACGCCTGCCGCACCAATCTCGCCGTCGCGACGCCGCTACTCATCAAGACTTTCGGCAGCCAGGGCATAGATAAAGCGGCGATAGGCCGCATCGCCACGCTCGGCACGCTGTTCTATACCCTCGGCAAGATCAGCAACGGTATTCTCGCGGACTTCCTCGGAGGCAAGCGGCTGTTTCTGTTGGGGATGGTCAGCTCGATACTCTGCACCATCTTTTTCGGCCTGGGTTCGACGTTCGCCGTCTTCGCGGTCGCCTGGGCCATCAACCGGTATGTGCAGTCTATGGGATGGGTCGCGCTGATCAAGATCACCTCGCGCTGGTTCTCGTTCCAGAGTTATGGGCGCGCGATGGGCCTCATCAGCCTGAGTTTTCTGCTCGGCAACGCCTTGGTCAAGTTCTTCCTCGGCGCGCTCCTGGACTCTGGTTGGAGTTGGCGCGGGATGTTCTTTGTGGCGGCAGCGACCTTGCTGCTGATTGCGCTCATCAACGCGATTTTGCTCAAAAACAGTCCGACCGACATCGGGGAACCGGAGCCGCAGATCAGCCCGCACAATCTGTTCGGCGCAGACGGAGACGCGACGAAACCGGAAAGCATCGGCCAACTGTTCACGCTGTTGCTGAGCAGCCCGGCGTTCTGGGTGGTCGCGGCGCTTTCGTTCGGCATGACGCTGGTTCGTGAGACGTTCAACACCTGGACGCCTACCTATCTGGTCGAGGTCGCGCACCTGCCTATCGCAAAGGCCGCCTGGTACAGCAGCGCTTTCGACCTCTTCGGGGCAGTCTCGGTCCTTGCGTGCGGCTTCCTTACCGACCGATTTTATGGCGGGCAGCGCGGCGGCGTGATGGCGATTGCGACGGCTCTGGCGGCGGTGGCGCTTGGAGCCATGGCCCTGCTGCACACGGCGGCTCCGGTCCCCCTTATCGCACTCGTCTCGCTGGTCGCGCTCTTGCTAATCGGCCCCTACTCCTTCCTGGCCGGAGCCATCTCGCTCGATCTGGGCGGCAAGAGCAGCAGCGCGACGGCAGCCGGTCTCATAGACAGCGCGGGCTACGTCGGCGGAATGCTCTCCGGGTACGGTGTGGGAGCGCTGGCGCAGCAGTACGGCTGGAATGCGGCGCTCGGCGCGCTGACCGGTATCTGCGTCCTGACGACGCTGGCAGCCATCGCCTACTGGCGGCGCTACGAGCAGAGCAGGAAACCGACAGCATTCTCCTAGATCCAAGGGGAGAACCAGAGTTCCCCTCTCCAAAACCTGGGAGAGGGGGGAGGGCTACAAGCAAAACCTGTGGGGCGTGGAGGCAGAGATTGGGAATAGAACTGGTTGTGTTCGATATGGCCGGAACCACTGTCTACGACGGCGACATGGTGAACGTCTGCCTGCGCGAGGCGGTCACAGCGGCGGGGTTCGAGGTCAGTCGTGACGAGATCAACGCGGTCATGGGCATCACCAAGCCGGTCGCCATCCGAATGCTGCTCGAACAGAGATCGGAGAATCCGACCACAGTAGCGCAGGCGCAGGTCGAGACCGTCTACGCCGATTTTCTGACCCGGATGGTGCGCCACTACGAAACCAGCCCGGAGGTGCGCGAAGTCGAGGGAGCTGCCGACACCTTCCGGCTGCTGCGAGAGGCGGGCGTGAAAGTCGCCCTGGATACCGGGTTCAGCCGTCAGATCGTCACGGTGTTACTCAATCGTTTAGGCTGGCAGCGCGACAGCCTGATAGACGCCAGCGTGGCGGGTGATGAGGTGACACAGGGTCGTCCGTATCCCGATATGATCTTCCGCGCGATGGAGTTGACAGGGATTCGAGATGCGGGCCGGGTCGCGAAGGTCGGCGACACGCCCGCCGACTTGCAGGAAGGTAGTGCGGCAGGATGCAGCCTGGTCATCGGCATGACGGGCGGCTCTCATACCCGCGAGGAACTGCTGCCCCATCCGCACACGCATCTGTTAGATCACCTGACGGATGTATGGAAACTCGTACTTGCGGAGAGTCAGGGCTGATGGACGCCAAGTTCCGTGTGGAGTCGGTTCCAGACGTCAGCGGGAATCTCCACCCGGCAGGCGGCGAGGTTGGCCTGAAGCTGCTCCGGGTTGGCCGGGCCGGTGAGGGTGATATGGATTCCCGGATGCTGCATCGGGTACTGGAGCGCCAGCGCCAGCAGCGGGATTCCCTCCCGGACGCTGAAATCGTAGATTTGCGTGGCGCGATAGCGATGGCGGCGGACTTCGGGATGCTTCTCGGTATCCGTGCGCGGGTCTTTGCCGATGAGCAGGCCGTTGGCAAGCGGAGTCGCGTTGATGACTCCCCGGCCCTGCTCCTGCGCGAACCGGATCAGGGGCGCGGCGGTCTGGTCTATAAGCGTGTAGTCGAGGAAGGTCAGGATAGTATCAAATTCGGGATGGCGAGCCGACTCCGCCGAGACATCGTGCCAGCGCGTCGCCATGCCGATGTAGCGGATGAGTCCCTTCGCTTTCGCCTCTCGCAGCGTCTCCAGCACGCCGCCCGCCGGTAACACCTGGTTCAGCGAGTCGACGGCGTGAACCTGGAACAGGTCTATCGTCTCCACGCCCAGGCGTTCCAGGCTGTTGTGCAGGCTTTGCCGGACATGCAGCGCGGCCTCGTCCGGAGTCAGTTCTTCCGGGATGGTGGATTTCGTTGCGACGAACACCGTGTCGCGATCTATCGTGCGCAAGAACCTGCCGACGCGGAACTCCGAGCCGCCGTACATCTCCGCCGTATCGTAGTAGCGCATCCCGCTGGCATACGCCTGCTCCAGCGTCTCCTGATACCGGCGCTGCGTGTCGGCATCGCCCGCCTGACCGAGATAGGCGCATCCCAGTCCGAGCGGGAGCGTCTTATCGCCCAGGCGCGTGTAGAACCGGCGCACCTCTTCACAGTAAGGGGAAGGCTGCGGCATAGTACGGACTCCTTATGGCCCCCCACCCTGGCCCTCCCCCCAAGAACAGGGGGAGGGGAGCGAGAACGCAAGGTCTGTCCGTTTCTCTCAATTCGGGTGCGAGTTGGGAAGAACGGTACAAGATGGCGTTTTCGCTCCCCTTCCCTTTAGGGAGGGGGCTAGGGGGTAGGTCTACAGGGAAGGGGGCTATCTCAGCGCGAACGGCGCCGGGGTCTCGCCGAAGTTCCGCTCTCTATCCTCGCCGCGCACCAGCGCCGCCTTCCAGCTTTTGCCGGTCGAGTTCAAGCTGACCTGCCGGACATAGGTGGGCATGTAGCGCAGGGTCAGGCCGCAGCGCCGCCGCGTCGAGCGGTTGGGCAGGCTGCCGTGTATCAGCGCGCCATCATGGAGGGAGATTTCGCCCGCCCGCAGTTCCAGGTCTGCGGCGCTCCGCTCCTCCTCTTCGGTGACCGGAACCTCCTGGTTGATGCTCAGCAGGTTGCCCTCTGTCTGCGCCTTGCCGTGCGCGCGGATGCCTCCCTTGTGCGTGCCGGGCAGGACGCGCATACAGCCGTTCTCGCGGTCGCTGTCGTCTACGGCGAACCAGGCCGTGATCGTCAGCGGCGGCTCGATTCCCCAATAGGTCGCGTCCTGATGCCAGGCGACGAACTTCTC
>Ga0070741_10014130_pt1 | contig 13887 bp, 15 predicted proteins | sample Coa_R1_4_FD_66440 | JGI IMG/M metagenome (GOLD analysis project Ga0070741, IMG submission 66440) | Surface soil microbial communities from Centralia Pennsylvania, which are recovering from an underground coalmine fire - Coalmine... | ecosystem: Environmental > Terrestrial > Soil > Unclassified ... | reverse complement strand
GCTGTCTGCCTTTTAGACTCGTGGTTAGATGACGAGTCCCTTCGCAAGGTCGCTGCAGAAAATAACCTTCCAGCGACGGCGTTTATGGTCGAAAGCCCAGAAGGATTCGACCTCCGTTGGTTTACAACCCTTTGCGAAATCAGGCTTTGTGGTCATGGGACGCTAGCGGCGGCCTTGATAGCCCTCAAAGTCAGGGATCAGCCCAACGAAACGGTGCGATTCAAGACGGGGCAAAGCGGAATTTTGGAGGTCCGCCGGGCCGGAGAGCTTCTTCAGATGGACTTCCCCGCCCTCTTTCCGGACACTGCTGCGCCGGATTCCGAGCAACTGAGGAAGGTATTGGGACTGCTTCGTGCTCCGTCTGAGATATTCTGCGTGAATCAAACTTGGATCGCCGTCTTGAATGACAGCGCCGCCGTGATTGCAGCACAGCCCGACTTCAACCTGCTCAAGAGCCTGCATCCGTATGCCGCGGCCCTTACCGCTCCGGGAGAAGATGAGGATTTCGTATCCCGCTATTTCGCTCCCTCCTACGGGGTGGCCGAAGATGCCGTTACCGGCTCACTGCACTGCGCGCTGACTCCTTACTGGTCCAGGCGGCTTGGCAAGAATGAACTGCATGCACGGCAGCTATCGAAACGCGGCGGCGAACTATGGTGCGAAATCGTGGACGACCGGGTGCGCCTCAGGGGAGACGCGGTTCTCGTCATGCAGGGGACGCTGACAATCTGATTTTCTCAGGGAATCAGCTTCTTCGATTTCAGAAATTCACGCGCCACAGTTTGCGGGTCTTCATGTTGCGCATCCACCGCGTTGTTCATCCGCTGCATGTCCGAATCTGAGATTGCCCCGCCAAGTGCCGCGAGCGCTTCCACGGCCTCCGGATGCTCTTTCGCAACCTGCTCTCGGACAATGGGCACGGCCTCATAGGGCGGAAAATAGTGGCGGTCATCTTCAAGAACGAACAAATCGAGAGCCTGAATCAATCCGTCCGTCGCATTCCCGCCGGCAAAGTCGATTTGATGATCTTTCAGCGCGCGGGCAAGCAATCCCAGATCCATGATTCTCGGAGGCTCGGCAAAATGTAGCCCGTACATCGCGGCCATTCCAGGAAATCCGTCCGGCCTTTCCATGAACTCATAACCAAATCCGGCTCTCCATCGTGGAGTGAATTGCGCGGCCTCGGACAAAGTTTTGATCTTCAGCCGGCGCGCATCTTCCCCGCGAATTTCCATCGCAAACGTATCGTTGAAGCCGAACGCAGGCCCTAGAGTCAGTTGAAAGCGCCGCTCATATTCACTCTTCACGCGGTCATACACCTGCCGTTTATCGCTGCTGGGCTTCTCTTTCAGCACGGCAGTCAGGGCCGTGCCGGTGTATTCGGGATAAATATCAATCCGTCCTGCGAGCATGGCTTGCTGGCAGATATAGGTTCCCGCCAGGTAAAACCGCCGCTCGACTTTCAAGGCCGTGTGCGCTTCGATCTGCTGCGCCATGACTTCGCCCAGAACGAAAGACTCGGTGAAGTTCTTCGAACCAACGACAATGCGGTTGTGGTGCTGCGGCGAGCAGGAAATGGCGGATGCGACACACAACATCAGCAGCAAGGCCGTGCAGGTCCTCATCGCGCCCGCAGCCGCCTTTCGACCCAACCAACACCGAAGTCTGCAAGCAGCGCAAGGACGGCCGCTGGAATCGCTCCCGCCAGAATCACGCGATCATCCACCATCGCTAATCCGCGGAAGATGAATTCTCCTAAACCCCCGGCGCCGATCGCAGCGGCGATGGTCGCCAGGCCGACCGAGATCACGACTGCAATCCTAACGCCCGACAGAATCACGCTCGCCGCAAGTGGCAGCTCGACTTGATATAAAAGTTGCCACTCCGTCATTCCCATGCCGCGCGCTGCCTCGACAATTGCCGCGTCAACTCCGTGAATTCCCGCGTAGGTATTGCGGATGATCGGCAGCAGCGCATAAAGAGTGAGCGCTAGAATGGCAAGCCGATCCGACCGCGCCCCCAACCACGGAACCGGCAGCAGAAATCCGAACAACGCAAGCGAGGGAATGGTCTGAATGATGTTCGCGGTAGTGAGGATCGGCTTGTTCCAACCTTTGCGATGCGCAACAAGAATCCCCAGGGGAATGCCCACCAACATCGCAAACAGGGTTGAAATTCCCACCAGCCACAAATGCTCAAGCGTCAACTCCAGGACCTGCGCACGATTTTGCGAGAGGAAATGAAGCAGGTTCATGACGTGCCTCGATTCGCCGCCGATTCCAGCCCTTCTCCGAACGCTCGCACATAAGCTGATGCCCAGGCGTCACCTGACTTTACAAACTCTTGCGGGGTAAGCACGGTTACGAGCTTCCCTGCTTCCATCAGCGCAATCCGCGATCCCAGCCGCAACGCCTCCCGCAAGTCATGAGTCACGAATAAAACCGTTTTATGCAGCCGTTGCTGCAGCAGCAGGAATTCACGCTGTAGCTCATCCCGCGTTAACGGATCGAGGGCGGCAAAAGGTTCGTCCATCAGAAGGATTTCCGGATCGGCTGCCAGCGCCCGCGCGACTCCGACCCTTTGCCGCTGTCCTCCAGACAGTTGGTGGGGATAACGTTGTCCGAATTCGGCGTCGAGACCTACCAGTTGCAATAGCTCCCGCACTCGCGCTTCAATTCGCCCCTGCGCCCACCCTTCGAGTTTCGGCACCAGTCCAATATTTCGCGCCACTGCGAAATGCGGAAACAGCCCGGCCTCTTGAATTACATATCCGACGCCCCGCCGCAATCGAATCACGTCGGTTTGATCGTTCGGCATACCGTTCACCAGGATGATGCCGGCACTTTGCGATACCAGACGATTCACCAATTTAAGTGTCGTCGTTTTCCCGGAACCGCTCCGGCCGAGCAATACCAGCGTTTCACCGCGCTTCACGTGCAGGTTCAGGCCACACAATACCTGGTTCCCGCCCACGCGGTAGGAGACATCACGGAATTCGATCACCGGATCAGCGGCCGCGGCTTGCATCAGCCCAGCATACCGGAGAGCGTAAATTGGCCCAAGATCACCGGGACGCGGACCTCGATTTGCATTGAGCGTATTCCCCGGCGACAATCTGCATATGGACCGGCCAGCGACTCCAAGTTCGTATCTTCAGTCACCGCATGAGCCGTTCTCCCCGGGTGCGGTCGTCATTGCCACACTTTCAAATCCGCGCGAAAAATTCTGGGGAATGATCCTCGCGCTGGCTCCGGCCGGACTTAGCCTGAGCGGCGTCGAACTCGCTTCCTTTGAAGACCTCACCGTGATGGTTCGCGACGGGGAACCTTTTACTCCAGCCATGGTGTTCTTCCCGATGCATCGCATCGAACGCGTGGAACTCGATCTGCCGGATGGAACGCTTCCCTCGCTCTCGCAACGTTTTCTTGCGAAAACCGGCTTCGATCCCGCGGATGCGCTTGCGCCCAAAGCCGCCGGGCACCCCGATCCATCGATCGAATCGAAAACAAAATCCCAGGAGCATGCGTGAGACTCTCTCAAGTACTGACAGCGCCCAACCAACTCACCCTGCTTCGCATGATCTTCGTCCCATTCGTGGTGATCCATCTGGTCGACGGCCATTATCGCTGGGCGCTCGTCATCTTCGTGGTTGCAGGCTTCAGTGATGGCCTTGACGGCCTGCTTGCCCGAATGCTCCACCAGCAAACCTTGCTCGGCCAATACCTCGATCCCATCGCCGACAAGTTGCTGCTAAGCACGATATTTCTAGTGCTCTCGATTCTCCACAAGATTCCCTGGAAGTATACGGTCGTGGTCTTTAGCCGCGACATTTCAATACTCGCGGCTAGTGCGGTGCTGTTCGCAATTGCAGGACTTCGCAACTTCAAACCCAGCATCTTTGGCAAAGCCAATACCGTTTCCCAGATTGCTGCCGTCTTTTTCGTGCTTCTCCTGCAGATTCACCCCGTCCGGTGGGTCTGGATCGCTCGCACCGTTTTCCTTCGGGCAACTTTTATCTTCACCATCGTTTCTGCCCTGCACTATGTAATCCTCGTACAACAGAGACTGCGGGAACATCAGCACGCATTGCCGCCCCCTGCTTCAGCAGCTTGATTTCACGAGTTGACCGGCATTTCCGGCGACCCCTAGAATCGTTAGTTCTTCTCGCAGCTTGATTTCGCGCGCTAAAAAGTCCAGATGGCCCTTCGTCTCTTCAATACGATGTCGTCGCAGGTTGACGAGTTCCGACCTCTGCGGAACTCGGAGGTTCGGATGTACGCCTGCGGCCCAACTGTGTACGACTACGGACACATCGGCAATTTCCGCACATTCATCGCCGTCGATCTGCTACGCCGATTTCTGCGGCAAAGTGGATACAAAGTGCGCCACGTCATGAACATCACCGACGTCGACGACAAAATCATTCGCAACTCCGCCCGCGACGGAGTCAGCGTGCAGCAGTACACGGCGAAATATGAGAAAGCATTTCTCGAAGACGCCGCCATGATCGGCATCGAGCAGCCAATTCTGGTGCATGCAACCGACCATATACCGGAGATGGCTGATTTCGTCGCCAAATTGGTCGACAAAGGAATTGCCTATCGCACCGACGATGGCTCGTACTATTTTCGGATTGCCAGGTTTCCGGAATACGGGAAGCTCTCGAAGAAGGACTTTTCCACCATCCTCGACGGCGCGCGTGTCGACGTGGACGAATACGAAAAAGACAGCGCCCGCGACTTCGCGCTCTGGAAAGCTCCGAAACCCGGCGAAGCATTTTGGGAAACGAAGATCGGTCCTGGGCGTCCCGGCTGGCATTTGGAGTGTTCCGTAATGTCGATGGAGGAACTCGGGGAGAGCTTCGATCTTCACGCCGGCGGCGAAGACCTGATCTTCCCGCACCATGAGAACGAGATAGCTCAATCGGAATCGCTGACCGGAAAACCTTTCGCGCATTTCTGGTTTCACGCCCGCTTCCTGTTGGTGGAAGGCGAGAAGATGTCGAAGAGTCTCGGCAACTTCTTCACGCTGCGAGATCTTGTGCTGAAAGGTCACAAGCCTTCGTCGATCCGATATCTGCTGACTTCCGTTCCCTACCGCAACCAATTGAATTTCACCTTCGATGGTTTGAGACAGGCCGCGGTTTCGGTCGAACGCCTGCGCAACTTTCGGTTACGTCTAACAACGGGCACATTTCCGGAAGGAGCGAATCCGCAAATACAGACGATGGCCGTCGATGCGGACAACAAAATGCGTGCAGCCCTCGAGGACGACTTGAACACCGCGCAAGCTCAGGCTGCAGTGTTCGAAATGATTCGCGAGGCAAACACCGCTCTCGACAAGGGTGAAGTAAAGAAAGAAAATGTTCCAGCCCTGCTCAGCACTTTGAGCAAGTTTGACGAGATCTTTGCCGTTCTCGAAGACACCGACGCCCTTAAAATGAAACAGGTGATGGAATGGGCGCCCACCGAAGGCCGGGAGAAAGACATCAGCGACGAGTTGCGGGCAGCGCTGCAGAGCGGCACCTTAGGCGATGCTGACATCGATGCAAAAATTGGCGAGATGAAATCCGCTCGCATAGCGCGGGACTTCAAGAAATCCGACGCGATTCGCGCAGAACTGACGGACGCGGGCATCCTCGTAGAAATTACAAAGGATGGCATCCGCTGGCGGAGAAAGTGAATCCATTCCCTCGCGTCAGCGCAATGCTAAGCTGACGGCTGAGGGCTGACAGCTTCCTTGAAATCCTTCGACGAATACCTCCGCGACGCCGAACAAGCTCACGGACATCTCTGCGCCGGACAAGTCCTCGGAGTCCGCCTTGCGATGCTGGGACTGCAGAAACTCGGCATCCAAGATCCGCATGGGAAAGACCGCAAGCGCATCGTCACCTTTGTTGAAATCGATCGCTGCGCGACCGATGCGGTCGCGGTCGTTACTGGCTGCCGTCTGGGTAAGCGTGCCCTGAAATTCCGCGATTGGGGCAAGATGGCGGCGACGTTTGTCGACGTGAATAGCGGAAAGGCGATCCGTGTTGCTGCCCGGGAATCATCAAAAAATCTCGCGCGCCAACTTCATCCGGAGATTGAGAACAAGAACCAGCAGCAGATGCTTGCCTATCGCGAGATCTCCGACCAGGACCTGTTCTCCACGCAATGGGTGAAGGTCGATCTTCCCCCGGAAGAGTTTCCCGGTTATAAAGGCGAGCGCGTCTCGTGCGAACAGTGCGGGGAAGGAATCAATTTTCGTCGCGAAGTGAAGGTAGAAGGACGGCTTTTGTGCCGCGCCTGCGCGGGAGAGAATTACTACGAAGTTCTGGACGAAACTTGAAATTGTTCGTAGGCATGAGCCACGCGAAGAATTGTAGCCTCGTCAAAATGCTTACCAAGAATTTGTAGCCCGATCGGAAGGTTCTCTTTCGTTTGACCGCAGGGTACAGAAATTCCAGGAATACCCGCCAGGTCAGCCGTCACCGTGTAGATGTCGGCAAGGTACATCGCAAGCGGATCGTTCGACTTCTCGCCCAGACGGAATGCAGCCGTCGGACTGGTTGGCGTCAGGATCGCGTCGACCTTTTCAAAAGCTTGCTCAAAGTCCCGCGTCAACAGCGTTCGCACCTTCTGCGCCTTCAGGTAATAGGCATCGTAGTAGCCCGCGCTGAGAGCATACGCGCCAAGCATGATGCGGCGCTTCACTTCCGATCCAAAGGCCTCGTCACGGCTGCGGCGGTACATTTCAGAAAGTGTCTTCACGCCGCGGGCGCGATGACTGTAGCGCACGCCGTCGTAGCGCGCCAGGTTCGATGACGCCTCCGCGGTCGCAATCAGATAGTACGTCGGTATCGCGTACGGAGTATGCGGAAGCGACACGGGCACCACTTCGCATCCCACTTCTTTGAGCTGCTCGATCGCGGTCTCTACGGCCTGCCGGACTTCGTCGTCGAGGCCTTCCCCAAAATATTCTTTCGCGACGCCTAGCTTTAGTCCTCGAACCGGTTTATCGAGTTCCTCAACATAATCGGGGACAGGAACTTCAGCCGAGGTGGAATCCATTGGGTCGCGTCCGGCAATCGTTTGGAGCACGAGAGCCGCATCTTTTACGGTCTTGGTGAGCGGGCCGATGTGATCGAGTGAAGATGCGAATGCGATCAGGCCATAGCGAGAAACTCTGCCATAAGTCGGCATCAGACCGACGACACCGCAAAACGATGCCGGCTGGCGAATTGATCCCCCCGTATCCGATCCGAGTGTGAACACGGCCAGGTCCGCGGCCACTGCCGCCGCCGATCCGCCGGACGATCCGCCCGGTACCCGAGTCAGATCGCGCGGATTCCGTACCGGACCGTACGCTGAGTTTTCGTTGGAAGAGCCCATGGCGAACTCGTCGCAGTTCATCTTTCCAAGGACTACCGCGCCCGCCGACTCCAAGCGCGTGACCGCCGTGCAGTCATACGGCGGGATGTATTTCTCGAGGATTTTGGAGCCCGCGGTTGTACGAACGCCGCGTGTGCTCATCACATCTTTTATTCCGACGGGCACTCCGGCGAGCGGCGGAAGCGGCTTGCCTTCCGCGGCCATGCGATCGATGCGGTCGGCCTGCGCCATCGCACGATCTTTGCAGATCGTCAGGTACGAGCCGGTCTGGCCGTCTTCTTTCTGGATGCGCTCGTAGTGCGCCTCAGCTAGCGCCATCGCCGTGCTCTTGCGCTCCCGGACCAAAGAGCGTGCGGCATCAATCGTAAGTGAAGTCAGATCCATTCGGCTTGCAGAGACATCATCAGCGTTCGATCACTTTGGGAACTCGGAAGAAATCTTCATCGGCATCGGGAGCGTTCGCGAGCGCTTCGTCGTGCGGAAGCGATTTCCGCAAACCTTCGACGACGTCTTCGCGGTTCGCGTATGCAAAGCGTTCGCTTCCCTGTTTGGCCTGGTCCACGCCGTAACGGTCTGACACCTGCGCCATTGCAGGAACATTGGACGTATCCAATTCATTCAGGCGGTCGACGTAATCGAGGATGGAGTTCAGATCGCGCAGCATTCCCGTGCGCTCTTCGGCCGTCAAATCCAGGTTCGCGAGATCTGCAACATACGCGACATCCTTCTCGGTGACTTTCATTGGAAGATGCTAGCGAGGACCTTTCTCGGAATCGTTGGCCGGAATGACGATGAATTCGATCTTTCGCACGGGCTCGGCGGTGTAGCGATTGATGGAGGCCAAATAACGCGGGGCGAGCGAGAGCAACCCGGAGCGCCATCCCGCGTCGGAAACGCCTATTTGAAGGATGCAGTCGGAAAAACCCAACGCCCGGGTACGTTCCGCAACTGCCGAGCCGCAGACCACCGGCCAAGCCAACAGCGGCCCTTGTCCAACAGGCACCTGCCGCAAGGAGCGGGCAACAATCTTCTCGAGATCTCCGCCAACCGATTCCAAAATCAAGCTCCAGCCATCACCCGGCAAACGAGAATTTCGATTTTAGCACCTGCGAAATCATCCACATCTAACGGCAATAAGGCTCACGACGGAAACCTGATCTTGTTCGCCGTACGCCACATCATGCTGGAAATTCGCGGTGAACGAACTCCAAGGCGGCCTCGCGGGACGGCAAGCGTCCTTCGAGTTGCGCATCTTCAACGGCATTCAAAATCTCGCGAAATTTCGGGCCGGGCGCGTAACCAGCCACGATCAAATCGTCACCCGTGACCAGCGGACGAGGGCGAATTTTCTCCGGCGGAATCTCCGCCTGCTTCTGCAGGATAAATTCGTAGGTTCGCAGGTTGCCGTGACTGGCGAGACAGTCGGCGCGATGCAGTGCCAGATGCTCGTCGAAACAACGCAACCGGAGGAACTTCTTCAGCGTCGATTCCTTCATCTTCATAGCGTCGGCGAAGCGCATGTGATTTTCGACCAGCGCAATAATCTGACCGGCGTCGTCATTGGAGAAGCGAAGACTTCGACAGATTTTTTCGGCAATCTTTACTCCCACATCGACGTGACCGTCGAAACGGATGCGGTCCGGTGCGACACGAAACGTGGCAGGCTTGCCAACATCGTGCAACAGAGCGCCCCAGGCGAGCGTCGCCGGGCACGGCTGCGGCAGGTAATCGAGAAGCAGCAGCGTGTGCACGAAGACATCGCCTTCGGGATGATATTCCGGCGGTTGCTCGACTCCCTTCATGCGTGCAATATCGGGCAGCACCTCGCGAAGCAGCCCGCTTTCATCGAGCAACAGCAACGCGCGGCGGGCGTGGCCTTCGGTCAACATGCGGGTGAGTTCGTCGCGGACGCGCTCGCGCGAGACAACCCTGATCTGGTCTGCAAATTTCTGAATGGCCGCGAACGTTGCGGGGTCGATCGTGTAGCCGAAACGCGCGGCGAATCGGATTGCGCGCAACATGCGCAGCTTGTCTTCGGCGAAGCGGCGCTCGGGATCACCGATGGCGCGAACGATGCCCAGCTTTAAATCATCGCGGCCGCCGACGTAGTCGAGGATTTCTCCGGTGACCGGATCGAGCATCATGCCATTGATGGTGAAATCGCGGCGGGCAACGTCTTCGCGGGGATCCTGGCTGAACCGGACCTCGTCGGGATGACGTCCGTCGCTATAGCCGACGTCGCTGCGAAAGGTCGCGACCTCAATGCAGAGCGACTTTCTCTCCGCGCATGGATCCGCTGGAGAATCGGATTCCGGGGCCGGGACGAGAACGACGCCGAATTGTTCGCCCACCGCGTAAGTCTGGGGAAAGATCTCCATGACCTGCCGCGGAGTGGCGTCGGTAGCGACGTCGTAATCCTTTGGCTCGCGATGGAGCAGGAGATCGCGGACGCATCCTCCGGCAAGATAGGCTTGGAACCCATGCTGGCGCAGCGTTTCGATGATCGATTTGGAAAATTCTTTCATCGCCGATTTTTATGATAAGGCCGCGCCATGGAGGGTTTTGCCGGATTTGCGACGAGCGTGTATGTCAAAAAAATAAGAGCATGTTTCTCGCAAAATATTGCTAAATAAAGACTTGCCAGCCCGTCGACCGTATCGCGGTGCGCAAAATATTGTAAATAAAAGGCTTATACGTAAAATATTCCAAAATAAGGAGTTACATTGATAATCCAGACCTCAGTCGGCAAAAATATTTTCGCGATCTTTTTCTTAAACTACTGATTCCAAATGGTTTATTGGATCAGGCTCTCGGGGAATGCCTCGCAAAATATTGTGAAATAAGTACTTACACGCAAAATATTCCATTATAAGGACTTAGCTCGCGTATGTTTTGGCGGGCAAATTCCATCGTCAGACGACGCGTTGGAATGATTGCGGTGCACTTCGCACGGTTTCTATTGTGCGCTTTTGGTATTGAGGGTCAAGGTCAGATGTCACACGGCTTGGGACGAAGCTGTGGAAAAGACGACGCGGGGGCGCTGAAAGCGCCGCTCTCCACGGTGGTGACGACAGGTGGACGTTACCCCAGTGTCAGTGAGGGGTGAGCCGCACCCCCTTGAGTGTGGGGAAGAATGCCTTGAGGGTTCTGCTTTGACGGACGTGGGGTAGGGATCCTTCGACTGATTAGGATGACAGGGCGCTATAAGGAGAAAGAGACTTTCACGACCGACGCCTTTTCGGCACTTAGACGTGTCTTGCTTTTGAAAACAGGTTTCCTCTTGCTTCAATAGAATGGCTCTATGGCGGACGCTTACATTTTGGGGATTGAGAGTTCTTGCGACGAGACGGCGGCTGCGGTGGTGCGGTCGGGGGAGCAACTCGTGTCGAACGTGGTGGCCTCGCAGATCGCGACGCATCAGCCTTATGGCGGAGTGGTCCCTGAACTGGCATCGCGGGAACACCTGCGGGCGATTGTGCCCGTGGTGCGGCAGGCCCTGGCGGAGGCGAAACATACGTACGAATCGGTCGACGCCATCGCTGTGACGCAGGGCCCTGGGCTGGCTGGAGCCCTACTGGTTGGCATCACCTATGCGAAGGCGCTGGCGTTTGCGCTGGAGAAGCCGCTGATTGCGGTGAACCATCTGGAAGGACACATTCACGCGGTGCTGCTGGAGGAGCGGCAAAAGGGGAACCATGAAGTCCGCTTCCCTGTTCTGGCGCTGGTTGTGTCGGGCGGGCACACGCATCTGTATCTCGCTTCGCAAAAAAGCGAGGCGTGGACCTACGAGAATATCGGGCACACGCGCGATGACGCGGCGGGCGAGGCCTTTGACAAAGTGGCAAAGCTGCTGGGGCTCGGATATCCGGGTGGGCCGGTGATTGATCGACTGTCGACGCATGGAGATCCGCACGCGGTAAAGTTTGCTTCGGCACAGATCAAGCATCGGGACCGGCGGGGAAGACAGGACAACAAAGCGGTCGATCCCGCGGATGGGCGGCCGCGATTCGACTTCTCGTATAGCGGAATCAAGACGGCGATCCTGCGCTATGTGGAAGCCAACCAGATGCAAGAAAGCGTGGAAGCGCGTCGCAAAGGATTGGCCAGCATCAGCAAACCGAAGCTGGAGGATTATCTGGCGCATTGCGACAGGCGGACGCTGGATCTGGTGGCATCGTTCCAGCGCGCGGTAGTGCAAGACCTGGTTCGAAGGACCCTGGAAGCAGCCGAGGCCTATCACGTAGCGACGCTTTTCGTGACGGGCGGGGTGGCAGCAAACCAGGAACTGCGACAGACATTCGAACGGGAAGGCGGGAAGCAGGGATTGCCGGTGTTTTTTCCGTCGCGTCCTTTGTCGACCGACAATGCGGCGATGATTGCGGCGGCCGCCTATCCGAAATTTCTGGCGAGGGATTTTGCCGCAATGGACTTTTCGGCGGAAGCCGGGATGGTGTTGCGGTAGTTCTTGCGCGCGCCTGTTCCAGGCGTTGCGTGGCGCTGCCCGATTCACAGCCGAGCGGAGTCGTACCCGCCCAAACCAGTTCTGGCAATGTCCTCATCCCCCAAAGCCTTGCGATCAGGGTAGAGATGCTTCGACGGCACTCAGCATGATAGATCGTTGCAGAACGTTATTTGCCTGCGGATTGGCTGTGAGCGAGGTTTCCGCCTAGCGCGGCGAGAGCTTTTTCTAATTGCTCGTCGACATCGATGTCTTTGGAGACGGAAAAATTGGCGCGCTTGTCGCCTTCGAGAAGACCGCTGGCGCGTCCAGTTACGACGATGATGGGGACGGCGGCGGTTTCGGGCTTGCTCTTGAGGACGGTGATGAATTCGCTGCCGGTCATGCGCGGCATTTGCATGTCGGTGACGATGAGGTCGGGTTGCACGCGGGCGACGACTTCAAGGGCCTCCCTGCCGTTTGTGGCGGTTTCGACGATAAATCCGCGCTGCTCCAGGAAGCGGCAGACGGTAAAGCGAATCAGCATGGAATCGTCGACGACCAGGGCAACTTTGGGCATAGGGCAATGAGGGGAATGAACCGACACTTCTCCCGCCCGCACATTAGCAGCGGAATGCCGGGCGACCAAGGGGAAAGCCGGGGGGCGAATTACGAAGGTCACACCGCGAGCGTTTACGAATCGGTGTCGTCGGTATGCTCTTCGATATTCATATCTTTGAATTCGCTGGATTCAAAGATCTCGCCGCATTCTTTGCACTCGACGAATTCGGCGTCTTCATCGCGGCTAACAATTTGCACGCGAGGATGCTTGCAGGGCTGCTTCATACTTGCACTTTGCGGAGGCGCTGGCGACTTGGAACTCATGGCTGCGGAATAGATTCGAAGGGTGGCTGAAGGGTAGACGTATTCACTGGAATTTCCCGGTATTTTAAAACGGGTTTTGGGCTTGTCAAGCACCTAACAGGACTCTGTCGTAAATTCGTAATACACCAGGCCCGGATGATGCGCAGATTTGGATACCGAATGGCGACGAATTTTGTCGGATACCCATAAGCCATTCAGACGGTGGAATTTACCATTCGATCCGCGATTTCCCCGTTCCCTGCCTCGACTTGCCTTCGTGGAACTGCGTGCCGTAGAATTAAGTACGACAAAAAAGGTCGGAGTTTTATCCGACCGTATAAGTCGGATTTCTTTCAGGCCATCGACGTTGCTGAAGCTCACGAAAAAAGCGGATTACGCGCTAATGGCGATGAAGCACCTGGCGGAGCGCGCCAGCGAGGGATCGCAAAGCGCGAAGGATGTCGCCGATGCTTATGGAATTCCGCCTGAGGCGCTGGCAAAGATTCTTCAGCGATTAGCCAAGGCCGGGTTGTTGCAATCGCAGCACGGGACGAATGGCGGTTACACGCTGGCTCGGCCGGCGCACACGATCTCGGCGTTTGAAGTAATCCAGGCGATTGATGGCCCGCTGTTTATTACCTCGTGCATCACGGTGCGCGGGGAGTGCGGGCAGAGCGACAGGTGCAACATCCGTGAACCGCTGCGGAAAGTGAACGAGAGCATTGAGGCGGTGCTGAAGCGGATCAAGGTTTCGCACATGCGCGAGGAAGTGGAAGAGGCGGCGGTGAGCGGAGCGAAGCCCTCGGAATTAGTGACAATTAGCTGAAGCGCAAGGACAAGCAGGTTCATCAGAAACGTTAGGTTTGCAGGAGAGCAATCAATGAGCACGGATGTAAAGATCCCCCAGGCAGACGTGGAAACGCTGCATTCAAATGGCAAGGGCGTAAAGCTGCCTATTTACATGGACAATCACGCGACGACTCCGATGGACCCGCGCGTCCTCGAGGAGATGCTTCCGTTCTTCGTCGAGAAGTTCGGCAACGCCGCAAGCCGCAATCACTCTTTTGGATGGGCTGCGGAAGAGGGCGTGGAGACGGCGCGCGAGCGCATTGCCAAGCTGGTCGGAGCGACGACGAAGGAGATCATCTTCACGTCGGGAGCTACTGAGAGCGACAACCTTGCGATCAAGGGCGTCGCGGAGATGTATCGCGA
>Ga0070741_10014129_pt1 | contig 13887 bp, 14 predicted proteins | sample Coa_R1_4_FD_66440 | JGI IMG/M metagenome (GOLD analysis project Ga0070741, IMG submission 66440) | Surface soil microbial communities from Centralia Pennsylvania, which are recovering from an underground coalmine fire - Coalmine... | ecosystem: Environmental > Terrestrial > Soil > Unclassified ... | reverse complement strand
GGAAACACCGTAGCGATAGAGTGCAGCGATATAGGCACCGGAGAGACGCAGTGCGGTGCTTGCGATTTGGTCGTGGGTTATTGCTACCCTCTACCGTGTGGCCAAGCCGGGTGATCTGGTAGGGTCGTAGCGTAACTTGGTCTAGCAGGCTACGTTGCTACAGTGAACACAGACTGCGTGTCGAGCCGCCAATGCATTAACATGGCCAGCAAAGTGCTTGCGCCGGTACACGTGCAGGGCGGCGAGGGCGCGCACCTGCGTCGGAGTCAGCGGCACGCGTGCGGCCACGGGCGCCCTCCCGGGCGGATGGCGCCACCGGCGCCAGACGGACCGCTAGTAGTGGATGTACACCGGCGTGCCGACGGGCGTCCAGTCGTAGACGTACTTGGCGTTCGCCGTCGGCATGCTCACACAGCCGTTGCTCAGCGGCACGCCCCAGGCCTGGCGCCACGGCGCCCCGTGGAACGTGTAGTCGCCGAGGAACGGCATGACCCATGGCACGTCGGGGATGTCGTAGCTATGGCCGTCCGGGTTCGTCCCCCGCATGCGGGTCTTCGGCATCTTGTACTGGATGGTGTAGTGGCCGGTCGGCGTATCGGCGCGCTTCACGCCCGTGGAAGCCAGGGTCGTGTACACGACTTTGCTATCCTCGAGCAGGGTCACCGTCTGGCGCGTCAAGTTGACATCGATCTCCTTACGCACGCGGGTACGGTACGCCAGGGTGGCGTCGTTTTCGAGATACCCGCCCGCCTCCGAGCGGAGCCCCTCCGGGCCGGCCTTCACGGTCAGCTCGACGTCGTGCGAGTACGGGAAGCCCTTATCGGTGACGAACTGCACGCGGTTCGGCGCCAGCCAGCGGAAGGTGCCGTCGGTCGCCGGCTCGACGGAGATTGCGTGCTCGGCGGCCTCGGGATTCTCGATGGGCGCGCTGAAGGTGATGATCGGGTCGTAGCCAGGCGCCACGTCGCGCTCACCGTTCTCGGGCGAGAACCCGGTCACGCGGAGCGCCGACGCGGTGGTGAATGCGCTGGCGGCCGGCGCCTGGAGCGGCGCGCCGAGCGTCGTCCGCGCATCCGTTACCTGGACCTCGTAGCTGGCGCCCTGCGCGAACTCGTCGAGCGCAATGTAGCTCGTCAGGCCGTCGTCGCTCAGCCAGGAGTGGGTGGGCACCTCGGGCGTAATCGCGTAGCGGAACTCGGCGATCGGCTCGTTCCAGGCGATGGCGAGCGGCTGGCCGTAGCGGAGCGCGTCGCTCGCCTCGAAGCGCGGGGTCGGCGTACGCGGCGTGCCGAACGCGCGGAAAACCACCAGCGGTATCGGCCGCACGCCATTCAGCGTCAGCTCTTTGCCCTCCGCCGCCACGGTCAGCTCGTACCACGAATTGAGCGCCAGCAGCGGACGGCCGTCCTCCCGCACGATCTGCCCACGCGACTCGCCAGGGAGCTGCCCATCGGTAACGGGCTGATAGGCCACTGCCACGTCCCGCTGGCCCACGACGTTGCCGGCCTCGTCCAACGGGAACTCGACGAGCCGCACGTTCTCGATCGTCGTGCCCCAGCCGATCGTCTGCACGACCAGCGGCGATTCGACCGGCCACACCTCCTGGCCGTCCGGCAGGTCCAGGTCGAGCGCCGGGGTGGGCAGGGCGCGCAGGAAGCTAATCCCGAGGCCCAGGTAGACCGCGAGCAACACCGCCATGCCGACGGCGAGGCCCATCCATACCGAGCGCCCGAGCGCCGGCAGCGTGCCGACGGCGGACGATGGCCCTAGCGGTAGTCGTTGCTCCATGGTCGCTCCCCCCGGACATTCCTGGCAGACAGTCGGCGCGCTCGCCACGCCACAACACGGTCTTGACTGGCACCCCCTGTAAAGTTAAACGAGCGGGGAGCCAAACCGTTTCATTTTCGGGTGGCGCGCTGCCGCTGCCTCTCCGCCTTTATACTACCGCAGCGATCACCCCTCGGGTGCATTGTGGCGGCCGCGTGACCGAGCCGCGGGAGGGCGCCATCCGACGCTTCTACTACGGCTGGGTGATCGTCGCGGTGGGCGCGCTGGCCTCGGGCGTCGGCGGCTTCATGGCGACGACGCCGTTCTCCGCCTTCCTTACACCGATGACGCGCGACCTGGGCTGGAGCCACGCCACGCTGAACGGCGCGCAGGGCGTGGGCAGCCTGGTCGGCGGCCTGGTCGCCCCCTTTGCTGGTCGGCTCGTGGACCGTTACGGCACGCGCGTGCTGCTCAGCGCTGCCGGCGTCGGCCTCGGCGTCTCGATGCTGATCTGCGCGAGCGTACGCGAGCCGTGGCAGTTCTTCGTCGGCTACGGGCTCGGGCGGGTGGTCTTCCAGGGCATCATCATCGTCTCGGCCTCGACCGCCGTCGCCAACTGGTTCGTGCGCCAGCGCGGCCGCGCGACCGGGCTCGCGCTGATGGGCAACGCGGCCAGCGTCGCCATCACCGTGCCGCTCATCCAGCACCTCTCGGACACCGCCGGCTGGCGGACCGCCTGGCTGGTGCTCGCGGTGCTCGCGGTAGTCCTGCTCACGCCGGCCGCCGCGCTCTTCCTGCGTCGCCGCCCCGAAGACCTCGGGCTGCTCCCCGACGGCGCCACCCCGCCCGCGCAGGCCAGCGCGGCCGCCAGCGCCCCGTCCGACGTGCGCCCATCGAACGCGGGAGACCGTGCGCGGGCGCGCACCGTCCTAGCCCCGGCGCCCGACCGGCCCGCCACCGCCAGCCGCGCGCAGCCCACCGGCAAGGCCGTCGCGTCGCGCCCCGCGGGCCGTGAGGCATCCTGGCGCCTCGGCGAGGCGCTCCGCACTCGAGCCTTCTGGCTGCTCCTCGGCAGCAGCGGCCTCACCGGGTTCACCGTCGCCGGCGTAACGACCTACCAGATCCCGTTGCTCCTGCACAATGGCGTGGCGCCGGGTACGGCCGCGCTGATGGTCAGCATCTACGCGACCTGCTGGACGCTCGGCATCGCCGGCTGGGGCTTCGTCGTGGAGCGCATCCCCGCGCGTTACGGGCTGGCCGTGATCTACATGGTGAGTGCCGTGGCGACCGTCGTGCTGCTGGGCGCCGACTCGGCTGGCCCGGCGGTGCTGTTCGCGCTGCTCTACGGCGTGGTCGTCGGCGGCAACAGCACGCTGGAAGCAGTGATCTGGGCCGATTACTACGGCCGTGGATCGCTCGGCACTATCCGCGGCTTTGGCCGCCCCGTCACGCTGACGGCGAACGCGCTCGGACCGCTCGCCACCGGGCTGGCGATCGACGCCTTCGGCAGCTACCAGCCGCCATTCCTCGGCTACGCCGCCGCGAGCCTCGGCGCGGCGATGCTCGTCCTCCTCGCCCGCCCGCCGCGGCGAAAGAGACCTAACCCCCCGGCCCCCTTCCCTTTGAGGGAAGGGGGGGGCCGGAGGATGGCCCGCTCGCTCCCCCCTTCCTTCATAGGGAAGGGGGGCCGGGGGGGTTAGGTCCCGTACCGCGCCAGCGCCGCCCGGTCGATCTCCAGGCCCAGGCCGGGGCCGCTGGGCACCTGCACCACGTCTTCCTGGCGAACGACCGGGTTCTGGGCCAGGTGCTCGCGCAGCGCGTTCGGCGTGCGGTCCAGCTCCAGCAGCGGCTCGGCGGGCCAGTGCGCCGGCGTGCCGGGCGGGAGGGCGGCCAGGAGCTGCAGCGTAGCGAAGAGGTTGACGACCGTGCCGAACATGTGCGGGTAGAGCGCCACGTTGGCGGCTGCCGCGGCGCTCCCCAGGTGCAGGGCATCCAGAAAGCCGCCGCAGCCGCGGATATCGGGCTGCAGCACGTCCACGGCGCGGCGGGCGAGCAGATCGTGGTAGCCCTGGCGCGAGCGCTCGCTCTCGCCCGCGGCGACGGGCATCGGCACGCCCGCGCGCACCTGGCAGTAGCCGGCGTGGTCGTCGTGCGGGATCGGCTCCTCGAACCACGCGATATCATACGCCGCGAGCTGGCGGCCCAGATGCACAGCGCTGCCCACGTCGTACGCCTCGTTGGCATCAATCGCCAGCAGGCGATCGGGGCCGATGGCCTCGCGCACCACCGCCACGTTCCGCACGTCCTCCGCCAGGCCGAAGCCGACCTTCAGCTTCATCGCCCGGAAGCCCTCGGCCGCATAGCCTGCGGCCTCCTCCGCGAGCGCCCGCGCCTGGTCGGGCACGTGCCGGTGGAACAGGCCGGTCGCGTACGCGCGTACCTCGGTGCGGAACGGCCCGCCGAGCAGCGCATAGATGGGCAGGCCCAGCGCCTTGCCCTTCAGGTCCCAGAGGGCGACGTCAATGGCCGAGAGCGACGCCACTGCCCAGTCGGCGTGCGCGCCGTGGCTCAGCTCGTGGCAGAGCGCCGCCTGGGCCATCGCGTCGCGGCTGACGAGCCGCGGCGCGTACAGCTCCTCGATCACCGCGCGGCACACGGGCACCGGCCCGTAGGCCTCGCCCCAGCCCGACAGCCCGTCGTCCGTGACGATCTCCACGAGCAGGGCCTGGCGCGCGGTGTGCCAGCCCTTCGCGCCAGCAAAGGCCTCATCGGGCGTCAGCTCGTGGCGCAGCGCGTAGGTGCGGACTTCGCGTATCTGCATCGCCGCCTCCGCGGGTTCAGCGCACGCCGCCGCTCTGGCCGAGGTAGGCGTCCAGGATCTCCGAGCCCGTCGCCAGCCAAACGTGGCGGTGCCCGGTGACGTAGGCCAGCGCCTGGTCGAGCCACTTGGCGCGGTGTGGCTGGCCCGTGATCATCGGGTGCAGCGCGATCGCCATGACGCGGGCGGTCTCCGCGCCATCCTGGTAGAGCACGTCGAACTGGTCGCGGATCGTCTCGTAGAACTGCTCCCCGGTGTGGTGAAGCTGCAGGAAGTTCGGGATGTCGTTCAACTCCAGCGTGTAGGGCATGGCGATCAGACGGCCGCCCTCGACACGCAGCGGGAACGGCTGGTCGTCGGCGCACCAGTCGCCCACGTACTGGATGCCGGCCTCCACCAGCAGCTCGGGCGTGCGCGCGGTCTCGGCGAGACCCGGCCCGAGCCAGCCGCGCGGCCGCTGGCCGGTAAATTGCGCGATGCGCTCGACCGTGCCCTGGATGACGGCGCGCTCCTGGTCCTCGGGCAGGCCGTACATGCCCTGCGAGTTCGTGAGGCCGTGGCCCATGTACTCCCAGCCGCGCTTCAGGCCCTCCTCGACCACGACCGGGTAGTGGTCGCAGACCTCGGCATTCAGGGCGACCGTAGCGCGGATGCCGTATTTGTCGAGCAGCGCCATCTGGCGCCAGATGCCCACGCGCAGGCCGTAGTCGCGCCAGGCCATATTGTACACGTCGGGCACCTGGCTGGTGCTGCCCGGCCGCAGCGCCGTGCCCGGGCGGTCGGCGTGGAAGTGCTCGATGTTCGGGATGACCCACACGGCCACGCGCGCGCCGTTCGGCCAGCGCAGCGGCTCGCGGCGGATGATGGGGTTGTACTCGTAGCGCGTGTTGTTCATCGCCACCTCCCGGCTGCCTGCGCCGCGCCCGCGGCGGGCCGCGCTCCTGCTTGGGCGCCGGAGTATACCCCAGGCGGGCGCGTGGCGGGTACGCGCGCCCGCGTTGCGCGGCGCCGCCCGATCGAGTACATTTCGCGCCATATCCGGGCACGCGCACGCGGACAAAGCGTGAGGGGAGTATCGGGGCACGCAACGCGCGGCGCCCCAGGAAGGCGGTGGCGCATGATCCAACGCGGCTGGATCGCGACGACGCTCGTCATGCTGGCGCTGGCAGCCTGCCAGCGCGCCCCCGCGGCCCCGTCCCCAGGTGCCGCCCGTCCAGCGCCGGCCGGAAGCGCGGTCGCTGCGCCGGGCGCCGGCAACGCCCTGGCAGCGCCCACGCCAGCGGCGCTGCTCAGCACCATTGTCGCGCACGCCGGCGTGACACCAAACGTCTCCACCGTCTGGGTGGCCGCCGACCTCGGCTTCGACCGCGAGCACGGACTGGAGATTCACATCCAGCAGACGCGCGCCGCCGCCGTCTCGCAGGCCGCGCTCGTGGCGGGCGAGATCGACTACGCCTGGACGGGCCTCGCCCCCTTCTGGGCCGCCCGCGCGGGCGGCTCTGATGTCGTGTTCCTCGGCGCGACGACGAATCGGACCGCGGCCGACCTCGTCGTCCGGCCGGAGCTCACCACGCCCGCTGACCTGCGCGGCAAGACGTTCGGCGTGCAGTCGTTCGGCGGGCCGCCGCACATTCGCACGCTCGCGGCGCTCAAGCGACTGGGCGTCGATCCCGCGCGCGACGGCGTGTCCATCATCACGACGGGCGACGAGCCGACGACCACTGGCGCGCTTCTGGAAGGCGCGATCGACGGCGCCGCGATCAGCTACACGGCGTCGGCGGAGCCAAAGGCACGCGGCTTCCACGCCTGGAACCTGGCCGAGCTGGGGATCCCGGAGATCACCGGCATCGTGACCCGCACGAGCCAGGCCCGCGAGCAGCCCGAGGTCACCCGCCGGCTGCTGCGCGCGCTGGCCGCCAGCCAGAAGTACATCAAGGCGATCGGCAGCGACCCCACGGCCCGCCAGCGCGTGGGGGAGGCAGTAGCGGGGCGGCTCAAGACCACGCCCGAGGCGGTGCTGCCACAGCTCGACCAGATCAGGGACTTCCTGCCCGCCGACCTCCGCATCAAGCTGGAGGATGCGCGCGAGCTGCAGACGCTCACGGCGATGGTGCAGCCCGACGTGCAAGCGCTACAGGCCGAGGACTGGCTGGACCAGTCGTTCCTCGACCAGCTTGACCAGGAAGGGTTCTTCGCGCGCTTGACCGCGCAATGACGCTCAAAGAGCGGCCGCGTGACGGGGATCCCCAAGCCCCCGGCGGGTCACGCCGGGTCGCTCGCTTCCCGGCCCGGGCGCGCTAGATGATCGGCGGGCCACCGGAACGGCGCGACTCCGACTCGGGAGCGGGGTGGGCCGGCTCGGGCGGCGGGGTGGCCGCGGGCGCGGGCGCGGTGTAGCCCGTCATGCCCGTCGCGGTGTGCTGGGGCGTGTTGACGAGGCCTGGATCGTCGCTGATGCGGGGCTGAGGGTCCGGGAAGCCGACGGCGCCGGGATCGGTGCCGACGCTCTGCCGCAGGTGCGTGCCGCCGGCCACGGCGGCGCCGGCCGTGTCGCGCAGGTCGGCGCCGTGGCGCGCCATGACGTCGCGCGCCACGGCAACGTTCTCCTCATCGGTGTTCACGGTGATCAGCACGCCGCCCACTCTGACAAGCTCGTCATAGTAGTGGGCGGCGTCTTCCTCAACGCCAGCATCTATCAGGGCGCCCGCAATCCCGCCGGTCACGGCCCCCGTGACCCCGCCCGTCACCGCCCCGGCGAGGGCGGCGGCGATCGGGCCCGCGGCCAGGATCGGCCCCACGCCGGGGATCAGCATGGCGCCGACGCCGATGAGCACGCCGGCGATCCCGCCCACCGCGGCGCCCTCGCCGGCCCTCAGCGGCTCCTCGTGGTTTCCCGGTCGCCCGCCGTCGCGGCCGCGCTCGACCGCGCTGACAGCGCCGGCGGGGAAGCCCCGCTGCCGCAGCTCGTCATAGGCAGCGTCAGCCGAGGCCCGGTCGCGAAAGTGGCCAACTACCGTACGCATCGTCCGCTCCCTCCTCGGCTGGCCGCGCGGCGCTACCGCTGCCAGATCACGCCGCCCTCGTCGGCGCGGCGCTCGGTCACGCGCACGTCGCCCTCGGTGTCCACCCGCAGCTCTTCGCGATGTACCGTGTCGTCCAGCCGGGCCGTGTCACGCATGTGTTCGGTGCGCACCAGCACTTCCTCGACGACGACCGGCTGCTTCTCCACCGTGACTCGCTCGAGGCGCACGGGCAGCCGGATGGTGCAGCCGTAGGGGGTGGTCTCGACGTACGCCTGGAGCGGCAAGCGCGTGCCGCGGGGCAGCGTCGGCTGGCTGCTGCGCCCGCGCGCTGCTGGATAGCTGCTGGTCACCTCGTCGCGCCGGAATGCCTCATCTGCAAACATAGCGACACCTACCCTGCAAGCTGCGCTAGCCAAGCACCTTCCGCATGAGCTGACCGAGCGGGCCGGTCTCCTCGTGCTCCGCCCGCGCCCGGTCGTCGTGGTCCGTGCGCCCGCCATCCGCGGTCGGGTACTGCTCGTGGACGAGGTGGGTGTTGTTCGGGTCCTCGATGACCAGGCGGTCCCGGCGCAGCGTGTCCTCGAAGCACTGGTGTTCCGTGCTCGCCACGCGCCGCACCCGCAGGTTCTCTTTCAGCATCAGGCGTTTCACTACGACAAGCTGCTCTTCGTAAATCGGCACCACGAGCACGCCGTCTTCCTCGTAGGGGCCGACGCGTTCGCTGACGATCTGGCCCACGGGCTCGTGTTCGATCTCGACTTCCTCGCGCTGCGCCTCGACTTCCAGCCGGCCCGGCACCTCCTCGACCACGGTGCGCACCGTGATCTCGCCGGCCTCGCGCAGGTCCTTGCGGGCGACAAGCTGCTCCTCGCGCAGCTCCAGCGTGCGCTCGGCGCTCGCGCCGCCGAACGCCGCCGTGCTGCCCAGCGCATGAGCGGGTACGACAGGATCCGCGGGAGCCGCGGAGGACGCCATGCTCGTCGGCACGTTGAAGCTTTCCGCAGGCGTGTAGCCAGTGGCCGTCTCAGCGTCGACGTGGGTCATTGGATAGGCCGTGGCCGGCTGTCCGGGCGCGGTCGGCGGGGGATAGCTACTCGGCGGCTCGGCCCTGCCAGGATCGTGGCTCGCCGCCGGCGCCGGCGGCTGCCCCGTGGCGCTGGCGTCGAAGCTCGGCTCGCTCCCTGGCGGGGCGACACGAGCGCGGTTTCGCTCTTGATCAGAATGCTCATTCGTTGGGTGCATTGCCCTGCTGCCTCCTGGCGCCCATCCGGGGACGGGCCATCTGCGCTGCCTGTATCAGCCACAAGTGCAAGCGGTGTACCAGCCGACGGCGGACAGACGCCGGGAGGGGCCGCTGCCGGCCCCTCCCGGCGCCGATTTGCCGCGAGCCGCCGGGTTGGCTGGCAGCTACCTCTCGCGCTGGCCGCAGGCGCAGACACCGTTCACAAAGTGGTGGGTGTGCTGGGTGCCGGGCGTCGTGCCGCGCGTGCCGGCGGACGTGTCCTGCGCGTTGCGCACGTCAACGTCGCCGTTGGTATCCACGCGCGCTTTCTCACGGCGCACGGTGCCCGAGACGCGCTCCGTCTCCGTCACCGGCTGCTTGCGCAGGCTCACCTCCTCGGTCACCACGGGCTGCTTCTCCAGGTGTACCTGCTCCTCGCGCACCGGCACGTGGATGACCTCGCCCTCCTTGATGTCGCCCGTCGCGGGGCGGGCCTCCACCGGCCGGCGCTCGACCACGACCTCCTCGTGCCTGACCGGCACATTCACGCTCCGCTCCTCGGTCACCACGTCCTTACGGAGGGCGACGTCGCCGGCCTTGACGCTCTCCTTCTCGGGCTGCAGTCGCTCCTCCTTGAGCTGCATCCGATCGCTGTCGGTCATGTCGCTCCAGCTATCGCGAATGAAGCTGCTGAAGCGGTCCCACGGCCGGTCGTGGTAGCGCGACTCCCAGTCCCGGCGCAGCTCGGGCTCGACCTCGGCCCATGAGCGCCCGCGGAATCGCGGATCGTTGCGCATGTCGTAGCCGAAGCGGTACGCCGGCTCGTAGTCCTCCCAGCGGCCGCCGCTCCCGGCGAAGCGTTCCTGCCAGCGCGTGCGATAGCCGGGCATGGCTGTGTCCCAGTCGGTCCGGGTCGTGCCGGCGGTCGCCATGTTCGTACCCCTGCTCGTCTGCCCCGCGGGCATGCTGCCGGTGCCCGCCCGCACGTCGCCGTCGTGGCGCTCCAGGATCATCCGCGCCTTCTCGTATTCCATGTCATCGGTGCGCACCGTGAGCAGGTAGCCTCCCTGCTTGAAGCGCTCGTCATAGTAGCGCGCCGAGGCCTCATCCACCCCGGCATCTTCGAGCGCGCCTACAATGCCGCCCACGATCACGCCAGTCACACCGCCCGTGATCGCGCCGGCCAGACCCGCGGCCAGCGGGCCTACGGCCACGACCGGGCCGATGCCCGGGATCAGCATCGCAGCCGCGCCGATCAGCAGCCCCTCGACGACGCCGACCGCCGCACCCTCGCCGACACCCACATGGTCGTCGTCGCCTAGGCCCTTGCCGCCGCCGCCGTCGCGGCCGCGGCCCATGATGCTGATCTCGTCGCGGCTGAAGCCGTTCTTTACCAGGTCGTCGTAGGCGGCGTCGGCCGCCCCCCGGTCCCGGAAGTAGCCAACTACGGTGCGTGCCATCGTCATCTCTCCTCGATGTCGAGTCCCGGCCAGTATCGTTGCGGAACCCGGATCTCCCCGCCGTCGCGTTCCAGCGCCAGGCGCGCCTTGTCGAGCGCCTGGCTCACCCCGCCGACGGCCATCAAGACGCCGCCACCTCGGTTGCTCGACGTGGTACGGCGCCGTGTTGTGCGGTATGCGCGCCCCACGGACCATAGACAGACCTTCTGCGCGCGACCAAAGGCCGCGGACGCTGCAACTCCGCATGCAGGGTGCTCCGTCTGCTCAGTCAAGGTATTTCCAGCCCTATATCCCCCTCCCTCTGCCATACTAGTGCGTCGCCTGTGCAGGGTGACAACCTAAGTAAAGACTCAGCAAGGAACATGCCAGCGACGGCTCTGCCAGACTTCGTTTAATCCATCCGCATGTGGTCTTTGAGGGAAAGGCCACCACATACTCTAGGTGATATTGGCTCGCCGATCGAATGCTAACTCGGGAGGATTGCAGTCGCTGTGCCAGCAGCCATGTGGGCACCACATAAGCCGCTCGCTAAAGAATCTCGCCCTAACGGTGTTAGAGGAGCGGGAGTGCCTCGGATAACCTGTGGGTTTGCGGTCGGCCCGTAGAGGGCTACGCGATCATCCAACCGTTGAAGGCTCTCGGCAGCTAACGCGTACCGGCCTCTCCGACGCCCACCGGAGAACCCCAAGGCGCACCGCGGCGAGCCAACCATTTGACGGCCGGTTGGGCAAGCTGTTACACTACGCGAGCGATACATGGTGACGGGGCCGATTGGCGGCGCGGGGCGCACGAGCCCTGGGATCCCTCGTGCTGGGTGGAGACTGGCAAGGCCCAGTCTTTTTTGTTTCCGGCTGGCCGCGCGGCCGCCCGTGGCGCACAAGGATCGCGACTCGATGACGCGAGGATCGGACTATAGCCCGGAACAGGAGCTCTTTTTACTGCGCGCCGCGCGTCTCGGCGAGCTATACCGTCGTCACGGGCACCGCGCCGTGGCGACCGATGGCCGCGGCGCGCTGGTGCGCTGGGCCGTACGCTCGACGCTGGGCGATTGCGCGCGGCTGTGCGTCGAAGCAGAGGCGCGCGCCCTGCTGCTGGCTGGCCTGCGGCACCCGACCGATCCGCGCCCTCTGTTCTGGGGAGATGAGTGATGAGCGGGGGCCAGCCGGCGCGCTGCCCCGACTGCGGTGGGAACCTCTACCTCGAGCCCGACCTGATCGAGGCGATGGCTGACCTCGTCTGTCTGCAGTGCTCTCGCCGCTTCCGACACGGGCGTGGCCCGAGGCCCGGCGCGGCGACGCGCCAGTTGCCCGGCGATCGAGCGGGCATGGCCGCCAGGGCTGACGTGGCCAGGGACACTGAGTAGCGGGGATCGCCGGCGACTGTCGGGGCCGTCCGCGCGGGCGGTGCCCTAGAGTTCCTCGGCGTGCGCGGCGGCAATCGCCGCGTCGAGCGCCGCGATGGCGTCGAACTCCTCGGCCGCCAGCTTGAACGCGCGCTGCAAGTAGAGATCGGCCAGGCGCTGTGCGCGCGGTCCGGGACCCCGCGCCGCGACGATCAGCTCCTCGACACGGTACTTGGCCGCCAGGTGGCGCCCGATGCGCTCCATCGCCTGCACGGCCTCCGCAATCGCGCCCTGGTCCCCGCCCTCCACCGCGTAGCGCAGCTGGCCCGTTCGTCGAGCCAGGTCGCTAAGGCGGTCGCGGTCGCTCATGAGACTCAGCAACAGGTCTTCGGTGTCCAGCTCCGGCAGCGCGGGCGGCTCTTCCAGCGCCTCGGGCGCGCTGTCAAGGTAGGCCTGGTAGCCCTCCGCGTACGCTTGGGCCGCCTCGGTAGCCGCGAACAGCAGTTGCTCGGGGCCGGCGCCGGACACCGTCCCCGCGTCCACGAGGTCGTCCCCACGCAGGCGCGCCAGGCGCTCGAGCGCGGCCCGGCTCTCATACGGCTCCGGCAACGGCGGCAGCGGCATGGCCGTGTTCTGGGGCAAGGCGAGCGCCGGCATCTGCGCGGAGAACATGGAGGGCAGGTACTTGCCGAGCTCGATCGGGATCGGCGGCACGACCACGTACGTGGCAAGCAGGCGGTCGTCGGGCGCGCGGAAGTACACGAGCGCGTGCCCGCGCGGCGTCGCGGCGTCGCCGAGGTCGAAGATGAGGTCCATAGTCTCATTATAGGTCGCGGCACACGCCGTCCTCGGTTCCGGGCGGCGCACTGCAGCCGGTGGAAGCTGCGCCAGCCTCGTCCTGCTGCGGCCCAATGGGGGAGCAGGTCGAGGCGGCTACGACAGCCCGGCCAGACCACGCTGGACGAGCTGGAGGCCGGTGAGCAGGAGAATGCCAAGCACCAGGCGGTTGAAGATGCGCTGCTCGATGCGGCTCTGCAGCCAGAAGCCAGCGCGGATGCCCGCCGCGGCCGGCACGCACAGCGCCAGGCTGAGCCCGATCGTCGCTGGCGTGACCTGGCCCATGCCGGCGAGCGTGACCAGCCGCAGCACCCCCATGCTGGCGAACATCGCCGCCACCGTGAAGGCGAAGGCCGGCTTCGGCAGCTCGATCGCCAGCAGGTACATCGCCAGGATCGGGCCGGAGACGCCCACCGCGCTGTTGGCCGCCCCCGCCACAACGCCGATCAGCGGCGAGGCACGCCGCTCCCAGCCCGCCGGCAGCACGAGCGCCCCGCGGCGCAGCGCCAGGAGCGTCGAGGCGATCGTCACGACGCCGAGCCCAAGCGCGATAGCCGGCGCGGGCAACGCCACCAGCAGGTACGAGCCGATCAGCACGCCGAGCGGCGTGGCCAGGAACATCGGCGCCAGGCGGCGCAGGACGCCGGCCTCGTCGCGGTAGCGCACGACCGGCAGCAGCATGATGACCGGCGTGATGCCGGAAAGCAGGATGACGGCCGCGCGCGCGTCGAGCAGCAGCGCCAGCGCCACGCTGGTGAGGTTGGCGAAGCCGATCCCCGTGGTGCCGTTCAGGCAGCCGGCGACGAACACGGCGAGGATCAGCAGCGCGAGGGTGAAGTGATCGACAGCGAGCAGGCGGCTAGCTTCCACGCCCCAATGATGGCACGGCGGCCGGCCCCACGCAACGCGCGCCCCATCCGCCCCGGCGGCTACACCTTGCCGCGGTTGGGGTTCGCGGCCCGGATCGCCTTCGACGTGATCTTGCCGCTCGGATCGACCTCGTACACGTACACCTCGCCGGTGCCGATCTCCAGACCGGGAATCTCGTTGTCGGGTATATCTTCCAGATGCTTCACCAGCGCCCGCAGGCTGTTGCCGTGCGCGGCCACGATGACGTTCTTGCCCGCTTTCAGCTCCGGCAGGATGTGCTCGTCGTAGTACGGCGCGACCCGCGCGTAGACATCCTTCAGGGTCTCGCCGCCAGGCACGGGATAGTCCCAGCTCCGGCGCCACTTCAGGAACTGTTCGTCGCCGTACTCCTTCTGCACCTCCCACTTGTTCTTGGCGGTGAGATCGCCGTAGTCGCGCTCGTTCAGCGCCGCGTCCTCCACGACGGGCAGGTCGGGCTCTCCCAGCGCGGCGGTGATGTCGTCGAGCGTCTGCCGCGCGCGCTTGAGCTTCGACGTGTAGGCCACGTC
>Ga0070741_10014128_pt1 | contig 13888 bp, 16 predicted proteins | sample Coa_R1_4_FD_66440 | JGI IMG/M metagenome (GOLD analysis project Ga0070741, IMG submission 66440) | Surface soil microbial communities from Centralia Pennsylvania, which are recovering from an underground coalmine fire - Coalmine... | ecosystem: Environmental > Terrestrial > Soil > Unclassified ... | reverse complement strand
GATCCAGGCGATCTTCTACATCTGCTTTGCGCTCGCGGTCGGCGTCCGCTTCCAGGCGGGCGTCGCCGGCGGGTTCGTGATCCTCGGCCTCGCCTCGCTGATCGCGGCGGCATTCGGCATGTTCGGCGCGTTCCTCGCGCTGCGCACCGGCTCCGGCGAGTCGATCCAGGCGACGTTCCCGTTCCTGTTCGTCTTCCTGTTCATCTCCTCGATGAACACGCCGCGGAACCTGATCGCGGTGCACTGGTTCAAGATCGCGGCCACGATCAACCCGGTCTCGTACCTGATCGAGGGCGTGCGCAGCCTGATCATCACGGGCTGGGACGGCCAGGCACTCGGGCTGGCGTTCGGAATCGCGTGCACGATCGGCGTCTGCTCGGTCGGGCTTGCGTCGTGGGCGATGACGGAGAGGATGGCACGGACGTGAGGATCGATTGGGCCTCATACCGCTCGGTCGTCCTCGGTGTCGCCTGGCGAACCGTGCACAACGCGCTGACGACGCCGAACATCGTCATCCCGACGCTCGCGTTTCCGTTCTTCTTCTTCATCGCGTTCGCCGGCGGGCTGTCGCAGCTCCAGCATCTGCCGGGCTTCAACTTCAAGCAGGGGTACACGGCCTGGCAGTTCGTGTTCGTGATGCTGCAGTCGGCCGCGTTCGGCGGCGTGTTCACGGGCTTCGGGATCGCCCGCGACTTCGAGTACGGCTTCGCGCGGCGGCTGCTGCTGGCGGCGCCGAACCGGAGCGCGGTGCTGGTCGGTTACGCGCTGTCGGCTTTGGTCCGCTGGCTGGTCGTGGCCGTGGCGCTGACGATCGCAGCGTTCGCGGTGGGCATGAACGTCGGCGGGAGCGGCGTCGAGCTGATCGGCCTCTACGGACTCGCGCCGCTGGTGAACGCCGCAGGGTTGCTGTGGGCGTGCGGGATCGCGATGCGCCTGCGGACGATCCAGGCCGGGCCTGCCATGCAGATGCCGGTCTTCCTGGCGCTTTTCTTCGCGCCGGTCTACGTGCCGCTGTCGTTGCTCCGCGGCTGGATCCACACGGTCGCGCGCGTCAACCCGATCACGTACTGCCTCGAGGCCGGGCGGAGCTTCGTCTCGGGCAACGCCGTCCACGCCGGCCTCGCGTACGGCACCGCGGGGGCGCTCGCGGCGGTGCTCGTCGTCTGGGCATTCCGGGGCCTGAAGAAGGCCGAGGCTGCCGGCGCTTAGAACGCCGCGAAGTGGATCGCGAGCCAGATCACGGCCGCGCCGGCGATGTTCATCAGCCCGGTCAGCACCTTGGGATGGCGGTGGTGGCTTTCCGGCAGCAGGTCGCTCGCGCCGATGTAGAGGAAGAACCCGCAGAACACGGATAGCACGACCCCGAGCTGCACCTTCGAGAGCGTGTACAGGTAGGTCGACGCGACACCGAGCAGCGGCGCGACGGCATCGAGCAGCAGCCACTTGAGTGCGCGGATGCCCTTGCCGCGGTTCTTCAGGATCACGCTCACCGTGTTGATCCCGTCGGAGAAGTCGTGCGCGAGCACGGCCGCCGCGACGACCGCGCCGACCGTCGTCGACACCTTGAACGCGAGCCCGATGCCGACTCCGTCCAGGAAGCTGTGGAGCGACAGGCTGGCCGCGCCGAGTGTCCCTTTGCGGTGGTGCCCGTGCACGGCGTGTTCCTCGTCTTCGGGATGAAGGAGCACGACGCGGTTCAGGAACATGAACGCGAAGAAGCCGATCGCGACGAAGACCGTCACCGTCGGCGGCGCGTAGTCCTTTCGCGCCAGGTCGACCGCCTCCGGGAGGAGGTCGAACAGCGCCACGCCGAGGACGGCGCCCGCGCTGAAGCCGAGGATCAGGTGCAGTTTGTCCTGGTACCTGAGCGCGAATGCGCCGCCGAGCAGCGTCGCGACCAGGGCCGCGCAGCCGAGACCGAGAGCCATGTCGCCATTCAGAATGCGGCGCGATCCGACTTATTGCAAGTAACTTGCAATAGATGCGGAAAACGCGCACGAGCCAGCTGGTCGTCGACCTCCTCCAGACCTACGCGAAGCCGCTGTCGCTCCAGGAGCTCCACTCCCGCGTTCGCGAGCGGCTGCCGAGGACGGCGTACTCGACCGTCTACCGGGTGATCTCGCGGCTCGAGGCGGAGGGGAAGGTCACCCGCGTCGACTGGCGCGAGCGCGGCAGCCGCTACGAGTGGGCCGAGCTCCCGCACCACCACCACATCGTCTGCGGCATCTGCGGCCGGAGCGTCGACATCGACGACGCGGATCTCGGCTTCTCGGAAGAGCGGATCCGCGCAGCCACCGGATTCCTCGTCAACCACCACTCGATCGAGCTCGAAGGGATCTGCCCCGACTGCCGCCGCTGAGGGTTGCGCACCCGGCGGAAAAAGAGTTAGCTAGGCGAGAGGGCTCGTTAGACGAGCTCTGCGGCCTCGTACTCGACGAAAGGGAGTGGGGAGAGTGTCAATTCGAAGGAACCGGCTGCGGCTGGGCGCGCTCGGCGTCGTCCTCGCGTCCGCAGCGGTCGTGGTTGCGCTGGGGAGCGGCTCGGCGCTCGCGGCCTCGGGAGGGGGCAAGTCCTCCGGCTGGCACATCGGCTACTACAACCCGGGCAACTCGCTGTCGTTCGCCCAGGCGGCGGCCGCGCCGGGCGGCGTGGCAATGCTGAACTTCACGAACCAGGCGAACACCGCGCTGCTGGTCACCGACCAGAAGGCGCAGTTCCCGACCCTGCTCGGTGATCTGACGGGCAAATCAGTGTCCGCGAGCTACACGATTGCGGGCGCAACGGGGGCATTCACGTATTACGGAACCTGCGGCAGCACACCCGCTTCCGTTCGCTACTTCTTCGAGACCAGCAATGCAGGCGGCTTCGACGAAACGCACTACTGGTGGTCGAATCCCGTCGCGGCTCCGCTCGCGAACGGATCCGTCAGCTTGCCGCCGGTACCGCTCACCGGTGCCAACTGGTCTGACTTCTACGGCCACTTCGGCGACGACCCGCAATACGCCGCGGGCTTCAACGCCGCCGTCTCCAACGTGACCGAGATCGGCGTCTCCTTCGGAGGCGGCTGCTTCTTCGAGAACGGCGTCGGCACGACCAACGGTTCGGGCTCGTTCACGCTGAACAGCTACGCCGCGAACTGACCGTCTGACTGCCGGGCGCGTCCCAGCGGCGCGCCCGGCGCCTCATTCTCCGATCGCGGCTACCAGCCCCGCGACCACGCCGCAGCGGGTCGCGAAGCTCGCCGTCTCGACGTACTCCGCGGGCGAATGGTCGTCGCCGCCGACCGGCCCGAGGCCGTCCAGCGTCGGGATCCCGTGGCTGGCCGTCCAGGAGCCGTCCGACACGCCGCCGGCAACGGCCTCGCCGAACTCGTGCCCGAGCGAAGCGCCGAGCGCGACCGCCGTCTCGGCCAGCCGGGCGACCGCCGGCGTCCGCTCGAACGGCGGCGGGCCGCCGAGGTCCTCGAAACGGAACGCGATCCCGTCGTAGGCGGGAAACGCGCGAATCGCCGCGGTAACGCGGTCGAGGTCGTCCTGCGTCGAGGCGCGTACGTCGGCCGCGAGGTAGCCGCGGCTCGGCACCGTGTTCAGCCCCTCGCCGGCCTCGAGCGCCGTGATCTGCAGGGTCGTGCCCGGAGCGGCCCCGTCCAGCTCGGCCAGCCGCAGTGCCTCGCGCGCGAGCGCGAGCGCGACGTTGCGCCCGGACCCCGGCGCCTCGCCCGCGTGCGCAGCGCGGCCTTCCGCGTGCACGCGCAGCCACGCGGCGCCCTTGCGCGCGGACACGATCTCGCCGCCCGGCCGTCCGCACTCGAGGCAGAGCACCGCGTCGAACGACTTCAGGCGGTCGAGCGTCGCCGGCGGCCCGGGCCGCGACTCCTCGTCCGGACACGAGACGACCTCGACGAGCTCGAACGGCCGCGGCCCGAGGGCGAGCGCGCGCGCCGCGTGGACGGCGACCGCGATCCCGCCCTTCATGTCCGCCACTCCCGGCCCGTAGCAGCGCTCCGCGTCCCGCCGAAACGGCCGTGCCTCCGCGGTGCCGAGCGGAAAGACCGTGTCGTGGTGGCAGAGCAGCGCGACCCGGCCTCGCCCGGCCCCGCGCAAGGCCGCATGCAGGTAGAGCCCCCCAGCAGACGGCACGAGCTCCGGCTCGAGGCCGTAGCGCTCACACGTCTCGGCGAGGAGCCGCGCCAGCCCGTCGAGCGCCTCGACGTCCCCGCCGGGCGTGTCGACGTCGACCCAGGTCGCGAGATCCGCCAGCAGGAGCCCGAGCTCCGACTCGACGGCCAGGCGAACGCGGGCGGCTTCCTCGGTCACGAGAGACAGACTGTAGAGTCGCGGCGTGACCCGCTTCTGGCACCCGTTCGCGGACATGGGCCTGGTCGAGGAGCGAGGCGAGCTGGTGCTCGAGCGCGGCGAGGGCTCGCGCCTCTGGGACGAGGAAGGCCGGAGCTACATCGACTCGACCGCCGCCCTCTGGTACTGCAACGTCGGCTACGGACGAGACGAGATCGGCGAGGCGGCGGCGGCTCAGATTCGCAAGCTCCCGACCTACTCGGCGTACGCCGACCTCGCGACCCGGCCGGCCGTCGACCTCGCCGAGCGGCTCGCCGCCCTGTCGCCTCTCGACGACGCGCGCGTCTTCTTCACGAGCGGCGGCGCCGAGTCGATCGAGTCGGCCGCCAAGCTCTGCCGCCGGTACTTCAGCCTCACCGGCCAGCCGGACCGCCAGATCCTGATCTCGCGCGACCGCGCCTATCACGGCGTCGCCGGCTTCGGGACGAGCCTCGCCGGGCCGGACGTGTTCCGCGAGGGCATCCAGCCGCCCGTCGCGGGCGTGCTCCACGTGCCCTGGGATTCCGCCGACGCGTTGCGCGACGCGATCGAGAGCGTCGGCGCCGAGCGCGTCGCGGGGTTCTTCGCCGAGCCCGTCGTCGGCGCCGGCGGCGTCCTCGTCGCGCCGGACGGCTACTTCGCGGAAGTGCAGTCGATTCTGCGCGACGCGGGCGCGCTGTTCGTCGCGGACGAGGTGATCACGAGCTTCGGCCGCTGCGGACGCTGGTTCGCAAGCCCGCGCTTCGGGATCGAGCCCGACATGATCACCTTTGCCAAGGGCTCGACCTCCGGCTACCTGCCGCTCGGCGGCGTGATCGTCTCGGGCCGGATCGCCGAGCCCTTCTGGCAGCCGGGCGGCGGCGTCATCTTCCGGCACGGCTACACGTACTCGGGCCATGCCGCCGTGGCCGCGGCCTCCCACGCGAATCTCGACATCCTCGAGCGCGACGGGCTGATCGAGCGCGGCAACGAGGTCGAGCGCGACGTCCACGAGGCGCTGCAGCCGCTCCTCGACCACCCGCTCGTCAGCGGGATCCGGTCGGGCACCGGAGCGATGGCGGCCGTGCAGCTCTCGGACCCGGCGCTGGCCGAACGTGCGTCGCTCCTCGCTCGCGAGCACGGCGTGATCACGCGCGTGCTCTACGGCGGCTCGCTGCAGGTCTCCCCGCCGCTCGTGATCACGCGCGAGGAGCTCGACGACGTCGCAGCGGGCTTCGCCGCCGCACTCGACGCCTGCCGGACCGAAGCCGGCGTCGCAAGCTAGGTCAGCCGAGCTGCCACTCGCCGCCGCGCAGGAGCGGCACGACCTCGCCGCCGGCGCCGAGGCCGTCGACCTCGACGTCGTCGCTTCCGATCATCAGGTCGGTGTGGATATGCGAACGGTTCACGCCCATCTCGCGGAGCTCCTCGTCGGACAGGCCCTTCGGCAAGCCCTCGTAGCACTCGAGGAATGACGCGCCGTACGCCATGTGGCAGGCGGCGTTCTCGTCGAGGAGTCCGTTGTAGAAGAGCGTGTCCAGCTCGCCGACCCTCGAGCGGCTGTCGACGAGCGCGATCTCGCCGAGGTAGCGGGCGCCCTCGTACGTGTCGAGCTGTGCTGTGATCGCTTCGCCGCCGTGAGCCGCGGTCGACTCGACGATCTCGCCGTCGCGGAAGACCAGCTCGAGATCGTGGACGATCGTTCCGTCGATCAGCCCGGTCGGGCGCGTGGTGCGGACGACGCCGTCCGCGCGGCGGCGGTCGGGGGACGTGAACACCTCGTCGGTCGGGAGGTTGGCGACGTAGCGGATGCCGTCGGCCGTCTCGTCCGCGCCGCCGCGCCAGCGGGAGTTCGGCAGCAGGCCGACGGTGAGGTCGGTCCCGGGGCCTCTGAAGCGGATCGCGTCGAACCGGCGCTCGTTCAGCGCCGCGCAGCGAGCTTCGAGGCTCTGGATGTGGGTCTGCCAGGCGGCGACCGGGTCGGGCTCGTCGAGCCGGCAGACATGCGCGATCGCCTCCCAGAGGCGGTCGACGTCGGGCTCGCCGTAGACTTGCTCGGCCCAGGCGGGCGTCGCACAGGCGAGGCCTGCCCAGGCGCGGACGCGCGAGTCGGCGAGCTTCCAGCGCGCTTCCCGGACGGCCGCCGGCGTGGGGAAGGACTTGGCCACGCGGGCCGGGTCGATCCCGCCGAACATGTCCGGCGGCCAGCCGATCACGATGATGGACGCCCGGCCCTGCTCTCCCATGTCGGCGATCTGCTCGAACATCCACCGCGGCGCCGTGCCGACGGCCTCCTCGGGCGCGAGCGCGATCTGGGTGCGCAGCACCTCGAGATCCTCGAGGTCGACCTCGACCCGGCGGGCTCCGGCGCCGTACGCGGCCTTGACGAGGGCGCGGACGAGCGGGGCGTGCTCGAGCATCGCCCGGATCGCGACCTCGCGGCCGGGCTGGAGGTTGACACCGACGCGGATCACGAGCTCGGCGTAGCGTTCGAGCAGGTCCTGCAAGGCGGCGCGATCCTACCGGCCGGGCCCGCAACCCTCGCTTAACACCGCGGCAACCTGGCTTAAGCAGTCCGAAACCGCCTCCAAACGAGGCCGGGCTATAACGACTTCGTGCCTGCAAAAGCCATAGTTCCGCGCGCCGCGGCGCTCGTCCTGGCGGGCGCGGTCGGAGCAGGCCTGGCGCTCGGAGTCGCGTTCGCGGCCGGTGGGCTCCGGAGCACGAAGACGATCGAGACCCGAACGTTGACGGTGCCGGAGTCGACGACCGTGGCCAGTGCCACGTCGTCGAAGCCCGGAGGCCTGACGATCGGTCAGATCTACCGCGACGCGGCGCCCGGCGTCGTCCAGATCACGGCGAAGAGCCAGGTCGTCACGCCGGCCGACCCGTTCTTCAACCCGTTCGGCCCCACCGTGCAGACCGAGGAGGCGCTCGGTTCGGGCTTCGTCATCGACAAGGGCGGCCACATCGTCACGAACTACCACGTCGTCGCCGGTGCGAGGTCGGTGTCGGTCAGCTTCTCGAACAACGAGAGCATGAAGGCGACCATCGTCGGCGCCGACCCGACCACCGACCTCGCCGTCCTCCACGTGACCGCGGGTGCCCGAGCGCTGACGCCACTCGCGCTCGGCAACTCCGACCGCGTCCAGGTCGGCGACCAGGTCGTGGCGATCGGCAACCCGTTCGGGCTTTCGCGCACGGCCACCGCCGGCATCGTCAGCGCGCTCCAGCGGCAGATCACGTCGCCGAACCAGTACACGATCGACCATGTCATCCAGACCGACGCGGCCATCAACCACGGGAACTCCGGCGGGCCGCTGCTCGACATGCAGGGCCGGGTCATCGGCGTCAACGCGCAAATCGACACCGGGAACACGGGTGAGCAGGGCAACGTCGGCATCGGCTTCGCGATCCCGTCGAACACGGTCAGCACGGTCGTCGGGCAGATCCTGAGGACCGGTCACGCGGAGCATCCGTATCTCGGCATCGAGCCGCAGCCGATCACGCCGCTCCTGGGGCAGATCCTCCATCTGCCCGTGTCGAGCGGGATGCTGATCGCGAAGGTCGAGCCCGGCAGCGGCGCCGCGAAGGCCGGCCTGGAGGGCGGGACGCGGCAGATCACGGTCGCCGGCGAGTCGTACGTCGTCGGCGGAGACATCATCGCCCGCGTCGACGGCCAGGACGTGAGCTCGCTCGCCGCGTTGCGCGACCTGATCGCCGCCAGGCAGCCGGGCGACAGCGTGACGCTCCGGATCTACCGCGCGACCGGCGCGAACGACTGGAAGACGATGACCGTGCACGTGAAGCTTGGGCGGCAGCCCTCCTCTCCCTCCGGGTAGTCCGCCCATCGGGCCCCGAGCGAAGGGGCCAGGCCGGCGCCCCCGATCGCCTGCCCGGGGGCGCCGGGTTTCTTTCGCGGGCTGACGAAGCCTGTGTCGGCGCCGCTAGCCTGGTGACGTGGCGTTGGAGCCCGAGACGGGGAGGGTCGTGTTCGAGACCCCGGAGTTCCTTGCTGAAGAGGAGCTCTGGACCGGGGAAGACGGTGGTTTCGAGGACCACGCCGGCTGGCATTGCGTCTCCACCGACCCGTTCCCCTGCCCCGCGAACGGGTGTGACTTCGTCGCCGAGTACATGACCGCCGCGCACCTGATCCTCGTGTGGGAGGAGCGCGACGACCCCAATCTGCTCCGCCACGCGCAGCGCGCGTTGAAGGTCGGGCGGAACCCGCGAATCGTCGAGTACCAGCCCGGCTTCGGGCCGAGCGCCTCGTACTACGCGTGGGAAGCCGCCGGCCGCCCCGTGCACGGCATCCGCGGCAAGAAGTGAGCTTCGGCCAGTCCGCGCCGTTTTCACTCGGCGTGGAGGAGGAGCTCTTCCTGGTGGACGCGGAGACGCTCGAGCCGGTGCCGCTCGCGCGCGTCGTCGTGCCCGAGCCCGGACCGCGGATCAAGCACGAGCTCTTTGCGAGCGTCGTCGAGATCACGACGCCCGTCTGCGCGGACGCGGGCGAGGTGCTGGAGGAGCTTCGGCGGCTGCGAGACGAGGTCGCGGCACGGGCGGCCGAGCACGGAGCGGCGATCCTCGCCGCCGGGACGCACCCGACGGCGCGCGGCGCCGAGGAGCCGGTCAACGACGAGCCGCTGTACCGGAAGATCGCCGCGCAGCTCGGGCCCGCGCTGGCGCGCCAGTTCGTGTGCGGGCTGCACGTGCACGTCGCACTCCCGGACGAGGAGACGTGCCTGCGGGCCCTCGAAGGCGTCCTGCCGTCGCTCCCGGAGGTGCTCGCGCTCTCCGCCAACTCTCCGTTTGTCGACGGCGCCGACTCCGGCTTTCGTTCCGCTCGCGCGGACGCGCTCCTGGCGCTGCCGAGCGGCGGCGCACCGCCCGTCTTCCGCAGCTGGGCCGACTGGGAGGCGCGCACGGCGGGGCTCGACTACCGGCGCCTCCACTGGGACGTGCGGCCGCACCCGGACTACGGGACGCTCGAGGTGCGGATCGCGGACCAGCAAACCGACGTGCGCCGCTCGGCGGAGATTGCGGAGCGGATCCAGCTGCTGGTGCGCTCGGCGGCCCGCGAAAGCCACGAGCCCTACGACCGCGACCTCTACGCGGAACGGCGGGCCCGTGCCGCTTCCGAGCCCGGCGGCCCGGAAGCCGAGCGGCAACTGGAGATCGGGCTGCCCGGAGTGGTCCGGGACCTCGCAGAGCGCTCGCTAGCATGAGCTCGTGACCACCGAAACCGTTCAGGTCAGCGGGATTCGATGCGAACGCTGCGTCAACCGCCTCACCGCCGCGCTGTCCGGCCACGAGGGCCTCGAGGCCGCGAACGCGAACCTGATGGGCCAGGTGACCCTCTCCTGGGACGAGTCGCGGACGACCCGGGAGGCCCTGCTGGACGCCATGGCGAAGGGCGGTTTCCACGTCCTCGCAGGCTTCCCGGCGGAATAGCCCTGCACCCGGCCTCGTTTAGGCCTCCGTGCAAGACACGCTGCTAGGGTGGCGCCGCCATGGCCGAGACGGGCGAACAAGAGGCGCGGAGAGTCGCGACGGAGGCCCGGAATCGCGTCAGGTTCGAGGAGGAGGCGCTCGCGCTGGCCGACCAGGTCTACCGAGTCGCGCGCCGTCTCGTCTCGACGCGCGAGGAGGCGGAGGACCTCGTCCAGGAGACCTACGCGCGCGCGTTCCGCAGTTGGCGGTCGTTCACTCCGGGCACGAACCTGCGGGCCTGGCTGCTGCGGATCCTCACCAACCTCAACATCGACCGCGGCCGGCGCAAGCAGCGCGCGCCGGACGAGCAGCCGCTCGAGGAAGGTGACTACTTCCTCTACAACCGGCTGGAGCAGTCGACCCGCGACGGGAACGTCGACGAGGAGCGCGTGGTCGAGCGGTTGTCGCAGGATGACATCGTCGGTGCCCTCGCCGGTGTACCGCACGACTTCCGCGACGTGGTCGTGCTGGTGGACATCGGGGACTTCACGTACCAGGATGCGGCGCAGATCCTCGACATCCCGATCGGCACCGTCATGTCCCGCCTTCATCGTGGGAGGCGTATCCTGAAGCGAGAGCTCGCAGATCGTACGACGGAGGAAACGTGATGGCCGGCTACGAGATCGATCCGTGCGAGAAGTGCGAGGAGGTCATGCAGCCCTACCTCGACCGCGTGCTCAGCGACGCCGAGGTGGCCGAGGCCGAGCATCACCTCGCCTCGTGTGCCTACTGCGCGCGGCGCTACCGGTTCGAGGAAAGCCTGCGGCGCTTCGTCCGGAAGTGCTGCGACGAGCAGATGCCGCCGGAGCTGAAGCAGAAGCTGGCGGCGCTCAGAACTCCTCTCTGAGCCGCTCGGGCAAGTCCTCCGGATAGTCGACGTCCCCCGGGGCGCCGAGGTCGTCGCACGGGACGAGCATCGGGGCGAGCGCTCTCGCGCCCTCATCCGGGACCGAATCCCAGGCGGCTCGCGCGAGCAGGACGGGATGACCTCGCTCGCCGCCGTAGCTCGCGGCCAGCACGTCGTCGCCGTGCGCGCGCCAGGCCTGGACGACGCGCTCGATCGCGGCCGGCGCGAGATCCGGCCCATCGGCCAGCGCCACGATCGCCGCCTCGGTCTCGTCCGAGAGAGCGGTGAGCCCACATCTGAGCGACGCGCCCGGGCCGAGCTCCCAGTCGGGACAGTGGACGACAGGCGAGGACGCGTCGAGATCGTGCGCACCTTTGACGACGAGGATCTCGTCGATGCCTGCGGCCCTCACCCGGCCGAGGACCTCCTCGACCAGCAGCCGCTGCTTCGGCGTCCCGAACCGGGTCGCGGCGCCGGCCGCGAGCACGACCGCGCCGATCACGAGCTCGAGATCGCGACGCTGCGGATCACGACGATCCGCGTCGGCGTGCCTGCTTCCGTCTGCTGCCCGAGCTTCCCGATCTTCTGGACGACCGCCATGCCCTTCGTGACCTTGCCCAGCAGCGCGTAGACGGGCATCAGGAACGACGCGTCGCCGGTGACGACGAAGAACTGGCTCCCGGCCTTTCCCGGCGGGTCGTTCTGCGCAGCCGCCATCGCAACCGTCCCGACCGTGTACTTCGTCGACTTCGGCGGCTTGTCGGTCGTGGAGTACCCGGGCCCGCCCGTGCCGGTCGCCGTCGGGTCGCCGCCCTGGATCACGAAGCCCGGGACCACGCGGTGGAAGATCGTGTTGTCGAAGTAGTGCGAGCGCGCGAGCGAGACGAAGGAGGCGGCCAGGTGAGGCGAGTCCGTCACGTCGAGGCGGATCGTGAACGAGCCGCAGCTCGTCTTGACCGTCGCCGTCCACTTCCTGTGCGCGTCGAGCGGTTTCTTCGGCGGCTTGCGGCTCTCGCTCCGCGGCTTGGGCGTCTTCACCTTCGGACAGCCGGCAGCGTGCGTCGCGGCGGCTGTCGTCCCGACCGAGACGCCGGCGACGACCACGGCCAGCGCGGCCACGGCGGCTGCGACCCGGGCCATCGCCTAGCCGACGGCGCGGATCGGAGCCTGGGCGCGGCCGTTCTCCTGCTGCTCGGAGCCGATGCCGAGCCCGCCGGTGACCGCGACGATGTCCGCGATGTGCAGCAGCTTGAACGTGAGCCGTCCGGCGCGGAGCCGGTCCGCCTCGTCCTCGATGTCGCCGAGGCTCTGCCAGAGGTCGCGGGCGCCGACCATGACCTCGCGCAGCCGCTCGAGCTCTTCGGCCTGCCCGCCGCGCTCCTCGCACGCGTTCAGAGCCAGGCCGATGACGCCGAACGTGTCGGGCTGGCGCAGCCAGAGCAGCGAGGTCGCCATCGACAGGTAGCCGTGGATCCGCGCGAACACCATCGGCTGCGTGAGCACGTCGCTCCCGCGCGGCGTCGTCGGCTCGACCGCGGGTTCCCCGTCCGCGATCCGGTCGGCCGTCCCGCTCAGCATCGCGCGCAGCTCGCCGTCCGAGAAGCCCGCCGCACGCGCGGTGCGGACCGCGATCAGCAGCGAGCTCGGCTGCTGCCCGTACGGATAGTCGGAGGCGTAGACGACCTGCTCCGGCGAGATCTGCCGGTAGAAGTCGAGGAGGTCGACCGGGCTCCAGACGGACGTGTCGAAGAAGACTCCCGCCTTGCCGGCGAACGCGTGGGCGAGGCCGGCGAGGTCGGCGATCCCGGCATGCGCGATGATCAGCTGCGACTCGGGGTAGCTCTCGACCAGCCTGGCGAGGCCGTCGGCGATCGGCGGGAGGCCGCGACCGCCGTGGATCAGGATCGGCACGTGCCACTCGGACGCGATCTCGAACACCGGCGCGAGGCGCTCGTCGTTGAGCAGGAAGCGCTGCGCTCGTGGGTGGAGCTTGATGCCTCGTGCGCCGAGTTCGAGGCAGCGCCGCGCCTCCTCGATCGGGCTCTCCGAGAGGTCGAGCCGGACGAACGGGATCAGGCGCCCGTTCGACTCCGCGGCCGCGGCGAGCGTGCGGTCGTTGGCGGCGGTGAAGCTCGGATGCCGGTCGGGCTCGTCCATGCAGAACGTGAACGCCCGCGACACGCCGTACGCGTCCATGATCCCGAGCAGCTCGTCCGGGCGGCCCTTCATCCCGTCGATGTCGTCGCCGACGTGGGTGTGGGCGTCGAAGACCTCGGCCCCTTCCGGAAGCTCCTTGTGCAGCTCGGTGTCCCAGAAGGCGCTGAGCTCGAGCGCGCGTTCGAACGCAGCGTGCATCGACTCTCACTCTAGCCAGACGTGGAGGAAGCCAGGTTTCCCCCACGAAACCGGGGGAAGCGGCCCCGCGGGGGAAGAAGAAACTGCCCGAGGCCGAGTGACTAGGATCAGGCCATGGCCGATGTGCTCATCTACGGCGACACGATCCGGTCGCCCGAGATGCGTCACGAGGTCGCGCTGACGATCCCGGATCCCTTCCTGTACGCGGAGCGCGACGGGACGCGGCACGTCTTCGTCTCCTCGCTCGAGCTCTCGCGAGTCAGGGAGCTGCCGGGCCTCGAGTCTCACCCCTACGAGGAAGTCGGCTGGGACGAGGTCATCGACTCCGGCGTCCACCGAGAGGAGATGTACAAGCCGCTCGTCCTCAACGCCGTCCGTGCCCTGGGCATCGACCAGGCGACCGTCCCGCCCACGTTTCCGCTCGGGCTGGCCGACTATCTCCGCGCCGAGGGCGTCGACCTGACCCCCGACCGCGAGCACTTCTCGCGCCGCCGGCGCGTGAAGACCGAGGCCGAGATCGCCGGCATCCGCCGCGCGCAGCGCGCTTGCGAGGCCGCGCTCGACGCAGTCCGGGAGCTGCTGCGAGCCGCGCAGCCGAACGAGTCGGGCCTCGAGGTCGACGGCAAGCCCCTGACGTCGGAATGGCTCAAGCGCCGGATCGGCGAGGTCTTCACCGAGCACGACATGCTCGCGGACGAGTTCATCGTCTCCCACGGCCCGCAGAGCGCGATCGGCCACCACATGGGCTCCGGCCAGATCAAGGCCTGCGAGCCGATCGTGATCGACCTCTGGCCGCGGGACCGCGAGACCGGCTGCTTCGCGGACATGACCCGGACGTACGTGGTCGGAGACGCGCCGGCGCCGCTCGTCGAGTTCCACCGGC
>Ga0070741_10014127_pt1 | contig 13889 bp, 11 predicted proteins | sample Coa_R1_4_FD_66440 | JGI IMG/M metagenome (GOLD analysis project Ga0070741, IMG submission 66440) | Surface soil microbial communities from Centralia Pennsylvania, which are recovering from an underground coalmine fire - Coalmine... | ecosystem: Environmental > Terrestrial > Soil > Unclassified ... | reverse complement strand
CGGGTCGTACATCTTCGCCGAGACGCACACCTGCACGCCGCCGAGCGCGTTGGACAGCGTCTCCACGCCGACGAAGTCGACCATGACGAAGTGGTCGATGGTCAGGCCGGTCAGGTTGTGCACCGCGAGCACCGTGCAGGACGGTCCCCACTGCAGCGAGCTGTTGATCGTGCTGAGGAAGCCGCCGCCGCTGGTGTGGTTGGCGGTGTCGGTGCAGTGCGGGATCGTGACCATCGTGTCGCGCGGGATCGACATGACGGTGGCGTTGGAGCGGTCGGCGGAGAGGTGCACGACCATCTCCACGTCCGCGTTCGAGCCCGGCCCGCAGTCGTGGCCGATGGCGCAGTCGGCCGGGTTGTTCCGCTGGTCCGAGCCGATGACCAGGATGTTCAGCGGGGAGCGGCCGTACTTGTCGACCGGCTCGGGCGACTGCGTCGTGCCGTTCTGCAGCAGCGCGGTGTGCTTGATGTTGCCGGTCAGGTGCATGATCACGTAGGCGCTGGTGCCCAGGATCAGCACCAGCAGCGTGGAGACGCTGATCGCGGTCCACTTGACGATCTTGCGCCGGCGGGTCGGCGGGCGCTTGCCGCCGCCCTTGCCCGCCGCCGCGGCGCGCCTGGCCTTGCCGGAAGGGTCGAGCTCGTCGAGGTCGAGATCGTCGTTGACGTTGCCGTCGACCATCCCGGTGGACGCCGAGGCGGTAGCGGTCCGGGCGCCGCGCGAGCGAGGCGTCCAGGCGTCGTCGCCTTGCGCCCCACGCCGCCCCTGCCCTTGGCTTTGAGGCGTCGCGTCGACCGGTGACCACGCGCCGTTGGCGCTGTTGCCGTTCGCCCTACCTGCGCCGTTCGCGCCGTACGGGTCACGCCGCGGATAAGCGTCTACAGGCGTCGTGCGCTCTGCGCCGCGACCGCCGTAACCCGGCGTCCACTCGCCGCGCCCCTGCTGCTGCGCGCCGTTCCCCTGGGCACCGCCGTATCCGTCGCGGCGCTGCTGCTGCTGCGGGTCCGCGGACCACGGCTGCTGAGGCTGACGCTGCGTCGGCTGCGGTACGCGGTAAGGATCCCGCGACTGCTGCCCGCCACGGGCGGCGGGACGACCAGACGACTGACCCTGCGCGTAAGGGTCGTAGCCGGCTTCGTCCCGGCGCCTCCCCTCGCCGCGGTCGTCGGCCCCGTAAGCCGGGTACCAGCCGCGATCGTCGCTCATCAGGTCAGGTCCTTCCGCGTGTAGGGCTCGGCACGGCCGGTCCACCCGGCACGCTCACCCTGTTGCCGCCTTTCAGGACGCTGCCCGTCCCCCACCCGGTTGCCGATGGCGGCGCTACGGATCTTGATAAGGCGACCTACGGCCGGTCCCCCTACAGACCGGCGTAACTGTGGTGACCGGTGAGCAGCGTATTAACCCCGAAGTAATTGAACATGACGCAAAGGAAAGCAGCCAACGCGATCCACGCCGCGGCCCGGCCCTTCCAGCCGTGCGTGGCCCGCGCGTGCAGGTAGGCGGCGTAGATGACCCACACGATGAAGGACCAGGTCTCCTTGGGGTCCCAGCCCCAGTAGCGGCCCCAGGCCTTCTCCGCCCAGATCGCGCCCGCGATCACCGCGAAGGTCCACAGCGGGAAGATGAACGCGATCACCCGGTACGCGGTGCGGTCGAGCATGCCGGAGGAGGGCACGCGTTCGAGCATGCCGCTCAGCCGCGGCAGCTTGCCCTCCTCGGCGGCCGCCTTGAGCAGGTACAGGATCGTGGCGACGGTCGCGACGCCGAAGGCCCCGGTGGACAGGACCGCGGCGGTCACGTGGATGTACAGCCAGTAGGAGTGCAGCGCCGGGACCAGCTCCTCGGCGTCGGTGTAGAGCACCGTGTAGGCCAGGCCGAGGGTCAGCAGCACGATGAAGGTCACCGGCAGGCCGAGCCAGCGCACCTTGCGCCCGGTGGCCAGCAGCACCACGTACGCGAAAGCCATGGCGAGCGCGGCGGCGCAGGAGAACTCGTACATGTTCGCCCACGGCACCCGCTGCACGGCCATGCCGCGGCACACCACGCCGGCGGCGTGCAGGCCGAACGCGATGAAGGTGGCCAGCACGGCGAAGCGCCCGACGGCCTCGGCGCGCAGCGAGTCGCCGGCGACCGTGGGCTCCGCCTCCTCCTGAGCCGTCCGGGTGAGCACGGAGACGCCGGACGAGCCGACGGACACGGTGGCCTGCTCCCGGGCCGCCGCCGAGGCCTCGGCCGCCGCGGCGCCCGACCGTCCGACCGCGGCCGCCTTCGCGCCGATCCGGGAGCGGGAGCCGAACGCCCACTCGCCGCAGTACGCGAAGAACGCGACCGCGTAGGCGACCAGCGCCAGCGCGATGAACAGGTTGCTGTAGTGCGCGAGGTTTTCGTTGATCACGCGGACGCTCCAGTGCGCGGGGTGGACTTGCGCTGTTGCTGCTCGGTCCCGGCCGGGTCGCCGGGTGACGGCGCGACGGTCAGCTGCGCGGCCAGTACCTCCGCGGCCTCGGTCACTTCGGTGGTCGGCGTCGCGCCCTCGGTGCGCGCCAGGCCGGCCACCTCGATCAGCCGGGTTCCGTCGGCCTGGTCGCTGACGCGCACCCAGATCCGGCGCCGGCGGATGCCGAGCGAGCCGACCAGGCCGAGCACCGCGAAGGCCGCGGAGCCGAGCGCGATCGGCTGCCCGGGGTCGTAGGCGATGTTGAACTGCGCCCACTGCTTGACCCCGTCGAAGGTGATCGAGCCGAGGCCGTTCGGCAGGGTCGCGGTCTGCCCGACCGACAGCATCAGCGCGTTGCCGCCGGCCGGGTTCGTCTTGTCCTTCACCTGCAGGCGGGTCAGCTTGCTGGTGTCCAGCGTGTACACGCTCTGCGACTCGCCGTCGTTCATGCTCAGGTCCCCGGCGTACGCGGCCAGGATCAGGACCGGGTTCTGCGCCGCGGGGAACACCGAGGCGGGCATCGAGCCCGGGATGGTCACCGCGGTGGGCAGCAGGTAGCCCTGGAAGCCGAGCCCCTTCGGCTTGGCGTCCGGGACCTTGATCGCGCCGCTGGAGGTGAAGTTCGCGTCGATGCCGAGGAAGATGACCGGCCCGTCGTACACGACCTGTCCCGCGCCGTCCTTGACGGTGACGACCGGGGAGTAGCCGTGGCCTTCCAGGAAGATGTTCGTGCCGTTGACCGTGATCGGGCTGTTGACCTGAACGTCCACCTTCTTCGCCTTGCTGGTCGGCGTCGCGTAGTAGGAGGAGTACGCGTCGAAGGTGCGCGGCTGGCCCATCTGATCGCCGCTGTCCTGGTAGCTGGCGGTGAACTTGTCCAGGTGGATGCAGAACGGCGGCAGGTCCTGCGGCCCGACCAGCTGACCCATCGTCAGCGTGTCGTAGCCGGCGATGGTGTCGCAGAACTGGCTGCCCTCGGTCACCAGGCGGGCGCCCTTGAAGCCGAAGAAGTGGCCGACGGCGACCGCGACCAGGATGCCGAGCAGCGCCAGGTGGAAGATCAGGTTGCCGGTCTCGCGCAGGTAGCCCTTCTCCGCGGAGACCCACGTGCCGCCCGCGTCCTCGCCGGTGACGGTGCGAAACCGCCTGCCCTTCAGCCGCTTCTGCGCGGCCGCGAGCGCCTGCTGCGCGGAGGCCTCGGTGCGGAACGAGGCGTGCACGGGCAGCCGCTTGAGGTTGCGCGGGGCGGCCGGCGGGCGGCCGCGCATCGCGCGGAAGTGCGCGAGCGAGCGGGGCAGGATGCAGCCAACCAGCGAGATGAACAGCAGGCAGTAGATCGCGCCGAACCACACCGACTCGAACACGTCGAACAGCTGGAGCTTGTCCAGGATCGGCGCCCAGGTCTTGTGCGCGACGTAGAACTGCAGCACCTTGCTCGGGTCGATCTCGCGCTGCGGCAGCAGCGAGCCGGGGATCGCCGCGACCGAGAGCAGGAACAGCAGGGTCAGCGCGATCCGCATCGAGGTCAGCTGCCGCCACATCCAGCGCAGCAGCTCCGCGGTGCCGAGCCGGGGCACGGCCACGGATGATTCCGGGCGCGGAGCGGTGGACAGCCGGTCAGCCTCTTCGAACCCCACGCCAGAGCCGCCGTCGGCTGGGTGTTCGACGGCTGCCGACTCGACAGCTGCGGGCTCGACGGCTGCGGGCTCGGTGACGGTGTCGGCGGCGCGGGCCTCGGCGCGCGCCTCCGCGGCCTCGCCGGCGCGCGCCGCCTCGGCCTGCTGCTCCGTCTGCTGCTCAGTCACACTCTCCGCCTCGGTGCATCTCGGTATGCCGGCCGTCACAGCGGCAGGTTGAAGCCCACGACCCACCCCTGCACGTGGTGGATCAAGTCGTCCCACGCCCCGCTGACCATCGCCGCGCCGACGACGACGAGCATCCCGCCGCCGATCCGGGTCACCGCCGCGTAATGCTGCTTGATCCAGCCGAACGCGGTCATCGCCCGGCGGAACGCGACGGCGGTCAGGATGAACGGTAGCCCGAGCCCGATGCAGTAGACCGCGGCGAGGAACGCGCCGCGTCCGGCCGACGCCTGGGTCCAGGCGAGCGTCTGCACGGCCGTGAGCGTCGGGCCGAGGCAAGGCGTCCAGCCGATGCCGAACACCATGCCGAGCAGCGGCGCGCCGACGAGCCCGGCGGTCGGCCGGTAATGCAGCCGCGCGTCCCGCTGCAGCCAGCCCGACCAGCGCTGCGGCATCGCTCCCGCGAAGAAGAGCCCGAGCAGGATCACCAGGCTGCCGAAGACCTGCTCCAGCACCCGTTCATGCTGAATCAGGTTCGCGCCCGCGTAGCCGAAGGCCGCGCCGGCCGAGACGAACACGGCGGTGAAGCCGAGCACGAACAGGGTCGCGCCGAGTACGGTGCGTCCGCGCAGCACGCGCCCGGCGCTGACGATGGTTCGCGTCTTGGTCAGGGTTCGCGTCTGGCCCGCGCCGGCTTCGGCTTCTTGCCCGTCTTCGTGGGCGCGGGTTTGCGCGTCCTTGCGCGCCTCTACGTCCTGGGCGTCGACCGCGGACATGCCCGTGACGTACGACAGGTAGCCCGGCACCAGCGGCAGCACACACGGCGACGCGAACGAGATCGCCCCGGCGGCCAGCGCCACCGGCACCGCCAGCAGCAGCGAGCCGCCGGCCATCAGCGACGCGACACCCGACATGTCAGCTCCCGCTTAAGACCTTGTCGAGCGCCTGCTTGAGCTGCGGCTCGGTGGTGCCGCCGATGATGCGCGTCGCGATCTTGCCGTCGCGGTCGACGATGATGCTCGACGGGATGTTGGTCGGCGGGACGACGGTCTTGAACTCGAGCAGCAGCGTCTCGGACGGGTCCTGCAGCGACGGATAGGTGATGTGGTCGTCGGCGACGAAGGCGAGCGCGGCGGAGTTCACGTCGCGCACGTTGATGCCCAGGAACTGCACGCCCTTGGCCTGGTACTGCTCGTAGGTCTCCTCCAGCGCGGGCGCCTCGAGACGGCACGGACCGCACCAGGAGCCCCAGATGTTCACCACGACGTACTTGCCGCGGTAGTCGGACAGCGCGAGCTTCTTGCCGTCCAGGGTGGTGCCGGACAGGTCCGGGGCGGCGACCCGCTGGCCCGGCGCGACGTCCGTGATGTTGGTGCTCGCGTTCGTCACGAACCCGGCGTCGCCCCCGCCGCCGGTGGAGTTGGTGCAGCCGGCCAGCAGCGCCGCGCCGGTGAGCGCGGCGGTGAGCGCGCCCGCCGCGCGGCGGGCGGAACGGGAGGTGTGGGCGGGTACGACCATGCGAAGAGTCTCGCACGGTCGGATTCGGGCGAAGCCGCGGGGGTCCGGGGCGGGTCAGGCCCCGGCGACGAACTTCTTCGTGGTCTTGACCGGCAGCAGGTCCTTCGCGGGCTCCTGGTAGTCGATGCCGACCAGCTGCGTGCCGACGTACCGGAAAGAGGTCACCGAGGCCAGCGAGCACTGGCGGCGGCGCGGGTCGTGCCACAGCCGGCGGTGCTCGGCGGCGAGCCGGGTGACCCAGATCGGCAGCTGGTGGCTCACGCACACCGCCTCGTGGCCGGCGGCCTTGTCGCGCGCGGCCTCCAGCGCCGCCTTCATCCGCGCCACCTGCTCGACGTAGGGTTCGCCCCAGGACGGTCGCAGCGGGTTGTACAGCCGCGGCCACACTCCCGGGCGCTTGAGCACGCCGTCGCCGACGCTGAACCGCTTGCCCTGGAAGTAGTTCTCCGCCTCGATCAGCCGGCCGTCGGTGCCGATTTCGAGGCCGAGCCGCTCGGCGATCGGCGCGGCGGTCTCCTGCGCGCGGTCGAGCGGCGAGGCGATCACCGCGACCACGTCGTGGTCGGCGAAGAACTCCGCGGCCCGCTCTGCCATCTTGCGGCCGAGCTCGGACAGGTGGAAGTCGGGCAGCCTGCCGTAGAGGATCCCGGTGGGGTTGTACACCTCGCCGTGGCGCATGAGGTGGACCGTGGTCTGCGTACCGGGATCGATCTGCGTCATGTCGCGCATCTTATGCGAGACAGGTTGACGTTCGGTTCGGTACCAGTGACCTGCATCAACGGGTGACCTGAACCGTCAGCGGCCCGCCACAGCCGCCGCCGCGCGCGCCGCGACCGGGAGCGCCGCCGCGATCCGGTCCACCGCCGCGCCGTCGTGCGCCGCAGAGACGAACCAGGCCTCGAATGCGCTCGGCGGCAGGTACACGCCCTCGCTGAGCATCGCGTGGAAGAACGCCTTGTACGCCTCGGTGTCTTGGCGCTTCGCCGCCGCATAGTCGGTGACCGGCTCGTCGGTGAAGAAGATCGAGAACATCGTCCCGGCGAACTGCACCCGGTGCGCGACCCCCTCCTTCGCCAGCGCCTCGGCGGCGAGGTCGGCGATGGTGTGGGCGGTGCGGTCCAGGTGGTCGTAGACCTCGGGCGTGCAGTTGCGCAGCGTCGCCAGCCCGGCGGCCGTCGCGACGGGGTTCCCGGACAGCGTCCCGGCTTGGTACACCGGCCCCTCCGGGGCTAGACGCGCCATCACGTCCGCGCGTCCGCCGAAGGCCGCCGTCGGGAAGCCGCCGCCCATCACCTTGCCGAAGGTCATCAGGTCCGGGACCACGCCGTCGATGCCGAACCAGCCGGTGCGCGAGGACCGGAATCCGGTCATCACCTCGTCGGAGATGTACAGCGCGCCGTGCTCGTGGCACAGGTCCCGCAGCGCCGCGTTGAAGCCGTCCAGCGGAGGCACGATGCCCATGTTCCCGGCCGCCGCCTCGGTGATCACGCAGGCGATCTCGGCGCCGAACTCGGCGAAAGCGGCCCGCACCGCCTCCAGGTCGTTGTACGGCAGCACGATCGTGTCGCCGGCCTGAGCCCCCGTCACCCCCGGGGTGTCCGGCAACCCGAGCGTCGCGACGCCCGAACCGGCCGCCGCGAGCAGCGCGTCCACGTGCCCGTGGTAGCAGCCCGCGAACTTGACCACCTTCGACCGGCCGGTGAAGCCGCGGGCCAGCCGGATCGCCGACATGGTCGCCTCGGTCCCGGAGGAGACCAGCCGCACCCGCTCGGCCGGGCCGATCCGCGCCACGATCTCCTCGGCCAGCACCACCTCGCCCTCGCTCGGCGTGCCGAAGGAGGTGCCGTGCAGCAGCGCCGCCGAGGTCGCCTGAAGCACAGCCGGATGGGCGTGCCCGAGGATCAGCGGCCCCCAGGAGCAGACCAGATCAACGTACTCGCGGCCGTCGGCGTCGGTGAGGTAGGCGCCCTTGCCGGAGACCATGAAGCGCGGCGTCCCGCCGACCGCGCCGAACGCCCGCACCGGCGAGTTCACACCGCCCGGCGTCACCGCCTGCGCGCGGTCGAACAGCTTCTGGGATTCGGGGGCTGCGTAGTCGTACGTCACCGGTCCATCCTCGCACCATCGCCGCGCCGGACGACGATCGGTGCAACCCGGCACACAGGTGCCCGCTCTAGACCGGATGACAGAACCTTCACGCCACTCCAGGGAGGACGGACCCTGCGTGATGATCCGCAGCGCCCACCAAACCCGCGATATCGACGAACCGGTTCCCCCCGGCCGGCCTGGCGACCCCTCCGCCTGCACCGGACTGCCGGCCGCCGTCGCCGAGCCGCCCGACCCCGAACCACCCGATTTCGAGTCCTACGCCGCGGCGCGCCAGCACCACCTCTACCGCACGGCCTATCTGCTGTGTGGTGACCGTGATCGCGCGCAGGACCTCGTGCAGACCACGCTGGTCGCGCTGCTGCGCTCGTGGCGCAAGGCACGGCTCGCCGAGAATCCGGACGCTTACGCGAAGAAGGCGCTGGTGCGTGCCTTCCTCACCGAGCAGCGCAAGCTGCGTCGCAGCGTCTCCGCGCACGCGTTTCTCCGGGCCGAGCCCGGCTCCGCCGCGACCGCCGCCGACCCGGCCGAGTTGCGCCTCGTCGTCCTGGACGCCTTGCGCGCCCTGCCACCCAAGCCGCGAACCATGATCATCCTGCGCTACTGGGAGGACCTGTCGGTCGAGGAGACCGCCGCGCTGCTGGGATGCAGCACCGGCAACGTCAAGAGCCAGTGCTCACGCTCGCTGGCCAAGCTGCGCGAACTGCTCGGAGACCGGTTCACCGAGCTGTCCGAACCCTGATCCCCAGCACCGCCCCGACAACAACCACGGCCACAACTACCGCGACCACCACAACCACCGCGATTGAGAAACGGAACCGAGGAACCCCATGCCGAACCTGCACGAACTCTTCGACGCCGCCTCCGACGGCCTGCCGCCGCTGCCCGACCTCGCCCCCACCGCCCGCCGGATCGTCCGCCGCAGAAAGCTCGCCACACGCTCCGCAGGAGCGGCGCTCAGCAGCGCCCTGGTCATCGGCGCCGGCACGATCTTGATCGGCGGCGTCCACTCCTCCAATCCCGCATCCGGCGACGGATTCGGCGCCGGCTCGTCGAGCACCACCCGAGCCATCCCACTCGCGAAAACCTTTCACCAGGAGGCGGTCTCCGCGCTGCAGCGGATCTGGCCGGTCGCCGGTGAGCAGATCAAGTTCGTCGGCAAGCCGGATCAGACCGTTTACGCCGCCACCACGCCGACCGCCAGCTACCGCGTCGTGCTGACGTTCCACTCGCTTCCGGCCAAAGTCGCCGAAGGCCAGGCGCTTGCGCCCTGCGCGACCGACACCGGTCCGCAGTCCACCTTCGCGTGCAGCCAGCTGCCGACCGGACAGACGGTCGCGGCGCGCGTCGGTGAGAACATGGCGGAATTCGACTTCACCGTCGGCGACGTCCAGTCGATGCTCACGGTCACCGGCGGTCCGGTGGCCCACATCGACGCCCGCAAGCTGCTGACGATGGCCAAATCAGCGATCTTCCAGCAGCTGTTCGCCGACGCCCATCTCTACTTCGGAGTGATCACGCCGATGCCCGGGGTCGACTTCGGATCCACCGCGCCGAATGCCACGCCGAGTAGCACCCCGAGCCCCGCGGACGGCCTCATCAACGTCAACATGCTGCCGCTCTCCAGCGCGCTCGGCTTCCCCCCGCCGGACACGGCCAGCCCCACGCCTCCCGGCTCCGGCTCGATCGGCAGCGCGGCCGCGGGCACCGTGCCCGCCACCAGCGTCACGACTCCGCGTGGTAGCGATTCTGCGCAGCCTCAAGCGACTCGGTGACCAGCGCCTCCACGGCGTCGGCGGCCCGGTCCACGTGGAACGGCAGTTCCTTGTTCTCCACCGAGGAGAACGGCTTGAGCACGAAGTCCGCCGGGTCCTGGCGACCCGGCGGGCGGCCGATGCCGAAGCGCACGCGTAGGTACTCGCGGGTGCCGATCGACTTGGTGATGGACCGCAGGCCGTTGTGCCCGTTGTCCCCGCCGCCGCGCTTGAGCCGCACGGTGCCGTACGGAAGGTCGAGTTCGTCGTGCACGACCACGATCCGCTCGACCGGGACCTTGAAGAAGTCGCGCAGCGAGGCGGTCGGCCCGCCGGAGAGGTTCATGAAGGACTTCGGCTTGCCCAGCACGACGCGCGTTCCGCCGACCCGGCCCTCCACCACGTCCACGCCGCCGCGGTGCGCCTTGAACCGGCCGCCCATCCGCTGCGCGAGCAGGTCCACCACCATGAAACCGGCGTTGTGCCGGGTCGCGGCGTAACTCGGGCCGGGATTGCCGAGGCCGATCACCAGCCACGGTGCGTTGTCCGCCGCCATCGTTCGACCCGCGCCTTTCGCTCACAGCCGGTTCAGTGGCCTGACAAGCTCAGTGCCGCACCCCGGATCCAGCCGGGGTGCGGCACTGCCGCTTCGCTTACATCGCTGCGTCCCGCTCGGGGCCGGACTCAGCCCTCTTCGGTGGCCTCCGGCTCGGCGGCGGCGCTCTCCTCGGCGGCCTCGGCCTCACCGGTCTCGCCGGCCATCTGCTCGGCGGTCGGCGCGGCCAGGATGTGCACGACCACGTGCTCCGGGTCGGTGACCAGCGTGGCGCCGCGCGGCAGGGTGACGTCCTTGGCCAGGACGTGCCAGCCGACCTCGAGGCCCTCGATGGAGACCTCGACGGAGCCCGGGATGTGCGTGGCCTCGGCCTCGATGGACAGCGCGGTCAGCGTGTGCTCGAGCAGGCCGCCGGCCACCACGTCGCCCACGGTCACGACCGGGACTTCGACGGTGACCTTCTCGCCGCGGCGCACCAGCAGCAGGTCGACGTGCTCGATGGTGCGGCGCACCGGGTCCTTCTGCACGGCCTTCGGCAGGGCCAGCTGGCTGCGGCCGCCCAGGTCCAGGTTCAGCAGCACGTTCGGGGTCTTGAGCGCCAGGAAGAGGTCGTGCTCCGGCAGCGCGAGGTGCACCGCCTCCTCCTTGTGGCCGTAGAGCACGGCCGGGATCTTGCCGTCGCGGCGCAGCTGGCGCGCGGCGCCCTTGCCGAACTTGTCGCGCGGCTCGGCGCTGATGCGGACTTCGGACATGGTGATACTCCTCCTCGATGGTCGGGAAGCCTGGGCGATCTGGCGCAACTCGACATCGAGGCGGAGGCGGGCCTGACCCGCTCGCCCGATACCTCGTTCGGCACGTCGATCACGGAGCGGGCCGATCACGGCCACTCCCTCGCCGGGCAACGCAGCCGAGTTTACCCGAGCCCCAGCCGCCCTCGTCCTGCCCTCGGCCCCGCCGCCTGTTCGCGGGCCTTCGCACCGTCCCCTATCCCGCCCTCAACCTGTCCGTCCCCTACGCGCCGCCTTCGATCCGCCCCTTCCCTGTCCCTGCCCTTGAGCCGTCCCCCGCCCCGCCCCAGGCCCTCCCCCATCCCTCTAAGCATCGCCCTCGAACATCGACGTCACCGAGCCGTCCTCAAAGACCTCCGAAATCGCCCGCGCCACGATCGGCGCGACCGACAGGACCGTGAGCTTGTCAAAGCGGCGCTCCTCCGACAGCGGCAGCGTGTCGGTCACGATGACCTGGCTGACCCGCGAATTCTTCAGCCGGTCGATCGCCGGACCGGAGAACACCGCGTGCGTCGAGACGATGATCACCTCGGCCGCGCCGTTCTCGTACAGCGCCTCGGCCGCGGCGCAGATCGTGCCGGCCGTGTCGATCATGTCGTCCACCAGGACGCAGACCCGGCCGCGGATGTCGCCGACGATCTCGTGCACCGAGACCTGATTCGCCACGTTGATGTCGCGGCGCTTGTGCACGATCGCGATCGGCGCGCCGAGCTTGTCGCTCCACTTGTCGGCGACCTTCACCCGGCCGGCGTCCGGGGAGACGATCGTCATCCGCGAGATGTCGATGTTCTCCCGGATGTGCTTGATCAGCAGCGGCATCGCCCACAGGTGGTCGACCGGGCCGTCGAAGTAGCCCTGGATCTGGTCGGTGTGCAGGTCGATGGCCATCAGCCGGTCCGCCCCGGCCTGCTTGAACAGGTCGGCCATCAGCCGGGCCGAGATCGGCTCGCGGCCGCGGTGCTTCTTGTCCTGTCTGGCATAGCCGTAGAAGGGCATGATCACGGTGATCCGCTTCGCCGAGGCGCGCTTGAGCGCGTCGACCATGATCAGCTGCTCCATGATCCACTGGTTGATCGGCGCGGTGTGGCTCTGCAGCACGAAGGCGTCGCAGCCGCGCACCGACTCCTCGAAGCGCACGTAGATCTCGCCGTTGGCGAAGTCGAAGGCCCGCGTCGGCGCCAGGTCCACGCCGAGTTCGACGGCGACCTGCCGGGCCAGTTCCGGATGCGCCCGGCCCGAGAACAGCATCAGCTTCTTCTGGCCGGTCGCCAAGATCCCGGTCACTGCACGCACTCCCCAAGGGTCGCTGCCACGGTCCGAGCCGGAAGCGCGCGGCGGCGCGAGGCCCGGTCGGCCGGAATCCCGCGCCCGGTCCGCAGGGCGGATTCCGGGCGATTCGTCCTGGCCGTCCGGCTAAGCCGGGCCTTGTCTCTCATCCTATGGTCTCAGAACAACTGCTGCTATCGTCCGGATGTTCGCGCCGCGTTCGCCTCCGGTTTGCCCGCATTAGGTGCGATCAAGCCAGGAATCGTCCGCGTGATCCCGCGCACATCGGGCGTGCTGCGTCGGCTGTCGAGACCGCACCGCCGCGCCCTCCCGTCACGCCTCGGCGTCGCCCGCCGTCCCGGCGCCGCCTTCCTCCGCTTCCTCCCCTTGGTGCGCGGCGGCACGGGCAGCTTCAGCCGCCTTCGTCCCAGGCCACTTACGCTCCACCCAGCCGTCGATGTTCCGCTGCCGCCCCCGCGCCACCCCAAGCGCGCCTGGCGGGACCGGCATGGTGATGGCCGAACCCGCTGCGACGTACGCACCATCCGCGATCTGCGCCGGAGCGATGAGCACCGTGTCCGTGCCGACGAATACGTGGTCGCCGATCTCGGTGCGGTGCTTGTTGACCCCGTCGTAGTTCGCCGTAATGGTTCCGGCCCCGATGTTGCAGCCCTCGCCGATCTGCGCGTCGCCGACGTACGAGAGGTGCGGAACCTTCGAACCGTCGCCGACCACTGCGTTCTTCATCTCGACGAAGCCCCCGGCCTTGGCCTTGCGCCCGAGTCGGGTGCCCGGCCGCAGGTATGTGTACGGCCCGACTGTCGCGCCTTCGCCGATCACCGCGCCCTCGGTTGTGGCGTTCGTCACGCGCGCACCGGCACCGACCACCGTCGCCGTCAGCGTGCAGTTCGGGCCCACCTCTGCGCCGCCTGCGATTCGGGTCTCCCCGCACAGCTGCGTGTTCGGCAGCACGACAGCGTCCGGCTCGAGCCGGACCTGTACATCGATCCACGTGGTGGCGGGATCGACGATGGTGACCCCTTCGCGCATCCAGTGCCCGGTCAGCCTGCCGTTGAAGATCCGGCGCAGCTCGGCCAGCTGCGCGCGGTCGTTGGCGCCGAGGATCTCGTGGTGGTCCGCGACGGTGAGCGCGCCGACGCGGTGACCGTCCTGAGCAAGGATGCCGAGCACGTCGGTGAGGTATTCCTCGCCCTGGGCGTTCGCCGTGGTCAGCCGGGAAAGTCCCTCTGCCAGCAGCTTCGCGTCAAAGGCGTATACCCCGGAGTTGATCTCGCGGATGGCAGCCTGCTGCGGGGTGGCGTCCTTCTGTTCGACGATCTGCGCCACCACGCCGTCTTGGCGCACGATCCGGCCGTAGCCCGTCGGGTCCGGGACGTTCGCGGTCAGCACCGTGACAGCGTTACCGGCCTCCTGATGCACCGTCACGAGTGCGTCGAGCGTGCCGGCGGTGAGCAGCGGCGTATCGCCGTAGGTCACGACGACCGTCCCATCGACGGCACCCTGCGCGCCGATCGCCTCCATCGCGATCCGCACCGCGTGCCCGGTGCCATGCTGCACTTCCTGCACGACCGGCTGCGCGTCGGCATCGATCTCAGCCAGATGCGCGGAAACCTGCTCGCGTCCGTGCCCGACCACAACGAC
>Ga0070741_10014125_pt1 | contig 13890 bp, 12 predicted proteins | sample Coa_R1_4_FD_66440 | JGI IMG/M metagenome (GOLD analysis project Ga0070741, IMG submission 66440) | Surface soil microbial communities from Centralia Pennsylvania, which are recovering from an underground coalmine fire - Coalmine... | ecosystem: Environmental > Terrestrial > Soil > Unclassified ... | reverse complement strand
GACGCTGGGCGCGGCTCACCAGGCCGGCGCGGTGCTCCTGTTCGCGTTGGCCTTGTGGACAGCCCACGGCTTGCGGGCCATGACGGGGCGAGCCTAGGCATTCAGTAGTACGGGCGTCGCGCCTGCGGCCAGAATGAGCAGCGTGGCAATGCCGATGCGCCAGCGCAATGCGGATTGCGCCAAGATCAATACCATCGCCGCCTTGACTACGGTATTCGACAAGGTCGCAACCACGATTGCCGCCGCCGCGAGCTCGGCCGCGCCGGATGCCCTGCCGTATTCGGCCATCGATAACGTGATCGCATCGACATCGGTGAGGCCCGCAAGGACGGCCACGACCAACAACCCTTCGCTGGCGTAGCGACGCTGCACCAGAGCGATCACAATCAGCACGATGGCGAAGAACGCAGCAAAGCGTGCCGCCGCCGTCAAGCTGAACGGATTGACCAACTGCACCGACTGGCCATTTTCCAAGGTGGGCACATGCGGGCGGCCGCGCAGGAAGAGCAGAGCCGCGATGGCGCTGGTCGCGGCCGCCATCGCGGTGAACGGCAGCCACAAACGACTGAGAAGCGGCGCATACACGATCGCCACTTCGATGACGACGCGGCCGAACATCACAGCCCACGACAACAGCATGCCGCCGGCGAGCGCGTCGGACGCGCCTTTCTCCACTCGGCTTCGGCGCGCGAAGGTAAGCGTCACCGCAGTCGAGGAAACGAGACCACCGGTCAGGGCGGTGATGGCCGTGCCGCGCCGAGCACCCAACCAGCGCGTGGCGACATAACCGATCAGCGACAATCCTGCGATCAGGATCACCAGCAGCCAGAGCTGATAGGGATTGAGCGCTTGCCACGGATCGATCGGCTCGTTAGGCAGCAGCGGCAGGACGATGAACGTCGCGATCAGCAGGCGCAGTCCGGCATAGATGTCTTCACGTCCGAGCTTGCTCACCAGCCCGTGCAACGGTTGCTTGTAGGCGAGCACAGCGGAGCCGGCGATGCCGAGCCCAACGGCCAAGGCTGCATGACCGACCATGGTCATGCCGCCGAGTAGAAACACCGCCAATGCGGCCATCTCGGTGGTGAGCCCGAGCGACTGGGGATACTGGCGTGCGTGCGCGTGGTAGCCCAGGAACACGCCCGCGGCGATGCAGACCAGGGCCGCTGCAAACACCGAAGGAGTCGCGAGCTGCGCGCTCATCCACGCGGCCATCGCGCCGACAGCGGCGATCAAGATGAAGGTGCGCAGGCCGCCGACCGAGATGTGTCCCTCTTCGGCTTTATGCTTCTCGCGGTCGACGCCCATCAGGGCGCCGATCAACAAAGCGAGCGCGAAGTTGCGAATCGTGACGAGGTCGGGCGTGAGGTCCATGCCCGGATCTTAGCAGCGAGCTCGAGCACGGCTCGCCAAGCGACATCGGCTCAGCTCACGATGCTGAGCTCGGTCTCACTGTCGGTATCGCTCAGCGCACCGATCTCGAGGCTCACGCCGACCTTCTTCCACTCGCGCACCTCCTCTTTCAGCGCGGCGGCGGTGAGCGGATTGCGGCCCACCCATTGCGGATCGAGACTGAGGTAGAAGCGGGAGTCCTCGCAATGCGCCTCGAACGGTGGGACACGCAGCTCCGCATGGCTGCGATGAAACAGCACCGCCAGACGCAGCGCCATCACCATGGCGAGGTCGAGACTGTTGCTGATCTGGCCCTTCATCTTTTCCATGGTGCCGCGATGGGCGAGCACCAGCAGCGCCAGATGGGCTTGATCCATCTTGGAAAACCCGGGCATATCGGCGTTCGCAATGATGTACGCCGAGTGCTTGTGGTATCCGGAGTGGGCGACCGAAAGTCCGATCTCATGCAGACGAGCGGCCCAGGAGAGCAGGTGGAGCGGATAGTCAGGATCGGCGTGCCAATCGCCGGAGAACTGACGTAGCAGTGCGAGGGCGAGATCTTCCACGCGTCGCGCTTGCTTCAGATCGACGTGGTAGCGCTTCATGAACTGCGCGACTGTGCTGTCCCGCATATCCTGATGATGAAAGCGCCCCAGCATGTCGTACAGCACGCCCTGCCGCATGGCCCCGGTGGCAAGCATCATCGATTGGATGTCGAGTTCGTCGAAGGCCGCGGCCATGATGGCAAATCCGCCCGGCAGCACTGGAATGCGATCCGGACGCAGGCCCGGCAAGGACAGTTTCTCGAGGTCGGCGGCTTTCAGCATCGCGCTGCGTAATCGATCCAGCCCGACCGATGAGATGCCATCGTCGCACCAACCGCTTGCGGCCAGAATGTCACCCAACGCGCGCGCCGTTCCCGATGAGCCCACCGCCTCCTTCCAATGGCGCGAGGAGAACGATTGGCGGATGGTCTGCAACTCCAGGCGCGCCGCCGTCTCGGCCTGCTTGAAAGCGCTCTTGGTCAGCTTGCCGCCTGGGAAGTAACGCAGGCTATAGCTGACGCAGCCCATGTAGAGGCTTTCCAGTTTCTGCGGACGATACCCCGCACCGATGATGAATTCGGTCGAACCGCCACCGATGTCGATGACCAGTCGCCGATCGCCGGTAACCGGCAGGCTGTGCGCGACGCCCAGATAAATCAGCCGGGCCTCTTCGCGCCCCGCAACGACTTCGATCGGAAATCCCAACGCGGCTTCGGCGCGCACCAGAAACTCGCGCGCATTCTTCGCCACTCTGAGGGCGTTCGTACCGACAGCGCGTACGGCCTCCGGTGGCAAGCCGCGCAAGCGCTCGCCGAAACGCTGCAGGGCTTGCAAGGCGCGCCGCTGCGACGCTTCATCGAGGCGCTTGTCGGCAGTGAGTCCCGCGGCAAGACGGACCGGCTCGCGCAGCGCGTCGAGCGGGTAGATCTGGTGGTCGACGACGCGAGCGACCTGAAGACGAAAACTGTTGGAGCCGAGGTCAACGGCTGCGAGCGTGGACAGCGATGGCAGCGCGCCGCGATCACCCGCCATCTCGTTCAAGCCATGATCTCGCGCTCGATCTCCTCGAGAGCGGTGTGTCGCACATCCTTGCCCTTGACCATGTAGATGACGTACTCGGAGATGTTCTTGGCGTGATCGCCGATGCGCTCGAGCGCCTTGGCGATGAACAGGATTTCGATCGACGCCGAGATCGTGCGCGGATCCTCCATCATGAACGTGATCAACTGTCGCAGAATCGCGCGAAACTCGTCGTCGACATGGCGATCGGTCCGCACGACCTCGGCCGATCCGGCAACGTCGAGGCGGGCAAAACAATCGAGCGATTTGCGCAGCATGTCGAGGGCGAGTGTCGACATACGGCGGATCTCGACGTAGCGCGGCTGCTGCACCCGATCGACCGAATTGATGAGTTTCGCCATGCGCGCGATCTTCGCAGCCTCGTCACCGATGCGCTCCAGGTCGGTAATCGTCTTGATCACCGCGATAACGAGCCGCAGATCCGACGCCGTGGGCTGCCGGCGGGCGATGATGGTGCTGCAGTCCTCATCGATACCCACCTCCATGGCGTTGACCTTGTGATCGTTGGCCACGACCGTGCCGCACAACTCGATGTCACCGTTGACCAATGCGTCCATTGCCAGCGAGATTTGCTGCTCGACAAAGCCGCCCATCTGCAGCACGCTCGAACGCAAGGTCTCCAGTTCCGCGTCGAACTGCTTCGATATATGTACATGCTCGGTCATCTTTGCATCTCCTTTCGCGACGCGGCGCCCCACATGCGGGTTATACCACGGCCCGGCCGCGAGTTTAGGCTACCAACATAACAGCAGTGTTTCACCGCGACCGTTCGTAGGTCTCCACTCCAGTTGGGGTGCCCAGCAGGAGCAGGTCGGCTGGCCGGCGGGCGAACAGGCCGTTGGTCACGACACCGGCGAGCTGATTGATTTCGCTTTCCAGCGCCGGGGCATCGACGATGTTCAGGCCGTAGACGTCGAGGATCAGGTTTCCGTAGTCGGTCGTAAACCCCTCGCGCAGTCGCGGGCGCCCGCCCAGCTTGATCATCTGTCGTGACACGTGGCGCTCGGCCAGTGGAATGACCTCGATCGGCAAGGGGAAGGACCCCAACCGCTCTTTCAGCTTGCCGGCATCGGCTATACAGACGAAGCGTTGCGCCACCGCAGCCACGATCTTCTCGCCCGTCAGGGCGCCCCCGCCGCCCTTGATCATGTGCAGCGCGGGAGTGATTTCGTCGGTCCCGTCCACATACACGGGCACCTCGTCCACGGCGTTGAGCTCCAGGACGCGGAGGCCAAGCGCGCTCATCCGCTCGGTGGAAGCTTTCGAGCTCGACACCGCCCCGGCGATCGTGTTCGGGTTCTCGCCCAGTGCATCGATGAAGAAGTTGACGGTCGATCCCGTTCCGACGCCCACGATGGCTCCTTCGGGCACATACGCGAGCGCTGCTCGGGCAGCGGCCTCTTTCATTTGATCGGTCGTCATCTGTTCCTATATCGAGACAGTTGCGGAAGAATAGCGGTCTGGTGCGCTTTTCTCAAATTCGATGCTCACATCGCCTCATGGCCCGATTCCTTCCGACGCTTCGCAGTGACACGCCCGCCTCGCCTCGAGGCGCCTGGTGACCGATTACCTCGAACGCATTCTCACCGCCCGCGTTTACGACGTCGCCATCGAAACTCCCCTCGAGACGGCCGTCAATCTTTCCCGGCGCCTGGATAGCGAAATCCTCCTGAAACGCGAGGATCTCCAGCCGGTCTTCTCCTTCAAGTTGCGTGGGGCATACAACAAGATGGCGCATCTGCCCGCGGGCACGCTGCGCCGAGGCGTCATTTGCGCATCGGCGGGCAATCATGCTCAGGGCGTCGCCTTCTCTGCGCAGCGTCTTGGCTGTCCGGCTGTGATCGTCATGCCGCGCACCACACCACGAATCAAGGTCGATGCGGTAGTCGCGCGCCAAGCCAGGGTCGAGTTGCATGGCGATTCGTATGACGATGCCTACGCGCACTCGCTGCTGCTAGCGCGCCGCGAGCAGCTGACCTATGTCCACCCCTATGACGACCCCGACGTCATTGCGGGCCAGGGCACGATCGGTATGGAGATTTTGCGCGAGCACAGCGCTCCGATCGAGGCCATCTTCGTCCCGGTGGGGGGCGGTGGGTTGATCAGCGGGATCGCCGCGTACGTCAAGCGACTGCGTCCCCAAATCAAGATCATCGGAGTGGAGCCAGTCGACTGCGACTCCATGGCTCGCGCGCTCGAGGCCGGGCAGCGCGTGCGAATGGGACAAGTCGGGCTGTTCGCCGATGGTGTGGCCGTGAAACAACCCGGCAAAGAAACCTTTCGTCTCTGCCGCGAGCTGGTCGACGAGATGGTGCTGGTGGACAACGACGACATCTGCGCGGCCATCAAGGACGTGTTCGAGGATACCCGCTCGGTCCTCGAGCCCGCTGGCGCGCTGAGCGTTGCCGGACTCAAGGCGTGGGCGGGACAGCGTCGCCAGAAGCGCCGGACCTACATCGCGGTCGCCAGCGGTGCCAATATGAACTTCGACCGCTTGCGCTTCGTTGCCGAACGGGCCGAACTGGGCGAACGGCGCGAAGCGCTGCTGGCTGTCACGATTCCCGAGCATGCCGGCAGCTTCAGGCGTTTCTGCACGCTGATCGGGCCGCGCAACATCACCGAATTCAACTATCGCTACGGCGACCCGACCAACGCCCACGTCTTCGTCGGCTTGTCTATACACGATCGCCAAGAGACGGCGCAGCTCGTGCGGCACTTGCGCGAAGCCGGTTTGGCCACGATGGATCTGTCCGACAACGAAATGGCCAAATTGCACATCCGACACATGGTAGGCGGGCGCGCCCCGGAAGTTGCCGGCGAGATGGTGTATCGCTTCGAGTTCCCCGAGCGCCCCGGCGCCCTGATGAACTTTCTAGACCGGATGAGCGAGGATTGGAACATCACGCTTTTTCATTACCGCAATCATGGGGCAGACTTCGGGCGAGTGCTGGTCGGCATGCAAGTTCCTCCAGGTGCTCAGCGGGCTTTTGCGACCTTCCTCAAACAGGTGAACTATCGCCATTGGGATGAAACAGGCAACCCGGCATACGATTTGTTTCTCGGGGCGGCTCCGTAGGACCATGCTCGAGCACATCGTGGGACTTGTCAGAATCCAAGCGAACCGTACCTCGCGCGCCCTCATCGGCATCGCAGCCTTTTGGGCGAGCATTTCGGCCGGATCCGGTTACGCCGGCACCGAAGACGATGACTTTCTCGCCGCGCGCGAGGCCTTTCAGCGCGGCGACATCGCGCGGCTCGATGCCGTCGCGCCGCGCCTGATGCAATACCCGCTGGCGGGTTATGTCACCTACTGGCAGCTGCGCTCACGCTTGCAGAACAGCCAGCAGAGCGATATCGACGCCTTCGTCGCACAGCAGGGCGACACGCTACTGTCGCAGCGCGCTCGGATCGATTGGTTGAAGCAGCTTGGCCAGCGGCGCGACTGGCCCGCGCTCCTGCGTGAGCTAGCGCAAAGCACAGCCGACGATGTCGAGCTCGCTTGCTACGTGCTGCAAGCACGCCGCGCGCGGGGCGACCATGGCGTTGCCGCGGACGCGCGCCCGTTGTGGTTCCAGGGAATCGTACAGCCCGATAGCTGCACGCCCGTGTTCGAGACGATGATCGGCACGGGCGAACTGAGCGAAACCGACATCTGGGCGCGGGTGCGCCTGGCTCTGGACAGCGGCAACCTCACGCTCGCGAAGTCGCTGCAGACCTTCCTGCCGGCGACCAAGCGCATCGAACCGAAGCAACTGGACGCGATCGTGCGCAATCCGCAGCGCTATCTGGAGTCGCGCGCCCTGTCGGTGAAGTCGCACGCGCAGCGCGAACTCGCCCTGTTCGCCACCGTGCGGCTCGCTCAGACGCTGCCTGCCGTGGCGGCGAACAAGCTCGAGCGCTTCGAGGCTCGGCTTGCGCCCCAAGATCGCGCCTATGTGTGGAATCAGATCGGCCTCGCGGCAGCGCTGCGCCATCGTCCCGAGGCTCTCGATTGGTTCAAGCGCGGCGGCTTCACCGCGACCGACCGCCAGCTCGGCTGGCGTGCGCGCGCAGCACTGCGGGACGCTGATTGGAGCGGCGTGGAACAAGCAATCGACGCGATGGGCGAGCGGGAGCGTGGGCTGCCGGTGTGGCGGTACTGGAAGGGACGTGCTCTGCTAGCTCAGGGCAAGATTGCCGAAGGCAACGCAATGCTCGCGGCGCTCTCGGTCGAGCACCACTTCTACGCCCAACTGGCGAGCGAGGAGCTGGGACCGGGCCTGTCGGCGCTGCCGACGATCTATCCTTTGAGCCTTGAGGAGATCGCGGCGGTCGAGCAACTGCCAAGCATCCAGCGCGCCCTGAAGTTCTATCAGCTTGGGCTGCGCTACGAAGGGGCGCTGGAGTGGCGTTGGGCCACGCGCGGTCTCGACGACCGCAAGTTGTTGGCTGCTGCCGAGGTCGCCAAGCGCGCCAATTGGCTCGACCGGGCGATCGACAGCGCAGATCGCACGCAAAGCTTGCACGACTTCAATCTGCGCTATCCGATGCCCTATCGCGATGTGGTGACCACATATGCCCGCCAGCTCGCGCTGGACGAAGCGTGGATATACGGGCTCGTGCGCCAGGAGAGCCGCTTCGCAGTCGATGCCCGCTCGAGCGCAGGGGCGCGGGGGCTGATGCAAATCATGCCAGCGACTGCGCGCACCCTGGCGCGCCGCTTGGGACTGTCGGCCGGGCACGATCAGATCGCAACGATCGACACCAACATCACGCTCGGTACGTATTATCTGCGCCACCTGCTCGACACGCTCGATCAGCAGCCGCTGCTTGCCACGGCCGGTTACAACGCCGGGCCCGGCCGCGCGCGCGGTTGGCGCGCGGAGAAGCCGCTCGAGGGGGCGATCTATGCGGAGACGATTCCATTCAACGAGACGCGCGACTATGTGCGCAAAGTGATGAGCAACACGATGTACTATTCGCGCCTGATCGGGCAGCAGTTCGTTACCCTCAAGCAGCGGCTCGGTATCGTCGCCGCAGGCGTGCCGAACAACGAATAGCTCCCCCGTACGCGATCGCAAACGCCTGATTCGATCTTCCACATGATCATTGGCAATGTCCTCGTCATCGGCGGCACCGGATTTCTCGGCAGCCACGTCGTGCGTCAACTCGCCGCACGCGGCATTCGCGTGCGCGTCCCCACGCGTAAACGCGAGCGCGCAAAAGGCCTGATCCTGCTGCCGACCGTCGATGTGGTGGAGGCGAACGTGCACGACGACGCGGCGCTCAGCCGCCTGATGACCTCGGTCGACGCGGTCATCAATCTCGTCGGTGTCCTCCACGGCGACTTCGAGCGCGCGCACGTCGACCTGCCGTGCCGAATCGTAGCGGCCTGTCGGAAGGGCCGCATCGGCCGACTACTCCACGTCAGCGCACTGGGTGCGGCAGCCGACGCTCCGAGCGAGTACTTGCGCTCCAAGGCCCGCGGAGAGGCACAGGTGGCCGACGCCGGGGGCTTGGGTTTGGATGTGACGGTGGTGCGACCGTCCGTGATCTTCGGACCCGAGGACCGATTCCTCAATCTGTTCGCGCGGCTGGTGCGCGCGCTGCCGATCGTTCCGCTCGCCGCACCGCAGGCGCGCTTCCAGCCGGTGTTCGTCGACGACGTCGCGCAAGTGATCGTGCGTGCCCTCGGCGAGCCACGTAGCTTCGGACAGACTTACGATCTATGCGGCCCGCGCGTCTATACACTGCAGGATCTAGTCGAATACGTGGGGCGTACGTTAGGACTGAACCGCGCGGTCCTGCAACTGGGCCCCACCCTATCCTACTTGCAGGCGCTTGTCCTCGAGCATCTCCCAGGGAAGCTGATGACGCGTGACAACTTGCACTCCATGCAAGTCGACAACGTCTGTGCGTGCCCCTTTCCAAGCTTGTTCGGCATCGTTCCCACGCCGATCGAAGCGATCGTGCCGACCTACATCGGCGGCGTGAGGCCGCGCTCGCGCTACCGCTGGTTTCGCTTCCGGGCGCGCCGATAGGGGACTGCCCGGTGAAGGTCTATCGCGTCGGCGGCTCGGTGCGTGATGAGCTGCTCGGCCTGCCGGTAAAGGACCACGACTACGTCGTCGTAGGCAGCACGCCTGAGGAGATGGTGCGGCTGGGCTATCGCCCGGTCGGCAAGGACTTCCCCGTCTTCTTGCACCCGGAAACGAACGAGGAATACGCGCTTGCGCGCACCGAGCGCAAGACCGGCAGAGGCTACAAGGGGTTCACGGTCTATGCTTCGGCCGACGTCACGCTCGAGCAAGATCTCGCGCGGCGCGACCTCACGATCAACGCGATCGCGTGCGATGAGTCGGGAAAGATCATCGATCCGTTTCACGGCGGCGAGGATCTCAAGCGCGGCGTCTTGCGTCATGTCAGCTCGGCCTTCGCCGAGGATCCCGTTCGCATCCTGCGAGTGGCGCGCTTCGCCGCCCGCTTCGCGTTCGAAATCGCGCCCGAAACGCTCGAGCTGATGCGCGCAATGGTAGCCGCCGGAGAAGTGGACCACCTCGTGCCCGAGCGCGCATGGCAAGAGATCGCGCGTGGACTGCAGGAGCAACGTCCCTCGCTGATGATCGAGGCCTTGCGCGCCTGCGGCGCACTCGCGCGCGTGCTACCCGAGGTGGACGCGCTGTTCGGCGTCCCCCAACCCCCGCAATACCACCCCGAGATTGACACGGGGTTACATACCCTGCTGGTCATCGACTATGCTGCCTCCCGCCATTTCAGCCTTGCGGTGCGCTTCGCGGCGCTGATGCACGACCTGGGCAAAGGCACCACGCCTAAGGAAGAATGGCCGCGGCACATTGGTCACGAGGCGCGCGGCGTGGAGCTGATCGGCAACGTGTGCGAGCGGCTGCGCGTGCCCAAGGAGTGCCGCGATCTAGCGCTGCTCGTCGCGCGCTTCCACGGTCAGATCCATACGGCGCAGGAACTGCGGCCGGCCACCATCGTCAAGCTGCTCGAGCGCACCGATGCGTTGCGCCGGCCGGAGCGTTTCGAAGACGTGCTGCAGGCGTGCGCCAGCGATTTTCACGGCCGCCCCGGTTTCGAGGCCTTGACTTACGCGCCGGCGCCCCTGCTGCGGTCTGCCTTAGCTGCTGCACGCGCAGTCGACGCCGGCGCCATTGCACAAGCGTTGGAAGATCCTGCGCGCATTCCACAAGCCGTGCACGAAGCGCGCGTGCACGCCGTCAAGCATGTGCTGTCAACTGATCGCGTAAACGAGCCAGGTGCACACGGCAGATAGCAGCAGCGAGGATGCGAACGGGAAGTTGTACTCGCGTCCTTTCACCACGAAGCTCAAGTCGCCGGGCAAGCGCCCGAGTCCGATCTTCCTGAGCACAGGATTCAACCAGCCGATCAGCGCGAGCGCGATCGAGAAGGCAACGAACCATTTGAGCATTGCGACAGTCCTCCTCGTCGAACTATAGCAGCCCAACGACCAGGTAGAATCCGCCGTTTCTCGCGGAGGACAATGGCGTGATCGATCTCTACACCTGGACCACACCGAACGGCCGCAAAGTCTCCATCATGCTGGAGGAGACCGGACTACCGTATCGCGTGCATCCGATCGACATCGGCAAAGGCGAGCAGCACAGCGAAGAATTTCTCGCCATCAATCCGAACAATCGGATCCCGGCGATCATCGACCAGGAAGGACCGGAGGGAAAGCCGTTCAAGCTGTTCGAGTCGGGCGCGATCCTGCTTTACCTGGCATGGAAGACCGGTCGTTTCCTGCCGACGCACATCACCGATCAGTTCCAATGCATGCAGTGGTTGATGTTCCAGATGGGGGGCGTAGGACCGATGTTCGGTCAGGTGCACCACTTCCTGCGCGCGGCCCCGCAACCGGTACCGTATGCCATCGAGCGTTATACGCAAGAGACCAGACGTCTTTATCGCGTGCTGAACGGTCATTTGAAAACGCACCGCTTTCTCGCAGCACACTACTCGATCGCGGACATGGCCACCTATCCTTGGATCGCTCGCCATGAATGGCATAAGGTGGATCTAAGCGAGTTTCCGGCGGTGAAGCGCTGGTTCGACGAGATCGGCGAGCGGCCGGCGGTGCAGGCAGGGATGAAGGTCCCCGAGATCAAACGCTGAGAGTCTCGGCGCCTGCGTTCACTTGTCCGGCATCAAGGCAGATCGAATCCTGCCGATCTAGACCAAACTCCAAGCCTTCCGACGTCTCGCGCGAAGCCCTCGCGCGGACCCTGAATGACATCCAGTCTGCCTTCCCGCATCGGCAAGTATCCGATCCTCCGAGAGATCGGCCGCGGCGCGACCAGCACCGTCTATTTGGCGCGCGATCCCTTCGCCGAGCGCGATGTGGCGATCAAGGTGGTGCAAAGCGATGCGCCGGGAGATACCGACTTGCAGCGCCGTTTCAAACGGGTGTTCCTCAACGAGGCGGCGCTGGTCGGCAAGCTGTTCCATCCGCACATCTTGGCGATCTACGACGCGGTGAGCGACGACGAGTTGTCCTACATCGTGATGGAATATGTCGATGGGAAGACCCTCGAGCACCATTGCGACGTCGCCAATCTGCTCCCCGTAGCCAAAGTGGTCGAGATCGTCTTCAAGTGCAGCCTCGCGCTCGCCTTCGCCCAGCGCCACGGCGTCATTCACTGCGACATCAAGCCCGCGAATGTTCTGATCAGCGGCGATACCGACATCAAGATCAGCGACTTCGGCGCCGCACTGTACGACCAGGCGGAGCACACCCATCTAAAGGGAGTGGGCTCTCCCGCTTATATGTCACCGGAACAAGTGCAAGACCACGAGTTGGACTTTCGCACCGACGTCTACTCGCTCGGCGTGGTGATGTACCAGATGCTCACCGGCAAGCTACCGTTCCGCGCGTCGAGCAAAGCAAGTCTGCTCTACCAGGTGCTGAATATTTCGCCCGTCGCTCCTAGCAGCTTTCGTCGCGGCATTCCTGGCGATCTCGACCAATTGGTACTGCGGTGCTTGGAGAAGAACGTCGATGCGCGCCATGCGTCCTGGGCCGACTTTGCGCGCGATCTTACCGCTTCCTACAAGAACCTCGAGCTGCCGACGGAAAGCGTCTCCGACACCGAAAAGTTCAACACTTTGCGCGCGTTGTCGTTCTTCCGCGATCTGCGTGACCAGGAGCTGTGGGAGGCCGTGCGGATGACGGGCTGGCGGCAGTTCGCGAGCGAACAAGGCATTGTTCGCGAGGGCGACGTCGGCGACAGCTTCTACGTCATTACGGCCGGAGAAGCAAAGGTCACCAAATTGGGACGCCTGCTTAATATCCTGCGCGCAGGAGACTGCTTTGGCGAGATGCTCTGCTTCAGCGAAACCACGACCCGACGCACCACCACCATCAGCAGTCTTACACCATTGACGGTGATCGAGATCAAAGCCGCCGACTTGAGTCGGGCATCGGACGGACTGCAGAACGAAATGAACAAAGCATTTCTGCGCCTGCTGATCGATCGGCTCAGTTGGGCGAACAACCGCCTCTCGGCAGCCTAGCGGGCTGGCTCGCGTTTCTCCTACCTGGCAGACGGAATCAGGACCGCGGCACCTTGCAGCGCGCCTTCACGCAAACGCGCGAGCGCCAGGTTAGCATCGGTGAGCGGCAACGTTTCCACGTCGGTGCGAATCGGCAAGCGCGCCGCAAGATCCAGGAACTCCTCGCCGTCGCGCCGGGTGAGGTTGGCGACGGACTGCACGCGCCGCTCACCCCATAGTATTTCGTAGGGAAAAGCCGGTATGTGGCTCATGTGAATACCGGCGCAAACGACTGTGCCGCCTTTGTCGATTGCGCGCAGAGCCGCGGGGACTAAAGCGCCTACTGGAGCAAAGATCAGCGCCGCATCGAGCAGTTCAGGCGCTTCAGTCGTCGAGTCGTCTGCCCAGGCGGCGCCCAAGCTACGTGCGAACGCCTGGGCGGCCACGTCGCCCGGCCGAGTGAAGGCGTACACATCGCGGCCTTGATGGCGGGCAACCTGAGCGATGATGTGCGCGGCTGCACCGAATCCGTAGATACCCAGGCGACGCGCATCGCCCGCGTAGCGCAGGGCTCGATAGCCGATCAATCCGGCACATAACAGCGGGGCCGCATGTGCGTCGTCGTATCCCGGCGGAAGCGCAAACACGTAGCGCGCGTCGGCCACTGTGTATTGGGCATAGCCGCCGGGCAGGTGGTAGCCGGTAAACTGGGCGCGCTCGCATAGATTTTCCCGCTTACTCAAGCAGAAGCGGCAATGCCCGCAGGTAAAGCCGAGCCAGGGCACCCCCACACGCTGGCCGACGTCCAGCCCCTCCACCGCAGCGCCGCGCTCGACGATGCGCCCGACGATCTCGTGCCCGGGGATGATGGGATAGTGAGGATCCACCAACTCTCCATCGACGATGTGCAGGTCGGTGCGGCATACCCCGCACGCTGCCACTTCAATCAGGACCTGATTGCTACCCGGCACGGGGCGGGGCAAGTCGGCCACTTCGAGTGGAAGACCTTTACCTTGCAATTGCATTGCGAGCATGATGCGACGCCAACTCGAGCGGCAAAACAAGGCGATGAAGAACTGCCCTGGCTCGCCGAGCCTATCCGACAAACAAATGGTGGGGATGAATCCCGGAGAATCCAACCCCGTGTTGCGCTCGAAATGCGGGCGCGCGAACGACTGTGGCATCGGGCGGCCTGACGGCCGCTGGTGCTGGAACAAGACTAAGAGGCGCTTGATGCCCGATGCGCGGCGATGAGCTGCTGCTTCCGCAGCCGCCTGGAAGCCCTTGTCCGCGAACAAGCAGCGATCACTTCACCAGGGTCACCGGAACTTCGGCCAGATGAATGACGCGGGTGGCAACC
>Ga0070741_10014124_pt1 | contig 13891 bp, 17 predicted proteins | sample Coa_R1_4_FD_66440 | JGI IMG/M metagenome (GOLD analysis project Ga0070741, IMG submission 66440) | Surface soil microbial communities from Centralia Pennsylvania, which are recovering from an underground coalmine fire - Coalmine... | ecosystem: Environmental > Terrestrial > Soil > Unclassified ... | reverse complement strand
AGGAGCAGGATCGCCGTGACGCCGAAGACGTACTTGTAGCGCTCGAGGACTCGGTAGTCCTTGCGCAGGTAGAGGAGCGTCCCCGCGAAGACGGCGACGCCGATCACGACCCAGATCCCCTGCCGCAGCGCGCTGCTCGGGCCGAGCCGGTAGATCTCCGTCAGCCCGATCGCGGTGAGCAGCGCCGCCATCGGCAGGAGGTACGGATCCGCGAGCGGCACGGTGAAGCGCGCGACGAGGTGCGCGACGAGGTAGAGCGCGAAGAAGAAGACCGCGTAGCCGAGCGAGCCGGTCGAGATCTGCGACTTGAGCGCGATGTAGACGCTCGCGAAGCCGAGCGCCGTCAGGACGCCGACGGACAGCAGGGCGGCCAGCTCCCGGTTGCGAAGGCTCAGCGCGCCAGCCCCCAGATGAGCAGTGCCGCCGCGACGGCGAGCAGGACGAGGGCGGCGAGGACGATCCGCACGCGCTTCGCATCAATCCCTTGTGACACGTTGTCACTTGCGGGCTCGGACGGCTCGTCCTTCGCGTACTCGCGCGTCTGCTCGTCCGGCTCATCCGGTTCGGCCGGAGGATCGGTGAGCGCGGGCAGCGTCGCAGTGTCCTCGATGCCGGGACCGTCCTCGGCCTCGGCCGCGATGCGGAAGGCGACTGCCGTGATGTTGTCCTCGCCGCCCTCCCGGTTCGCGGTCTGGACGAGCGCCTTGACGGCCTTCTCGAGGTCGTCGCGGTGCCGGTCGAGGACGTCGAGGATGTCCTCGTCCTCGACCATGTCCGAGAGCCCGTCCGAGCAGATGAGGAAGACGTCGCCGTCCTCCGCCTCGATCGAGAACGCGTCGACGTCGACGTCGGGATCCGTCCCCACGGCGCGCGTGATCACGCTGCGCTGCGGGTGGATGTGCGCCTCCTCCTCGGAGAGCTTGCCGCTCTTGAGCAGCTCGTTGACGAGGGAGTGGTCCTCGGTGAGCTGCTCCATCGTGTCGCCGCGGACGAGGTAGGCGCGCGAGTCGCCGACGTGCCCGATCGCCACCGTCATCCCCTCGACGAGCGCGACCGTCATCGTCGTCCCCATCCCCGACGCCGACGGGTCGCTCGAGGCGCGGTCGAAGATGCGGCGGTTCGCCTCCTGGATGAGCGCGTCGACGCGCTCGAGCCCGCTCAGCTCCTCGGAGTCGCCGGCCTCGAGCGCCGAGGCGGCGAGCTTCGACGCGACCTCGCCGGCCTGCGCGCCGCCCATCCCGTCGGCGACCGCGAACAGCGGCGGGGCGACGACGTAGTTGTCCTCGTTACGGCGGCGCCTGCGCCCGGTGTCGCTCGCGACCGCGTACTCGCCGACCGCCAAGCCTAGTGCCCCTTCCAGTGAGGGTTCCGCGCTTCCGACGAGCGAAGCGAGGAGTCGCGAAGCTTTGCAGCCGCCGGACGTGCCCGAGCTGTTGCTGGAAGGGGCACCTAGTCCTCCTCGACGCGGAGGTCGGTCTCGCCGACGCGGAGGACGTCTCCCGGCGACATCCGCTCGGCGCCGACGACGCGTGTCCCGTTGACGAAGGTGCCGTTGGTCGACTCCAGGTCCTGCACCCAGACGCCGTCGCCGCGGGACTCGACCCGCGCGTGGCGGGCGGAGGCGAACTCGTCGCCGTCGAGCACGAGGTCGTTCTGGCCGCCGCGGCCGACGGTGAGCGGCGCCGAGTCGAGGTGGAACGCCTGCCCCTCCTCGAGGCTGGGGCTGCGCTGGACGACGAGCCGCACGGGGCGGCGTGGCCGCGCAGCCGAGCCGAGCCCGGCCGCGGCCGCGGCGCCGGGCGTGAGGATCATGCTGTCCTGGTGCGCGACCTTCCGCTCCTGGCCGGCGGTGCGGATGACCCGCCAGACGAACAGATAGAGCAGGACGAGGAACGCGATCTTGAGGACGAGGAGAACCTCGGCGACTCCCGTGGACGCGAGGACGCTCATCGGCTCCCCTATTCCCGCTCGGTCGAGAAGGTGACCGTCGTCTCGCCGATCGTGAAGCTCGAGCCCTCCTCGAGCTTCGCCCGCTGCACGCGCCGTCCGTTCACCTCGGTGCCGTTCGTCGAGCCGAGATCGACAACCCAGAAGGCGGATCCCTCCTGCACGACCTCCGCGTGGCGGCGGGAGACGTTCGGGTCCTCGATCTGGACGTCGGCGTCGCGCGAGCGCCCGAGCACCGCGCGCTGCTTGTCGAGGACGCGGCGCCGCCCGTTCCACGTCAGCACCGCGACAGAGCGGTCGACCTGGAGCTCCTCGATGGACGCGGCCTCGGTGGGCTGCGTCCGCGGCTTGTAGATCATCGTCGCGCCGGGCGCGATGTCCTCGGCCGGCTCCTCCTCGCCGCTGCGGCCGTACTGCGCCATCCGCGTCGCGATCCCGAACTCGCCGACGCCGAGGTCGTCGTCGGTCTCGAAGATGACGCGCGGCGGCGTGAGGAGCGCGTAGTTCTCGCGGGAGGCGTGCTCCGCGAGGTACTCCTCGAGCTCCGAGACGAGCGAGTTCTCGTACCCCTCGAACTGCTCGCGGTCGCCGCTCGAGAGATAGATCGTGTACTCGTTCGGCACGTAGATGCGGGTCACCGACGTCGAGCGGTGCTCGTCCATCTCCTTCGCGAGCTTCCGCGCCAGCTCGACCGGCTGCACGTTCGTGCGGAACGCGCGGCCGAAGACCCCTTCGAAGAGCGCCTCCAGCCTCTGCTCGATTCCCCGCAGCACCATAAGCCTGCCGGAATGTACCCCTAGCTAATGAGAGCGAAGCGCGGTGAACCCTGCGATCGCCCACGCACAGACGACGAGGGAGGCCACGAGCAGGAGCGGGGCGCCGCCCGGCAGCGCGAGGACCGTGACCCCGAGCATCCCGGCGCCGATCCCTGCCGCTCCCCAGAGACCGAAGCGGCGGGCGTGGGGAAGGGCCACGGCGACGAGCGCGAGGACCGCTGCTTCGACGAGGAGGGACGGCTGGGCTGCGGCGGCGCGCGCGAGGGAGCCGGCGACGTCGAGGGGGCCGGTCGAGGCGCCGACGCCGACGCCGAGCGGGGCGGCGCCACCGATCAGCGGCAGCGAGGCGTGGCGGATCCCGGCCGCGAGCGCGGCGGTGAGGACGCCGAGGACGACGACGAGCGCGCGCCTCGGCGCCGAGCCGACCTTGACGGTCGCGAGCGGCAGGAGGCCGAGCGCGGCGAGCGGCGCGAGCAGCGGGCCGAGCGCGAAGAGGAGCGTCGCGCGCGGCTCCTTCCACGTGATGAGGAGCCAGATCGCGGCGAGTGCTGCGTAGAGAAGGGCGAGCCCGGACGAGACGTTGCCGAGCGGGAGGATCGGGACGGCAAGGGCGAGCGCGAGCCCGGCACGCTCCCGCGCGACGGTGAGCGCCGCGACGGCGAGGCCGATCCCCACGGACCAGCCGCCGGGGAAGAAGGGAAGCGCGGCGGCCGTCCAGCCCGCAAACACGCCCGCCAGGGCGGCGCCGGCGAAGCGGCCGGCCCCGGGCGGGGTCCCGAGGCTGACACTCCTCGGCCGGCGGGAGTGCGCGGGAACGCCGGCGAGGCCGCGCAGCTCCTCGGCGAGCTCACGCGCGGACGGGCGCCTCGTCGGGTCCTGGGCGAGCGCGCGGTCGACGAGCCGCAGGAGCCGCTTCGGCAGGCCGGGGCGGACGTCGCCGAGCGGCCGGGCGCCGGACTCGATCGCCCGCGCGGTCTCGAGCATCGAGCCGCGCCAGAAGGGATGCCGGCCCGCGAGCGCCTCCCACAGCATCACGCCCACCGCCCAGACGTCCGCAGCCGCCGTCGCCGGCTTCCCGGCGAGCCGCTCCGGCGAGATGTAGGCGAGCGTCCCGGGCACGTCTCCCTGCTCGGTCAGCGTCTCCGCCTCCGCCATCTGCGCGAGCCCGAAGTCGAGGACGCGCGCCGAGACGCACTCTCCCTCCGCCAGCAATACGTTCGACGGCTTGATGTCGCGATGGAGGATCCCCGCGGCGTGCGCGTGCGCGAGCCCGTCGCAGACCTGGGCGCACGCCTCGATCGCCGCCTCGTCCCCGAGCTCCCGCGCGCGCAGCGCCTCGCGGAACGTCCGGCCCGGGATGAACTCGTACGCGATGTAGACGTGACGCTCGTCGTGCGCGAAGCCGTAGGAGCGGAGACACGCCGGATGCCGGAGCTGCGCCGCGGCGGCCGCCTCCCGCTCGGCGCGCACGGCCGCCTTCCCCTCGCGCGCGATGATCTTGAGCGCGACGTCGAGGCCCGTCTGCTCGTCGCGGGCCAGCCAGACCGATCCCGAGCCGCCGCTGCCGAGCGGCCGGAAGGGCCGGTAGCGACCGAGGACGAGCTCCGGGAAGGCGAGAGCTGGGGCGGCCTCTCCCATGCCCGTGGAGATTGGCGACCGCGCCGGACACTCCTGCCCTCCGCGGTGGCGCGTTAGTCTCGTTTCCGCATGAGCGGCTACGACGACGAGCCCGCGTTCGACTTCTTCGAGGAGCCGCCGACCCGGGAGATGCCGCAGCGTTCGCGCCGCCGGACGCGTCCGCAGGAGCGCCGTCCGCGGCGGCCCGGGCCCCCGCCGCCCGGAGCGGTCGGTCTCGCGCGGCTGGCGGGCCTGCTCGCGCTCGGGATCGCGATCGTCGTCGGCCTCGTCTTCTGGGTCGGCTCCTGCCAGGGCCAGACGAAGCACGACGAGTACTCCTCCTATCTCGGCAAGGTCATGCCGCTCGCGCAGAGCTCGGCGAGCATCGGCACCGCGTTCGCCAACGAGCTCGGCGCCCGGAGCCTCTCGCTCCCGGACCTCGAGACGAAGCTCGAGGGCTGGGCGCGGCAGGAGCAGCTCGACTACGCGGCTGCGCAGCGGATCCAGCCGCCGGGGCCGCTCCAGACGGCGCACGCGCAGGTGCTCGACGCGTTCCAGCTGCGCGCGCTCGGCCTGGCGGGGCTCGCGAACACGCTCCAGCAGGCGAAGACGCAGAGCTCGCCGCCGCCGGCCGGCACGGTGGCGAACGAGCTCGCGGCGCAGGCGCAGCTCCTCAGCTCGAGCGACATCGTCTGGACGGAGCTGTTCCGGCTGCCGGCGACGGAGACGCTCTCACGGGAGGGCGTGACCGGCGTCATCGTGCCGGCCTCGCGGTTCGTCACCGATCCCGGCAAGATCGCGGCGACGTACCTCGCGATCGTCTACGAGCGCCTCGGCTCGGGGACGAGCGGTGGGAGCGGTGGTGGAGGCGGCGGCGGCGCGGCGAAGGGCCTGCACGGGAGCGCCCTGCTCGGGACGGCAGCGGTCGAGGCCGGCAAGACGACGACGCTCTCCGAGACGGCGCCGACGACGATCGCGGTCTCCGCGGGACTCGTGATCAACGTGACCTTCGAGGATTCCGGCACCTTCCCCGAGGTGAAGATCCCGGTCACGCTCGACGTGGTCGTCTCCGGCCAGAACGTCTACTCGAAGACGCAGACGGTCGACTCGATCCTCCCGAAGCAGCAGCAGACCGTCTCGTTCTCGAGCCTCCAGGTGCCGCCGAAGGCGTTCGGGCACAGCGCGAAGATCACCGTCCAGATCGGCAAGGTTCCGGGCGAGGTGCGGCTCGACAACAATTCGGCGACGTATCAAGTCTTCTTCAGCCTCGCGCCTTCGTAGATGAGCTGGTCCGCTGCCGCTGTGATCGCGATTGCCGGCGTGGTCGTCGCCCTCGCCGCGCTCGCCGTCGCGGTCGTCCTCCTGCTCCGGCTGCGCGGTCTCCGCTCGGCGCAGCAGACGCTCATCTCCGGCGGCAGCGCCGATCTCGTCGACTTCGCGGTCTCGCTGCAGGGACGGATCGACGGCGTCAACCGGAACGTCGACGACCTCGAAGCTCGCCTCGCGCAGGTCGACCGCCGCGTCGACGGCACCGTCTCGCGCGTCGCCGTCGTCCGCTACGACGCCTACGAGAACACGGGCGGCCACCAGTCCGCCTCGGTCGCCCTCCTCGACGCGTCGCGCACCGGCGTCGTCCTCAGCGCGATCCAGGGGCGCGACTACGCGCGGATCTACGTGAAGGAGCTCGAGGAAGGCCGCGCGGCCGTCTCCCTCTCGCCGGAGGAGCAGGAAGCGGTCGACCGCGCCATGAAATCCGGCTAGAGCGTCGCAATCCGCTGGTACCTTTCGGCCAGGTTGCAGCATGTTCTCGTCCTGAACGCGAGTTACGAGCCGCTCAACGTGTGCACGGTGCGGCGAGCGCACGTGCTCGTCCACAAGGGCAAGGCGGAGGTCGTCGAGCGTCTCGACAAGCCGCTCCGCTCCGCCGAGAGCAGCTTCATCTGGCCGCACGTGATCCGGCTCGTCAACTACGTCCGCGTGCCGCGCGCGATCCAGCGGAAGATCTCCCGCCGCGCGCTCTTCGCCCGCGACGGCTGGCGTTGCGCGTACTGCGGGACGACGAACGGGAGGTTGACGCTCGACCACATCGTGCCGCGCTCGAAGGGCGGCGAGTCGATCTGGGAGAACGTCGTCACGGCGTGCGCGCCGTGCAACCTCCGCAAGGGCGACCGCTCGCTCGAGCAGGCGGGGATGGAGCTGCGGACGCACCCACGCCCGCCCGCCCCCGCGCTCTTCATCCGCCTCGCCGCGCCGCGGATCCCGTCCGGCTGGACGCCCTACCTGCCGGCCGCCGCCAGCGCCTGATCTCGGGCGTCGAGCTACCGCGGTCGTCCCGGGCGGTCACCCGCGCGCCTCAACCTTGTGCCTCGGGTTACATAGGCGTAGGGTCGATCGCCTAGCCGTGGTCGACGGGATCTGGGGGCCGCTTCCGTCGAAACGAGGGAGGGTCATGCGTTCAGGTCTCAGGCTCTTGGTTGCAGGAACGCTGGGGTCGTTGCTGTTGGCCTCGACGGCGAGCGGTGGCGGGTCGACCGTCAGCCGGCACGTCGCTCGGGCCACCGCCGGGCCGCCCGTCACGCAGTTCGACGTGGGCGAGACCTCGATCAATTCCCCCACGAAGATCGCCGCCGGTTCCGACGGGAACATCTGGTTCGTCGACGACAACAACAACGGCTACGGGAAGATCACGACAGCCGGCACCGTCACGGAGTGGACGTGGGACAACGCCTCCGACGGTGTCAACCGTGGCCTCTCTCAGATCGCGGTCGACGCCGGCGGCAACGCCTGGTTCGGGCTCTGCCCTGGTTCTCTCTACGTTCCTTCGATTGCGAAGGTCACGCCGGCGGGCGTGTTCACCGCGTACACCCCGAACACGTACGGGCACTTCTTCGCCGTGGGATGTCCCCGTGGGATCACAGCCGGCTCCGACGGCAACATGTGGTTCACCGACTCGAACTACGTCGGGAAGATCACGTCGAGCGGACAGATCACCGAATACGACGTTCTTCCTTCGTACGACGTCCTCGGTCACATCGTCGTCGGGCCTGACGGGGATCTCTGGGCCACCGACACAGAGCACGACCTGGTCGCGCAAATCTCGACTGCCGGCGCGCTCGTCAAGCTGTATCAGTTGCCCTCCGATCGGGGCGTCTCCGGCATCGTCGTCGGCCCGGACCACAACCTGTGGCTGACCGAGCCCAGTGCCGACATGATCGGGAGACTGACCACAGCGGGCGTGCTGACCGAGTTCCCGACGGGCGCCAACTTCGCTCAAGGGGACGATGGCGTCATCGCCGGCCCGGACGGCAACCTCTGGTTCACCGAGTGCGCGAGCGGCGACGTCGCCAAGATCACGACTGCCGGGGTCGTAAGCCAGCACCTCGTCAACACCGGGCAGTTCCAGTGCCCGAACGGGATCGCCGCCGGCTCCGATGGCAACATCTGGTTCGCGGACGAAGGCGCCGGTCAGATCGACCGCGTCAGCCCGAACTGGGTGCCACCACAGTGCGTCGTCCCGACGGTCGTCGGCAGGAAGGTCGCGGCTGCGAAGGCGGTCCTCCGCGCGGCGAAGTGCTCGGTCGGCCGGGTCAAGAGCGTCTTCTCGAAGAAGGCCAGGGGAAAGGTCGTCTCCCAGAGCCCCAAGCCGGGAGCGACGCTCGCTCAGAACGCCAAGATCAACCTCGTGGTCAGCAAGGGCAAGAAGAAGTAGTCCGGGGGGACCGAGAGGAGAAGCGATGAAGACCGCTCTGATTGCAGCGATCGTGTCCGCCGTCGTGGCATCGGGCTCGGCCGTCGCGGCGACAAAGCTCATCGACGGCCACTCGATCCAGAATCACACGATCCCTGCAGCAAAGCTCACGGCGGCGGCCGTCGCCGCCCTCAAGGGAACGCCCGTCCATTTCACCCTGGCCAGAGGGCCTGACGTCGTTGTCCCACCTGGCTCAGGCAGCGGAGCATCGACGGGAGAGTCGGACGCGCTGTGCCCGAACGGGTCGTATCCGGTGGGTGGCGGCTTCCTCGTGACGCAGAGCTTCGACGCGAACGCCGTCGTCGTGGGATCGAGCCCAGACACGTCGGATGGAACGACAGCTGATGGCTGGGACGTCGAGATTGGGAACCTGACTGCACTCGGGGCCACCATGCCCCTGACCTTCCATGCCTGGGCAACGTGCGAGAGCGGCGCGGGCCCGATCAAGCTGCCGGGATCGTGAGCGGCACGGCTTAACCGAGCCTTGGCTCGGGCGTTGCCATTGCGCGCCGAACCGTTGCCCGCCCTTGGCGCCTCCCCGCGTAGAACTGGGGGCGATGAAAGGAGACCGCAGATGAAGCGCTACCGCCTCACCTTCGACGGCAATGCCAAGGAGCTCGCTCGCCGCGACTCGGGCGTCAGCCACATCGCGCTCCTTTGGAGCCGTCGCCGTCACCGCGCTGCCGTCGTCGTCGAAAACGACGCCACCGGCGAGCTTGTGGAGCTCGACGTCCGCGAACGCGAGAACGCCCTCGAGCTCTACGAGCATCCCTACGCCTACCTCGCCACTCGCGGACATCCGGGTAGGCGCTCAGACCCGCCTGGCCTCCATGCAGCGTGACCCCGCCGATCCAGCGACCGAGGAGGTGAGTCCGATGTTGTGATCTGAGTTCCGACCCAAGCTGTGACGTTCGGCGCTTCGGCGCCGTACGTCGTGCATGACCAGATTCCGGTACGTCCTCCTCATCTCCGGCGTGCTGCTCGTCGCCGCCGCGATCGCGGGCGTCGCCCAGCCGCACGTTGGCGGCGCGGCGACTCCCGCGACCACCACGATCACCGTGACCGGCAACGGCACTGTCGACGCCACCCCCGACCAGGCGTCCTTCGACTTCGGCGTGCAGGTGAACGCCGCGACCGCGTCGGAGGCGCTCGCCAACGACGCCCAGCAGGCGAACGCGATCATCGCCGCGCTGAAGAACGCGGGCATCGACTCCTCCAAGATCCAGACGACGCAGGTCTCGCTCTGGCCGCAGACCTCGAACGACGGGACGCAGATCACCGGCTACCAGGCCTCGAACTCCGTCGACGTGACTGCGCCGATCGAGAAGTCCGGCGACCTCGTCGACGCGGCCGTGGGAGCCGGCGCGAACAACGTCGACGGCCCGAACCTCGCCGTCGCCGACCAGAGCTCGTACTACGCCGAGGCCCTGAAGAAGGCGGTGACGGACGCGCAGACGAAGGCGCAGGCGATCGCGGCCGCCGCGGGGCTGACGCTCGGCGGGATCGTCCACATCAGCGACCAGGGCGCCCAGCCGACGCCGATCATGTACGGCGCCCTCGACGCCACGGCCGCGAAGCCGGCGACGCCGATCGAGGCCGGCTCGCAGCAGATCCAGGCGACGGTGACGGTGAGCTACTCGGCGAGCTAGAGGTCGCCCGCGCCGCTGCGCGTCGAGATGCATTCGAGCGCCCAGCCGTTGGCGGTGAGCACGATCCGCTCCGCGAGCACGTCCGGCTCCGCGCCGGCGTGCTCGCGCGGCACCTCGACGACGACCTGGTGGACGGACGCCTCGACGGCGCCGCCGAACTCGTGCCGCTCCTCCGCGACGAGCGCGAACGACGGGAGGAGGTCGCGCAGCGCGGACGCGAGGTCGTCGATCTCGGCCGGTGTCACGTTTCGTCCGGCGAAGACGCCGAAGTTGATCCGCACCTCGACGGCCGGCTCCTCGTGCTCGCGCACGCGCAATGCGATCGCCGGCTCGCTCAGGACTCTCCCCGTGGCTCCCACTTGAACTTGAACGCCGTAAGGACGAGACCGGCTACGCCCCAGGCGCCGAGCACGGCGAGAGCGCCGGGCTGCGTCCAGAAGCCCTGCCCGTGCAGGTACACGGCGTCGACGATCTCGACGAAGTACTTGAGCGGGAGCACGTCGCCGATCGCTCGCAGGACGTACGGATAGCCCTTCGTCGGGCCGAAGGCGCCGCTCAGGAAGGCCATCGGCAGGAGGATGAAGTTGACGACCGCCGACGATCCCTCCGCCGAGCGAATCACCGAGGCGGTCGCGGTCCCGAGCGCCGCGAACGCGGCAGCCCCGATCACGACGGTCGCGACGAGCGAGCCGACGCTCGGCGGAAACGGCGTTCCGTACAGGGCGCGGCCGAGCAGGAAGAGCGCCACCGTCTGGAGCGCGAAGACGATCAGCGTCGAGGCGAGGAGCGCCGCGACGTAGACGGGCGGCGGCAGCGGCGTCGAGCGCAGCCGCTTCAGCACACCGCTCTCGCGCCGCAGGACGAGCTGGATCGCGAGCCCGGCGAAGGCCGTGTTCGCGCAGCCGTAGGAGATGAGCCCCGCGAGCACCGCCCAGACGATCGGCTTGCCCTGAAAATGACCGTGGTAGACGGCGCCGAGCAGCAGGAAGAGCAGCAGCGGGAAGAGGAAGATGAAGAAGGCCGCCTCGCGGCTCCGCCAGAAGACGAGCTGCTCCGTCCGGAGCTGGTGGGCGAACAGCCCGCGCGCGCGGCGCCGGGAAGAGACGGTGATCGCCGCCGCGTTCACTCGTCGACCTCCTCCGCGGTGAGCGCGAGGTAGACCTCCTCGAGCGACGGGCGCCGCACCGACAGCCCCTCGAGCTCCTCGCCGCGGGCGACCGCCTCGGTCGTCAGCTCGGCGAGGACGCGCGTCGGCTCGTTCGTCTGAAGCAGCACCTCCTCGCCGTCGCGGAGATAGCGAATCTCGGTCTGGAGCTCCGTCGTCGTCAGCTCGGCCGGCGTGCCGATCCGGACGATCTGTCCCTCCCGCATGACGGCGACCCGGTCGGAGAGCTGCTCGGCCTCGTCGAGGTAGTGCGTCGTGAGGAGGACGGTCTTCCCGAGCGAGCGGAGTGAGCGGATCATCTCCCAGGCCGCACGCCGCGCCTGGGGGTCGAAGCCGGTCGTCGGCTCGTCGAGGAAGACGAGGTCGGGGTCGCCGACGAGCGCGATGCCGAGGTCGAGCCGCCGCTTCTGGCCGCCCGAGAGGGTCTTGACGCGTGCGCCGGCCTTCTCCTCGAGCCCGACGAGCGCGACCACCTCGTCGACGTCGCGCGGCGCGCCGTAGTAGCCGGCGAAGATCGCGTGGATCTCGCGGACGGTCAGGTTCGGCCAGAGGTCCGACTGCTGGAGGACGACGCCGATGCGCTCGCGGAAGTCCTGCGCCGGCTTCCCCGGGTCGGAGCCGAGCACGCGCACCTCGCCGGCGTCCCGGCGGCGGTAGCCCTCGAGGATCTCCACGGTCGTCGTCTTGCCGGCGCCGTTCGGGCCGAGCAGCCCGAACACCTCGCCCTCCTCGATCGTGAAGTCGACCCCACGGACAGCCTCGAGGTCCCCGTAGGCCTTGCGCAGGCCGCTGACCTCGATCGCAAGCATCCGCGGGGAAGGGTAGACGGGTCGGGCGTTACAGTCGGCGGCATGCCGGCGTTCCGCTACGTCGTGACCGACGTCTTCACCGACGTGCCGCTCGCGGGGAACCAGCTCGCCGTGTTCACCGACGCGCGCGAGATCCCGGAGGAGATGCTGCAACTGCTCGCGCGCGAGATCAACTTCTCGGAGACCGTCTTCGTCTACCCGGCCAACTCCGAGGGGCACGTGCGGATCCGGATCTTCACGCCGGCGCTCGAGCTGCCCTTCGCCGGGCACCCGGTTCTCGGGACGGCGTTCGTCCTCGCCGGCCCGCTGCAGCTGGAGGAGATCCGGCTCGAGACCGGCGCGGGCGTCGTTCCCGTGCGGCTCCGGCGCGACGGCTCGCGGATCGCGTTCGGCTGGATGCGCCAGCCGGCCTTCTCCCACGAGCCGTACGAGGGCGCGGACGAGCTGCTCGCGCTGCTCGGCGTCGGCGAGTCCGGGTTGCCGGTCGAGGCCTATCTCCAGGGGCCGGGCCACGTCCTCGTCGAGCTCGACTCGCCCGAGGCGGTCGCCGCGCTGCGGCCCGACATCGGCGCCCTGCTCGAGCTGTCGCCGTTCGGGACGATGTGCTTCGCGCGCGACGGCGCGACGTGGAAGGTGCGCGTCTTCGTCCCCGCGCACGGCGTCGACGAGGATCCCGCCACCGGCTCGGCCGCCGGGCCGCTCGCGCTCCATCTCGCGCGGCACGGGCGAATCGCGTTCGGCGAGGAGATCGAGATCAGGCAGGGGGGCGAGATCGGGCGCCCGTCGACGCTCTTCGCGGTCGCGCACTCGGAGGACGAGGTCGACGTCGGCGGCTCTGCGGTCGCCGTCGCTCGCGGCGAGTTCCACCTGCCGTGAAGCGCGTCGCCGTGATGGGCGGCTCGGCGAGCGGCAAGACGACCACGGCGAAGCGGCTGGCGGAGATCCTCGGCGTTCCCCACGTCGAGCTCGACGCCCTCAATCACGAGCCCGGCTGGCGGGAGGCGCCGGTCGACGTGTTCCGCGCGCGCGCGTGCTTGCGGCCTGCTCGGGTGACGGCTGGGTCGTCGACGGCAACTACCGCTCGAAGCTCGACTCGCTCGTGCTCGAGCGCGCCGACACGGCCGTCTTCCTCGACCTGCCCTTCTGGCTCGTCCTCCGTCGCGGCGTGCGGCGGACGCTCGTCCGGACGATCACGCGGGAGGAGCTGTGGAACGGGAACCGCGAGCAGCTCCGCCACATGTTCAACCGCTACTGGATCCCGTGGTGGGTCGTGCAGACGCACCGGCACTACGCGCGCGAGATTCCGCAGCGGCTGGCGGCGCACCCGCACCTCGAGGTCGTCCGGCTGCGGACGCCCGAGGAGGTCGAGCGCTGGCTTCAGTCGATCCAGGTGATCGAGCCGATGTCCGGCAGCTCGAACGGGAGCGAGCGCCAGAAGACGCCGCCGTTCGTCGAGACGTAGAGCCGGTTTCGCGCGGCGTAGAGCATCCGGTCGGGATCGTCCTCGGCGATCGCGATCGCGAACCCCGGCGGCAGTCCGCCACCCGCCTCGCGCCACGTGAGGCCGCCGTCGCTCGAGAGCATCAGCGGCGGGCGCCGCTCGACGACGGCCGCGACGACTGCACCGGAGCGGGCCGCGGCGACGACGCGGGGGAGCGACACCTCCGGCCGCTCGGCCGCGGGCACCTCCGTCCCGTCGCCGAGCAACTCCTCGGCCTCGACGTCGACGAGAAAGACGCCCGCGACTGTCCCGGCCGCGGCGATCACGGACGTGTCCTTCCTAGTGACAAGTTGTCACTAAGGAGGGTCGAGACGAGTGCGCTCGCGCTGCGACCCGCCTCGACCGGCTCCGCGCCGCCGGCGCGCGCCGCGAGGTAGCCCGCCGCGAACATGTCGCCTGCTCCGGTCGGGTCGGCGACGACGGGCTCGGCGGGAATGTGCGTGCCGTTGACCGTCGCGCCGCGCACGCCGTGCGTGATGAGGAGCTCCGGGACGTCGACCGGGCCGACGACGGCGGCCTCCTCCTCGGCGAGCTTGAGGATCGTGACGCCGCGGAGGATCGTGGGATCGAAGTCGGTGTCGAGCCGGAGCGGTCCGAGCGCGGGCCGACGGACGAGACCCTGGCCGTCGAGCAGCACGTGCGGCGCCTGCGGGACGGCGACGTCGCCGCGGACGAGCGG
>Ga0070741_10014123_pt1 | contig 13891 bp, 11 predicted proteins | sample Coa_R1_4_FD_66440 | JGI IMG/M metagenome (GOLD analysis project Ga0070741, IMG submission 66440) | Surface soil microbial communities from Centralia Pennsylvania, which are recovering from an underground coalmine fire - Coalmine... | ecosystem: Environmental > Terrestrial > Soil > Unclassified ... | reverse complement strand
TCGAGCAGATCGCGGCCGGGGAGCGCATCGCGGGTTGACCGTCGCCGCCGCGCTCATCGCCGCCGACCTCGCGCTGCAGCGCGGCGTCGCGCGATGGCACGGGTCGGGAGCTCCGCCGGCCGCAGTCGCGCAGGCGGCCTTGACCGAGCAGCGCATCGAGCTACGCATGGCGCGAGACCCGCGCCTGGAGCGCGGCGTGCTCGCGAAGCTTCCCCGGTCCCTCGCGCGGGACGTCGGCGACGACGTCGCCGCGCGCGGCGATCTCCTGCGGCTCGCCCCGCACAGGCCGGGCCCGCCGATCAGGCTCGGGCCGGCGCTCCCGGTCACGGAGCTGCGGAGCTACTACACGGAGGCCGAGAGACGAAGCGGCGTCGCCTGGCAGGTTCTCGCCGCCGTCAACTACGTCGAGTCCGACTTCGGACGCCTGCGCGAGTCGAGCGCCTCCGGCGCGCAGGGCCCGATGCAATTCATGCCCTCGACGTGGGCCACCTACGGGCGGGGCAGCGTCCACGACCCGCGCGCGGCGATCCTCGCGGCCGCCAGGTTCCTCAGGGCCGCCGGGGCGCCCGCTGACGAGCGGGCGGCGCTCCTGCGCTACAACCCCTCGAGCCTGTACGTGGACGCGGTCGAGCGGCTCGCGGGCCGGATCCGCCGGGCTCCCTCCGCGCTCCTCGTTTTCTACGCCCGTAGTCCGCTCGTCAGCTAGGATCCCGCCCGCGCCGGGAGTCCCCGGCGCTGAGTTTGTCTAGGCGGAACGTCCAAAGGAGACCCCTCTAGCGATGAGCTGGTTCATGGATCACGCAACGCTGTTCGCGCTCCTGTGCGCAGCGGCCGCGATCGTCTACGGCATCTACCTCACGACGTGGCTGCTCGGCCGTCCGGCGGGAACCGAGCGCATGCAGGAGATCGCCCGCGCCGTGCAGGAAGGCGCCGCGGCGTATCTCCGCCGCCAGTACATCACGATCGCGATCGTCGCGGTCGTGCCGTTCCTCCTGCTCGGCTTCTACCACTCGCTCGGGTGGGGGACTGCGATCGGCTTCCTGATCGGCGCGACCTTCTCGGCCGCGGCCGGCTTCATCGGGATGAACGTCGCCGTGCGCTCGAACGTGCGGACGGCAGAGGCGGCGCGCTCCGGCCTGCCCGCGGCGTTGAACGTCGCGTTCCGTGCGGGCTCCGTGACGGGCCTGCTCGTCGTCGGCCTCGGCCTCGCAGGCGTCGCCGGGTACTACTGGATCCTCGTCCAGGTGGTCAACCACACGTCCGCGTCCGCGATCCACGATCTCATCGGGCTGGCGTTCGGCGGTTCGCTCATCTCCGTCTTCGCGCGACTCGGCGGCGGCATCTACACGAAGGCTGCGGACGTCGGCGCCGACCTCGTCGGCAAGATCGAGGCGGGCATCCCGGAGGACGACCCGCGCAACCCCGCAGTCATCGCCGACAACGTCGGCGACAACGTCGGCGACTGCGCAGGCATGGCGGCCGACCTGTTCGAGACGTACGCGGTGACCGCTGTCGCCGTGATGCTCCTCGGGATCACGGGCGCTGCGGCGAACTCGGGCAAGAATCTGTTCCTGTATCCGCTCGCGATCGGCGGCGTGTCGATCATCGCGTCGATCATCGGCGTGCAGTTCGCACGCGTGCGGCATGGCGGCAACATCATGAACGCGCTCTATCGCGCCGTTCTCGTCGCCACCGTCATCTCGGCCGCGATCTTCATCCCCGTGACGAAGGCCTTCAGCACGCACGGACGCTTCTCGTTCGGCCACCTCTACGGGTCCGCGCTGATCGGTCTCGCCATCACCGCGTTGCTCGTCGGGATCACGGAGTACTACACCGGCACGCGCTGGAACCCGGTGAAGTCGATCTCGGCCGCGTCGCAGACCGGTCACGCGACGAACATCATCGAAGGGCTAGCAGTCGGCATGCAGGCGACCGCGGCGCCGGTGATCGTGATCGCGATCGGCATCCTGCTCGCGAACCACTTCTCGGGCCTCTTCGGCATCGGTGTCGCCGTCATGGCGCAGCTCTCGATGACCGGCCTCATCGTCGCGCTCGACGCGTACGGGCCGGTGACCGACAACGCGGGCGGCATCGCCGAGATGGCGGATCTTCCGCCTGAGGTGCGGGCGATCACCGATCCGCTCGACGCCGTCGGCAACACGACGAAGGCCGTGACGAAGGGCTACGCGATCGGCTCCGCCGCACTCGCCGCGCTCGTCCTCTTCGGCTCGTACACCGACGGGATCCATACGCAGGCGCATGCAGGCTCGGGTCTCAGCCACGTGATCTTCCAGCTCTCCGACGCTTGGGTGATCGCCGGTCTCTTCATCGGCGGCCTCATGCCGTTCCTGTTCGCGTCGCTCGCGATGCAGGCGGTCGGACGCGTCGGCGGCGAGGTCGTGCAGGAGGTGCGCCGCCAGTTCCGCGAGAACCCCGGGATCATGGAGGGCACGTCGCGGCCCGAATACGGTCGCGCGATCGACATCGTCACGAAGTCGGCTATTCGCAGCATGCTGCTGCCGGCGATCGTGCCGATCGCGTTCCCGATCATCGTCGGCGTCATCAACGTGAAGATGCTCGGCGGCCTGCTCATCGGGACGATCGTCACCGGGCTCTTCCTCGCCATCGCGATGACCTCGGGCGGTGGCGCCTGGGACAACGCGAAGAAGCTGATCGAGGACGGCCTCTACGGCGGGAAGGGCTCCGACGCCCACCAGGCCGCGGTCACGGGCGACACGGTCGGCGACCCGTACAAGGACACCGCCGGCCCGGCGATCAACCCGATGATCAAGATCACGAACATCGTCGCGATCCTGATCATCCCGGTCCTGATCTCGATCCACGGTTAACCGTGGTTGGTGCCTGGTACCGCCGGCCGGGCGGTACCAGGCACCGGCCCTTTCCTTGAGAACGGCTTGAGCTTGGCGGCACTACGGTGACGCCATGAAGCGCCTGCTGTTGGGCGTCGTTGCCAGCGCCGTTGCGGTGGCGGTCGTCACCGCTGCGATCGCGCTCCTCAAGCCGCATGTCCCGGTCCTCAGCCTGGGCGTGCTCTACGTCTTCGCCGTGCTGCCGATCGCCGTCGTGTGGGGGCTGCGGCTCGCGATTCCGGTCTCCGTCGCGAGCATGCTCGCGTTCGAGTGGTTCTATCTTCCGCCCGTGCACCGGTTCTCGCTGTCGAACGGCGAGAACTGGTTCGCGCTCGCCGTTTATCTCGTCACCGCAATCGTCGTGAGCGAGCTCGCGGCGCGCTCGCGCCGCCGCGCAGCCGCGGCCGAGCAGCGCGAGCGCGAGTCGGCGTTCCTCGCCCGGCTTGCGACCGACCTCCTGCGCGGCCGCAGCCTCGACGAGGAGCTGCCCGCGATCGCGGGCCGCGCTGCCGACGTGCTCGGCGTCCCGAGCGCGGAGATCGAGCTCGGCGCGGGGCGGCGGCCGAAGGATCAGGCTCCGTACCCGCTCGAGGCGGCGGGCCGGACGATCGGCGCGATCTACACGCCTGCCGACGCAAACGTTGACGCACAGCGCCGCTTTCTGCCCGCGCTCGCGGCGCTGCTCGCAGTCGCTGTCGACCGCGACCGGCTCGAGCGTGAGGCGCTCGAGGCCGAGACGCTCCGGCGCAGCGACCTCGTCAAGACCGCGCTGCTCCGCGCCGTCTCGCACGACCTGCGCACGCCGTTGACCGGGATCCGCACGGCGGTCGGCGCGCTTCGCAACCGCACGCTCCAGCTGACGGAGGACGATCGAGCCGATCTCCTGGACACGATCGAGGTCGACTCGGAGCGGCTCAGCCGGCTCGTCGGCGACCTGCTCGATCTCTCGCGGCTCGAAGCGGGAGGCGCGGCGCCGGACCCCGAGCTGTGGTCGCTCGACGATCTCGTGCGGGAGGCCGTGGACGCGCTCGGCGCGCGCGACCGGGTCGAGATCGTGGGCGAGGCGCCGCTCGTGGAGGTCGACGCCGCCCAGATCCAGCGCGTTCTCGCGAACCTGATCGAGAACGCGATCAAGTTCTCGCCGCCTGGCGCCCGCGTGCTCGTGCGCATCACCGCGACCCGCAAGGAGGCGATCGTGCGCGTCGTCGACAAGGGGCCTGGCCTGCCCGAGGCCGAGCTCGAGCGGGTCTTCGAGCCGTTCTACCGCCGCGCGTCGGAGCACACGGGCGGCGCAGGCCTCGGCCTCGCCATCGCCCGCGGCTTCGCTGCCGCGAACCGCGGCCGCCTCTGGGCCGAGTCGCGGCCGGAGCAAGGCGCGACGTTCGCGCTCGCGGTCCCCGTTGTCGAGGCGCCCGTCGAGCTGACGGCATGAGCGGCCAGCGCGTCCTCGTCGTGGACGACGAGCCGCAGATCCTCCGTGCCCTCGGCACGACGCTGCGAGGAGCGGGCTACGCAGTCGACACCGCGGCGACAGCGACCGAGGCGCTGACGGTCGCGGCGGCGAACCCGCCGGAAGCGGTGATCCTCGACCTCGTTCTGCCCGACGGGAACGGGACCGAGGTGACGCGGGAGCTTCGTACCTGGACTGACGCGCCTGTGATCGTGCTGTCGGCTCTCGGCGAGGAGCGCGAGAAGATCGCCGCGCTCGACGCCGGAGCCGACGACTACGTCACGAAGCCGTTCAGCGTCGACGAGCTGCTCGCACGTTTCCGAGCGGTCATGCGCCGCTCGATCGGCGCGCAGGACCCCGTGCTCCAGGTGGGCGACCTTCGCATCGACGTGGCCGAGCGCACCGTCTCGGTGAACGGGGCGCGCATCAAGCTCAGCCCGCACGAGTTCGATCTGCTGCGCGTCCTCGCGCAGAACCAGGGAAAGCTGCTGACGCACCGCATGCTCCTGCGCGAGGTGTGGGGCCCCGCGTACCAGGTCGAGGCGCACTATCTGCACGTCTACGTGTCGCACCTGCGGAAGAAGATCGAGCCCGAGCCATCGAGCCCGCGCTATCTCCTGACGGAGCCGGGCGCTGGGTACCGACTCGTCGCGCCTGCGTCTCTTTAGACAACTTTAAGGGCGCGCCGCCCTCCGTTCAGACCGCATTGACGCGGCCGGTTTTACGGTCGTCTCATGTTCGATCTAGCTGCAATCGGAATCGCAGTTGCCTGCTTTCTCGTGATCTTCGGGCTGCTGTACGTGCTGGAGCGTGTCTAGGTGAGCGCCGCCGACGCCATCGGTCTCGCCGTCTCGCTCGCGGTGCTCGTCTATCTCGTGTACGCGCTCTTTCGCGGGGAACGGTTCTAGGTGCGCCCCGAGGGGATCGCGCAGATCCTGCTCTACGCGGTCGTCCTGATCGCGCTCGCATACCCGCTGGGCGTCTTCATGGCCCGCATCTACACGCGCGACCGCGACGACGTGATCGAGCGGTCGATGTTCCGTCTCTTCGGCCGCAACAGCGGCAAGGAGCAGGACTGGAAGGGCTACGCCAAGACGGTGCTCGTGTTCAGCGCGGTGTCCTCGGCGGTTCTGTACGCGATTCAACGACTCCAGGGCGATCTCTTCCTCAACCCTGACCATCTGAAGGGCGTCGCGCCGCACGTCGCGCTCAATACGACCGCGAGCTTCATCACGAACACGAACTGGCAGTACTACGGCGGCGAGTACACGATGTCGTACCTGACGCAGATGGCCGGGCTCGCCGTGCAGAACTTCGTGTCGGCCGGCGTCGGCATCGCGGTCCTCGTCGCAGTTGTGCGCGGCATCGCGCGTCGTTCGAGCAACGAGCTCGGCAACTTCTGGCGCGACCTCTACCGCACGATCGCGTACATCCTCGTTCCGCTCTCGATCTTGCTCGCGGTCGTTCTCATCTGGCAGGGCGTGCCGCAGACGTTCCATGCGCACGCGACCGCGACGACGCTGCAGGGCGCGCACCAGGCGATCGCCCGCGGCCCGGCGGGCTCGCAGATCTCGATCAAGCAGCTCGGAACGAACGGCGGCGGCTACTACAACTCGAACTCGGCCGTCCCGTTCGAGAACCCGACAGGGCTCACGAACTTCCTCGAGATGCTCTCGATCCTGCTCATACCGGCCGCGTGCGTGTTCATGTTCGGGAAGATGGTCGGCGCGCGGCGCCACGGCTGGATGGTGTTCGCCTCCATGTTCGCCGTGTTCGCCATCGGTGTGGCGATCAACCTGCCGGCCGAGCAGCACGGGTCGTCCGTGCTGCGCAACTCGGGCGTGAACATCACGATGAGCGGCAGCCAGGCCGGGGGCAACATGTCGGACAAGGAAGTGCGCTTCGGCCAGGCGAACTCCTCGATCTGGACGGTCGCGACCACCGACGCCTCGAACGGGTCCGTCAACAACGGCCACGATGCGCAGACGCCGCTCGGCGGCGCCGTGCCGCTCGTGAACATCTTCCTCGGCGAGGTGATCTTCGGCGGAGTCGGGTCGGGCCTGTACGGGATGTTCTTCTACATCCTCATCGCGGTCTTCATCGCCGGGCTGATGGTCGGCCGGACGCCTGAATGGCTTGGCAAGAAGATCGAGGCGCGCGAGATCAAGCTCGCCGCGCTCGGAGCGCTGTTCGTTCCGACGATGGCCCTCGCCATGACGGCGGTCGCGATCGTGACGAAGTCCGGGCTTGCGTCGATCTACAACCCGGGCGCACACGGCTTCACCGAGGCGCTGTACGCGTACACGTCGCAGTCGAACAACAACGGCAGCGCGTTCGCCGGCTACGGGGCCACGAGCTTCTCCGCCTCATTCGGCACGGTCGCGCTCTACTTCGGGCGCTTCGTCCCACTGCTCTCCGCGCTCGCCATCGGCGGCTCGCTGGCGAAGAAGAAGATCGTTCCCGCCTCAGCGGGGACATTCCGTACCGACGGCCCGACGTTCGTCGTCCTGCTCGTCGGCGTCATCGCGCTCACCGCAGGCTTGATGATCCTGCCCGCGCTGACGCTCGGCCCGATCGTCGAGGGGCTGATGCACTGATGCGCAACCTCGTGCAGTCGCTCGCCGCGATCGTCGCGCTGACCGCCCTCCTCGGCTTCGGCTATCCCGCGCTCATGACCGGCTTCGCGTCGGTCGCGTTCCCGCACCAGGCAGCAGGAAGCCTCATCCAGGTGAACGGGGCCGTGGTCGGGTCGAAGCTCGCGGCGCAGCAGTTCAGCTCGCCGAAGTACTTCATGGAGCGCCCGTCCGGGACGGCGCCGGCCTACAACGCGGCCGCGACGACCTTCGCAAACCTCGGGCCGACGAGCCCGGTGCTCGTGAAGAACGTCCACACCGCGATCACTGCGATCCTGAAGCTCGAGGGGCCGTACAACCCCGGCCTCACCGTGCACGAAATCCCCGTCGACGCGGTGACCACGTCCGGGTCCGGGATCGATCCCGACATCTCGCAGGCATACGCCGCGCTTCAGGCGCACCGCGTCGCCGCCGTGCGCCACCTGCCGCTCGCAACGGTGCAGAAGCTCATCGCGCAGAACACCGACGGTCGCTCCTGGGGCTTCCTCGGCGAGCCCGGCGTCAATGTCCTCGAGCTCAACATCGCGCTCGACAAGCTGGGAGGCAACTAGTGGCCCGTCAGACGACGAGCGTCTTCTCGCGCGACCTCGTGGTCGCCGCCGTACGTGACTCGTTCCCGAAGCTGGATCCACGGCTGCAGCTGAAGAACCCGGTCATGTTCATCGTCGAGCTCGGCAGCCTGATCACGACGGTGATCTTCTTCCTCGAGCTCGGCCGCGGTCACTACGGGCAGCTCTGGTTCGTCGGCGTCATCGCTGTGTGGCTCTGGCTGACGGTGCTCTTCGCCAACTTCGCCGAGGCGATCGCGGAGGGGCGCGGCAAGGCGCAGGCCGACGCGCTCCGGGCGACGCGCACAACGACGAACGCGCGCCTGCGCGACGGCCGCGAGGTTCCTGCGCCCGAGCTCCAGAAGGGCGACGTGGTCGTCGTCGTTGCCGGCGAGATCATCCCGGCCGACGGCGAGATCATCGAGGGCGTCGGCTCGGTCGACGAGTCGGCGATCACCGGCGAGTCCGCGCCCGTCATCCGCGAGTCCGGCGGCGATCGCAGCGCGGTCACGGGCGGCACGAAGCTCCTCTCTGATCGGCTCGTCATCGAGGTCACGCAGGAGCCGGGACAGTCGTTCCTCGACCGGATGATCGCGCTCGTCGAGGGCGCCGAGCGCCGCAAGACACCGAACGAGATCGCGCTCAACATCCTGCTCGCCGGGCTCACCATCACCTTCCTCGCCGCCGTCGTGACCCTCCGGCCGTACGCGCTCTACGCCGGAACGTCGACGTCGCAGACCGTGCTCATCGCGTTGCTCGTCGCGCTCATCCCGACGACGATCGGCGCCCTGCTCTCGGCGATCGGCATCGCGGGCATGGACCGGCTCGTGCAGCGCAACGTGCTCGCGATGTCGGGCCGCGCCGTCGAGGCCTCGGGGGATGTCGACGTGCTCCTCCTCGACAAGACCGGCACGATCACGCTCGGCAACCGGCAGGCGGCCGAGTTCCTGCCCGTCAACGGCGTGGATGAGCGAGAGCTCGCCGAGGTCGCGCAGCTCGCCTCGCTCGCCGACGAGACGCCCGAGGGCCGCTCGATCGTCGTCCTCGCCAAGGAGCGCTTCGGCCTGCGCGAGCGCGAGTTGGGTGAGCACGAGTTCGTTCCCTTCAGCGCGACCACCCGAATGAGCGGCGTCAACGTCGACGGCGTGATGATCCGCAAGGGCGCGGGCGACTCGGTGAAGAAGTTCATCGCCGAACAGGGTGGAAGCGCACCCGCGGAGCTCGACCGCATCGTCCAGGGCGTCGCAGAGCAGGGCGGGACGCCGCTCGTCGTCGCGCGCGACAACTGGGCGCTCGGGGTCATCTACCTGAAGGACATCGTCAAGGGCGGCATGCGCGAGCGCTTCGACGAGCTGCGCCGCATGGGCATCCGCACCGTGATGATCACGGGCGACAACCGCGTCACCGCCGCCGTCATCGCGCAGGAAGCGGGCGTCGACGACTTCCTCGCCGAGGCCACGCCCGAGGCGAAGATGGCGCTGATCAAGGAGGAGCAGGGGAAGGGCCGGATGGTCGCGATGACCGGTGACGGGACGAACGACGCGCCGGCGCTCGCGCAGGCGGACGTCGGTGTCGCCATGAACACCGGGACGACCGCGGCCAAGGAGGCCGGCAACATGGTCGATCTCGACTCGAACCCGACGAAGCTGATCGAGATCGTCGAGGTCGGCAAGCAGCTCCTGATCACGCGCGGCGCGTTGACGACGTTCTCGATCGCGAACGACGTCGCCAAGTACTTCGCCATCCTCCCGGCGATGTTCGCGTTCACCTACGCGTCGAAGCCGGGCCAGCGCGGTCCGCTGAATGCGCTCAACATCCTCCATCTCGGCGACCCGAAGAGTGCGATCGTGTCGGCCATCATCTTCAACGCGCTGATCATTCCCGCGCTCGTCCCGCTCGCGCTCAAGGGCGTGCGCTACCGCGCGATCGGCGCCACGGCGCTCCTGCGTCGCAACCTCGCCGTCTATGGGCTCGGCGGGATGATCCTGCCGTTCGTCGCGATCAAGCTGATCGACCTCGTCGTTCACAACCTGCTGGGAGCGTGACCCGACGGCCAGGGGCCGTTACCGGATCCTGCTCGGCATGGCCGCGGGCGTCGGCAAGACGTATCGCATGCTCCAGGAGGGCCGGCAGGCGCAGGACGAGGGGCGCGACGTCGTCATCGGCTACCTCGAGCCGCACGAGCGGCCCGAGACGTCCGCGCTTGCGCGCGGCATGGAGGTCGTGCCGCATCTGCGCGCCGAGCACGGCGGCCTCGAGCTGAACGAGATGGACGTGGACGCGGTCATCCGCCGCGCGCCCGAGATCGCGCTGATCGACGAGCTCGCGCACACGAACGCGCCGGGCATGCGAAACGAGAAGCGCTACCAGGACATCGAGGAGGTCCTGAACGCCGGCATCGACGTGATCTCGACGGTCAACGTTCAGCACCTCGAGAGCCTGAACGACGAGGTCGCGGAGCTGACGGAGGTGCGGGTGCGCGAGACGTTCCCCGACCGAATCCTCGACGAAGCGGACGAGGTCGTCCTCGTCGATCTCACGCCCGAGGCGCTCCAGCAGCGGCTGCGCGCCGGGAAGATCTACGCGCCGGAGCGCGCGGAGGCCGCGCTGCTGAACTTCTTCCGCACCGAGAACCTGTCGCGGCTACGCGAGCTCGCGCTGCGCGAGGTTGCCGAGGACGTCGAGGCGCGGCGCAAGAACTCCGTGCTCGACCCGCTCAGCCAGCAGGCGATCGCCGAGCGGGTGCTCGCGCTCGTCGAGCCGCAGGCGAAGTCGCAGCGGATTATGCGCCGCGCGTGGCGCTCGGCCGAGCGCCTCGGCGCGCAGATGGACGCGATGTGGGTCCGAAGGCCGGGCCAAGAGCTGACCGAAGAGGAGCAGGTCTCGCTCGCCGCGCTGCGGCGGCTCGCCATCGTCCTCGGCTGCCACTTCCTCGAGGAAGAGGGCGACAGCCTCGTCGACGTCGTGCGCCGTGTCGCGTACGAGCGCGGCACGACCTACGTGTTCGTCGGCACGCCCGACGAGAGCCGGAAGCGCGAGATCCTCAGCGGCTCGCTCCTCTCGGCGCTCGTGCGCAGCCTTCCCGGCATCGACATACGCGTCGTCGCGAACCGCGCCGACCGGCCGGAGCCGATCGAATGAGAGCGCTCGACGTCGCATTCGTCGTCGTCAGCGCCGTGCTCGCAGGCGCACTCGGCCTCGTCCTCTACGCACGCCGTCCGCCGCGCCGTCTTCCGGTTCTCAAGGGCGCGCGCCGCGTCCTCGTCCCGTTCGCGGGGAGCCTCGATCAGCGTGTCCTCGACGCGGCGATCCGAATTGCGCGGGCCGAGGACGCCGTCCTCGTTCCCGCGTATCTGCTCGTCGTTCCGCTCAGGTACGCCGAAGATTCGCCGCTGCGCGACCAGGTGAGGGTGGCGATGCCGCTGTTGGAGGCGGTGGAGCTCGCAGCTCTCCGGGAAGGCGTACCGGTCGACGCCCGCATCGAGAAGGGCCGAACCCTCACGCACGCGGTGAAGCGGCTCTGGACGGAGGAGGAGTTCGACCGCATCGTCGCGGCCGCGCCGAGCTTCACCCCCAAGGAGCTGGCCTGGCTCCTCACCAACTCGCCCGCGGAGACGGTCGTCCTGAAGCCCGCGGCATAGTTGTCTCATGAAGAAGCGGCAGGACCCGGTGGAGCTCGCGCTCGGCGTGCTCGTCGGCGCCGGTTCGGTCACGCTCGTCTCGCTCGCCGTCGGCGTGCTGAAGCCGCATATGCCGGTCGTGAGTCTCGGCGTGCTCTACGTCTTCGCTGTACTCGCGGTCGCGGTGCGCTGGGGCATCGTCCTGGCCGCAATCGTCTCGGTCGCGAGCATGCTCGCGTTCAACTGGTTCTTCCTCCCGCCGACGCGCACCTTCCAGTTGCGCGACGGCGCGAACTGGGCGGTGCTCGCGGTCTACCTCGTGACGGCTGTCGTCGTCAGCGCGCTGGCGACCTCCGCGCGTCGCCGGCGCGACGATGCGGAACAACGGCGGCGCGAGGCCAACGTCCTCGCCGAGGCAGCCGGTGATCTCCTGCGCGGCGTCCAGCTCGATGTCGAGCTCGACAAGCTCGCCGACCTCGCGGCCGACGCCCTCGGCGTGAACGCCGCGCGGATCGAGTTGGGGGAGCGGGCGGCGGCGGCAGAAGGCGAGGTCGCGCTGCACGTCGATGTCGGGCTGCGGCGCGTAGCCACGCTCTTCGTCGACAGACCGCCGGACCCGGATGTCGCGAGGCGCTTTCTGCCCGCCCTCGCGGCGCTCCTCGCCGTCGCCGTCGACCGCTCCGAGCTCGAAGCCGAGGCGCTCGAGGCCGAGACGCTCCGCCGCAGCGACGTCGTCAAGACCGCGCTGCTGCGGGCCGTGTCGCATGACTTGCGCTCCCCGCTGACAGCGATCGTCGCGAGCGCCGACGCGCTCGCGAGCGAGGAGATCCACCTGGACGAGAGCGACCACGCCGCGCTCGTCGCCGCCATTCGCGCCGAGGCGGCGCGGCTCGACCGCGTGGTGGCGAATCTCCTCGACGTGTCGCGACTCGAGGCGGGAGCACTCGAGAGCCATCCCGAGCTCTGGTCGGTGGACGAGCTCGTCGGCCAGGCGATCGAGTCGGTGCACGTCGACGCCGACCGCATCGTCGTCGAGCTCGATCCGCGCTCGCCGCCCGTGCGCGTCGACGCGGGGCAGATCGAGCGCGTGCTCGCCAACCTCATCGAGAACGCGCTCCGCTTCTCGCCGGCCGGCTCACCGGTCATCGTCCGCGCCGAGCACGGGTCGACCGAGCTGCGGATCCACGTCGTCGATCGCGGGCCTGGCATCACGGCGACGGACCGTGCGTCGATCTTCCAACCGTTCCAACGCGGCGCCGGCGGCGGATCCGGGCTCGGGCTCGCGATCGCGCGCGGGTTCGCGGAGGCGAACGGCGGGCGCCTCTGGACGCAAGACGATCCCGCGGGCGGACATTTCGTCCTCGCGCTCGCGACCGAGGCGCAGCCCGCGGTGCGCGCATGAGCGGCCGCATCTTGGTGGTGGATGACGAGCCGCACATCCTCAGAGCGCTGAAGGCGAGCCTGCGCGGCGCCGGCTACGAGGTCGACACGGCCGACACGGCGGAGGGCGCGCTCACTGCGGCCGCGTTGTCGCCGCCCGACGCCGTCATTCTCGATCTCGTGCTTCCGGACGGACGCGGCACCGACGTCTGCCGCGAGCTGCGGACGTGGAGCACAGTTCCCGTCATCGTGCTGTCCGTCGTCGGCGACGAGAGCGAGAAGGTGGCGGCGCTCGACGCGGGCGCGGACGACTACGTCACGAAGCCCTTCGGCGTCGACGAGCTGCTCGCGCGGCTGCGCGCGGCCATGCGTCGCGTCGAACCGTCGCCGGAGCCCGTGTACGACATCGGCGAGCTGCGCGTCGACCTGGAGAAGCAGGCGGTGTGGTTCAGAGGCGAGCCGGTGCAGCTGACGCCGCACGAGTTCCGGCTGCTCCGCCTCTTCGTCCGCAACGAGGGGAAACTCCTCACACACGCCACGATCCTGCGCGAGGTGTGGGGGAGGGGATACGCCGACGAGTCGCACTACCTCCACGTGTACGTCTCGCAGCTCCGCCGCAAGATCGAGCCCGACCCGACCCGTCCGCGGTACATCCTCACCGAGCCCGGTGCCGGCTACCGCCTCGTGCGTCCGGCGTCTTGAGACTTTCCTGAGGGTCGGGGGCAGCACGCTGAGGGCTCGCTGAGGCAAGTCGGCCTACGGTCGAGGTGTGGCCTCTCTCGCGCCGCTTCGTCCAGCAGGACCGTTCCTTGCACTCGCAGCAGGCTCGCTCGGGCTGGACGCCGCGCCGCAGATCCCGTGGCCGGCCGGCGTTGCAGGCGCAGCCCTCTTCGCGACCGCGGCCGGTCTCAAGCGCGCGCAATTCGCGCGCGGACGCCAGTCGGCCCGGCGCGTCGCCGACGAGCGCATCCTGCGCGGGCACGGCGTCCCGCTCTGGCGTGAGGAGGAGCTCGTCTCTCCGCACGCGCGCGCATCGCGGCGCCGCGAGGTCGAGCGGATCGTTCGCGCGGCAGCCGCGGAGCGGCTTCCTTCAGCGTCGCCGCTGAACCGCATGGCGGTCCGTCAGAGCATCGGCCTCCTCGAGGCGCTCGAGGCTCGTCTCGCAGACGACGAGCCGGTCAGCGCAGCGGGGATGCTCCACCTCGACCAGCTGTTGCGCGACCCGGCAAGCGCGATGTACAGCGACCACGACGAGCTCCTGCCTCGCGCACTCACGCGCGTACTCGGAGCGCTGGACCCGTGACGCTTCCGGTCGAGGCGCCGCGCCGCGCCCGCCGCCTCGTCATCGGCCGGCCGATGCGCAGCGGCCAGATGGAGGAGACGCTCCTCC
>Ga0070741_10014122_pt1 | contig 13891 bp, 15 predicted proteins | sample Coa_R1_4_FD_66440 | JGI IMG/M metagenome (GOLD analysis project Ga0070741, IMG submission 66440) | Surface soil microbial communities from Centralia Pennsylvania, which are recovering from an underground coalmine fire - Coalmine... | ecosystem: Environmental > Terrestrial > Soil > Unclassified ... | reverse complement strand
GCGGCTGTTCCGGATCGCCACCAGGGACGTGGTGGTCAACGGCAAGCAGATCAGGCGGGGCGAGTGGGTGGCGCTGTTCTTCGCCGCCGCCAACCGGGACCCGGCGGTGTTCCCCGAGCCCGACCGTTTCGACCTGCACCGGCCCAACATCCGCAAGCAGCTCTCCCTCGGGCACGGCCTGCACTTCTGCCTCGGTGCCGCGTTGGCCCGCCTGGAGGTGACGAGCGTGGTGAACGCGGTGCTCGACCGCTACCCGACCATCCGGCGCGGGCGGCGGGAGGCGGTGAAGCAGACCGCCACCCTGCTCCAGCACGGCTTCGTGTCGCTGCCGCTGCTGCTCTCCCGCTGACCCCACTCGAGAACGGATCCGCCATGACCATCGACGCCGCGTCGAACCGCAACATCGAGAACTGCCGGAAGATCTACACCGCGGTACCGGCCGGTGACGCCGAGACGGTGTTCGGCCTGCTCGACCCGCAGGTGGTGATCCGGTACTACGGGGTTCCGGAGATCCCCTACGCCGGGGTCTTCGAAGGGCTCTCCGGAGCGACCGACTTCTTCACCCGGGTCGGCCGCAGCGTGCAGATCCTGTCGATGGAGCCGTGGACGTTCATCAGCGAGGGCGACGAGCTCGGCGTGTGGGGCCACCAGGTGTTCAAGCGGTTGGAGACCGGCACGGAGTTCGAGTCCGACTTCGCGCACATCATCACGATGCGCGACGGCCGGTGGCTGCACTTCCGCGACTTCACGAACTCCGCGCTGGCCGCCGACGCGTTCCGGGCCTGAGCCCTACCGGGTCGCCGGGATCGTGCCCAGCCGACCGGCCTGGAAATCGTCGAACGCCTGGCGGATCTCCGCTTTGGTGTTCATGACGAACGGGCCGGCCCAGGCCAGCGGCTCCCGGATCGGGGTGCCGCCGAGGATCAGGACGTCGAGCGCGGGGTGGTTCGACTGCTGGTGCCGGGCTCCCGCGACCGTGATCGCGTCACCCGGACCGAACACCGCGAGCTGGCCGGTGGAGATCGGCCGCGCGTCTCCGCCGGCCGAACCGGTACCGACCGAACCGGCGCCGGACAGCACGTAGACCAGCGCGTTGAAGTCCCGACGCCACGGCAGTCGCAACGTCGCTCCGGGGCTGACGGTCGCGTGGACCATCGCCATCGGGGTGTGGGTCGAGCCCGGGCCCCGGTGACCGGCGACGTCACCCGCAATCACCCGCACCAGCGCCCCACCGTCCGGGCTGGCCAGCAGGGCCGACTCGCGGGCCCGGAGATCCTGGTAGCTGGGCTCGAGCCACTTCGCCGCCCGGGGCAGGTTGACCCAGAGCTGGACTCCGTGGAACAGCCCACCGCTGACCACCAGCTGCTCGGGTGGGCGCTCGATGTGCAGCAGGCCGCTACCGGCGGTCATCCACTGGGTGTCGCCGTTGGTGATCACTCCGCCGCCACCGTGGGAGTCGGCGTGCTCGAAGATGCCGTCGATGATGTAGGTGACGGTCTCGAACCCCCGGTGCGGGTGCCACGGGGTGCCCTTGGGCTCCCCCGGCGCGTAGTCCACCTCGCCCATCTGGTCCATGTGGATGAACGGGTCCAGGTCGGAGAGCTCCACCCCGGCGAAGGCGCGACGGACCGGGAAGCCCTCACCCTCGTACCCCGACGGCGCGGTGGTGATCGAGCGCACCGCCCGGTCGACCGCCTCCGGGCCGGGCTCCGGGATGCGGTCCAGGGTGGTGATGTCGGTTACGGTCACGGCAGGCACGGGAACCTCCAGGTCCTTCAAATCTGTACGATATAGCGAACACGGCGCCCGCGGTGGGTATTCCTGAACCAGGACGAGCGAAGAGCCCCCGCACGGCAGGCAGCTGCGGGGTCGGAGGACGGGATCAGCCTCATGTCGGGATGGCTCAGCGAGGCGCAGGCCACCACCTGGCGCACCTACATCGAGACCAGCATCCGCCTGCAGACCCGGATCGAGCAGGAGCTCGAGACCGCCAGCGGCCTGTCCCTGATCGACTACCACGTGCTCCTACGCCTGAACGAGGCGCCGGGCCAACGCCTGCGGATGGGTCAGTTGGCCGACCAGCTGGTGTTCTCGCCGAGCCGGTTGACCTACCAGGTGGGCTCGATGGAGAAGCGCGGGCTGGTGGCGCGCGAGCGCGATCCCCACGACGGCCGGGGTACCCGTGCCGTGCTCACCACCGCCGGGCTGCGGGCCCTGCGGGAGGCCGCGCCCCACCACCTGCGCACCATCCGGGACCTGTGGCTCGACGACCTGTCCCCGTCGGAGCTCGAGTGCCTGGCCGAGGTCTTCGGCCGCCTCGAGCGCCGCCTCACATCCCCGGCGGTCGGCGAGTGCGGCGGTGGGTGCGGCCGGTGAGGAGCTCGAGTGGCGGCAGCCGGGCCGGCACCGTCACCCGGGGGCCCGCAGCTGTTGCCGGCGCAGCCTGATACCGGCGGCTTCCCGGTCCCAGGCCCGCTCGGTGAGCCCGCGCTCGCGGAGCTCGACCTTGCGCACCTTCATCGACGCCGTCTTGGGCAGCTCATCGGCGAACTCCAGGTAGCGCGGCACCATGAAGTACGGCATCCGCTCGATGAGGTACTCGGTCAGCGCCTCATGGGTCAGCACCGCGCCCGGACGCCGCACCACGACGGCGAGCACCTCGTCCTCGCCGTAGTCCGAGGGCACCCGCACCGCCGCGGCCTCCTGCACGTCTGGGTGCGCGGTGATGTCCGCCTCGACCTCCATCGAGGAGATGTTCTCGCCCCGGCGCCGCAGCGAGTCCTTGATCCGGTCGACGAAGTAGTAGTCACCGTCCTCGTCGCGGACCAGCCCGTCCCCCGAATGGAACCACCCGTTGCGCCAGGCCTCGGCGGTCGCCTCCGGCATACCGAGATATCCGGGGGTGATCACCCACGGCTTGGCGTGGCGGGCGACGACCTCGCCGAGCACGCCGGGTGCCACCTCGCGGTCGTTGTCGTCGACCAGGCGCACCTCCCAGCCCGGCAGCAGCCGCCCGCAGGCCTTCGCGTTCGTCGGGTTCATCGGGGTTCGCAGCGGGTTGGGCAGCTCGCTCATCGCATATGTCGAGTACAGCCGCACCCCGAACCGGCGGGAGAACCCCTCGACATCGGAGATCATCGGGCCCATGTAGGCGACCCGCAGCGGGTTGTCCGCATCGTCGGGCCGAGCCGGCCGGTTGTACAGGAACGTGGCCATCGCGGCCATGATGATCGCGGTCGTCACCTGGTGGCGACGGACGTCGGACCAGAAGGTCTCGGTGCTGAACCCGTCGGTGACCGCCAGGCTGCCGCCGCGTTGCAACATCACGTAGGTCGAGGTGGTACCGCTGGCGTGGAACATCGGCAGGCACTGGAAGAACCGGTCGCCGCCGCCGATCTCCTCCGGCGGGAACAGCCCCTGCGCGTAGACGTGGTGGTGCATGTAGGTGCACCGCACGCCTTTCGACGGGCCGGTCGTGCCCGAGGTGTAGATGATCGCCATGTCGTCCCACACCTCGCGCGGCCGCTCCAGCACCGGGCGGGCGGCGCCCGGTCGCTGGACCTCGTCCCAGCGCAGGACGCGCAGGCCGGGGGGCGGGTCGGCGGGCTCACCGCCGACCACGATCACCGTCTCCAGGTGCGGCAGGTCCAGGCCGCGCAGGCGGTCGACGAGCTCGGCGTGGACCACCATCACCCGCGACTCCGGCAGGTTGACGACGTGGCGCAGGATCGAGCCCTTATAGGCCAGGTTCAGCGGGGTGAAGATCCCGCCGGCGGCGTTGATACCGAACCAGGTGGCGAACGCGTGGCTCGAGGTCGGGAGCCACGACAGCACGTGCTCGCCGGGCCGCACCCCCAGCTCGACCAGTCCGGCGGCCATCGACCACGCGGCCGCCGCGGCGTCGGCGTAGGTCCATTCGGTGCCCCCGGAGCCTACGGCCCCGCCGGCGAACACGGCGAACACCCTCTCCGGGTGCTGACCGGCCCGGCGCTCGAGGATGTCCGCGACCAAGGCCTCGGCGCGGTCCGGCAGGCTGGAGTCGTAGGGGGTCACCGGTCGGCGACCTGCGGGTAGAACCGGCGCGACCAGCGCCGCATCGCAACCACCGCCCGCGCCTCCTCCCGCACGACCGGGGCCTTCTCCACGTACTCCATGTTCTCCCAGATGACCGCGTCCTTGTCCCATTCCCCGGTGGTCTGGGCCTTCACGATTGCGCGCACCAAACCGGGCGTCTCACCGGGAGGGTCGCCGGGATCGCGGCGGACGAACACCGAGAAACGCACGTCGGAGGTCGAGTCGTCGACCGGCGTCGTGCACATCAGCTGCACCGTCTCCCGCAGGCCCTCGAGGCGGCTGAGCATGCACGACACCCCCCAGGCCTGCGTGGTGTTGCGGATCGGGCTGCGCCCGGCCCTGGTCGCCAGCTCACCGCGGAAGCTCGAGCGGAACCATGCGTCCCCCTCGTCGACCGACTCCTCCACCGGCACCTCGTCCCACCCGTGCACGAACTTGAGGTGGGCCAGATCGACGGCATTCTCCAGCACGTACTGCGGGTACAGCCGGCCGTCCCGGACGGTGTGCACCCCGTCCGGCCACGCCTGGTACCAGCCGTCGTCACCGGCCTCGGCGATGTGCGGCGGTTCGTAGTAGGGGGCGCGGCCGCCGGTGTCGTGCCAGAGGTAGGCGATGCCGCTACGTTCGTGGACCGGCCAGCTGCCCAGCCGCCGCCGGCTCGTCGTGGCGCTGTACGGGATCACGGTGTTGCGGCCGTCGGCGGCATTCCAGTGCCAGCCGTGGAACGGGCAGACGAGGTCCTCGCCGGTCACCTTCCCGCCGTGGCCCAGGTGTGCCCCCATGTGGGGGCAATGGGCGTCGGTGACCGCGAGCCTGCCGCCGCCGGTGCGCAGGCCCACGAGCTTCCGCCCGAAGTAGCGCAACGGCCGCACCGCACCGGGCGGGAACTCCTCGGACCACCCGATCTGGAACCAGCCCGAGGGTCGGTCCAGGTGGGCTCCGATCCCGGTGGCGGCTGACGGCATCGGGGCTTCAGGAGGTCGCGGCCGCCGGGGCACCATCCGCACCGTCCCCACCGGGCACGGGCCCGTCCGGTCGGGTCCCGGCGGCCGGCTCGCCGTGGGCCCAGCGGGCGGGATCGCTCTCCACGAACGTGGTGGCGAAGTTGGTGACGTTGCGGAACTCCAGTATCCGGCAGCCCTGTGGCCCGGCCTTGAACGCGTACACGGTGCCGGCCTTGGTGAAGTAGCCGCAGCCCGGGGTGAGGACACGCTTGCCCTGGTGCAGCTCGCCCTCGACGACCATCACGATCTGATCGGTGTCGTGGTGGTGGCGGGGCATCGTGAAGTTCGGCTCGAACCAGTAGGCGCCGAGGCTGAGGCCGTCCTCGTTCGGCCGGGCCACACAGGGCTGCACTCTCATCCGGCCGTCGAAGTAGTCGTCGACGTCGATCTGCTCGGTGACCGCGGCCGGGATCGAGCTCATGCCGGCTGCCCCGATGATGTCGATGTCCTGGGCGCTGTCGAGCTGGAAGAACGACAGCCTCGGCTCCTGCTCCGAGCTGAAGTAGTCGTGGTCTCGCGGAGCCTGCGTCTGGGTCATGGTGCCTCCCGTTCCACCCGTAACCTGACAACGGTCGGCGCCGCTGTCAACCGCGGGCGCCGCCTCCGGCGCCGGCTAGTCCTGGCCGACCGAGAAGCCCTCCTCGATGAGTCGCTTGGAGTACGACCGGAAGGCGATGTGGGTGTCGGTGTGCACCACACCGGGCACCTTGCTCAGCCTCCCGGCGATGACCTCGGCGAGCTGCTCGTGCTCGGAGACGCGGACCATCGCGATCACGTCCACGTCCCCGGCGCAGGAGTAGACCGAATCGACCCCGTCGAGGTCGGCAATGGCCTGGGCGGTCTCCGGGATGCTCTGGGCCTCGACACTGACCAGGACGAACGCAGTGATCATCGGTACTCCTCCTCGGGCGCTACCGGAGAGGCTAGTGGTCACCGCGGCGGCGGCCGCCGTGCGCGGCCTCCACCGGACCCGGTCTCCGATCGGAGGCCACGATCCGGAAGCGAAGATCGACCCGGGCTTGTCGCCGGCTCCTCCCGGGATACCATGAGCCCTCCGCGACATTCCCGGTGAGCGGCGGGATCAGCGCGAGGACGGCAGGGGTGCCGGATGGCTGCGGAGCGGTTCGGACCGTATCGGCTCGACGAGCTGGTCGGCCGGGGCGGGATGGGCGAGGTCTACCGCGCCTACGACACGTCCAAGGACCGCACGGTCGCGCTCAAACGGCTCCCGCGCCACCTCGCCGATGACACCGGCTTCCAGAGCCAGTTCCGCCGCGAGTCACAGATCGTGGCGCGCCTGCGCGAGCCCCACATCATCCCGATCCACGACTTCGGTGAGATCGACGGTCAGCTCTACATCGACATGCGCCTGGTCGAGGGCGTGGACCTGACGACGCTGCTCCAGCAGCAGGGCCCGCTCGCCCCCGCGCGAGCGGCCGGCATCGCCGTCCAGGTGGCCAGCGCACTGGCGGCCGCACACGCCGAGCACCTCGTGCATCGCGACGTCAAACCGGCGAACGTGCTGGTGATCGGGGCCGACCGGGGCGAGGACTACGTCTACCTAGTCGACTTCGGGATCGCCCACGACATGTCCGCGACCGAGTTCGGGCCGGGCGGGGCGATGGTGGGCAGCTCCGAGTACATGGCCCCGGAACAGTTCGTCGACGGCCACGCCGACAGCCGCGCCGACATCTACTCCCTCGGCGGGCTGTTCTACACCGCACTCACCGGGCGCAGCCCGTTCACCGCCGACGGCCCCGCCGCCCAGATGTACGCGCACCTGCACACCGCGCCCCCCGCCCCGTCGGCCGAGGTGTCGGGGCTGCCGGCGGGCTTCGACCGGGTGGTGTCGGTGGCGATGGCCAAGTCGCCGGACGACCGGTACCAGAGCGCCGCCGAGTTCGCCGCCGCCGTCCGGGCAGCGCTCGGTGATCAACCCGCCGCCGGGCAGGGCTCGGAGACCACCCCGGCGCGGCCGTTCGGGAGCGGCGCAATACGCGCGTTCGGCTGGAACGGCAACCCCGCACTCGGCGACATGGCCCGCCGCGTGGCCGACCAGGCCGCCGCCGTCGCCGGCAGCCTCGGCATCCCGACCATCGGTCCCTGGGCCGAGGAACGCACCGGGTCGGGACAGCCGGGAACATCCCGCTGGAGGTTGGGGCGGCCGGAGTCCTCGACCGACGGCCACGGGCGGGATCCTCTCGCCATCAGCCTGTTCGTCGCCGAGACCGTCTCGGAGAAGGCCGTCAGCGCGGTCTCCGACATGTTCTGGTCCCGACTGCGGTCCACCGTGGCCAACCTGCGCAACGAGCCCGCCGACGACCGGTCCGACTCCGAGGACACGGTCGTGCTCAAGACCGTCTTCGAGGAGGGCACCAACCGCACGGTCATCGAGGTCCGCATCCCGGCCCGGGCGGCCCATGAGACCGAGCTGGATCTCGACCGGATACTCGCCGACGCGTACGCCGCGGCGAACGCCCAGGCCCAGGGCGACCTGCGCGGGAAGCACATCACGGTCACCCCCGACGTCTCCCACGGCGGACCGTCCACGGTCGCCGTCACCGATGCGCCCCCGTCCGGTTGACCGCCACCTGAGCCACGCTCCGCCGGACCGCTGCGCCTGCGCGGTCGGGTCATGTGACCCATCAGAGTCGCAATCACATCGATGCCTCGATCGCATCCACCCATAACCCCCCGTTCCGCTTGTGGCGCGAGCCTGTACGCCCCCGCGATCATGGAGGAGTTGCGCACGGTGCCGCACAGGTGCTTCATCACCGAGGGCTGTGGAGGGCTCATCGACCGGAACTGGTGCACCGGGCACTACGCCCAGGCACTCATGGGACTGCCGTCCGGGCTCACCGCGAAGGAGGTCGAACGACCGGAGTTGCTGCTTCACCGCGACAGGAAGATAGACCTGTACTTCGCGCCCTTCGACCACGTCGACCCGAAGGCGAAGCTGCTGCTGGTCAGCCTCAGCCCGACCCGTGCGCAACTGCACCTCGCCCTGACGGTGGTGTCGCAGGGTCTGCGCGGCGGATCGGACATCGACCAGTGCCTGGCGTCGGTGGACATCATGGCGAGCTACGCGACCACGACCCGCGCCAACCTGATCAGCATGGCCGAGGGCATCGACCTGCACTCCGCGCTGGGCCTCCGGTCATGCCGGGCCCTGTTCGACGGCCGACCCGAGCTGCTGTCGGCCACGTTCGCCATCCCGCACGCGGTCTTCGTACGCACTCCCGGGCGGCCGGGCCGCAACTACTCCGGTGCCCCGCCGCTGCACGGACACCCCCTGCTGTCCGCGTTCGCCGTGCAGGTGCTGGCGGCGAACGCGGCGATGGCACCGGCGGCGCTGGTCATACCGATGGGCAACCCCGCACTGCTGGCCACCAGGATGGCCGGGCTGGATCCGCGCCGGGTCGTCGAGGGATTCCCCCATCCCTCAGGCGCGAACGGTCACCGGCTGGCCGACTTCCGAGCCCGGAGAGCCGCGATGCGGGCGACCGTCCGAGCGTGGTTCTCCTGACGGACTCACCTCGCTGACCGGTCTCCGGCGGCGTGCGGAGCCCGGGGGTTGGGCGGGTCGGTCCGGGCTGCCCGCGACACCCGTGCGCCACGGGGACGTGGAGCACTCGCGATCACCTCGGACAGCCGGTCGACGGCCCGGGCGAGGACCAGGATCGCCTGCGTGAGCCCGTCGCCGTCGACCCTCTCGGCATCAGCCCCGGCCTCCTCGCGCGGGTCCACGCTCCTGGAGGTGACGCGGGTGCGGCCCGGAACCACCCGGACCGGGGCGCCGGAACGGTGCTCGACGATCGCCGCCCTCGGTCCCAGCCGCCCCCGGACCCCGGTGATGCGCGACTCCTCGTAGATGAGGACCTTCGCCACCGGGTTGCGCTCGCAGTCGAGGATCGACCGATCCTTGTGCCACAGCCGCAGCTCGCAGAACGCCGCCTCCCACCGGTCCAGGACCGCCGAGAGGTGCGCGACGTCGTCGGGGCCGCGCTCGCTGCGCGCCACCAGGCCCTCGCAGTACTCCTCGAAACCGAAGGTGTCGTGCCGGTACTTCTTCAACCGGCGACGCTCGTCGTCCCGGAGACCGTCGAGATCCTCCAGCCGCCAGTACGGGCCGACCAGAGCGGCGTCGGTCACCCCTTGCAGTGCCGCGAGCCGCTGCTTCTCGCTCGGTTCGACGAACTCCGACACGCCGCCCTCCTCGATGTGCGGGTTCAGGCACGAAGATGCGCGACCCCCGTGGCGCTCCCCGCCGGCTTGCGCCCATTCCATCAGATTCCCCGTCCACGTCCCCGCGATCCCCGGACTGTTAACCAGCCCGCAATCTGCCGTGCGCCCCGTATTCGACGGAATTACCTCGACCGTTCATATTCCTCTACCGTCCCCCGTTCGGCAGTCGCCGGCGGCACCACGTTAGCCCACTGTCCCCGCATCGTTCACCGTAATCACATGCGGCGGTCCAACCGGATAACGCCATGTTGCGGCACGCTTGAGTCCGGCGAACAAGCAGCCGGCGATACGAGTTGATCCAGCAATACGATGATCCAGAATACGACGGTCCAGCAATACGACGGTCCAGCAATACGACAAACAGCGCCGTGCGATTCCCACAAACCGGCGGCCGATCAGGACGAGGTCTTCGTGGACGCCTCCCGCACGCGTCGTCTACTGGTGATCGCAGCCGTCCTGGCGGCCGTCACCGGCCTGGGCATCGCGGTCACCCGGGCAGCGGGGACCGGCCCGAGCGTGCACGCCCAACCGCCGTCCCGGGTGGTCGAGGTGGCCGCGATCGTCGACGGCGACACCTTCGACGTACGAGCCGGTAGCGACATCACCGCCATCGCCCGGGTTCGCCTGGCCTACGTCCGCACCCCACGCCCGTCCAGGCCGGATCAACCACCGGCCTGCCTCGCGGCGGACGCGACGGCGCACCTGGCGTCCATCATGCCCACCGGCACCCGCGTGACGCTGACCTACGAGAAGGAGCGGACGGGCTACCCGGCCGCCGAGGTCGTGGCCGGCGACGGCCGGCTGGTGAACGCCGAGATGGTGCGCGCGGGATATGCGCAGGTCGTCGAGGCCGGGCTCGAGAGCCCGATGCCCCCGGCGGTCAGCGAGGCGGTCGGCGACGCCGCCCAGGAGGCCGCCGCGAGCCTGCGAGGGCTGCACTCCGCGGACATCTCCTGCACGGTGCCCGGGCAGGTGAAGGCGGTGACCGATGCGGTCGCCCGGATCCCGACCTCGCCAGGGCCGGTGCCGACCGCTGTGTTCCTCGCCGGCGCCGCCGGCCAGGCAACCGTCGCTCGGATGGCGGCGGAGGAGCTCGGGTCGGCCTTCGCCCAGGATCGTCAGGACGTCACCTGGCTCTCGCTGGGCCCTCAGGAGCGCGACCGGCTGCGGGCCCAGGTGCAGGACGCCCGCGACGACGCGGCGGACGCCGAGACCCTCCTGCGCGACGCGACCAGCATGACCGTCAACCGCGACGTCACCCAGGCGTCGACGCAGCGCGATGCCGCCCGGATCGCCAAGGTCCTCGCCGACCTCCGCAAGGCGGAACTCGACCGGGCGGCACGCGCGGCGCGGCGCGCGGCCGCGGCCCGGAAGGCGCAGGCGGACGCGCTGGCCGAGACCCGGGCCCGGGCGGACGCGGCGAGGGCCCGGCGCGAGAGGGCCGAACAGACGTCAGCGCAGCGGGAGAAGGCGCGCCGTGAGCGGGCCAGCTCCGAGGACTCCGACGCGCGCGGCTCGAACAGCTCCGGTTCCCGGGGCGACTGAGCGGCCGGCGCGCCGGGTGCGGTGAACATCGATCACCGCACCCGGCGGCGCGCAACTCCCGTCTCAGCGAATTCTTCTGATTTCGCTTCCGGGCGCGCGCGGCTCCATTCTCTACTCGGCCAGCTTGGCGATGGCCTGAGCCCACAGAAAGAACTTGTTGGTGCCCAGATCGCGCACCGTGGTGATACCGAACGCGGCTTTCAGGTGCTCGGCGTCGCTGTCACTGACGCCCTGCAGCGCCGCGACCGGGGCGGACGCCATCTCCTCCACCGACTTGCTTTCGTAGGCCTTGTCGAGCTTGTCCGCAATACCAGCCATGCTTACCTCCAGTTGACCATTCCGACCCGACCACGCTACGCCACCCGCCCACGCGCCGAGCGGCCCCGACACGGCTCCGCACAGTCCAGAGCCGCACAGTTCAGAGCCGCACAGTTCAGAGCCGCACCTCGGCACAGTCGGCCACGCACCCACCGTCGGCCCGCTCGGTCGCCCCGGGCGTGTCCGGACCGGCCGCATCCGGGCCCGGGCGGTGCAGGACCGCCCGGGTCGGCCGCACGACCAGCACGTCTCCGCGCAGTGATCCGGTGCCGTCCGCGATCAGGGAGTGGCCGCCGGGCTTCAGCGGCGGCCAGACCAGGCTCACCGCGGGGTTCTGCTGGAGGTTGCGGCGCGTGGTACGTCCGGGTTCACCGAGATCGAGACCGTCCTCGCCCGGCGCCGGTGTGACCGCCACGATGTGCGCCCGACGATCCCCTCCGACCGTCACCAGGTAGGCGCCGCCGAAGCCTCGCACGGTCTCGGTCAGGTCGTCGGGCGGTACCTGGATGCTCATGCCAGAAGGCTACGACGCTGCCCGGCCCGCCGGAACCGTCTCTGGTCAGCGCGCCCTCCAGCCCCTAAACTGGCCGTCTGACAAGTTAGCGAGCGGCCGACGTCCGGCAGGCCCGGTCGACAGCCCTGGCTCAGTGAGGAGCCGTAGTGGACATCCCAGTCCCCCAGTGGAGCATCTCGCCCGACCGCCAGCTGATCGCCGGCGTGATCTTCGCGGCCGTCCTGGTCGCCGCGCTGGTCTACGCGGTACGGGCCGCGCGCCGGACCCGTCAGCCCTACCCGGTCTACATCGTGCTGGCGTCCGGTTCGATCGTCTTCGGCGAGCCGTTCGTCGACGTCCTGGGCCACTGCGCCTTCCCCGAGCAGGGCGCGACGCCCTACGTGCACGCCTTCGGCCGGGCGGTCGGGCTGTACATGGCGCCGGTGTACTTCTTCTACTTCGGCTTCGGGATCCTGATGACGCTGCGGCTGATCCAGGGTGGCGTGACCGTCCGGCGCTGGTGGCGGTGGTACGCCGGCACCGTCGCCTTCGGGCTGCTGTTCGAGCCGCTGCCGATCCTCGACGGATGGTGGACCTACTACGGGCCCAACCAGCCGCTCAAGTTCTTCGGACTGCCCATCTGGTGGGGCGTCGCCAATACCGCCGCGTGGCTGGTGACGGGCACGATCCTGCACGTCCTGCTGAGCCGGCGGCTGCTCTCCGGGCCCGGCACCCTGGCGATCGTCCCGCTCTTGCCGCTGATCTACATGGGGTCGCACACGATGATGGCGTTCCCCGTCTACGTGGCTCTGAACAGCACCGACAGCCTGGTGGTGACCAACCTGGCTCAGCTGGTCACGATCGTGGCGGCGGTGGCCGCCGTCTGGGTGTGCGGCCGGTCGGTGGCCGTCGACAGCGTCACCCGCACACGGGAGGGGGCGTCCGCTCAGGCCGTCACCGCGGTGGCCTGAGCGCGCACCCCGCCCTGTGCCCCGGGCCCGATCAATCCCCCGCGATGGGACCGAGGGATCGATCGGGGTGCGGCGGTTGGCCGGTCGTGTCGGCGATCAGGCGCGCGGCGATGTCGCGCAGCTTGGTGTTGGTGCGTTGCGACGCCCGTCTTAGCAGGTCGAACGCCGCCGTGGAGCTGATCCGGTGCCGGCTCATGAGGATCCCCACGGCCTGGTCGATCGCCGATCGGGAGGTCAGCGCCGTCTGCAGGTGGCGGGTCCGCTCCTCGTGCTCGACCAGGCGCGAGGCCAGCGCGACCGCGCCGGCGGCGTGCACCGCGAGGGTCTGGGCGCGGGTGCGGTCGGCGACGCTGAACGCCCCGGGGACACGGGCGTAGACGTTCAGCGCACCGACCGCATGTTGTCCGATGATGAGGGGTACCGACAGGCATGCACCCGCGCTCTCGGCCTGCCCGCGTTCCCGGAACTCGGGCCAACGCGTGTCGGTGGCGATGTCCTCGACCTCGATCGTGGTGTTGTCCCGCAGGCAGGCCCGGAACGGACCGTCGTCGAGCTCGTACTGGATCTCGTCCATCCGGCGCGCGAAGTCGTCGCTGGTGGCGGCCAGCAACCGGGAGGTCGGGATGCCGTTGACGCTGATCCCGCAGGAGAGTGCCGCATCGACGTCTCCGACCGCGCGCAGCGCCACCTCGGACAGGAAGTCCTCGATGCGGTCGGCGCGGAAGAGCATCTCGACCAGCACCCCGAGCTCGCCACCGGCGGTGGCGTCGTCGGTCCCGGGCCCGGTCCGGGCGGTGCTGGACGGGGCGGGGACAGGAGGGACGGTCATGGGCGTGCTCTCGACGGTGTTCGGCGCGATAGGCCTACGGGATTCCGTGGGCCGCGGGCGCCGCGCTGTCGGACGCACTGCCGGCGCTCCCCCTCCCGCGTTCGGCCGGGTGGGGGTGCGCTGGTGACTGCCCTTGAATTTACAACCGGTCCGGATTCCACGATTGAGGGGATGACCTATGACTCTTCGGGCGCGTAAGACTCGCTGGGGAGGCGTTCCTACGTGAGACTGTTCGCGCTGCGGAACTCTTCGGACCGGAGAGAGCGTTGTCGCAGCCATAGGAGGTCGTCGTGAACAACCCGCTTGGTGTCGATCACCGTGGTACGGAGCTGCCCGGACAGGTCCAGCAACGGCTCCGGGACGAGCTGGCCGTGCTGCGCGCGCAGCGTGACCAGCTGCGGGGCGACAACGC
>Ga0070741_10014121_pt1 | contig 13892 bp, 12 predicted proteins | sample Coa_R1_4_FD_66440 | JGI IMG/M metagenome (GOLD analysis project Ga0070741, IMG submission 66440) | Surface soil microbial communities from Centralia Pennsylvania, which are recovering from an underground coalmine fire - Coalmine... | ecosystem: Environmental > Terrestrial > Soil > Unclassified ... | reverse complement strand
CTGGTTCATCGGGAACGGGATGGTCAGGGTATAGGATCGTCCATCCAGACAGTGGATGTCGGCCTGCACGTTGCCGCTCACCAGCGAAACCGTCGCGGCCGGATGTCCGTCTCCACGGACCGCCAACTGGTAGCCTGCCAGAACAGTGTCGCCAGTATTGATCTCCAGTCGATCCGGGCCATGCGACAGCGACATCACTACCGTTCCGGCCGTGTTCCAATCATTGGGGAACCGTGGATACACCACCTCGCGGGACTCATGACGGTCGCGGCCTTCGCCTCCCCACCACGCGGTCCATCGGCTGTAATCGAGCGTCGGATACGGATTGACCTTCACGTCCGTATTGGCCGTGGCATTACCGAGCAGGAACTTATCAAGATAGGCCGCTATCGCCGGCGCCTCGGCCGGCAGAGTCCCACAGTGAGCGTGGCCGCCGTCGATATAGAACCCGAACCGGTCGTCTATTCCAAAGGTGTCATAGACCCGCTGGGTGGCTCGTGCCGAAACATAGTTGGAGCGATTGGATAGCCAGTAGAAATCGGTATTGCCGGTTTCCAGCAGCGCCCTGGGCGCCACCATGGCCATCAGCTCGTGATGATCCGTCGGGAGTTTGTAACCGTTGTCGCCGGCAAACTGAGCCATTTGCCCGGCGAACCAGTCATAGTTCGTATCGTGTATGTCCTCCACCGACCCATTGGCCTCGATCTCATGCGACACACGCCAGGAGGGTGCGCCACCACCGCCGTTTTCCTGGGCGATCGTGAGCGTGATCCGCTCGTCCAACGCCCCGGCGAAGAGCGCCATCTTCCCGGCATAGGAGCATCCGGTCACCGCCACGTGTTTGACATCGACGGGCAAGGGGTTGGCCTGCTGACGGGCGGCGATCTCCATGCCGTCGATGAGCCGGCTCACTCCCCAGGACCAGGCGGCATACTGCCCGGAATTGCTCACATTGCCGTTGCAGGTTCCCGCGCACAGCTCCGGGTAGAGCTGGTAGAACGCGTCCGCGGAATGATCGACATGTCCAAACGAAAGCGAGGTGACCTCGTTATGGACGAAGTCGATTGTTGCAATCGGACGGCTGGTCACGACACTGGCAGGTAGGCTGCCGGGATTGGCTCCCGAAGGGGGCGCAAAGAGTGTCATAGGGATCAGAACCGGAAACGGACCGCTGCCCGCAGGACCCGAAGGTCCGCCCAACCCGGTTGGGATGTAAACGCCGGAAGTGAGAGTGAGCGACTTTCCGTTGCGGGTCACAACCACCGTCAATACACCCCTGGCCGTCGAGCCTGGCGCCGGCGGCGCATACGAGGCACTGATGGTGCAGTCTGAACAATCAGGCTTCGGGCCGATCTCATATTTTTCGATGGCGGCCTTGATCTCATTGCGCCGCCGCTCCCAACTTGCGAACGAGCCATCGCGACGGCCTTCCTCATCACGACGACTTGGGTCGAAGAACACAAACGGATCTGGCAGAGGTCGGAGGATGGGGAGCTGATCCAAAGCCGGGAAAGCAGGCGTCGGATACCTCGCACCCGAATTCTCGACATCGTAGACCAATGGCAGCTTGCGATCTTGACCGTTGGCCCCATCCGCATCGAGAAGCAAGGCCGCGAACAGCGCGGCGCCAATCCCTTGGAGTAACGTTCTCACCGCTTTCCCCCTCCCTGCGTGACCTCGCGCAGAAGCGTGCAGGATGGCCAGCCTTCACGCGGCCATTAATTCGTGTCACAAACTATATAAAGACGGCGGTCAGCGTTTGTCAAGCAGGAAGATCTAAGGTCCGCTTCCCCGGGGACGGAATCCTAACTGCGTCAACTGCATACTCCGCGGATCGATCCCCTGCTGTCGCAACACAGACGCGGCCAGTTCCCGCAGATGCGTCAACTGTCCCTGATCACCGTTGCGCAAGTACTCGCGTTTCGCGGCCGACCCCAGGACGATCTGATAGGCGATGTGCTCGCCCATTTCCTGCCGCTGCGCATTGCTCATGGCCTGCAACTGGGATGAATGCAGAAACACGCTATGGATTTGGCGATCGGCGCCCTGGATCTGGCTTGCGGTCGCTGTTCCTCCAGTGGCGATCTCCCACGAGACGAGCAGCAGCATGGCCACATCATCGGCGACGTTACGGCTGGACAAACCATAGACGGACATGAAGCGATCGAAATTCCTCAGCACGGCGTCGGTCGGGAACGCCTTTTCCATCTGCGCGCGCAGCGCGGGATTCTTCTGACCCCAGGCTTCCGCCATTGCAGTATGGACGCGCTCGGTCACCCGCGGATCCGGCGTATACGTCAATGTTGCTTCGCCAGTGGGTCGGCTCCTTCCGGCCGCCGTCGCCCCCCTTGCGGGGGCCGCTTTCTCCCCGAGCAACTGCGCGCCCGTCAGGATCGACTGGTTGAGCGCGATCGCGCCGTAACCGCGACCCAGGCTGGCTGTTGCCGCCGGATCCCATTGGGCGAGCGCTGCGGCGGCGTACAGGCTCAATCCGACAAAAACCAACAACCCGGTCCACGGCCGCATCGGTACTCCCTTTCAAACACAACAGCGGACAGCCGCCGGAGCCCACGCCCCCAGCGGCCGCCCGCGCCAGAAGATACTCGAATGCCGTTACTGTCTGCCAGCCATGGTGCTCAGACCCTGGCCGATATCCTTGAGACCGGTCGAGAACGCATTCGAGAGCATCCCGAGTGTCTGGCTATCCGCCGTGAACTGCGTCAACTTGGCTTGGAACGCTTCCGCTTGCCCCTGGTTGCCGCCCGAGCCCGCCTGCCCCGCCAGCGTCGAGAGATCGTTGGCCTCGCCGACCACTTTCGCCGAAAGGTCGCCGAGGGCCTTGCCGAAGGCCGCCGCAATGGCTTCCAGCCAATTCATTCCAACGCAGGTACCCTTCTTTGCCGTGGCCGGCCCGTCGCTGCTGTCGGTGCCATTCTGCTGGTCGTTGAGATTCAGCCCCGTGTTCTCGATCTGGCTGGCGAGATCGCTCTGCGCCGACGACCCCGCATCGGATACCCCGGCAGAGCCTTGAGGACTCGCACCGAGCAGCAACTTAGCGATCGCTTGCGCGGCACCCTGCTGCCCCTGAGCAAGACCGGCTGAATACGCCGCGTCCATGGCCTGCGACAAGAACCCCGAGGATCCCGAGGAGGCCGCGAAGCCGAATCCAGCGGCAAAGCCCGAGTCGAAACTGTTCATCACCGAGCTCAAATCACCGCTGAAGCCCGCCTGGGTGAGGCCCAGCTGGAATGTTTGATGCGCAAACTGGCCACTCAGCACGCCAAAAGCGGCGTTGAAACCGATGCCAGCCTCGGGCCCGAGCATTGCAGTCGCGGCGAGATCGGCGACATTCTCGAGGGTGTCGATATTCAGGCTGATTCCAAACATGACTGCGTTACCTCTTCAGTGGAAAGTCCGGTACGTGCCGACAGCATCTGCAATTACGCTCCCGCTGCGTAGCTGGTGCGTACCCTAGCTAGGGTTCTCCCGTGGACTCTCTCGCGTCCCCAGGTAGGGAGGCCCCGGATGGCCATTCCGCCGCGGCTTGGCGTTAGATACCGCTCCAGCACTCCCAACCGCAGCCGGCAGGCCCGGCGAGACACCTGACACAGGACAACACTATGGACGTTAGATTTTCGGCCTCTTTCTCGGCCGGCAGCCTGATCTCTCCCGACGCTTCGGCCACCGCGGCACTGAGCGCGGGGGGACTGTCCCTCGGCCGCTCGAACACTGCCGCGCTCTCCACCTTCGAGCGTGGAACCTTGCGTACGCTCGTGCGCGCGTTCATGGGGGACGGCCCTCGAGGCGCCGCTGTTGGTGCCGGGCCGCAACCCGGCCCTTTTGCTGCGTCAACTCTGGCCCGGTATCCCGGCAGCGGAGCATTTGCGCGCCTCTCAGGGGCAATCGTCGGAAACATCGCGCAGCGCTTCAACGACGCCGTCTACCGAGACACCGTGAACGACCTTCTCGACATGGCGGGTACGAACAACCCGTACGCCGCGATATTGCGCAGCGCCTTCAATGCCGCTGATCTGTCGACCATGGACTCCGAAGCGCGCGGCCGGTTCCTGGGCATGTTGTCCTTCGCGGTGGCTGCGGGTGGCCCCACCCGGGCGCAAGCCCAGGCGCTGTTGGGCGCCCTCGCCACCACTCAAAGTTGCGCGTGGGGTTTTGCCGGTGCCCTGGACTGCGGAGGGCAATTTTCGTATCAGCTTACGGGCGCGGGCCGGGCCACAATCGACCTGGGTGACGGCTATTCACTGCGCATCAATCAAGCCAACTCGCAAGTCGACCTGATCGACAATCATACCGGCCATAACACCACCATCTGGGGTGACCCGCACATGGGGATGGATGGGAACAACAGCGAATTCCAGTTCAAGCACGACATCACGCTCAATCTTCCCGACGGCACGAAGATCACCGTGCAGACCACTCCGTGGCAGAACAATCCGAACGCCTATCTGACACAGAATCTGGTGATCACGCGTGGCTCGCAGGCGATCGTCGTCAGGAACATGGACCAGAACAGCGCTGATGTGGGCAAGATGACGATCCAGCAGTACAACGACGGCGGCCCGCTGGAACGGATCCTCAATCCCGATGGCACGGAGTTGTATCTCAACCAACAGGGCACCGGCTGGGATGTCCTGCAGGATGGCCTGTTCCTGCGTCCGATGACGGAACAGGATCTGGTCGCTGGCGACGCGGCCCAGGAAGACGGCAGTAGCCAGTTTGCCTGGGATCTCGGGGTATTGACCGGCTTCCTGGCCGCCTTGTCGGAGGAATCCGACCGCGCGATGTTGGGTCGCGAGGTGCTCGCCTAAAGGCTCCTGACCCAGGGCTGCGGCGGCAATGCATACTCAGCCGCCGCAGTCGCAATGGCCCTGACTGGCTGTCCCCGCTTCCAGGCGTCCGCGATGATCGCCAGGCGCTGCCGGGTCTGGCGGGTAAATGCTCCCTCGATACCGGCCAGATCGGCCTCGATCTTCAGCGGATAGCACAGGCGCGCCACCGAGCTGGTATCGAACAGATCGATGAGACTCGTCAGGCAGTCACGATAGGTGCGCTCGCCCAGATAGGGACGATGCGTCTGCTGGCTGAACCAGACCGTCAGATATTCCAACGGATCGAGCTGCCGACGCGGAGCGATACCGAGGACGTTGCCCGGGAGCAGGGTCGACTGCAACGGTTTCTGCATCGACCAGAAGCGCGTGGCGCCCCAAGAGGTCAGCACACCGCTCGGGGCGTCGCCGCGGCGCAATCCCAGGGCGATGCAGTCGGCCAGGCGTTGCCTGGCCCGGGCATGGCTGCTTTCCGCAACCGTCAGTAACAGCTTGAGAAAACCCGGATAGCCCTGCTCCCCGAAACGGCGATTCAACTGGTTCAATACAGCCAGACAGACCTCCGTATCCGCCGTGCTCTCGAGTAGCTGAACGAGGCGCGCCGCGGACTCTCGCCAGGGGGCCGCCAGCTTGTCTTCTGGATCGGGCATCACGCGGTACGCTATTGCAACGGTCGAAAAATGTGCTCGCTCCACATCTGCGCGAACCGATCCGTCGGCTGCGGAAGAGTTGCTGTTGCAACCAGAACTCGCGACTGCAGGGCGCCGTGACTCCAGACGTTGAGATCCAACAGGCCTTCGGCGGAATCCCGGGGCTGCGCAGTGCTCGTCTGACCCGCCGCGATAGCCGGATTCGCGGCTGTATCCGCAGCCGTGGACTCGGTGTCTTGCAGCCAAGTCTCCACTGCCGAGACCTGGGCCGGAGTGGAAGAGACCCTCATCGTCACTACCCACACTGAACGAAAAAGCTGTCGCGCATGATACGGCTCGCTCGCGAGCGGGAAAACTCAGGGAAAACCCCAGGCTGCGCGAGCGATCCGCTCCATCCATACTTGCCACTCCTCGACCCGTTACTTCCCACGCCCGAGTGGTCGGTAACATGACCGTTCGTCCCTATGGCCAAACGCGAAAAGAGCGGCGATCAAACTGAAAAGCCGACGCCCAAGCGGTTGCAGGATGCACGCAAGGAAGGGGATGTCACCAAAAGCAAGGAGCTCACCAGCACCGCGGTCGTACTCGGTTGGCTCGGCCTCGCATGGCTGTCCGCGCCCCTGATCCGTCATCAGCTCGTCGCTCTGTTTGACGAGACCTTCGACCGAGTGCAGGGCGTCGGTAGCGGCCCCATGCCCCCCTTGTGGATCAGCGCATTCAAGACACTGCTGCTGATCACCGTGCCCCTGCTGTTCGCCGGTGCGGCGATTGGGCTTCTCACCGAATTTCTGCAAGTGGGCGGATTGTTCGTGCCCAAGCGCGTGGTTCCCGACTCCGCGCGACTGAACCCCGCTGAAGGGCTGAAACGCATGTTTTCACAGGAGAACGTCGTCGAAGTGGTCAAGTCTCTGTTCAAGACCGTGGCCCTGGTCGTGATCTTCGTGCTGGTGTTATTGCGTCTGCTACCGGAGGTATTGCGCTTGCCGCTCGGTCAACCAGCGGACACGGCGGCGGCGCACTGGCATGCTCTGCAATGGATCGGCATCTGGACCGTCTGTGTGTTCTTCCTCATCGCTGTCCTGGATGTCAGCTACCAGCGTTTCGCCTTCACTCGAAGGTTACGCATGAGCCGCCGGGAAATTCGGCAGGAGCTGCGTGAGAATGAAGGCGATCCGCACATCAAAGGCCGGCGGCGCCAGCTCCACCAGGAATGGGCACAGCAGAACATGCTCGCAGCGGTGCGCAAATCCAGCGCGGTCGTGGTCAACCCCGAGCACATTGCGATCGCGATTCTCTACGACCCGCAGACCACGACCCTGCCGATCGTCAGCGCCAAGGGCGAGGACTACGAGGCACAGTTGATGCGCGAAGCGGCGGAGGAAGCGGGTGTTCCGATCATGCGCAACGTCGAGCTCGCGCGCGCTCTGCACGAGAGCGTCGGTGTCGATGAGTACATCTCGCCCGACTTTTTCCAGGCCGTCGCCGAGCTGTTACGTTGGGCCGAGTCGGTGCGCCACGAACGCTGAGGCTTGCGGATCACAGTACCCGCTGCAGGAGGTGCACCAGGCCACGATTCTGAAACAACCGATGGACGACCACCTCGACAAAGGCGCCCAAGGATAGCAACACGATCCAGATGCCGACCCAGGCCTTGATGGGCATGGCGAAGGAGAACACGTTGAGCTGCTGCGCGTAACGATTGATCAACCCCAGCGCGAGGTCGATGAGCGACAGCACCACCAGCGCGGGCGCCGACAACAGCAAGGCCGTCGTGAGCAGAGAGGCAAACTCATCGATCACGAGGCTCTGACCGGCCGCGGCCAGAGGCGGCAGCATCCGTGCGACGGGCCAGACCGCATAGCTCGTGAGCAGCAGGTCCAGGAACAGCGTGAACGCCCCGCTCGCCATGAAGATCCAGGCGGCAAACTGCGTGAGCAACTGGCCGGTGAGCGAAGTCTCATGACCCTGAAGCGGATCGGCGAAGCTGGCGAAGTTGGTGCCCACCTTGGTGTCGAGCAAATTTCCGGCGGCGCTCACGGCCCAGAACACAGACCCGAACACGAAGCCGAAGAACACTCCAATGAACAGCTCCTTGAGAATGATCAGGGGCCACACGGCGGCCACGCTGTGCGCGGCCGGAGCGGCGGCGGCCACCGGATAGGCCATGATGGCGAGGCTGACAAAGAAGCTGTTGCGCACCAAGGCCGGCATGTTCTGCCCGTTGACCAGCGGCAACACCAGAAAGGCCGCGGCAATGCGCGGCACCGTCAGCGCAACCGAGCCGAACGTCGTGCCGAGCTCCTCGACGGCGGTCAAGGTCGCGCCATCATGGGAAAGTTGGTGAACAGCCGGTCGGCGAAGTGATATAGCGTGCCGCCGGTCAGGGAAGCCATCAGCAGCAGAGTCAGCGCAACCGTCAGAAACTTGACCGCGTAGGTCAGTGTCTGCTCCTGCAGCTGGGTGGACGCTTGCAGAAACGCCACCACCAGCCCGACCGCCGAGGCCGCGATGATGGGCGGAGCGGACAAGGCCAGCACGAGCCACAAGGCCTCGCGAATGAGTTGCACGATGTCCTGAGTCACGACGTCTACCGATAAGTCAACACGAGGCCGTGTACCAGCTTTGCCCAACCATCGACGGACACGAACAGCATCAGCTTGAATGGCAGTGACACGGTGGTGGGCGACAGCATCATCATCCCGAGAGACAGCAGAACGTTGGAGACGATCAGGTCGATCACGAGGAAGGGCAGGAACACCAGAAAGCCGATCTGGAAGGCCGCGCTCAGCTCGGTGACGGTGAAAGCCGGCACGACGACCACGAAGTCCTCGGCCCCGGGCTGCGCCCGCTCCGCCGGCAGCAGCTTCCGGGCGGTCTGCAGAAAGAACGCGCGCTCGGTCGCGCTCGCATGTTTGACGAGGAACTTGCGTAATGGCTCGCGGCCGGTCTCGACCAGATTCAGCAGCCGACCGAGGTCGAATTTCTGCGCGGGCTCGCTGGCCGCCCGCTGATCGACGGCCGCGTAGCTGTCGAGGATCACCGGAAACATCACGTAGATGGACAGGATGATCGCCAGCCCATTGACGACCACATTCGGAGGCACCTGCTGCAGGCCGAGCGCATTACGCAACAAGCTCAACACGACCACGATCTTCGTGAACGAAGTCACCATCACCGCCACGAACGGGGCGAGCGCCAGTCCCACTACGGTGACGAGGATGAGCGCCGGACTTAAGTTAGAGAAGTCCATCGGGATCGATCGAATGCACTTGCACGCCCAGGACATCATCCACCGCGACCAGCTCTCCGGAGCCGATCCGGACGCCGTTGGCCCGGATGATCACCCGCGCCTCCTCCAGACGGCCGGGCAGTTGGAAGACATAACCGGGCTTGAGCCCTGCCAGCGTTCCGAGGGCGACCGAGAGGCTCCCCACCTCGAAGTCGAGCGCTACCGGAACGCTTGCCAGCGCGCCGCCCGAAGCCTCGGCACCGGTGTTGGTTTGCTCCATTCGTTGTGACATCAGAGTTTCCCCACATTCAACCCAACCGACAGCGGAGATCCCGATCTGGCCGCCGTCATAACACGCAGTCCAGGTCCTGACGAGCTCGCCGCCGCCGGCGTGGTAGACCAGCTCGAGATTGCGCCAGCAGCGATCCCTGCGTCCGAGGATCAACACATCGCCCACTTGGGTGCCGAGCAACTCATGGCGCGGAAACGCGATCTTCCGCAGTGTGACTCCCACGCGTGCGCGCAGCCGCTCTGCCCACGACCCGAGCGCCAGGGCTGGCCGCTTTTGCCATCCAGCATGACGGGCCAGCAGCGAGACTGATGCGGGCGGTAAACCCAACAGGCCACTCATTGCTCCGCCATTCTCGCCGGACGTGGAAAACTCCAGGCCGATCGTGTCGGACGGCTGCGGCTGCGGAACTGTCTCACTCCAACCGCACGGTTGAAAGGAGTCCTGCAATAGTGCGCCGAGCGACTCGAGCAACAGAGTATGTGTCAGCGTCCACGCCAGTAGGCGCGATTCGCCCGTATAGTCCCACCACTCGCGCGACCCGAGCCGCTCGCGCAGCGTGTCTTGCGAAACGCTCACACATATTTTTCCACGCTGGCCCTGCAGTACGACTGCGGACGACGCGGGCGCGCATCCCGGAGCAAACCGCCAGCTCAATGAAGGGCTACCGGACACCAGGACATCACCCGCTCCAAACAACTCGCTTTCGGCCAGGGCCCGCGCAGCGCTCAGCCGCCGCAGGCTCAACCTGGGTGCGGCGATACCCGCCACCAAACCCTGGGCGAGTATTTTGTTGGGGGGTTGAGGTCTGGATTCAGCGGCGAGCACTTCGACCGTCCGCGCTACTGGTAGCCGAGAAAGACCTTGACGAGATCCGGCAAGGTGCGCACGCCGAGCTTCGCCATGAGACTGGCTCGATGCAGCTCCACGGTCTTGGTGCTGATCCCGAGCACATCGGCAATGGTTTTGTTGAATTTACCGGCGACCACCAGCTCGAGCACCTGCCGCTCCCTGCGCGTCAGGGTCGCGAGCTTCGGATTCGGCTGCCCGACGGGCGCCGGCGCTCTTGCCGCGGTTGACAGGCGCTCCTCGGAGGCGGCAAGGCGGATCGCCTGCAGCAGCACTTCGCTGCTGCAGGGCTTCTCGATGAAATTGATCGCGCCCCGGCGCATCGCCTCCACCGCCAGCGGAACATCCGCGTGGGCTGTGATGAAAATGACGGGAATGTCGTAGTTGCGCCGCTTCATCTCTTCCAGAAGCTCCAGACCGCTCATCTTGGGCATCCGCATGTCGCTGACGGTGCATAGACCGCATCCCGGCGCGCCATGCTCCGCTATTTCAGCGAGCAATCCCGCCGCGGCATCGAAGTCGCGCACGCCGATGCCGGCACTTTCGAGCAACAGCGCCGTCGAGCGCCGGAACGGCTCGTTGTCATCCACCAGATAGACCATCGGCTCTGCCTGCGCTCTCATCATGTTGGCTCACGCGGCAACGTGAACACGAACTCCGAACCGCCTCCAGCAGCGCGCTCGAAGTAAAGGTGTCCCTCGTGGAATTCGATAATCGATCGGCAGATCGCCAGGCCGATGCCCATTCCGTTCGGCTTCGTGGTGAAGAACGGAGTGAACAGCTGCAGCTCGTCAGCGGCGGAAATCCCGGTTCCGCGGTCGGCAACACGCACCTCCACGCGCCCATCGCCGTCACTGCGGGCACTGATCGTCAGGAGGCGCTCCGCCGGATGAGTAGCGTGCATTGCCTCGATGCCGTTGCGCACCAGATTCGCGAGCACCTGTTCGATCATCACACGATCGGCGCGCACCGGTGGCAGGTCGGGGTCCAGTGCCACACGCACTCGAACCCGGCTCTTTTGCGCATCCATTTGTTGCAAGTCGAGGACATGGTCGATGACATCGCGCAAGTCCAGACGCTCGCACCGGGGCTCCCGGGTCCGCACGAACTCACGAATCCTCGCCACCACGGCGGCCGCGTGCCCCGCCTGCTCCCGCGCGAGATCGAGTGCCTGCCGCAAACGCTGGAGATTTCCACCACGTCGCTCCAGAAGCGTCTGTGCGGCAGTCAGACAATTGACGATAGAGGCCAGCGGCTGGTTGATCTCGTGGGCGAGAGTCGTGGCCATTTCACCCACGGACATCAACCGCGAGCTGCTCAACAACTGCTCCTGCAGCGCCCGATGCTGGCGAATGTCGTTCACCCGCTCGGTGACATTCTGGACACTCAGAAGCAGCAGGGCAGCGCCATCGGGCGCTTCGAGGTGGCCCCACCAGAATACATACCAGCGACCGGTTTCGCGGCAGAATACTTCACAGCGATCACCCTCGCAGCGGCGACCGTCTGGCGCGGCGAACGCGTCGCTGCCCCCGCCCTGAACCGGGTCAAAGCGCTGCTCGAAGCCCGAGCGGGAGTCCGGGGCCGCGCCGAACTCCGCCAGGAAGGCGGGGTTGGCGAACATCAACGTCTGCCCGCCGGCATCGAAGACGGCGTGTGGCGCGGTAATCGAACCCAACACCTGGAGTAGCGCGGCGTCGAAGGCAGCTCGTGCCGCCTGCGCCGAATGCACCATTGTGGGCTCCATCGAGCCCTTCCGGTTGAAGCGAGAGCGCGTGTCGTGTGCGATTTCCCAAGCGGCCTTCATGGTCAGCCATCCTCGCGCACGCGGCTCAACATCATGTTGCTGTCCCTCCAGACCGGCCATGCGCCGCTCCCTGTGTCCAATCTAAACATGGATTGACGAAGCAAATAAACACAGATTTATGACACGCACGTTCAAGCTATATGACATGCGAACAGCCGAGCTTGACCGCACCCGTGCGTGAGACCAACATGCGCACCCGACCTGCGCTCACTTGCCGAGGCATAGCTCGAGCGGGGGGGTCGGCATCATTCCGCGAGCTCCACATGACGGATCCATGACACCGAAACGAAACGCGACGGCTTGCAAAATGAAGCTCGAGACATACTCGCTCGCGGTTGTCGCAATATCAAAACAATGTCTGGTCGCCGCCGCGACGAGCACCGCGGAGGGTGCGGGAAGTTCGGAGATCTATTCCTTGATAGGCCCTCTCCTGCTCGTCGTCGGAGCGCTCGTGGCGGCCGGGCTGCTTCTCAAGCGTTGGCGTGGGAGTCTTGGCGGTTCCGCGGGGCCCTTGCAACTGGTTCATGTGATCGCGCTCGGCCCGCGAGAGCGCCTGGCGCTCGTCAAAGTCGGTTCACGGTACATTGTAGTAGGCGTGACGCCGACGGCGATCAGCCGCATTGCCGAGCTGAGTGACATTCAGGCTGCGACGCCTGGTTCTGCCGCGCAGAGCAGCTCGCCTGCCCTCGATGGCGACGCCGGGCGAATTCAACCTTAGCCGCTCGCCACGGAGTTTGATTCTCCCACTCACGAGCGCACGCACCTGGGGTTATTACTAGGTTTGCATGCCTGAAGCGTAGTGCTACGGTCAACCCCTAAGCCGCACTGCGTCGTGAACATGATGAAGGGATCAACACTCGCTCGGAGCGCCTGGCCGACATTGCACGCGCCACGAAGCGTCAGCGACATCCTGCTCGCGGTGGGCGTCGTGGCGATCGTCGCGTTGATGATCCTGCCCATGCCGCTGCTGGTGATCGACTCGCTCGTGGCGCTCAACGTGCTGTTCGGTGTCGGCCTGCTGCTGCTGGCCATCTACATTCCCGGCCCGACAGCCTTCGCAAGCTTTCCCAGCGTCCTGTTGCTGACCACGCTGTTTCGGCTTTCGTTGTCCATCGCGATCACCCGCCTGATTCTCCTCGATGCGGACGCCGGTCACATCATCGAAACATTTGGCCAGCTCGTCGTCGGCGGCAATCTGGTCGTCGGTCTCGTCGTCTTCCTCATCATCACCGTGGTGCAGTTCATAGTCATTGCGAAGGGCGCCGAACGCGTCGCTGAGGTGGCCGCGCGCTTCACGCTGGATGCCATGCCCGGCAAGCAGCTCTCCATCGATTCGGATCTGCGTTCCGGACTGATTGACAAGGACGAGGCGCGCCGCCGCCGGCGCCACCTGGAGCTCGAGAGCCAACTGCACGGTGCGCTGGATGGCGCCATGAAGTTCGTGCGTGGCGATTCGATCGCCGGCATTGTCATCATCATCATCAACATCCTCGGTGGCCTCGCGATCGGTGTATTGCAGCTCGGTCTGCCACTGACCGAGGCTGTGCGGACCTACAGCATTCTGACCATTGGCGATGGCCTGGTCGGGCAGATTCCCGCGCTGCTGTCGGCGATCGCAGCGGGACTGATCGTTACCCGGACGGCGGGTGAGGACCGCGACGCGCATCTGGGCGCATCGATCTCGCGGGAGCTTCGCGGACATCCGCGCGTGCTGCTGACCGGCGGAGCGCTTGCATTGCTGCTCGCTCTGGTTCCCGGCTTCCCCTGGCCAGTGTTCGTTGTCCTCGGCGTCCTGATGCTGAGCGGCGTCCTTTGGCGATATCGACACGAGTGGGCGCCCGTGCGCGCGATCTTGCAAAAGCTGGGCGCGCCTGACGCAGCTCGGGCCCCGGAGGCACGAGGCACCCAGTTGGATTCGCAGCTCAGACCCCTTCCCGACGTCATTCTCGAAATCGGCTCACAGCTCGCGGAAGCCGAGTCTCGCGAACGCCTGACGCAAAGCGCGACGCAGACAGTAGGCCGTTTGCGCGAGGAATACGGAGCTCCCATACCTCATCCGGTCGTGCGCGTTGCCACTGACCTGCCCGAGCGCAGCTATCGTCTCACGCTCTTTGGACTGCGCATCGTCGAAGGTCAGCTCCCTCCCAGCGCACCCGGAGCAGCAGATCCCGCCGCGGCCCTGGATAGTCAGATGAGCCTCGCCTTGCGCCGTCAGCTCGCGCAGTTT
>Ga0070741_10014120_pt1 | contig 13893 bp, 15 predicted proteins | sample Coa_R1_4_FD_66440 | JGI IMG/M metagenome (GOLD analysis project Ga0070741, IMG submission 66440) | Surface soil microbial communities from Centralia Pennsylvania, which are recovering from an underground coalmine fire - Coalmine... | ecosystem: Environmental > Terrestrial > Soil > Unclassified ... | reverse complement strand
TATCCGAGCCCGGCGAGGACCGCGACGGCGACGCTGCCGACGCCGCCGGTCGCGCCGGTCACGAGCACGGGCCCCGACCCGGGGTTCACACCCTGCTGTTCGAGCAGCATCACGCTCAGCATCGCGGTGTAGCCGGCCGTGCCGATCACCATGCAGTCGCGCGCCGACAGCCCCCCGGGCCGGGCGACGAGCCAGTCGCCGTCGACCCGGGCCCGTTCGGCGAGCCCGCCCCAGCGGCGCTCGCCGACACCCCATCCGTTCAGCACCACGGCGTCACCCGGCCTCCATGCCGCGTGCTCGCTGGACACGACGGTGCCGGCGAAGTCGACGCCGGGCACCATCGGGAAGCTCGCGACGACCGGCCGGCCGTTCACCATCGCGAGCGCGTCCTTGTAGTTGACCGTCGAGTACGCGACGTCGACCACCACGTCGCCCTCCGGCAGGTCGGCCTCCTCCACCTCGGAGACGCGCGTCGTGATGCTCCCGTCGTCGTCCGCGATGACGATTGCCCGGACCATGTGTGCGTGCTCCTGTCTGCTCTGCGGACGGCCGTCAGGCGAAGTGCGGCGCCACGTCCTCCGCGAACCACCGCATGAACCCGAGCTGATCGGGGACGAACTGCGCGACCAGGATGCGGTCGACGCCGTACCCGGCGATCTCGTGGAGGCGTTCGACGCAGCGCGCCGGAGGGCCGGCGACCGTCGACTGGCGGGCGAGCCACGCCGTCAACCCGTAGCGCTCGACGAGCTCGGCGTTGGCCGTCGCGGTCGCCGGGTTCGCGTGGTGACTCGAGTCGTACTCGCGCATGAGCGCCTCGAGCCCGGCCCGGTACTCGTCGGGCACGCCCTTGCCGTCGAGCGTGAACCGGAAGACGTGGTTGGCGGTGCCGGCCAGGATGCTGCGGATCGAGTCGACGCCCTCGGCCTCGGTGGCGGCGGGTACGACGTTCGCCATCCACCACACCTCCAGGTCATCGACCGACCGGCCCGCGGCCTCGGCGCCGGCCGTGAGGTTGGCGAAGGCGCGCTCGATGGCCTCGGGGGTCAAGGCGTTCGAGAGGACGACGCCGTCGGCGATGCGGCCCGCGAGCTGCTGGGTGCGCGGCCCCTCGGCGGCCATCCAGATCGGAACGTGCGCCGACGCCCACCGCAACGCGAGGTCGCGCCCCCGCCAGTGGGCGGTTCCGGTCTCGCAGAGCGACCGGACGGCGACGACGAACTCGCCCAGCTCGTCGACGGTCGACGGGCGCTCCCCGATGTTGCGCAGCGCCGAGTCGCCCGAGCTGATGCCGTACACGACGCGCCCACCCGAGACGTCGTGCAGCGCGACGAGCGACGACGCGACGACCGCCGGGTTGCGCGTCACCGGGTTCGAGACGGTGATCCCGAGGCGCGGGCGGGAGGTCTCGAGTGCCGCGACCGTCGTCGACACGAACGGATCGGCCCAGAGGGACTGCGAGTCGCCCGTGGTCAGCAGCGCGAAGCCGCTGGCCTCGGCGACGCGAAGCCACTCGCGGTACGCGGTGAAGTCCTTGACCGTGGTCCCGGTCCCGAACGTGATCTTCACGCCGGGGAGCCTACGGGTTCAGGTGTTGGCGATGGCGAGGGCGACGACGAGCGCGGGGCTGCGCTTCGACCAGCCGGGCCCTCGTTCGACGCCGAGGCGCGAGGCGAGGGTCTCGGAGAGTCGCTCGGCCGGAACGCCGAGCACGTTGGCGGCGTGCTGCTGGCCGACCCATTCGACGCGCAACGACTGGCGGCTCGCCTCGACCATGATGCACGTCTCGAGCGAGACGCGCGCGAACGCGTCGGCGTAGCGCCAGTTCGCGTACCGCAGCGGCCGCACGATGCCGACGGCGTCGACCTCGAGCTCGCGCAGGAGTCGCGCGAAGCGGGTCGAGAAGTCGGTCAGGGCGGCGTGCGGCTCGAGGTCGCCGACGGGCGCGAGACGGTCGACGCGGTCGAGCCGGACGCGGTCGGGGACGTCGACGAGCGCGAGGTACGCGACGCCGCCGTCGATGTTGACGCCGAGCACGCGCCGCACGCGCGGGGGCGCGTGCGATCCCGGCGGCGGGCTCGGTGGCGCCTCCCGGACCGCCGGCGCGCTCGACACGGTCACCGCCGGCGTCGAGGGCGGGGTCGGGTCGTCGGCGGGCAGCTCGCGCCGTGGGGCGGGCGGCGCGTCGAGGCGGGCGCCGTGCTCGTCAACCGGGTGGACGTGGCGGACCGGAGGCGTCGTCGTCGCCTCGTCGAACGGGATGATCCGCACCGCCGAGTCCTCGCCGCGCGGGGGCGGATCGGGTGCCTCGGGCAGCCAGGCGGGCAGCGGCCGGCGCCGGCCGGCGGAGCCGTCGCTCGAGATGAAGCTGCCGAGGTCGCCGCGACCGGCCGGGCGCGCACCACCGCCGTCACGTTCGCGGGCCGGGTTCCGGATCGGGCGGCGCGGCATCAGCGGCGTGGCTCCGGGGCGTCGCCGTCGGCCGCGCCCGTCCCCGGGCCGACGGTCGCGGTGGGCGGTTCCGCGACGGGGTTGCGCAGCGCGTCGAGTCGCCGGAGGAGCTCGGCCGTGACGACCTCGACCGGTCGGTCACCCGCGACCTGGATCAGCGGGTAGCGCTCGGCGCACCAGGCGACCATCGGAGCCGTGACGCGCTCGAAGATGTCGAGGCGTCGCTGCACGCTGTGCTTCGAATCGTCGCCGCGACCGCGTGCCGCGAGCCGCTCGAGCACGACCGGCCGCGGCAGCACGAGCTCGACCACCGCGTCGAACCCGCGGGCGCCGGGCAGGGTCTCGAAGGACCGCGCCTGCTGGATCGTGCGCGGGAACCCGTCGAGCAGGTACCCGTTGGCGCGGGCGTCGGGTTCGGCGAGGCGCGCTTCGAGCAGCCGGAGCACGAGCCGGTCGGGAACGAGGCGGCCCGCGCTCATGAAGCGTTGCGCGCGCCGGCCGGCGATGCCCCCCGCCTTGACCGCGGCGCGCAACAGGTCACCCGTGGAGATGTGCGGCGCCCCGAGCTTCTGGCTCAGGACCTCGCACTGCGTCCCCTTGCCAGACCCGGGGGGTCCGACGAAGAGCAGTCGCATGGGTCAGGTTCCTGGGTCGTCGATGATGGGTCCCGCCCCCCAAACGGCCCCATCAGAATTAGCACACGAACCTGACGGCAGCACCCGGCGCAACCTTGCCCAAATGACCGTTTGGAGCGATTTGGGAGGGCGGTCAGCGCGGCGGCGCGCCGTAGATGCGCAGGGCGTTGCCGGCGAGGATCAGGTGGCGTTCGTCGTCGGGGACGCCGCCGAAGTAGCCGTCGATCGCGGCCCGTGACTCGGGCCAGTCCGAGCCCCCGTGCGGGTAGTCGCTCGACCACATCATCTGCGTGAGGCCGATGTAGTGGCGGTTGACGATCGCGTACGGGTCGGTGATGAACGTCGTCGCGATGCTGTCGGAGAAGTACTCGCTCGGCAGGCGTGCGATCTCCGGTCGGGTCGCGGGGTTGGCCCGCTTGAACCGGTCGTCCATCTGCTCGCGCAGGTACGGAGTCCACGAGGAGTCGACCTCGACCAGCACGAGCTGGAGGTCGGGGAAGCGGTCGAACACGCCGCTCTCGACGAACTGCGTGATCCGCACCGGCACGTCGTAGAAGCGGGTCGACCCGGTGAGCTTCATGCGCCCGCGGTCGCCCTGCGGTTCGGTCGCGAAGGCGACGTGGATCGAAACCGGCAGGCGCGCCGCCTGCACCGCGGCCCAGAACGGATCGTCCTCGGGTGAGATCTTGTCGCCGCCGTGCGGGTACTGGCCGATGAGGACGCCGCGGATGCCGGGCAGCGCGCGCACGCGCTCCAGCTCCGCGATCGCGACGTCCGTACCGACGTTGGGGACGAGCGCGACGGCCCAGAGCCGGTCGGGCGCGTACGACGCGTACTCCGACAGCCAGTCGTTGTACGCGCGGACGCACGCGACGTGGAACTCGGGATCGCTCACGTGCCACACGATCTGGTTGCCGATGCGGGGCGTCGGATAGAGGATCTCGGCGTCGACCCCGTCGGCGTCCTGCTCGGTGAGGCGCGCCGCGGGGTCGTAGCCGCCGGCGCGCACCTGGTCCCAGGTGATCCAGCTCGAGCGTTCGGCGGCGGGGATGCCCGCGCAGCAGTTGCTGCCGAAGTTGATGGGATCGAGGGCGCCCTCCATCACCCACGCGTCGCCCTCGTCGAAGCGCTCGATGTGCGGCGCCCGGTCGCGGTACCGGGAGGGAAGGCGGGCGAGCCACAGGTCGGGCGGCTCGTTGATGTGCGAGTCGGCGGAGATCAGTCGGTAGTCGCGGTCGCTCACGGTCACAGCATGTCCCAGACGCGCTCGAGCCCGTTGACCGCCCCGCCCTCGGTCAGCGGCGGCCGGCCGTCGGGCCAGTGCTGCTCCGAGGCGTCGGCCCGGTAGTTCAGGAAGAGGAAGCCGCCGTCGTCGCCCTTGAAGCCGTAGCGGACCCCGGCCGCGATCGCCAGCGTGTCGCCGGGTTCCACCCGGCGGGCGCCGAGGGTGAGCCCGCCCGCCACGACGTGGATCAGCTCGTCCTGGGTGTGGCTGTGCACCGCCGAGCTGGACGCGCCGAAGCGGCCCACCGAGAGCAGGGTGATCCGGCACGTCGGGCACGTCGAGTCGGCGTAGTAATGGGAGTCGCCCTCCGCGTCGACCCGCGCGTAGGTGCCGCGGGGCCCGACGGCGTGCACCCCGTGGCCGTCGGGGTCGGCGGGTCCGTTGAAGCCGCCGGTCGGCGGTGCCGGATCGGCCGGCCCGACGTGGACGACCGCGGTCGCGCCCCGGGCCCGCACCCGCGCCGGCGCACCCGACTCGACGACCGCCGCGCCCGCGGGCGGGACGACTCTGCCGTCGACCTCCAGCGCGCCCTCGAGGACGTAGACGGCTTCGTCGCCGTGCCCGGCAGGCCACTCGATCGTCGTGCCGTCGTCGAGCTCGGCCCGCACGAGCCACAGCGAGAAGTCGGGCGGGCTGACGACGCGCGCCGTCACCCCGCCGTCGACCGCGAACCCACGCTCGCCGTACGCGCCGGACGGCTCGACGTCGACGCCCCGCGTGATCGTGAACCCCGCCATCGTCAGGGCGCCCCGGCCGCGCCGTCGCCGTCGAGCCAGGCCCAGAGGTCGGGATCGGAACGCTGCAGGCGCCGCAGGTTCGCGTCCCACATCTGCGGCAGGAAGTACTTGTGGTACTTCTCACGACCGCGCCGCACCTCGGCCTCGGGGAACTCGCTGCCGCCGATCGCCTCGGCCTCGATGTGGTACTGCGCGGCCACCTCGAGCATGCACGCCTCGATGGTCGCGTGCTCGAGCGACTGCGACGCGATGACGGCGCCGTGGTTCTTCATGAGCAGCACGCGCCGGCTACCGAGCGCGTGCGCCATGAGCTCCGGGTCGGCGACCGGGTGCGTCTCGCCGTCGTCCTCGTACAGCGCCTGGTCGTCGAAGAACAGGACCGACACGACGTTGTACATGCCGATCGTCTCGCGCCGGGTCGCGAAGAGCGACACCCAGTGCGAGTGCGTGTGGATGACCGAGCTCACGTCCGGCCGGGCGCGGTAGATCCCGGCGTGGAAGCGGATGGCGGGCGACGGCTCCCAGTCACCCTCGAGGAGCGTCAGATCCATCGCGACCTTGATCACGTGGTCGGGAAGCGTCTCGTCGAAGTACTCGAACGGCGTCACCCAGAACGCGTCCTCGCCCTCCGCCCGCATGCTCACGTGCCCCGCGACGCGGCTCTCGCACCCGTTGCGGGCGAGGATGCGCCGGGCGGCGGCGACCTTGAAGCGGGGGTCGTCGGCGTTCACGGCGCCGCCACCGTCGCGACGGCGCCGAGCACCGGGCTGGGCCGGGCGACGCGATCGACGTCGATGCCGTACAGACGGGCGACGTTGCCCACCGTCAGCTTGTGGATCGTCTCCTCGTCGAGCCCGCCGACCTCCTCGGCGTCACGCTCGATGGCGGCATGCGACTCGGGCCAGACGGCGGCCATGTGCGGGTAGTCGCTCGACCACATGAAATGGTCGGCGCCGGTGAACCGGAGGTTGTTCAACCCGAGCGGGTCGGTCATGTACGTGAGGTACACGTTGCGGCGGAAGTACTCGGACGGGAGCATCGTGAGCTCGCTGAACTTGTGCCAGAAGCTCCGGTAGCTGAAGTCGAGGCGCCGTTCGAGGTTGGCCGCGTACTCGATGCCCCCCTCGGCGGCGACGACGCGCAGGTCGGGGTGGCGCTCGAACACACCGGCCGCGATCAGCTCGCACACCGACCGGTGCATCTCCTGGCGCGACTCGAACCCGGCGTAGAACGTCCCGAGCAGGTCGCTGCCGTACCGGCGGATGTCGGCGCGCTTGCCGGCGAGGATGTGCAGCGAGATCGGCATCGCGAGCGAGGCCGCCGCGGCCCACAGTGGCTCGTAGTCGGGGTCGAAGAAGGAGTCGCCCTCCGGCGGCGCGGTCCAGATGATCGCACCCCGCAGCCCCGCGGCCCGCGTCCGTTCGAGCTCGGCGACGCCGCGTTCGATGTCGTTCGTCTGGATCATCGCCAGGCCGAGCAGACGCTCCGCGTCGACCGCGCACAGCTCGACGAGCCAGTCGTTGTAGGCACGGCAGCACGCGTCCTGGAGCTCGAGGTCGTCGAGCTGCAGGACGCTCAGCCCCGCGGTCGGATACAGCACGTCGGCGACGGTGTCGTCGCGCCAGAGATCGCGGAGGCGCGCCACCGCGTCGCTGCCGCCGAGCGCACCGACGTCGGCGTCGGGGTCGGCGGCAAGCGCGGCGTCCACCTCGGCGGTCGTCATGTCGGCGGTGCGCGACAGCGTCAGGTCGACGCCCCGGACGCCGCGGGCGTCGACGAGGTACCAGTGATGGTTGGTGGGATCCTGGACCGCGCGCGGGGCGCGGTCCTGCAGGTGCGCGGGCAGGCGCTCCGTCCAGAGGTCGCCCGGTTCCACCACGTGCGAGTCCGCAGAGATCAGCACCGGCGCACCTCCGTTGTTCGGATCCGCACCGAATCTACCCACAGCCGGACGAGGCCTCGCTCGCTGCCCGCCCGGCGTCAGCGGAAGTCGCCGACGAGGACGCCGCCCCGCGCCAGCGCGCTCTCGAGCTCGGTGGGCTCGCCGGGTGCGTAGCCCTGCACCGACACGTCCCTGCGGTAGTTGAGGAAGGCGTTGCCGTCGGGTCCGCTCGTCAGCGAGTACCGCAGGCCGGCGGGGATCGCGAGGCAGGTCCCCGGGCCGTGCTCGACGCCGCCGACCACGACGCTGCCGCCGACGACGTAGATCAGCTCGTCCTGCGTGTGGGTATGGGAGCGGTCGCGCACGCCGCCCTCGCCCCGCCACACGTGGAAGAACGAGATACGACAGCGCGGGCACGTCGAGTCCGCGAACCAGGTGGCGACCACGCGCTCCCGGTTCCCCGAGCGGTACCAGCCGCCGTCGCCGACGACGTGGACGGTGTGCCCACCGGCCGCCGGCGCGCCGTAGAGCCCGTCGGCAGGCGGCGAGGGATCGAACGCGCCGCAGTGCACCACCGTCGTCGGGCCGGAGGCCCGCGCCACGGCGGTGACACCCGATTCGACGACGACCGCGCCGCCGGTCGGGCACCGGTGGCCGTCGACGTCGAGCGCGCCCGCGAGGACGTAGACGCCGTCGTCGGAATGCGCGCCCTCCCAACGGATCGCGCCCCCGTCGCGGAACTCGGTGACCGCCATCCACAGTGGGTAGCCATCCGGGCTGAGGCGGCGGCTCCGCACGACGCCGTCGGCGGCTCGGGGCGCGGCGTACGTGCCGGCGGCGGTGACGGCGTCGAGGTGGGTGACGACCGGGCCCGCCACGGTCACCGCCCCTGGAATTGCGGCGCGCGCCGCTCGAGGAACGCCCGCGCGCCCTCGCCGAAGTCGTCGCTGCGCCACGCGGCCGCGATCGCGTCGTCGACGTCGGCACCGGCGGCGCGCTCCAGTGCGGCGGTGGCGGCCCGGATCGAACGCTTGTGCGCGACGTGCGACAGCGGCGCGTTGGCCGCGACCTCCGCCGCGAAGGCGGCGACCCAACCGTCGAGCTCGGCCTTCGGCAACACGCGGTTGACGAGCCCGATGCGCGCCGCCTCGGCCGCGTCGATGCGTCGCGCCCCGAACAGGATCTCGGACGCCTGGCCCGGTCCGACGAGCGCGACGAGGCGCGCGGTCGCCTCGTGCGGGTAGCCGACGCCGAGCTTCGCGGCGGGGACCGCGAACTGCGCGTCGTCGGCGCAGACGCGCACGTCGGCGGCCATCGCGACCATCACCCCGCCCCCGATGCAGTAGCCGTGGATCAGCGCGACCACGGGCTTGTCGAGGTCGCCCAGCGCGCCCGGCCCGCCCCGCGACGCCCTGCCGGCCGCCGGCGCACCGTTCCCCCCGGCGTCGGCGCCGCCGTCGGTGTCGGTCGCCGGGTGACGGAGGTCGCCCCGGTCGAGCTGGCCGATGTCCGCGCCCGAGACGAACGCCCGCTCCCCCGCACCCCGCAGGACGACCACGCGCACGTCCGCGTCGTGCGCGAACGCCTCGCAGACCCGCGAGACTGCGGCGAACATGGCGGCGGTCAGCGCGTTGTGCTTCTCGGGGTTGTCGAACACGATCGTGCCGACACCGTCGGCGACCGTCGCCCGGAGCTGGTCGCACCCGGTGTCCAACTCGCGTCCGCGACGGCCGGTCACGCCGTGGGACGCTACCAAGGCGTGAACACGACGGAACCCGGGGACGAGATGGCGGGCGCACTCGAAGGCGTGCGGGTGGTCGACCTCACGCGGGCGCGGGCCGGGCCCACGTGCACCCGCCAGCTCTCCGACTTCGGCGCCGACGTCGTGCACGTCGTCGATCCTCGGGGTGGCGACCTCCTCGGGAGCTCCGACGCGGCGAACCTCCACCGCAACAAGCGCTCGGTCGCGCTCGACCTGCATCATCCGGACGGCGTCGCCGCACTGCTCCGGCTGACCGACCGCGCCGACGTCCTCGTCGAGAACATGCGGCCCGCCGTGAAGCACCGCCTCGGGATCGGGCCGGACGTCGTGATGGCGCGCAACCCGCGCCTCGTCTACGCCAGCCTCTCCGGCTTCGGCCAGACCGGGCCCTACGCCGAGCGACCGGGTCTCGACCAGGTCGCGCAGGGGCTGGGCGGCCTGATGTCGGTCACCGGGCCACCGGGATCCGGTCCGTGGCGGGTCGGGATCGCGATCAGCGACACCGCGGCGGGCACCTTCCTGACCCAGGGCGTGCTCGCCGCGCTCTACGCGCGGGAACGCACCGGCCGCGGGCAGTGGGTCTCGACCTCGCTGCTCGAGGCGATGGTGAACTTCATGGACTTCCAGGCCTGCCGCTGGCTCACCGACGGCGAGGTGCCCGTGCAGGAGGGCAACGACCACCCGACGATCTTCCCGATGGGCGCGTACCGCTGCGCGGACGGTTGGATCAACGTCGCGGGCGCGATGTCACTCGACCGTTTCCTCGACGTCCTCGACGCGCGCGAGCTGCTCGACGACCCGCGGTTCGCGGACGCGGACGCCCGGCGCGAGAACCGGGCCGCGTTCAACGAGGCGTGCGAGACACGGCTGGTCACGAACACGGCCGCGTACTGGGTCGAACGGCTCAACGCCGCGGACATCCCCGCCGGGCCCGTCTACGCGATCGACGAGGTCTTCGCCGACCCGCAGGTCCGCCACCTCGCGCTCGACCAGGTGGTCGACGGCGACGACGGCCGGCCCGTGCACGTGCTGCGCCACCCCGTCTCGTTCGCCGCGACGCCGGCGTCGATCCGGCGGGGTCCGGTCCGCGGCGGCGCGCACACCCGCGAGGTCCTGGCGGAGGTGGGTTACGACGACGCCGAGATCGACGCGCTGTTCGCGTCGGGCGCGGCCCGTCAGGCGAACAGCTCGTACCCGTCGAGGTAGCCGAGCTCGACCAGCTCCGCCTTGGGGACCCACCGCGCGAGGTGCTCCCGGATCGGGCCGACGTCGGTCGCGACCGAGAACCCCGGGAGCCAGTCGTCGTGGTGCGAGAGGACGACCCGGCGCGGCTTCACGAGCCACGCCTGCCGGGCCACGAACTCCGCGAGCGATCCCTGGACGGGCTCGCCGTCGACGTTGCCGCGCCCGGCCGCGGCCAGGATCGCCACGTCGGGCCGCAGCTCGTGCGCGAGCGTCGTGAGGATGCCGCTCCAGTGGCCCGACGTGTCCTGGTAGAGGACGGAGCCCTCGGGCGTGTCGATCACGTAGACGAGCGCCCCGCCGTCGCCACGCGGGCCCTGGCTGCTCCGCGCCAGGTGGTCACGCACGTCGTCGCCCAGGCCGGCGAAGTGCGCGGCGAGGTCCGCGAACCGGGCGAGGCGCTCCTGGTGCGTCACGCCGAGGTCGCCCAGGCAGACCTCGCCCGACTGCTGCATCTGGCCGTGCGTCCACACGCACGAGTGGAGCGAGGGGTAGACGGACGCGGTCACGCCCTCGGCGAGCTGCAGGCGCTCGCCGCCGGCGACGGGCAGGAGCCGGCTCATCGGGACGCCCTGCTGCTCCATGACCCGGACGGTCTCGAAGGAGCCGACGATCGTCGCGCCGGTGCGCCGCGCGATCCGTTCCGCGCCCCAGAGATGGTCGAAGTGGGAGTGGCCGACGAGGATCCAGTCGGCCCGGTCGACGTCGTCGGCGGTGAGGCCGGTGCCGGGCGCCTGCGGGACCCGGTCGACGTACGCGTCGAGGAAGACGACGACGTCGCCGACCGTCAGGCGGAACGTCGCGCAGCCGTACCAGTCGAGGGTCGCCGGCACGCCGTCACTCCCCCGTGACCGCGCGCCGGTACACGTCGGGATTCGAGAACTCGCGCCACTCGACGACCTTGCCGTCGCGGAAGCGCATGAACATGACGTAGTGGTTCCGGTACCGACGCGGCGCGCCCTTCACCTGGTGGTCGCCGCGCACCTCGGCGACCACGAGGTCGGGATCGGTCGTCGGGAACAGTTCGACCACCTCGTAGAGGATGCTGGAGAAGCGTTCCTCCACGGCCTCGAGCATGGCCCGCATCTGGGCCTTCCCGCGCCGGGGCGCCATCTCCGCGTAATACGGCGCGAGGTACACGATGTCGTCGTCGACGTGGGCGAGCTGGCCTTCCTTGTCGCCCGCGGAGAACCGTTCGAGCATGACGCGGATGGCCTCGCAGTTGCGGGCCCGCCGGGCGTCGGCGTCGGGGTCGGTGGTCACGGGCGGGCGGCGGCGCGCGCCGCGAAGATCGAGAGGTCCTGATCGGCGCCGACACACACCCGGCGCAGGGTGCGCGGCGCCTCGGTGCCGACGTCGGGACGGCCGTGCTGGAGCGCGTGGTTGTCCCAGATCAGGAGGTCGCCCTCGTGCCAGTCGTGCGCGTAGCGGTGCTCGGGCCGGTAGAGATGCGCGTACAGCTCCTCGATCAGCGCGGTGCTCGCGGCGGCGTCCATCGGGAAGAGCGCGTCGGTGTGCTGTTCCCACACGGCCAGGATCTCGTCGCCGGTTGCGTGGTGGCGCCACAGCACGGGCCGCAGCACGTGCGGGTACGTCTCGTCGAGCCGTCCCTCGCGGACGCGGACACCCGACTGCCCGGCCGGGCTCGCGACGTCGACGACGTGGCGGGCGACCAGCCCGCCGAGCCGGGCCCGGAGCGACGGCGGGAGGTCGCGTGCGGCGGCGACGCCGCTCACGAACCAGGTCTGCGTGCCTCGCGGAGGGATCTCGAGGCCGTAGAGCGACAGCGCCTCGTACGGCCGCTCGAAGAAGCCGTAGTCGACGTGGAAGGACGCCGTGGTCGAGCCGAGCGTTCCGTCGGGCCGGTGGTTGGAGACGTAACCGACCCGGTGCCGCGCCGCCAGGCCCTCGCTCGCGATGCGCCCGAAGCACGCGGCCACGGCGACGTGCTCGTCCGCGTCGAGCTCCTGGCCCGGGAACACCAGCAGGTAGCGCTCGCGGAACAGCCGGAGCAGCTCGGCCCGGACGGGGTCGGCGAGGGGCTCGCGCAGGTCGAGGCCGGTGACCACCACCCCGAGCTCCGGCGCCGCCTGCCGCACCTCCACGACCGGGAGCGTACGCGCCCCTCCCCATCCCGCGTCTGTGCGTCTTCCTGCGCCAGGCGCAAGAACGGTAACAATCGCGGCGTGGATGTCGAGGTGATGGAGCCGTTCGGCGCCCGGATCGTGGGGCTCGACCCGTCGCAGCCGCTGCCCGACCGCGACCGGCGGACGCTCCGCGACGCCATGGACCGGCACCACCTCCTGGTCGCCCACCTGCCCGGGCTCACGCCCGAGGGCCAGCAGGGCGTCGCCGCCGCGTTCGGGCCCCTCCTCGACGAGAGCAAGGACGGCGCGGGGTGGACACTCGTCTCCGACCGCGAGGGCGGCGTCATCGGCGAGGGGCCGCTGCTGTTCCACTCCGACCTCGCGTTCACACCCGAGCCGTTGACCGCGATCTCGCTGTACGCGCTCGAGGTGCCGGCAGGCGGGACGGCGACGTCGTTCGCCGACGGCGCCCGCGCCGCGGCGCGTCTCCCGCCCGAGCTGCGCGACGCGGTCGCGGGCCGGTGTGCGCTCCACTGCTACCCGCTGACCGACGCCCGCGGCGACGAGCGCTACCGGGTCGCGAACCTCGACCCCGGCGCGCCGCGCGCCGAGCACCCGGTGGTCTGGGAGCATCCACGGACCGGCGAACCCGTGCTCTACGTCAACGCGATGCAGACCGACTCGATCGTCGGGCTCCCCGAGGCCGAGAGCGAGGCGTTGCTCGAACGGCTGTGGACCGTCCTCTACGACCCGGGCAACGTGTACCGCCACGACTGGCAGGTGGGCGACCTCGTCGTGTGGGACAACGTCGCGGTCCAGCACGCGCGCGGCGACGTGCGGCCCGGCACCGGCCGGACGTTACGCCGAGTGCCGGTCGGCGCGCTCGCCGTCAGCCTGCGCGCGGTGTGATCTCGTACGCGCAGTGGTGGGCGCCGTCGACGATGTGGCTCACCCGCTCCACGTCCGCCTCGGGAAGCACGGCGCGGATGAAGTCGATCTCGCTCGTGCACGCCTGCCCGTAGCGCTGCGCCACCGAGAGGATGGCGCAGTTGTGCTCGACGACACGGAAGCCCTTCCCGTGCGGCTCGCATGTCGCGAGGTAGCCGTCCTCGTCGAGGATGCGCGCGAGCTCCTCGACCTTCGCCCGCAGCGTGCGCTTCTTCGCGAGGCGTGCGGTCGCGTTGCGGACGCGCTGGTCGCGCCGGCGCTCGAACAGCGCGTCGACCAGTGACGCGTCCGACTCGTCGAGGTAGCCCAGGAGCTCGTTCGTGAGCTCGCCGTACGCCTTGGGGAACAGCGCGTCGGCGGCTTCCGTCACGCTGTACGCGAGCTGGGGCCGGCCGCGCGTTCCCGGCCCGCGCGGTAGCTCGACCGCCTCGGCCAGCCCGTCCTCGACGAGCGCCGCGAGGTGCTGGCGGGCGCCGCTCACGGTCATGTCGAGTTGCTCGGCGATGGCGTCGGCCGTGGCCTGGCCCCGCCGGCGGACCGCGTAGAGGACGGCCCGGCGGCCCTCCGGCAGCGACGGCGCGACCCGCGTCGGGATCACGGCCTGCCTCCGGGATCGCGCTCGGGCAGGAGGAGATGGCTGTCGCCGAACTCGTGCCACAGGTACCCGTTCATCCTTGCCTCCGTGTACGCGAGCTGCAGCGCCGGACGGCCCGCGACCGCCTCGAGCATGAGCAGGTGGCTCGCCTCGGGCTCGTGCCAGCCGGTGAGCAGGCCGTCGACCGCGCGCACGCCGCGCGCCGGCGTCACGACGACGTCGGTCCAGCCTTCGCCCGGGTGCACCACGCCGCGGTCGTCGACCACGGTCTC
>Ga0070741_10014119_pt1 | contig 13893 bp, 12 predicted proteins | sample Coa_R1_4_FD_66440 | JGI IMG/M metagenome (GOLD analysis project Ga0070741, IMG submission 66440) | Surface soil microbial communities from Centralia Pennsylvania, which are recovering from an underground coalmine fire - Coalmine... | ecosystem: Environmental > Terrestrial > Soil > Unclassified ... | reverse complement strand
GGTTCCAGTTCTTCCTGCTCCGCCCAGCTGCCGTTGTCGAAGCGGCGGCGCAGATTCGGAATCAGGCCTTCGAACTGCTTGCCCGATCCGAACAACAGCACCTCACGCGCCTTGCGCGGCAGGCGGCTGAACGGGACCGTCAGGTCGATGCCGAAATCGCGCGACAACGCCTGCAGTTGATCGCGCACCAGCTTCTTGTCGCCACGCGCCCACGGCGCGATCGCGCCATCGGTCAGCGATTTCGACTCGTCGGGCACGACCCGCTGCGGATCGAAGTCGATCATCGAGCCGAGGCCCTGGCAATCGGGACAGGCGCCATGCGGCGAGTTGAACGAAAATGCGCGCGGCGTCATCTCGGGAACGCTCAGCCCGCAATCGACGCAGGCCAGGCGCCGCGAAAACAGCCGATCTCCGCCTTCGTACGAGTTGATGACAACGATGTCCTCGGCGAGGTTCAGCGCGTTCTCGACCGACTCCGTCAGACGCCGTTCGACGCCGCCGCGCACGATGACACGGTCGACCACGAGGTCGATCGTGTGGTTGCGGCGGCGATCGAGCTTGATCTCCTCGTCGAGCGATCGGAACTGTCCGTCGACGCGCGCCTTCGTGTAACCCTTCTGGCGCAGCGCGGCGAGCTCCTTCTTGAATTCGCCTTTCCGTCCGCGGACGATCGGCGCCAGCACGTTGATCCGCTCGTCCTGCGGATACAGCATCACCATGTCGACGATGCGCTCGAGCGACTGGCTCGTGATCGCCTTGCCGCAGTTCGGACAGTGTGGTTCGCCGATGTTGGCGAAGAGCAGCCGCATGTAGTCGTAGATTTCGGTGACGGTGCCGACCGTGGATCGTGGATTGGATCCGGTGGTCTTCTGTTCGATCGAGATCGCCGGCGAGAGGCCGTCGATCAAATCGACGTCCGGCTTCTCCATCTGCTCGAGGAACTGGCGCGCGTACGCGGACAGCGACTCGACATAGCGCCGCTGACCTTCGGCGTAGATCGTGTCGAAGGCAAGCGAGGATTTGCCTGAGCCGGACAGGCCGGTGATCACCACCAGCTTGTTGCGCGGCAAATCGACATCGATATTCTTGAGGTTGTGTACGCGCGCACCGCGTACAGCGATCCACTCGTGGGCCATGGGAATCTTTAATTATAGGCCGCCGCGCTTGGGGTTGTCCGCTTTCTTGCTCGTCGGTTTCTCGCCCGGCCGATCGGCCGTCGTCTCGCCGTCCAGGCTGCCGGTGAAGCTCTCGTCGAGCTCGGGCAGCATCGTGTCGTTCCAGTCCAGCCACTTCGCGACCAGCCGGTCGTAGACGTCCTTTCGACGCTCCTTCAGATTTGCCCGTTCCATTGGATCGTCGACGACGTTGAACAAGAAGGTGTTGTCGAGCATCTTGAGGAACTTGAAGTCGCCGTCGCGGACCGCGCGCTGCGCGTTCGCTTTGTAGCGCCAGAACAGGGAGCGTGATTGTGCCGCCGCTGCGTCGATGAGCTGCGGCAGGAGATTGACACCGTCCGGAGGAAACCTGGGGTCCGGCGCGGTGCCTGCGGCCGCCAGGAGCGTCGGCATCCAGTCCATGCTGATCGCGACTTGCTCGGTCGTGCGGCCGCGGGGAATGCGGGCCGGCCACGAAACGATCGCCGGAATTCGCAGGCCGCCCTCGAGCAGTTCGGTCTTGCGGCCGGTGAACGGCCACGTGTCCGCGAACCGCTCGCCGCCGTTGTCGCTCGTGAACACGACGATCGTGTTATCGAGGACGCCATTCGCGTCAAGCGCCTGCAGGACACGACCGATCTGCAAATCCATCTGCTCGATCATGCGCTGATAGGTTTTCTGCGAGCCTCCGTCAAAATCCCAGAGATCGTGCTTCGCCTGCAGCCGCTTCGATTCGGCCTCGTCCCCGGGTGCCTCCCACGGCCAATGCGGGGCGTTGAAGTGGAGGCTGATGAAGAACGGATTCGTCGAGCGCGCCGACTTGGTGATCACATCGACCGCGCGCGCGCCGAGCAAGTCCGTCAAGTAGCCCGCCTGATGAATCGGCACATCGTCGTCCCAGAAGTCGTCTTTGAAGGACGGGTCTTGATGCGAGTAGTAGTCGACGCCACCACTGCGGAAGCCATAGAAGTGGTCGTAGCCGCTCTTCAACGGACCGAAGTGCGGCAGCGCGCCCAGATGCCATTTGCCGACAAGCGTCGTCGCATACCCAGCTTGTTTCAGCACCGACGGCAGCGTGGGATGTTCGGGCGGCACACCGACGTCCTGACTGGCGGCGCCGATCGGCTCTTCGAGGCCGACGCGCAGACGATATTGATAGCGGCCGGTGATGAGCGCGACACGCGTCGCGGTGCACACGGCGGAATTCGCATAGGCCTGCGAGAACTTCACGCCGTTGGTCGCCAGCCGGTCGATGTTGGGCGTCTTCAGATCCGGTCGGCCGTAGCACGCGACGTCTGCGTACCCGAGATCGTCGGCGAGGATGAACACGATGTTCGGTGGACGCGTCGACTGGCCGAATACGCGTTCGGTGGCGAGCGCAAGCGTTCCAAGGGCGGCACCCTGCAGGAGTTGCCGTCGGCTGACTGGATGAGATGGCGCCATGCGCGTAACTGTAACCTTTTGGCCCGGTGAAACGTGATGGAGACATGACAAACGTATTGATTGTTGGCGGCGGCGTCGCAGGGCTGGTCGCCGCCATCCAGACCGCGAAGGCTGGCATTTCCACGGTCCTGCTCGAAAAGGCGTCGCTCATCGGCGGCCGCGCCATGACGCGCGAGAAGAACGGTTTCCGATTCAACCTCGGTCCGCACGCGCTCTATCGCAAAGGCGTCTTGCGGCAAACGCTGCAGGAATTCGGCATCCCTGTGCACGGATCGCTGCCGCCGACCAACGGCGGATTCGTGATCCGCGAAGGACGGATGCACACGCTGCCGGTCGGGCTCACGTCGTTGATGACGACGAGCGTGATGGGTCTTGCCGCGAAATTCGAATTCGCGAAGCTGCAGACATCTCTCAAGTCGATCGACGTGACATCGCTGGATCACGTCGCGCTCTCCTCCTGGCTCCAGACCAACATCCGCCACGAAGAGGTGCGCGATGTGATGCGGATGCTCGTGCGCGTCACGACGTTCACCAACGACCCGGATCGTCAGAGCGCCGGTGCGGCACTCGCGCAGCTGCAATTGGCCGTTGCAGGGAACGTCCTCTATCTCGACGACGGCTGGCAGACGATCGTCGACGGCCTGCGCCGCGTTGCGATCGACGCTGGCGTACGCATCGAAGCTGGCGCGGCGGCGGCACTGGACCGCGCGGACGGACGTTCGGTCCACGCGGTGCGACTGGCTGACGGACGTTCGGTGCGCGCCGCGGCCGTGATCATTGCCGGCAGTCCGGCCGACGTCGACGCGCTGACCGGTGTCACCCGGTTCGAGCGCGAGCTGACGCCGGTGCGCCTCGCCACGCTGGATCTTGCGCTGCGAACGCTGCCGCAGCCGCGGCGCGTCGTCGCGTTCGGCGCAGACGAAGCGACCTATTTCTCGGTCCACTCAGCGGCAGCGCGGCTCGCGCCCGATGGCGGCGCGCTGATTCACGTGTCAAAGTATTTGCGGCCCGATGAACACGCCGACCGTGCGACCGAAGCGGAGCTCGAGCGCGTGACCGACCGAATGCAGCCCGGCTGGCGCGATGCGCTCAACTCGAAGCAGTTCCTGCCGAACCTCACCGTGACGCACGCCGAACTGCTCGCGTCGCGCGGCGGCATCGGTGGACGTCCGTCGGTGCAACTCGACGCGTTCGACAACGTCTTCATCGCCGGCGATTGGGTCGGCGCGCGCGGTCAGTTGTCGGACGCGGCAGCGGCCAGCGGTCGTGAAGCCGGCGCATCCGTCCGCCGCCTCTTTGGAGCCGGCTATGCGCCGGACCTGAAGGTCCGGCCTACATCAGTAGCGCAGCCCTTCAGGGCTGCCCACATCGCATGAGCATCGAACAACTCTTCGGCGATCATCGGCGCTTCCTGTGGAGCCTCGGCTACCGCATGACAGGAAGCGCCGCCGACGCCGACGATGTGGTGCAGGACACGTTCGTGCGGATGATGGAGCATCCGCCGAAGCGGACAGATGAACCGGTGCGGCCCTGGTTGGTGAAGGTCGCGCTCAACCGGTCGCGCGATCTCCTGCGGAAGCGGAAACGTCGCGAGTACGTCGGCCCGTGGGTGCCGGCGCCGATCGAAACCGACGAGGACGCGGCGGTTCCGTCGCACGAGCTCGCACCGGATCGGTACGATCTGCTCGAAAGCGTCTCCCTGGCGTTTCTGGTCGCGCTCGAAGAGCTGACGCCGACGCAACGCGCCGTCCTGTTGCTGCGCGACGTCTTCGATTACTCGATCGCCGAAACCGCCGACGCGCTCGATCTGACCGAGCCAAACGTCAAGATCACGCATCATCGCGCGCGAAAGGCAATGGACGCGTACAACCAGGCGCGCGTCCCTCCGACCAAGCAGGTGCAGGACGCGAGTCGCAACACGCTCTTCGAGTTCATGCGCCGGCTGGAGGCGCAAGACGTCGCCGGGGTCGAAGCGCTGCTCGCGAGCGACGTCAAGGCGATGACGGACGGCGGCGGCGAGTTCCGATCCGCGCTGCGAACGATCGCGGGGCGAGAGAAAGTCGCGCGCTTCTTCCTGTCGGTGTCGCAGATTGGAAAAGGCATCAGCGTGCGGCCGATGATGTTGAACGGCCTGCCCGCCGTGTTGGTCGAAGTGGCGTCCGCACCAGAGCGCGTCGCGAGGCGGACGATCATGCAGATGCAGCTGGATGCAAACGGCCGCGTCGCCCAGATCTACGTCATCTCGGCGACGCCCAAGCTGGCGGTCTTAGATCACCCGACTCGCGCGTAGCCGGGCGCGGTCATTCGCTGCGATGCCGCACGAGGCGAGGACAGTGTCGGTGTCGGCACCGAGCGCCGGCGCGGCGGCGGTGCGCCTGAAGCCGGACACTCCGCCGTCCGTCTCGTTCACCACCGGCGTCAGACACACGTCGACGCCTTCGAACAGAGCAAGCCATTCGTCGCGAGATCGCGTGCGCATCAATGCGCGCAGCTCAGGAATGTCACGCTCCCGCTGGCGCGGAATCCATTCGCGGTGATCGAGCCGCTCGCAGAATCGACGCCAAAACTTCGGCTCGAGTGCGCCGAGCGCCAGCCATTCGCCGTCCGCCGCTTCGTACAGCGAATAGCAGGCGCTTTCGAAATCATCGGTTTCGGGAAAGCTTGTCCACTCGCGCGCCGCGTCGAAGATCGGCGCGTCGAGCACTGAACCAACGCCCATTCGATCGCGTTCGATCAGCGCTGCAAGGATCTTGATCGTCGCGTGCATCGCTGCACCGATGTCGGCAATGAGCGGCCCGGGACGTTTTGCGCCCGCAAGTTGGCCCGCGAGCGCGCGATAGTTGATGTCGTGCGCCGCCATCTCGGCGCGCGGACCGGTCAGGCCGAAACCGGTGATCGATGCGCAAATCAGTCGGGGATGAGCCGCGCGGAGCGTGTCGCCATCGACGCGCAGCCGCGCGGCCGTGGACGGACGAAAACTGTGGATGACGACGTCTGCGCGCGCGAGCAGCGCGTGCAGCACGGGCATGGCATCGGCCGACCGCAGATCGAGCGTGACGCTCTGCTTACCGCGATTGACGCGGTCGAATGCCTCGCCGAAGCGGCGCATGCCATCGCCGCCGTTCGGATCCTCGACTTTGACGACCTGCGCGCCGAGATCGACGAGCAACTGCGTCGCATACGCGCCTGGCAGCAGACGCGTCAGATCGATGACGCGAACGCCGTCAAGCGGCGGCACGATGCAGCCGGCTGTGCTTGTAGCCGTACGAGAAGTACAGCACGAGGCCAATCACCAGCCAGATCGCGAACCGTTCCCACGCTGACGAGGGCAGGCCCAGCATGATGTAGACGCAGCCGAGCGCCGACAGAATACAGACGACCCACACCAGCGGCACGCGGAACGGCCGCGGACGATCCGGCTCGAGATAGCGCAGCACGAGCACGCCGATGCTGACGAGCATGAACGCGAACAGCGTCCCGATGTTCGTCAGGTCGTAGGTCTCCGCCGCGTCGCCGATCAACGCCCACGCTGCCACGAACACGCCCGTGATGATCGTCGTCGTCGCCGGAATCTTCGTCACCGGATGGATCCGCGCGGCCCACTTCGGCAGCAGACCATCGCGGCCCATCGCGAAGAAAATCCGCGGCTGGCCGTACTGAAATACGAGGAGCACAGCCGACATCGAGACCGCCGCGCCGAGCGCCACGAACCAGCCCACCGTCTTGAATCCGGCGACCTCGAGCGCGTGCGCCAGCGGATCCGCCGTGAGACCGAGTTCTTTGTACGGCACCATGCCGGTCAGCACGGCGCCGACGATGACGTAGATGACGGTGCAGATGGCCAGGCCGCCGAGAATGCCGATGGGCAGGTTTCGCTGCGGGTTTTTCGTTTCTTCGGCGGCTGTCGAAATCGCGTCGAAGCCGATGTAGGCGAAGAACACGATCGCCGCGCCCTGATGAATCCCGGTGAAGCCGTTGGGCGCGAACGGATGGTAATTCGCCGGGTGCAGGTGCGTCGCGCCGACGGCGACGAAGATCGTCAGCGCGATCAGCTTGATGATCACCATGATGTTGTTCGCTGTCGCGCTCTCGCGTGCGCCGCGCAGCAGCAGCCATGTGATCAGCATCACGATGGAAAACGCCGGGATGTGGACGAGGATCGGAATGCCGGCGATGTGAGGCGCCGTATTCAACAGCCCGTGGATCTGCGGATCCGCGCTGAGGAGCGCCGTGCGATAGCCGGTCGTCATCCAAATCGGCAACTGCACACCAAATCCGCGCAGCAGCGTGTTGAAGTAATCGCCCCACGAGATCGCGACCGCGACGTTGCCGACGGCGTACTCGAGAATCAGATCCCAGCCGATGATCCACGCGACGAGCTCGCCCAGCGTCGCGTACGAATACGCGTAGGCGCTGCCGGCTTGCGGAATCATCGCGGCCAGTTCCGCGTAACACAATCCCGCGAGCGCACACGCGCCGCCGAGCAGCAGGAACGAGAACACGAGCGCCGGCCCGGCGCCCTGGCGGATGACTTCGCCGTTCGGTCCGAGCTGTCCTGCGGCGGCGGTGCCGATCGCGCCGAAGATGCCGGCGCCGATCACCGCACCGATCGCGAGCATGATCAGATCGCCGGCGCCGAGCGACCGCTTCAGCGCCTGCGCGCCTTCGGTCTCCTCGACCAGCTCCGCGATCGGTTTGCGTGTGAAGAGTTGCGACATGTGCCGCGGATTATCGCACGCGGTACGCCGTGTCGTTGGACGCCACAACCATCGTCCCCGAGAGGCTGAACGCCAGGCCGATCAGCGCAGGACCAGCGACCACGAGTTCCGGATCGCGGTCGCGCGCCATCCGAAACACGCCGCTTGCGCCGGCCAACGCATCGACGACGTGCAAGCGGCCGGAGGTGTCGAACGCGAGCCCTTGCGGACGGCCAAAGCGGTCGTACGCGACGCTGACGTCGCCGTTCGGCGTGATGCGGTAAAGAGCGTCGTACGACCCCAGCGTCGGGCCGGTGACGTAGAGCGTCCCGTCTGGCGCAAGGGCCAGGTGGAAGGCCGCCACGCTCGCGGGCAGCGTCGCCATCGTCTTCGCGTGACCGTCGCGGTCGACACGGAAGATCGTCCCGGATCGATCGCCGACATACAGCGTGCCGTCCGGCGCGAAGGCAAGTCCGCACGCGACTCCCAAATCCGTTGCGAACGGTTCGGCGGTGCCGTCGGCCGCGATGCGATAGACGGTCCCTTCGAATCGACTCGAGACGTACAGGCGGCCATCCGGATCGATGGCCATCGACGTCGGATTGACGATGCCGGAGGAAAACGTTTCGCGCGTGCCGTTGGGCCGCACGCGGAAGATCGACACGGGTACTTGCTGTCCGCGCGTGCCGCTGTACGTGACGTACAGGTTGTCGTCGCGATCGAAGATGGGGTTGTCGACTTGATGGAGGCCGCGTGCAAACGGGACCGCGACGTCGACGACTGGCGTTGCGCCGGTCACGCCAGCGATGCGGACCGGCATCGGTCCGCCTTCGAGTCCAGCCGGGACGAGGACGTCCACGCGCGACGCGGACGCGTAGACGACGCGCGCGGGGACGTCACCGATGCGGACCTCCGGCAGAACCGGTTCGTGAACAGGGAAATCGGAGCCTTCGATGGCGATGCGACCGCCTTCGATCGCGGCGGTCGGATGAACGTTATGTATCGTCGAGCTCAACGTTCCAGTACAAGAAGTCGCGCCAATGCTCGGGGGCGTTGCGCAGACCGACCGTGATGCGGATGGCCGGCGCGGAATCAGGCCGCTTCGGCATCCGCAAGAGTGTCATGCCGGCTTCAGCCGGCGTGCGCCCACCTTTCTTGCGATTGCATGTGACGCAGCAGCTGACGATGTTCTCCCAGTCCTTGCGGCCGCCTTGCGCGACCGGCACGACGTGGTCGAACGTCAAATCACTCGTCGGAAAAGAGTCGCCGCAATACTGGCACGTGTGATCGTCGCGCGCGTAAATGTTCGCGCGAGAAAAAGGCACGTAATCGAAACGGCGTTTGATTTTGATGTAACGAAGAAGGCGGATGACCGACGGCAGCTTGAACGTGAACGAGACCGCGCGCACTTCGCGGTCGTACTCGCGCACCACCTCGACTTTTCCCTGGCACAGAAGCGTGATCGCTTTCTGCCAGTGAACGATCTTCAGTGGCTCGAACGACGCGTTGAGTAGGAGCGTTTGCTCCATCTTCGCTGAAATTTTGCCCGACAGACTGCCGAGGTGTCAACGCTATGGTACTCTGCCGGTTACGCCGATACGACAGACGTGAAACGGTTCTGTTTGCTTGCAGTCGCCGCGCTGACTTCGGCATGCGCCTCGACCGGTGCTGTACCGAAGCCATTTCCGGTGCCAGGTCGGGCCGCTCCGGCACCAACGGCGCCCGCTCCACCGCCGCCGACTTCTGGCGTCCGCGGCGGCTTCGACGGCTACGCGCTCGTCGGCACCGCGCTCGCGCTGCGCGGCACCCCATACCGCAACGGCGGCACGGATCCCAAGTCCGGGTTCGATTGCAGCGGTTTCACACAGTACGTGTTCGCGCAGTACGGCATCGCGCTCCCGCGTGATGTCCACGATCAGTTTCAGAAGGGCAAATCGATCAAACCGCAGGACGTCGCGCCAGGGGATTTGATCTTCTTCGCGACCACCGAGAAAGGTCCGTCACACGTCGGCATCGCGGTCGGCAGCGACGAGTTCGTCCACGCGCCGAGTTCGACCGGCGTCGTGCGTGTCGAGCGACTGGGATCGAGCTATTGGGCCCCGCGCTTCGTCGGCGCTAAGCGCGTCAACTGAGAACTACGCCGCTCGGAACGCGCCCTTGCGGATCAGGCGCTTCGACGTCTCCGCACAGAACTGGCGCACGTGGAGGTCGTCTTCCGTGTACTTCGTCGGATGACACGGCACGCGCAGCGGCTCGATCTTGATCCCTTCCTCATCCTGCTCGCAGGGTAATTGCTCGGCGAGCCGCTCGACATAACGCTGCGGGAAGGACGGAAACGTGCGGAAGCTCGTGCCGACGACGCCGCCGTGTTTCAATTCGAGCGTCTTGAAGTCTTCGGTGAGGAATTCGTAGATCGACGGGGACGGATTGCTCGCGAGGTATGTGTGCACCATATCCGCCACCTGCTCGAAGAAGCGGTGACCGTGACAGTTCGCCGAGTACGTGCCGTCCTCGCGCTCGATCCGGCGGATGCCGCTCAGTTCGGGATCGATGTGATAGAGCTCATGGACCACCGTGTCGAGCTTCGCCATCCATGGCGCCGCGCCGGGATAGAACTTTTCCTTCCGCGATCGATCGAGTGATTGATCACAGAAACGCGGCAGCGCGAACGAGATCATGTACTTGACTGGATGCGCGCCGAGTGTCACGACCGGCGACTTCGTCACGAACCATTCCGATCGCCGGGTCAGCCGTCGCGTCGCCCGATCGCGCCAGAAGTAATAGCCCGGTTCGCTGGGAGGCAACGTCAAACAATGGCACGTCGCGAATGCCCCTTCGGCGTTCGAGCGACCCGACCGCGCGAACACGAGGACGTCAGCCATGTTGATGAACGATAGAGTCGGGACGCGCGAGACAACGTCCTGCATCAAGAGCGTCAGCTTTTCGGTGTAGTTGATCATTCCAGGGACACCACTACATCAACCGAAACCGCGCTGCGCACACGTTGCCACGGGGGGAAGAGGCCCTCGAGTGGACAAGTCGCGGGGACTTATCTAATTGTGTCGGAAGCGAGCTTGGTGACTATAACGGACGGTCTCAGGAGCGTCAAGCTGATCGGAGGGCGCTTCGACCACGCCCATGCGTCGAAGAATCAACTGCTGACGTCGTATCAATCGCGCAGTCGGATGTGCAGGATTCAAGAGCCGCGGATTGATGATAGATGCTGCAAGCAACGCGGCCTGTTGCGGATCCAACTCAGCCGCAGACACGTGAAAATAGGTGCGCGACGCGGCCTCGGCGCCATAGATGCCATCGCCCCACTCGATCACGTTCAGGTAGAGCTCGAGGATCCGCGCCTTCGTCAACTCCGCTTCCATCCGGCGCGCAAGGATCAGCTCGCGAAACTTTCGCAGCGGGTTGCGTGACGGAGACAAGTACAAGTTCTTCGCCAGCTGTTGCGTGATTGTGCTCGCGCCCCGCACGAAGCGGGCGCGTTTCCAGTCGACCTGAATCGAATCCTGCAACTGCTCGACGTCGACGCCCTCGTGCTGCCAGAATGCCGCGTCTTCGGCCACGAGCACGGCACGCTTCAAGGTGCCGGAGATCTGCGAGTACCTCGCCCACCGCATCACCGTTTTCGGTTTCTGGCCGCGCGCCTCCGCTTCGCGATCGCGCAGCTCGATGAACGCGGTCGTCGTCGGGTTGGTGTGCTTCAACGGCCGCACGTCGGGCAGCGTGAGGTACGAGTAGACGAGCAGCACGAAGACGGCTGCCGGCGCGACCAAGAACGCCTTAGCCAGGGATAACAATCTTGAGACGCTCGCCGACTCGCGGCTGCTCGTTGACGGGGTGGCCGTTCATGATCGCCAGCGTGGACGGTTTGACGATCCCCTTGCCGGCCCGTTCCGCGATGCCTTGCCACGTGTCGCCGCGGTGCGCCGTGTACAGAGCGACGTGGTTGGCGTGGACGTCCTCGGCTTCGGCGCGCGTCAACGCACGGAAGGAATCGATCGACTTCGTGAGCACCGGCTCGACGTTCGGGTAGTCCTGATACGGCACGATCCCGGCGACAAGAAACACCGAACGGTCGTGCGCGATATGTGCCGCGCGGATGCCGACGCGCCCGATGTTCTGCAGCGCACCGACGTACTCGCCGACAAACGCGTCGAGCGAATTGATCGTCGTCCGGCCACCCTGGACCGGACGAAAGCCGGCGCCCTCCATCTGACGCAGCGCGACCTCTTGCAGAGAACGGCCAACGGGCCGTTGGACGACCTCGAGCACCATCAACCGATTCTGACCCGGCTCTTTCGCGCTCACTTGCGACTGTCCGTTCGTGACGTCCCATCCCTGCGGAAACTCGATCGCCAGACGCAGGTTCGCGTGCATGAACGTCTCGCCGCGGACGATGCCTTCGTTCGGGTTGTCACCGTAGACGAGGCCATCCATCCGTTTCAGATAGCCGTCGCGATCGACGGTGAACTTCGTCGCGCCCTGCTCGGCGTCGCGGACCGCCGCTTGAACCTTTTGCACGCGGTCCTCGGCCACCGGATGCGTTTGCATCCAGTTCGGCACGCCACGGTTGTCGCTCGCCTCTGCGATCCGCTCGAGCGTCGTCAGCATCTGCGGGATCCCATCGGGATCCCATCCCGCCCGCGCCGCGTACTTCGCGCCGAGCGAATCGGCCTCGAGCTCGTCATCCCGACTGTTCTTCAACATCAGGAGGCCGAGCCCGCTTTCGCCGAGCTGCGCGAAGGGACGCGTTTGCGGCACGAAGATCGATCCGACGATCAGCCCGAGTTGCGACGCCGTGGACCGAGAGTACTGACGCGCGCTGTGCCGCGCGTTGACGTGACCGATCTCGTGCCCGAGGACGCCGGCCATCTGAGATTCGTCCTGCAGAAACGGCAGGATGCCGCGCGTGATGTAGATGTAGCCGCCAGGCAGCGCGAAGGCATTGATCGCCGGCGAATCGACGACCGCGAAATGCCACGGAAGGTTGGGACGTTCGGAGGTCTGCGCGAGCTTCAGGCCGACGTCGTTGACGTATTGCTGCATCGCACGGTCGGCGTAGACGCCCATTTCCTTGCGGACCTGGACGTCTTGTTCCTGACCGAGCTGGATTTCTTTGTCCTCGCTCATCAGCGAGAACTCGCGCTGCCCCGTCACCGGATTCGTGGCGCAGGCGGCGAGCGCGAGGTTAAGCGTGAGCGTGACGGCCTTGCTTAGCGAGCGCACTCCCCAATGCTCCACTGAGTAAGACGATCAAGCGGGGCGACGAGCTTGCGCCCATCAGCCCGATGCGCCAGATCTTGCCGGCGAGCGGCCCGAGTCCGGCGCCGATCTCGATGTTGAACTCGTCGAGCAGATGTTTGCGCACCGCGGCTTCGTCGACGCCGTCCGGCACGCGGACCGCGTTCAGCGTCCACAGCCGCTCGCCTTCGCGCGGCAGGACGGTGAGGCCCAGCGGCTTGATCAGATCCATGAACGCGAGGTGATTGCGTTCGTGCCGCGCCCACCGCGCGTTGAGGCCTTCTTCTTCGACGATCGCGAGCGATTCGTACGACGCGTAGATCAGCGTCGACGACATCGTGTGGTGATACTTGCGGTTGATCCAGTAGTCCTGCAGCAGCGCGAGATCGAGATAGAAGCTGCGGCACGTCACCTTCTTCTCGAGCGCGCGCGGACCGAACACCACCGGCGCCATCCCCGACGGCCCGCCGAGGCATTTCTGCGTGCAGCTGTAGACGGCGTCGAGCCCCCACTCGCCAACCTTGAGCGGCTGGCCTCCAAACGACGACACGGTGTCGACGATCGTCAGCGCGCCGTGCTCTCGCGCGATCGCGGCGAGCTGCTGCACAGGATTCAACACGCCCGTCGACGTCTCGGCGTGCACCATCGCGACCACGTCGGCACCTTTGTCCTGCAGGGATCGTCGCAACGCCTCCGGATCGACCGCGCGTCCCCATTCGACGTCGAGGCGCGTGACCGTCGCGCCGTACCGCTCGCACATCTGCGCGAGACGGTCGCCGAAGTAACCCGTGACGATGACGGTCGCGCGCGTCCCTTCCTTCACCAGGTTCGCCACGCACGTTTCCATCCCGGACGTGCCGGTGCCAGACACGAGAAACGCGAACGACCCCTCGGCGGCGCCAAACGCACGATTCAGCTTCGCGCGGATGTCGTCCATCAGCTTGATCATCAACGGATCGAGATGGCTGATGGTCGGCGTCGCCATCGCGCGCATCACGCGCGGCGACGTGAGGCTCGGCCCGGGACCGAGCAGGATGCGATCGTTATCGGGCAGCAGGCTCATGGAGAAGTTCCTCGACTTTCGTGATCGCGTCGCGCATCGCGGTGTACGCCGCATCGGGTGCAGGCAAGAGCGGCGGACGCGGATAGCCGGCGTCGACGCCGATCACCGAGAGCGCGGCCTTCAGTCCGGGGACGCCATAGCCGGCGCCGCCCAGCAGCTTTGCGATCGGCAGCAACTGATGCTGCAGCCGTCGCGCCTCGTCGTGACGCCCGTCTGTCGTCAGCGCATACAACCGCGCGCACGCTTCTGGGATGACCGACGCCGGCGCGAGAATCCCGCCGAC
>Ga0070741_10014117_pt1 | contig 13895 bp, 14 predicted proteins | sample Coa_R1_4_FD_66440 | JGI IMG/M metagenome (GOLD analysis project Ga0070741, IMG submission 66440) | Surface soil microbial communities from Centralia Pennsylvania, which are recovering from an underground coalmine fire - Coalmine... | ecosystem: Environmental > Terrestrial > Soil > Unclassified ... | reverse complement strand
CTCGGCGAACTCCTCGCGGACCGCCTGCCGCAGGTGCGCTGCCGGCCGCCGCAGGCCACGTACCTGGCCTGGCTGGACTGCCGCGCCCTCGGTCTGCACGACCCGGACACCGCCACCGACGACCACATCGTCAGCGACCTGGCCGGCCCGGCCCGCATGTTCTTCGACCGCGCCCGGGTAGCGCTCAGCTCCGGCCACGTGTTCGGTCTCGGCGGTGCCGGGTTCGTCCGCCTGAACTTCGCCACCTCACCGGCCATCTTGCGCGAAGCCATCGAGCGCATGGGCGACGCCGTCCGCGCGCACCAATAGCCATCCCTACGATGGTGTTCGTGGTGAACGTGGTGGTGACCGGTGGTGCGGGTTTTCTCGGGGCGCGCCTGGCCAGGGACCTGCTGGCCGCGGACTCGCTCCGGGTGGCGGGGGAGGACGCGGGCCGAGTTGACCGGCTGATGCTCGTCGACCAGGCGCCGGCGCCGCCGGACCTGGCCGGCAACGTGCGGGTGACGGCGGTCCACGGCGATGTGGCAGAGACGGCAGGAACGCTCGAAGCGGCGGACGTGATCTTCCATCTGGCCGCCGCGGTCAGCGGGGAATGCGAGGCGGACTTCGACCTGGGCATGCGCGCCAACCTCGCGGCCACCGAAGCGCTGCTGGCCGCGTGCCGCACATCCGGGACCTGCCCGGTGGTGGTGTTCGCGAGTTCGGTGGCCGTGTTCGGCGGATCGCCGGAGCACCCGTTGCCGCCTGTCATCGACGACGACACGCTGCCGGTCCCGCAGACGAGCTACGGCACGCAAAAGCTGATCTGCGAACAGCTGCTTGCCGACTACACGCGCAAGGGCTTCATCCGCGGCCGGGCGATCCGGCTGATGACCGTGTGCGTGCGACCCGGGCGGCCGAACGCGGCCGCGTCGGGCTTCTATTCCAGCATGATCCGTGAACCGCTGGCCGGCCTGCCGGCGCGGTGCCCGGTCGATCCCGGCACCGAGGTCGCGCTGGCCTCGCCCGCCAAGGCGATCGCGGCGCTGCGCTGCGCCGCTAGCTCCGCGGAAGCGGCCTGGGGCGGCCGCAGCGCGGTCACGATGCCCGCGCTGACCGTCACCGTGGCGGACATGGCCGCCGCGCTGGAGCGGATCGCGGGAGCCGAAGTCAGCGCGCTGATCGACTGGCGACCCGATCCGGTCATCGCCGGGCTCGTCGCGGGCTGGCCCGCGCGTGTCCGCGCGGACCGCGCGGCGCGGCTCGGCCTGACCCCCGACCCGGACGTCGACACGCTGATCAGGATGCACCTCGCGGAGTCGCGGACGAGCTAAGGCGCTCAGCCCGGCGTCGACCGGGATGACCGCGCCGGTCAGCGCGGACGCGTCCGGGCCGCAGAGCCAGGCGACCGCGGCGGCGACCTCGGCCGGATCCAGCACCCGGCGCAGCAGGGCCTGCGCGGCGAAGTCCTCCTGATCGGGCAGATCGTAGATGGCGGCGCTCGCCGCCAGCATCGCGCCGCGGGTGGATCCCGGGCAGACGACGTTCGCGGTCACCCCGGTGCCCGCCAGGTCGGCGGCGAGGGCCCGCACATAGCCGGTGACCGCGCCCTTGGCCGCCGAATACGCGGCGAGCATCGGCATCGCCCGCAGCGCGGCGGCGGAGGAGATCGCGACGAACCGCCCTCGCCCGGCCGCGACCATCGCCGGGACGCACGCGTCAGCCAGGTGCCGCACGCCGTACAGGTTCACCCGGATCATCGAGTCGAACGCCTCGTCCGGCACCGCCCACGCCGGATGTCCGGCGATCAGGCCCGCCGCGGCGACGGCGGCGGCCGGAACGCGGTCCCCGGCCGCGCGGCGGATCTGGTCGCGGACCGCGCCGTCGCCGACGTCGGCGACCAGCTGCCCGGCCCACGGGGCGCCAGCTGCCCGGCAATCGAGTGCCACCGCGGCCAGGTCGCCGGGCTCCGGCATCGCGTACCCGGCGCCGGGCTGCGGCGCGCAGGCGTCGACCAGCAGCAGGGCCCAGCCATCGGCGGCCAGGCGCCGCGCGATGGCCGCGCCGATGCCGCGCGCGGCGCCGGTGACAACGGCTAGTTCCCCTACCGGGGGGAGCCATCCCCCCGGACCCCCCTGGCCTGTCATGTCCCCGCCACCGCGCGCTCCAGTTCCCGCATCGCGGCGTCGAGCAGGAAGCTCAGGTCCGCGGTCTCGTCGTCGAGCCAGTGCTGATAGGCCGCGACCGCGACGCCGAGGACGGCATGGGAGACGGCCTGCGGTGCCAGGTCATCCGGCCTGGCCCCGCTGCGCTCGGCGACAAATCCGGCGACCACCTCACGCCAGGCGGCGAAGCGCAGCGTGGCGTGGGCCAGCAGGGCCGGCACCCGCAAGATGAGCCGCATCCGCTCGCGGTGCTGCGGTATCTGGGCGGGCGCGACCGCGTTGAAGTCCACCAGCGCCACCCGGAGGGCATCGATAAGCGGCACCTCGCGCGGGCATTCCTTGAGCCGGACCCGCATGCGCTCGAGTTCCTGCTCGAACATGCCCCACGGGATGTCGTTCTTCGACGGGAAGTACCGGAAGAACGTCCGCCGGCCGATCCCGGCCGCGGCCGCGATGTCATCGACGGTCGTCTGCTCGAAACCCTTGTCCGCGAACAGCCGGAACGCGACACGCTCAAGCTCGGCCCGGGAGGTCGCGTGCTTGCGTCCGGGCATTGCCGCGGCTTCGGTCACCGTTTTATTCTGGCACTGAGTGCCGAATAGCGGAAACGGAGGCTGTTATGCCGGACACGGAAACCGAAGAGCCGCTCGCCGAAGAGGAACTGCTGGTCGAGGACGTCTCGATCGACGGCCTGTGCGGTGTCTACTAGCTTCGGCCTGGACCGGCCATGGCGGCTGGCGGACCGCGTGGCGCTGCGCGAGGAGCGGTTCGGCGCCCTGCTCTACCACTTCGGCACCAGGCGGCTCTCGTTCATCAAGAGCCGCCAGCTGCTCGCCGTGGTCCGCGGGCTGGCCGATCATCCCAGCGTCCGCGCCGCGTGCGCGGCGGCGGGCGTCACCGACTCCGAGCTGCCGGCCTGCGCGAAAGCGCTCGCCGTTCTGGCTAACAGGCAGATGATTTCCGAACGGCCAGCGGTTTGACTGGCCGGCTGACCGCGGAGTTCGAGCGAGGTCTGTCCGCACCGATCTGCCTCACCTGGGAACTCACCTACGCGTGCAATCTCGCGTGCACCCATTGCCTGTCCAGTTCTGGCCGCCGCGACCCGGCCGAGCTGACCACCGCCGAGTGCGAGTCGGTGATCCGCACGCTCCAGCGCATGCAGGTCTTCTACGTCAACATCGGCGGCGGCGAGCCCACCGTGCGGCCGGACTTCTGGGATCTGCTCGACTACGCGACCGCGCATCAGGTCGGGGTGAAGTTCTCGACCAATGGGATCAGGATCGACCAGGCCGCCGCGGCCCGGCTGGCGGCCAGCGGCTATGTCGATGTGCAGATATCGCTCGACGGCGCGACGGCCGAGGTCAACGACGCGGTCCGCGGGCCCGGCTCGTACGCGACGGCGCTGCGCGCGATAACCGAGCTGGCCGCGGCCGGGTTCCGGGGCTTCAAGCTGTCGGTGGTGATGACCAGGCACAACATCCCGCAGCTGGACGCGCTCAAGCGGCTCGCCGACGACTATGGCGCGCAGCTGCGGCTGACCCGGCTGCGGCCGTCCGGTCGCGGCGCGGATTCCTGGCCGGCGCTGCATCCGACGGCGGATCAGCAGCGCGAGCTGTACGACTGGCTGTGCGCGCACGGCGAGCGGGTGCTGACCGGTGACTCCTTCTTCCACCTGTCGGCGTACGGCGAGCCGCTGCCCGGGCTGAGCATGTGCGGCGCCGGACGGGTCGTCTGCCTGATCGACCCGGTCGGCGACGTGTACGCATGCCCGTTCGCCATCCACGAAAGGTTCCGGGCCGGGAACGTCCGGCAGCCCGGCGGGTTCGCGGCGCTCTGGCGGGACGCGCCGTTGTTCGCGCGGCTGCGTGCGCCGCAGGCCGCGGGCGCGTGCGAATCCTGCGGGCAGTACGACTCCTGCCGTGGCGGCTGCATGGCGGCGAAGTTCTTCACCGGCCTGCCGCTGGCCGGCCCGGACCCGGAGTGCGTGCGCGGTCACGGTGCCGAAGCGCTGGCCGCCGCGGCGCCGGCCCCGCGCCCGTCGGCCGATCACTCCCGGCGCGCGGTGCCGGTGACGATCGGGCGAAGGCCGCCGCGGGCCTGCGACGAGAGTCCCGTCGGCGATGCGCGACGGGCCCGCTGACCAGCTGATCCCGGCCGGGTTCCGCATCCGGGCCGATCCCGGTGCCCGGCTGGCGGGCCAGATCCTGACCGGCGGCGCGCCGGTCCGGCTGCTGCGCCTGTCCGCCGCCGGCGCACGCCAGGTCACCGCGTGGTGGGCGGGCGAGCCGGTCTCCGCGAGCACCGCCGCCCGCACGCTCGCGCGTCGCCTGCTCGACGCCGGCATCGCGCACCCCATGCTGGACGGTGCTGGCGCACCGGGGCCTGCCGACGTGACCGTGGTGGTGCCGGCCAGAGACCGGCTGCCCATGCTCGCGGCGTGCCTGGCGAGCCTGACCGGGCCCGGCCAGCCGCCCGTCATCGTGGCCGACGACGGTTCGGCGGACCCGGCCGGCGTCGCCGCGGCGGCCGCCGCGTCGGGCGTCCGCCTGGTGCGGCGGGCGCTGAACGGCGGGCCTGGCGCGGCGCGGAACAGCGGCTTCGCGCTGGTCAGCACGCCGTTCGTGGCGTTCGTCGATTCTGACTGCGTGGTCCGGCCTGGCTGGCTGGCGCCGCTGCTGCGGCACTTCGCCGACCCCGCGGTCGGCGCGGTGGCGCCGCGGATCGTGCCGCACGCGCCGGCCCCGTCCTGGCTCAGCCGCTATGAGTCGGCCAGCTCCGCGCTGGACATGGGACCGCGCGAGGGTGCCGTCGCCGCGGGCGGCCGGATCTCGTACCTGCCGACCGCGGCGCTGGTGGTCCGCGCCGCCGCCTTCGGACCCGGGTTTGCCGAAGACATCAGCGTGGGGGAGGACGTCGACTTCGTCTGGCGGCTCGCCGCGGCCGGGTGGCGGGTGCGGTACGAGCCCGGTTCGGCGGTCGAGCATCAGCACCGGGACCGGCTCCGCCCGTGGTTCAGCCGGCGCCAGCACTACGGGACGTCCGCGGCGGTGCTCGAGGCCAGGCACCCGCGGGCCGTCCGCCCGTTCTACGTCTCCCGGTGGACCGCCGCCGCGTGGCTGGCGGCCGCTGTTGGCCAGCCCGCGGCCGGCGCGGCTGTCACCGGCACGGCGACCGCGTTGCTGGCCCGGCGGCTGACCGGTGTCACCGGCGACCGGCAGCTGGCCTGGCGGCTCGCGTTCCGCCTGGCCGCCGGCGGCACACTGGCCGCCGCGCGTCCCCTAGGCGCCGCCATCTCCCGCGCCTGGTGGCCGGCGGCGATTCCGCTCGCGATCGCCGTCCCGCGGCTGCGCCTGCCGCTCGCGGCCCTGGTCCTGACGCCGCCGCTGCTCGACTGGGCGGATCTGCGCCCGGCGCTGGATCCGGCTCGTTTCGTGGCGGGCCGCCTGCTCGGCGACGTCGCCTACAGCGTGGGCCTCTGGCAAGGCTGTATTCGTCAGCGAACGCTCTACCCCCTGCTCCCCGCGACATCGACGTCCGGTTCCCCACGATCGCCGGCGTGCCAAACGCGTAGTTGAGCCCGCTAGACCGTGTCAGCGTGCGCCGAGGCACGCTCTAGCGGGCTCATTTGCGCAGTTGACACGCTGAGGGTGATCGCCGGCGTGAGCCGCGCGGACGAAACTACTTGCCCAGGCCGTGGGTGAAGTCGTGGGGGATGATGACGTCGTCGGGGGTCAGTTCGCGGACCGATGACCGGCCCAGCGCGAGCAGCGTGGCGTCGATGCCGCCGCGCAGCACGTCGAAGACGTTCCGCACGCCGGCCGGCCCGGCGGCCGCCAGCCCCCACAGGTAGGGCCGCCCGATCATGACCGCGCGGGCGCCGGCCGCGAGCGCCTTGACGACGTCGCCGCCACGGCGGATGCCGCCGTCGAGCAGGACCTCGACCTGGCCGCCGACCGCGCCGGCGACGGCGGGCAGCGCGCGGATGGCGGCGGGGGTGCCGTCCAGGTTGTTGCCGCCGTGGTTGGACACGGAGATGGCAGTGGCACCGGCGTCGACGGCGCGGCGGGCGTCGTCGGTACGCATGATGCCCTTGATCAGGAACGGGCCGTCCCACTGACCGCGCAGCCAGGCGATGTCGGCCCAGGTCGGCGGCGGGGTGCCCAGCCACTCACCGTACGCGCCGAAGAACGTGGGGGCCGGCTCGCCGGGAGCGGCCATGTTGGGAACGGTCAGGCCGGGCAGCCCGCCCTGGCGCAGCCAGTCCAGCACGTATCCGGGCCTGGTGATGCCCTCCGGCGCGAGCCGCAGCAGCGTCCGCGGGTCCATCCGCTCCGGGATGCGCGGGCTGCCCCAGTCCCGGCCGTTGGCGAACGACCAGTCCAGCGTCAAGATCAGCGCCTTCGCGCCGGCCTGGCGGGCCCGCTCGACGCGAGCGGCGATCACGTCGCGGCCACCAGACCAGTAGATCTGGAAGAACAGCCGCGGGTTGACCGCGGCGACCTCCTCGACCGGCTTGCTGGCGAACGAGCTCAGGCCCATCGCCGTGCCAGCGTCCGCGGTGCCGCGCGCGACGCCAGCCTCCCCGGTCGGATGGACCGCCTGCACGCCGGTTGGCGAGGCGATCACCGGCAGGGACAGGTCCTGGCCCAGCACGGTCACCGCCTGGTCGCGTGCGGCCGGCAGGTCCGCGATCCGCGGCGGCGCGAACCGCAGATCGGTGAAGGCGGCGGTGTTGTCCGCCATCGTGACGCCCTGCTCCGAGCCGGCCAGCAGCGCCAGGTACACCGAACGGGGCAGCCGCCGCTTTGCTCGCCGCCGGGCCTCCTCGACGGTCTCGAACCAGTCCCGCGTGCTCGCCACCAGTACCTCCTGCCGTTGTAGCGTAGCGCCGTGAACTATCCCCTGGAGCCCAGCCGCCGGGACATGGCGGAGCTCGGGCAGGCCGCGGTGGGGTTCGTCGCCGATTTCATCGGCGGCCTCGACCATGCCCCGGCCAGCGATCTGACCGCGGACGACCTGCTGATCCGGCACATGCGGCAGTCGCCCGGGGAGTCCCCGGCCGGTTTTGGCGAGTTGCTGGCGTCGGTCGGGACGGCGGCGGGCAAGGTCGTGGAGACCGCCGGCCCGCGCTATGTCGCCTATATTCCGGGCGGCGGATTGTTCGTCTCCGCGCTGGCCGAGTTCATCGCGCGGAGCCTGAACCGCTACACCGGGCTGGCCGGCCTGGCCCCGGCCCTCGTCGCGCTGGAGGACGGCGTGACCCGGTGGCTGTGCGATCAGTTCGGCCTCCCGGAAAGCGCGGGCGGGCTGATCACCACCGGCGGGTCGATGGCCACGCTGTCGGCGGTCGTCGCCGCGCGCCATCGCATGCTGGGGGAACAGTTCGCGGACGGGACCATCTATCTCACCGAGCACACCCATCACTGCCTGGTGAAGGCGGCGCGGATCGCCGGGCTGCCCGCGCGGGCCATCCGCATCGTGCCGTGTACGGACGATCTCCGGATGGACGTCGACGCGGCCGCGCGCATGATCGCGCGAGACCGGGCGGACGGCCTGCGGCCGTTCCTGCTGGCGGTCAACGCCGGCAGCACCGACAGCGGGACGATCGACCCGCTCCCCGAGGCCGGGCGGCTGGCCCGCCGCGAGGACATGTGGTTCCACGTGGACGCGGCCTACGGCGGCTTCTTCCAGCTCACAGACCGCGGCCGGGCCCGGCTGGCCGGGATCAGCCACGCTGACTCGATCGTCCTGGACCCGCACAAGGGCCTGTTCCTGCCATACGGGACCGGCGTCCTGCTGGTGCGGGATGTCGCGCCGCTCGCCGCGGCGCACTCCGGCGATGCGCACTACCTACAGGACATCGGTCCGGAGGGTGGCCTGCCCGACTACAGCGCGCTCGGACCAGAACTCACCCGGGAGTTCCGCGGGCTGCGCCTGTGGCTGCCGCTGCACCTGCACGGCGTCGGCGCCTTCCGCGCCGCCCTCGACGAGAAGCTGGATCTCGCCGCGCACGCGTACACCGATCTCGCCGCCGATCCCAACCTGGAACTGCCCTGGACGCCGGACCTGTCCACGATCGCCTTCCGCCGCGCCGGCGGCGGCGACGATGCCAACCGCCGGCTGCTCGGGGACATCAACGCCACCGGCGAGGCATTCCTGTCCAGCACTCGCATCAGGGACAAGACCACCTTGCGGCTGTGCGTGCTGTCCCACCGGACGCACCGCGAGCACCTCGACCCGATACTCGCGGTGATCCACGCCGCCGCCAGGAAGCGGCCGATGTGACGCAAGAGAATGCCGTTATGCCGGTTATTCCTTATTTTGGCCGATACCGCATGGACATTTGCGCTCAAATGCGCACGTAACTACGAAATTGCAGATAGCGATCAAATCGTCACAACCATCCCACGCTCTTGTGGCACGATATGTCCCGGGGAAACCGTGTCACGCGAAGGTGTGGAAGGCAAATATGGGCTCGATTAGCAGGCATTTCCTCACCAGAGTAGTCGCGCCAACCGGTTGCCTGGTGCTGCTGTGGGGTCTGCTCGCCGGCACCGCCATCGCCGGCACGCTCACCAGGTTGCGCTGGCTGGCAGACCGGCCGGCGCCACAGCAGACGCGGATCGAGCTCGCGACCGTCGCGGGGGCCGGCCTGGCCGTCATCGTCGTCGCGGTGCTGCTGATGAACGCGTTCTCGCGCTGGCTGGCACGGGAAATCTCCGGCCTGACCGCCGTGATCGAGGAGAACAAGCGGTCGGCGGCGGCGGCCGCGGCCGCCGAAACCGGACTTCGTCATGGCCTTCGAATGATCCTTGTCAGCCTGGCGAAGCGGAACCAGGCGCTGCTGCACCGGCAGCTTCGCATCATCGACGACCTGGAACAGGCGGCCAACCCCGCGGCACTGGCTGACCTGTTCACCCTGGACCATCTCACCACGCGGATGCGCCGCAACGCCGAGAGCCTGACGATCTTGTCCGGTGCGGTACCCAGCCGGTCCTGGAGCGGACCGGTACCGGTCGTCGACGTCATCCGTGCCGCCGCGGCGGAAGTCGAGGACTATACGCGCGTGACCGTCATATCCGATGCGATCGAGGCCGTGCTGGCTTCGGCGGTAACGGACATGATCCACCTGCTGGCGGAGCTGATCGAGAACGCCACGTTGTGCTCGCCGTCGAGCACAAGGGTGGAGGTCAGGGCCGAGCGCGTGGCCAACGGCCTCGCGATCGAGATCGAAGACCGCGGTCTTGGCATCCCGGCCGAACAGCTGCGAGAGATCAACCAGCAGCTGGCCAGTCCGCCTGACTTCGACATGGCCGACCCCGACCGGCTCGGCTTGTTCGTCACCGGCAAGCTCGCCGCCCGTCACGGCGTCCACGTTTCGCTGAACCCGTCTCCGTTCTTGGGCATCAGGGCCGTCGTGGTGCTGCCCGACGCGATACTCGAGGTGCCGGCAGAAGAAGAAAACGAGTCCGGGACGCGGCCCAAACCGGTTTCCGGACGGCTGTCGAAGCTCAACCTGCGCGCGGCGGACGTGCTTGCCCTGGCCGGGACGGCCCCGGCCGAGCCAGCGCCCGCGACCACTACCCGGAACGGCTTGCCGCGTCGTCTCCGGCCAGATGGCCCGCAGGCCCAGCACACGGCGGCGCTCCCCGCCGCGGGTCCGGCGCCCGAAGAGGCGCGGTCGCTCGCGGCTTCCCTGCAGAACAGCTGGCTGCGGAGCAGACAAGCTGACGACGCTCCCGACGCCGATTCGCCCGACGGCGAGGAGGAAGACGCTGATGACTGATCCAGACGCTCCGGCACGCGACCTGGCCTGGCTGCTCGATGACCTGGCCGATCGCCTGAAGGATTTCCGCCGGGCGGTCATCCTGTCTCGTGATGGCCTGCTCATCGCGGCTTCGGCGGACCTCGGCCGCGACGACGCCGAGCACATGTCGGCGGTGGCGGCGGCCATGCAGAGTCTGGCCGCCGGTACCGGCAAACGGTTCCGTGCCGGCGGCGTCCGGCAGACGGTCATCGAGCTGGAGCAGGGGATCTTCTTCCTCATCGCGGCCGGCGAGGGTAGCTGTCTCGCGGCGCTCTGCCCGCCGGACGCCGACGCCGGAGCGGTGGCCTACGAGATGGCCATGCTGGCCAAGCGCGCCAGACCGCATCTGGCGGCACTGCCGAGAGTGACTCCCGCCAACTCCGCGGCGAAGTGATCTCCATGCCCGCGGACGACAGGTGGCGGCCCCGGAATCCGGGGCCGGTGGTGCGCCCATACGCGGTGACCGGTGGCAGGACCGAGCCAGTCGGCGAGTTGCTGGACCTGCTCGCCGTGGTAGTCGCGATCAACATGCCCGGGGATGCCAGGGACGGCTTGCGCCTGACCCCGGAACACCGCCGGATCCTGGAGGTGTGCCGGCGCCGGAGCACGGTGGCCGATGTCGCCGCCGACGTTGCCCTTCCGGTAGGGGTGGTCCGTGTGCTGCTTGCCGACCTGATCAAGGATGGCGCGGTCATCGTGGTGCGGCCGCGGCCGGCAGGCGAGCAAGCCAGCACCGACATGCTCCAGGAGATCCTGAATGGGCTCCGCGCACTCTGACGACGCGCCCCTCGGCGCGCACAAGATCCTCGTCGCGGGCGGGTTCGGAGCCGGGAAGACGACGCTGGTCGGGGCGATCAGCGAAGTCCGGCCGCTGCGGACCGAGGAGACGCTGACCACCGTCAGTGCCGGCTTTGACGACCTCACCGGCGTCGACGGCAAGACCACCACCACCGTCGCGCTGGACTTCGGCCGGATCACGATCAGCGAGCGCGTCCTGCTGTACCTGTTCGGCCTCCCCGGCCAGGAACGCTTTTCGTTCATGTGGGACGAGCTCAGCTATGGCGCACTTGGCGCCGTGGTGCTGGCAGATGTCCGCCGGCTCGACGAGTCCTTCCCTTCGGTCACCTACTTCGAGCAGCGCCGGCTCCCGTTCATCGTGGGGATCAACTGCTTCGACGACGCTCCCCGCTTCGATCCCGAAGAAGTGCGGACCGCGCTGGACCTGGACCGCGATGTCGCGGCGGTGCTGTGCGACGCGCGGGATCCCGGATCGGTCAAGCAGGTCCTGATCGCCCTGGTGGAATGCATTTTCGCCCGCCGCTCCGCGCGGGCCATCGTGACTTAGGTGGTGGCGGCCATGTACGGCCAAGTTCCTGTCTGGACGGGAGTGGCACCGCCGCTCGCGGATGGCTTCATCGCCAGGCCTGAGATCCAGCATGCCCTCGAGAAGTCGCTGGTACCGGGCGCGACCGTCGCGCTCGTGTCCGACCGCGCCGCGGCCGGCACCCGGAACTGGCGGGACGCGGCAGGCAAGACCCAGCTGGCGATTTCCTACGCGCAGTCACTGTGGCAGGCCGGTGCCGTCGACATGGTTGTCTGGGTGAGCGCCACAAGCACCGCCTCGGTCCTGTCCTGCTATGCCGAAGCTGCCGCGACGCTGGGGTCCCGAGGACACGGCGATGGCGAGGCGCTGTCCGCTCGTCTGGTCAGCTGGCTGCGCGAGGCCACCCGTCCCTGGCTTGTCGTGTTCGACGACCTGACGAGCGCGGCGCTGCCGGACCGGCTATGGCCCGAGGGTCCCTCCGGCCGGGTTCTGGTCACCACGACGCATCCCGCCACCCTGGCCGGGCACCATGCGCAGATCCTGCCAGTAGGGCCGTTCAGCCGTAGAGAAGCGCTCACTTACCTAGTCGGGCAGATCACCACCGACCTCGACCAGCGACAGGGAGCCATCGACCTCGTCGCCGAACTCGGGTACGAGCCGCTGGCGCTCGCCCAGGCCAGTGCCGTGATCGCCAGCTCGGAACTGACCTGCCACGACTACCGCGAACACTTCGTGCGCAGGCGGGAACAGATGACCGCGCCGAGCGGCGACGTACCGGCCGCGGCGGTCACCTGGACGCTGTCCGTCGACCACGCCGACATTCTCTCGCCCGGCACCGCCCAGTCCCTGCTGATGCTCGCCGCGCTGCTGGATGGCAACGCGATCCCGGGCGCCGTGTTCACCACCGCCGCGGTGCGTGAGTACGCGTCGGCCGGCGGCACGATCATCTCCGGTGCGCTGGCCGCCCTGGAACAGGCTGGCCTGCTGCGGCCCAACCCCGCCGCGCCGTACCCTGTCATGCAGATGAGCTGGCTGGTCCAGGCCGCGATCCGGGCGGCGATCGCCGACGGCGTCGGCGGGGTGGCGAAAGCGGCGGCGGACGCGCTGGTTGAGGCGTGGCCAGCGGACGACCAGCCGGAATGGCTCGCGCGTAGCCTGCGCTCGGCCGCCGACAGTCTTCGGCGGGTCGCGGGAGATTCGCTCTGGGAAGGCGGCTGCCACGCGTTGCTGCTGCGGGCCGGCGGCAGTCTCGAGGCCGCGCGGCTGACCGGGTCGGCGGTGGCGTACTGGAGCGAGCTGGCCGGCACCAGCTCACGGCTGCTGGGCCGCGAGCACCCGGTGACGGCCGGGATCAGCGAACGGCTGGGCCGTGCGTACCTGGCGGCGGGGCGAGCCGTCGAGGCCCTTCCGCTGTTCGAGTGGATCAGGAACGACCGGGTGCGCCGGCTCGGGGCGGAACATCCCGACACGATCACGGCGGGCCGCGACCTCGGCAACGCGCTGCTGGCGGCGGGCCGGCTCGACGAGGCCGTCGCCATGCTCGACGCCGCCGCGAACGGCTACGAACGCTCGCTGGGACCCGACAGCATCGAGGCGGTGGGCGCGTGGGAGGACCTGGCATCCGCGTACCGGACCGCGGCGCGCTGCTACGACGCCATCCGGCTGTACCAGCACACGGTCAGCCAGCGCGAACGGATCCAGGGCGGCCGGCACCCCGACACGCTGACCGCTCGCGAAAGGCTCGCCGAGACATACCTGGCGGACGGTCAGACCAAGACCGCGATCTCGCACTACAAACGCCTGATCGCGGACCGGGAACGCGTCCTGGGCCCGGATCACCTGCACACGATCGCGGTACGGGGCGCGCTCGGCTCCGCCTATCACGCCGCGGGCCGGATGGCGTCCGCCGTCCAGCTGTACGAGCAAACGTGCACCGAGTACACCCATGCGCTGGGTGCGGACCATCCGGACACACTCGGTGCCTGCGTGAACCTGGCGCATGCCTACTATGGCGTCGGCCGTGTCACGGACGCCGAGAAGCTGCTGCGGGTAACGCTCGGCCGCTGCGTGCTGAGCCTGCCAGCAGCAGATCCGCTGACCGCCACCGCGCGGACGAGCCTGACGAACATCAGCGGAGAGAGTGTTTGATGGCTGCCGCGAGCAGCCTCAGCGCGCAGGTGGGCGAACGGTGGCGAGCAGTCGATCCGCTGTTGCCCGCGCCCGGGCTCGCGGTACCCGACTGTGGCGTGAAGCTGGTCGTCACCGATCCTGGCGGGTCCACCGTGGCCGCTGGGTGGTGTGAGCACTGGGCTGGCGCCCCCGGATCGCTCGATCTGTCATGGGGCGCCCCCCGCCGGTTCCAGCTCACGGCCCAGGTAGCGGGTCCGGACGTGGCGTGTGCGCTGGACGAATTGCTGTCCCTGTGGCGGGACCACCTGGCGGACGCGCCGGACACCGCGGGGGAGGACACCGCCGCGACAGTGACCTGGCCCAGCCGCGACGTGGACGGGGTCGCCGCCTTGCTACGGCACCGCTTCGCCCCGCTCGAGGTCATCGCGGCGCGGATCGCCCCGGGGCGACCCGACCCGCTCGACGCCGGCTTGCTCGACGCCGGCTTGCT
>Ga0070741_10014116_pt1 | contig 13896 bp, 13 predicted proteins | sample Coa_R1_4_FD_66440 | JGI IMG/M metagenome (GOLD analysis project Ga0070741, IMG submission 66440) | Surface soil microbial communities from Centralia Pennsylvania, which are recovering from an underground coalmine fire - Coalmine... | ecosystem: Environmental > Terrestrial > Soil > Unclassified ... | reverse complement strand
AGCTTCCTGGTGCGCACCTATGCCTGGATGGTGATCCTCGGCACGCGCGGCCCGATCTCGGCGTTGCTGCGCATGCTCGGTTGGGATCCGCCGCCGGAGATGCTGTTCACGCGTTTCAGCTCCACGCTCGCGATGGTGCACATCCTGCTGCCCTTCATGGTGCTCGCACTCTATGCGGTCATGCGCAAGGTCGAGCTGTCGCATCTGCGCGCGGCCGAAGGCCTGGGGGCGCCACCGTGGGCGGTGTTTCGTCACGTGTTCCTGCCACTGTCGGCTCCTGGCGTGATCAACGGCTGCACGATCGTGTTCATCCTGTGCCTGGGTTTTTACGTGACGCCGGTGCTGCTCGGCAGCCCGCGCGAGCAGATGCTCGCCGGCTTGATCGGACGCCAGATCGAGGAGCTCCTCGATTTCGGCCAGGCTTCCGCGATGGCGATCGTGCTGCTCGTGTGCACGCTGGGCTTTTTCACGCTGTACGACCGCCTGGTCGGGCTCGACAAGCTCTGGGGCTAGCCCGAATGTCGCGCGCGATGTCGATCATTGCCGGCGTCATATTGCTCTTCGTGCTGGCACCGCTCCTGATCATCGTGCCGATGTCGTTCAGCACCGCACCGTCGCTGCAGTTTCCGCCGCCGGGCTACGGCCTGACGTATTACCGCGAATTCGTGACCGACACCCGCTGGACCGGCGCCCTGGTCAACAGCATCATCATCGCGACGCTCACGTCGATCGTGACGATGGCCGTCGCCGTGCCGGCGTCTTTTGCCATCGTGCGCCATCGCTTCCGGTCCCGCGGTCTCATGACGATCTTGCTGCTGTTGCCGCTGATTGCGCCCCACATCGTGCTGGCCCTGGGCTATTACGTCTATTTCGGCAGCCTGCGCCTCACGCAAACCTATACCGGGGTCGTGCTCGCGCATTCGTGCATTTCGATTCCCGTCGTGTATCTCACGGTGTCGGCCGCGCTCAAGGGCTTCGATCGCAGCATCGAGCGCGCTGCGATGAATCTCGGCGCGGGTCCGTTGCGCGTGTTCCGCCACGTCACGCTACCCGTGTTGCGGCCCGCGTTCGTTGCGGCAGCGCTGTTTGCATTCGTGCAATCTTTCGACGAGACGGTGATCGCGATCTTCATCTCCGGCCGCGACGCAGCGACCCTTCCCCGGCAGATGTTCGACAGCATGCGCACGCAAGCCGATCCGGTGGTGGCGGTCGTGTCGACATTGCTGCTGGCGATCGTGGTGGCCGGGGTGGCCGGCTCGCGGATCGTCGCTGCGCGACGTGCCGCGTTTGCAAGACGCAGCGTCCCGGTTGCAGCGTGATGAGCGAAGTGCAGCCGCGAGTCCGCGACGCCGACGATGCACCGGCATGCACGCGAGCGCCGGATTATCTCGAGCTCAAGGACGTCACGAAACGGTACGGCGGCACGGTGCCGGCCGTCAACGGGGTGTCGCTCTCCATCACCAAAGGCGAGTTCATCACGCTCCTTGGTCCGAGCGGGTCCGGCAAGACCAGCACGCTGATGATGATCGCGGGGTTCGAAGAGCCCACCTCCGGCGAGATAACGCTGGGTGGACGCTCGCTGCTGGGCATCGCGCCCCATCGCCGCAACCTGGGCATGGTGTTCCAGAATTACGCGCTGTTCCCGCACATGAGCGCCGCTGATAACGTCGCCTTCCCCTTGCGCATGCGAGGGGTGGCGCGCGACGAAATCGCGAGGCGGACGGATGCGGCGCTCGCGTCGGTCGGACTGCAAGCCTTCGCGCGGCGCCACCCGCGCGAGATGTCCGGCGGGCAGCAGCAGCGAATCGCCCTCGCTCGGGCCCTCGTGTTCGAGCCCGACGTGCTCCTCCTGGACGAGCCGCTCGGCGCGCTCGACAAGAGCCTGCGCGAGCAGATGCAGCTCGAGTTGAAGCGCCTGCACCAGCGCCTCGGCATCACCACGATCTTCGTGACGCATGACCAGGGCGAAGCGATGACGATGTCCGATCGCATCGCGGTGTTCAACCGCGGCCGCATCGAACAGGTCGGAACGCCGCTCGAGATCTACCATCGTCCCGCGACGCGGTTCGTCGCAGGCTTCATCGGTGACAGCAACATCTTCGATCTTGCGATCGGCGAGGGCGGCGCCACGGCCGTGTCCGAGATGCTGGGCTCGTTCCGGATCGCGCCCTCGGGTCTTGCCGCGGGCACGCGGGTGCGCCTGATGGTCCGGCCGGAGACGTTCACGATTGCGGCCAACGCGCGGCCTGGCGAGGCCAATCTGCTGGAAATCGCGGTGGAAGGCAGCGTGCATTACGGCGACAGCCTGCTCGTTCTGGGCCGGGCCGGCGACATCGAGATACGCGTTCGTCTTCCCAACGTGCAGGCCAGTGGTATCGAGCCCGGGCGCACGTTGCGTGTCAGCTGGCAGCCCGAGCATGCATGGCTGCTGCCGCCCGAGATCGAGAAAAGCCCCGCGTTTGACTGAAGCTCCGCGACCATGGTCGCGATTCACCTGGATTCATCATGTCGATCAGCACACCCGCCGCCCAGAGAGACCTTGCCTTTCATCTGCATCCGTCCACCAACCTGCGGGCATTGCACAAGGATGGCCCGCTGGTGATCACGCGCGGCGACGGCGTCTATGTCTACGACGACCAGGGCCGTCGCTATCTCGAAGGCATGGCGGGGCTGTGGTGCGCTTCGCTGGGTTTTTCGGAGTCGAGGCTTGCCGAGGCTGCGCATCGGCAGATGCAATCGCTGCCCTTCTATCACAGCTTCGGCGGCAAGGTGCCGGCGATCACGACCGAGCTGGCGGAGCGCCTGGTGCAGCTCGCGCCCGGAATGGGCAAGGCCTTGTTCGCCAATTCGGGATCCGAAGCCAACGATACCGCGATCAAGCTCGCGTGGTACATCAACAACGCACTCGGTCGTCGCGACAAGAAGAAGATCATTTCGCGCGAGCGCGCCTATCACGGCATGACCATCGGAGCAGCGAGCCTCACCGGCCTCGCCTTCGCGCACGACGACTTCGACTTGCCGATGCGGCGCGTCCTGCACACGGAGTGCCCGCACCATTATCGACGCGCCTTGCCGGGCGAGACGCAGGAAGCGTTCGCCGCGCGGCTTGCGGGCGAGCTCGAAGCGCTCATCCTGCGCGAGGGCCCCGACACGATCGCGACCTTCTTTGCCGAGCCGGTGATGGGTGCCGGCGGCGTCATCGTTCCACCCGCCACCTATTTCGACCTGATCCAGCCGATCCTGCGCAAGTACGACATCCTGTTCGTCGCCGATGAAGTGATCTGCGGCTTCGGCCGCACCGGTGAGATGTTCGGATCGACCACGTTCGACCTGAAGCCTGACATGATGACGCTCGCGAAAGGGCTTTCGGCCGGCTACATGCCCGTCTCGGCAACGCTGGTCACCAACGCGCTCTATGAGGTGCTGGTCGCCCAAAGCGAGAAGCTCGGCATCTTCGGCCACGGCTACACCTACTCCGCGCATCCGGTGCCGGCGGCCGTCGCGCTCGAGACGTTGAACATCTACCGCGAGCGCGACGTGCTCGCGGCTGTGCGTCGTGTCAGCCCGCGCTTGCAGCAGGGCGTGCGCAGCTACGCCGATCACCCGCTGGTCGGTGAAGCGCGCGGCATCGGCCTGATCGCGGCGATCGAGCTCGTGCGGGACCAGGCAACGAAGGCGAGCTTCGACCCGAAAGCCGGTGTCGGTGCGTATCTTGTACGCCGTGCGCAGGAGCATGGCGTCATCCTGCGCAGCATGCCGGGTGACGTGATCGCCTTCAGTCCGCCGCTCATCATCAGCGAGTCGCAAATCGACGAGATGCTGGCCGGATTCGCGCGCGCACTCGATGAAACGCAGGCATTCGTGCGCAGCACCGGACTGCTCTGAACCGACTCGTCGCACCATGCCCGTCTGGCGTATCCGCGGTGTCGTAACATTTCGGCTGTCGTCGTGACGAGTCAGCCCCACCCATTTCGAACATGAACATCCGTCGTCGCACATTTCTGGCGCAGTCCGCCGCTGCACTGTTGAGCGCAGCCTCGGGCCTGGCGTTGGCCGCAGGCGAGCCCGCGAACACTCCCGGCGCGCGTCCGCACATCAAGGTGGGCGGTTCGCAAGGCGCGAGCTCCAGCGTCATGGCAGCCGCGCTCAAGCTCGCCGCGCAGGAGCTTGGTACCGCCGACGCCGAATTCGCAGCGATGGCGCAGCCGCTCGCGCTGCTGGGCCTGCGCAACGGCAATGTGCAGACGGCTTTCCTGAGCTGGGCCAACTTCGCCCAGAACCAGGAACAAGGCGTGCAGGCCGTCGCGATCGCACCGGCGTGGGCATCGCATGCATCGTTCCTGGTTCGCCCGGACGCGCCGTTCAAGACCGTGGCCGATCTTGCCGGCAAGCGCGTGGGCTCCTCGCCCCGGACGACAGGGGTCTACAGCGAGGGCGCTGCGGCATTGGCCGATCAGGGCCTCAACATCGACAAGGACCTGCGCATGTCGCCGATGGACCAGTCGCCGGTCCTGGTGGCGCTGTTCAAGAAAGGCGAGTTCGACGCCCTGCTCGTCTCCGAGCCGGCCGTGTCGATCCTGCTCGCGAGCGGCGCCGCGCGCGAGCTCCTGCAGGTGGGGTCGTATGAAGCCTCGCGCCACGGCGGACGATACACGCCGGTGAATTCATGGGGCTTGCGCAAGGATTGGCTCGATCATCAGGACAAGGCGGCGATGATGAGACTGTTCACCCGCGCCTCCGAGATCGCCAAGACGCGCAAGGAACCGTTCGCCGAGGCGGCCAAGCTCGGGGGTCTCGACGCGAGGACGAGCGAGCTTTACCGCGAGCGCTTCTCGAAGCTCATCGTGCCCCGTTTCACCGACGAGAATCTCGCCGACTCCCAGACCCTCATGGACCAGGCGCTCAAGGATGGCTTGATCAAGTCGAAGCACAATGTCACCGATTTCGTGGTGAGGGCATAAGCGATGGCCACGGTCGATTCGACCCCACCTGCCGAGCGGGCCAACGCCGACCACGTCAAGCGCACGCCCAAGGCGCTGTACCGCGCGCTCTTCCTGGGTGCCGTGCTGGCCCTGTGGTGGCTCGCGAGCGCCGTGCTCTTTTCGACGGTGATCCCGACCATCGGCAGCACGCTCGACACGGTATGGCATCTGCTGACCGGTGCACAGTTCTATCAGCAACTATGGGTGACCGCGCAGCGCGTGCTGCTCGGCTTCGCGATCGCGTTTGTCGCGGGACTCGTCATCGGTACGGCAATGGGCCGATCGCGCGCCGTCGAGGCCTTTTTCGAGATGTTCATCGTCATCGGCACCTCGCAGCCGGGACTGTTCGTGTCGATGATCTTCCTCGTCGCCCTCGGCTTGAGCTCGACCTCGGCAATCATCACACTCGCTTACCTCGCCACGCCCATCGTGACGGTCAGCATCTGGCAGGGTGCCAAGCGCATGGATGTGCATCTCGAGGAAGTCGCCACGGTGTTCGGGTACTCGCGCATGACCCGGATCCGGCACGTGATCCTGCCGCAGCTCGCCGGTCCCGCATTGGCTGCCGTGCGCACCGGGCTCGGCATCACCTGGAAGTATGTCGTGATGATCGAGATGCTGGGACTCACCGAGGGCGTGGGTTACGAGGTGGCGCGCAGCTTCCAGCTCTTCGACCTGCGGTCGGTGATCGCGTGGACGATCTGTTTTCTCGCCTTCGTGCTGATCGTGGAATACCTCGTGATCCGCACGATCGAGCGGCGCATCTACGGCTGGCGCGATCGCGCGGCCGGCAAGCTCCTCGACGAAGAAGCGGTGGCCGACGAGGTCTCGCTGGTTGCCCATGCCTGATGCTGCCGCCGTCCTCGAGGGCGTATCGAAGTCGTACAAGATCGGTTCCGGGGGATCCATTCGCGTCCTCGAGGACTTGAGCCTCACCGCGGAACGCGGCTCGTTCGTCGCGGTACTCGGTCCATCCGGTTGTGGCAAGTCGACGATCCTCGGCATCCTGGCTGGACTGCTGCCGCAGGACGTGGGCGTCGCGCGAATTCCCGCCCGGCATGAAATCGCGTACGTGTTCCAGACCGCTCGATTGCTGCCCTGGCGAACCATCGAGCAGAATCTGGAGATCACGCGTGCGGCGCGTCTCAAGCAGCGCGGACGGGCATATCAGCGCTCCACGTCGGATTACCTCAAGGCCGCCGGCCTTGCGCAGTATCGGTCGTTCTATCCCGCTGCCATCTCGGGCGGCATGCAACAGCGCGCGTCCATCGCCCGGGCATTGTCGGTCGAGCCGACGATGCTGCTGATGGACGAGCCGTTCTCGGCGCTCGACGAGCTGACGGCGCGAACACAGCGCGAATTCCTGCTGCGCACGTGGCACGATTACCAATCGACCATCATCTTCGTGACGCACAACGTGCTCGAGGCGATCACCCTCGCGACATCGATCGTTGTCGTTTCGGCGCGGCCGGCGCGGGTGCTCGAGCGCATCGATGTCGACATTGCCCGGCCGCGCTCGCTCACCGACCCGCGCGTGGGCGCGCTGCAGGATCGTATCCTCGCGCTGCTGGGCGTCGGCGGCGCCGCTCCCGCGCCGCAGCGCGAACCATCGATGAGCATTTCCTGAATACCGATGAAGACCGTACGAGGACTGTTGCAATGATCAGCAAAGACGACATCAGAGGCATGGTCGACGTCGCGGGCGGAAGCGTCAGCCGCCGCGTGTTCGTCGACGAGGACGTTTACAAGCGCGAGCAGGAGCAGATCTTCGGCCGAGCCTGGCTTTTCCTCGGCCATGAAAGCCAGATCCCGAATCCGAACGACTACGTCGTCGCACGCATGGGCGAGGAAGAAATCATCCTGACGCGCGCCGCGGACGGGAAGATCTGTGCAGTGCTCAACAGCTGCACCCATCGTGGCATGAAGCTGTGCCGCTACGACCAGGGCAACACACGGGTGTTCACCTGCCCCTATCACGCCTGGAGCTTTTCGCCCAACGGCGACCTCTATGGCGTTCCCGGCTTCACCGATCGCTATCACGAGGAGCTCGACAAGTCGCAATGGGGCCTCACCCGCGTGCCGAGCATCACCGTTTACGCCGGCACGATCTGGGGCAGCTGGCATGCCTCGCCGCCCGCGCTCGAGGACTATCTCGGCGGCATGCGAACGTGGCTCGATTTCGCGCTCGATTATCGCGACGGCCGTCCCGCAGGCGCGATGGTGCTCGTTGGCGTGCAGAAATGGCGCACGAAGTGCAACTGGAAGTTCGCTCCGACCAATTTCATCGGCGATGTCGCGCATGTCATCAGCCACCGCTCCGTCGACATGGTGAACATCGGCCCCAGTGGTCAGGGCCGGCGCGACAGGAAGACCGACGGCGCCTCGGTGTTCGGCTGGCCCGACCTGGGTCATGGCGGAACGGGATGGGTTGCCGCCCTCGAGGAAGAGTATGTGCAGCCGCCGAGCTTCGGACAATTTCCTGCGGTAGCCGAGTATTTCCGCAAAGCGAGAGAAGAGCGCCGCGAACGTCGGCGCGGCGAGCTCCATTTCCAGGGCAAGGGCACCATCTTCCCCAACATGTCGTTTCACGAAGAGCAGCCGCGCACCATCATCGTCGCACATCCCGACGGGCCGCATCAGACGGAGTTCTGGCGCTATTACCTCGTCGACCGGGACGCGCCCATCGAAGTCCAGGACGTGCTGCGCCGGTATTTCATGAGCTATTCCGGCCCGGCGGGTCTCACCGAGCAGGATGATCTGGAGAACTGGTCGGCAGCGACGACGGCGAGCATCACCCGCGTCGCGCGCCAATCGCGCTTCAATTACCAGATGGGGCTCGGACATTCGCAGCCGTACTCCGCGTTTCCCGGATGCGTATGGGCGGGCCAATTGCATTCCGAGCAGAATCAGCTGATATGGCTCAAGCGCTGGGCCGAGTTCATGGAAGGCCGCACCTGGGACGAACTCATGCATCGTGTGCCGGTGCCCGGCGATGTTCCCTTTCCGCTCGCGCAACCCGAGCGGGCGCTGGCGTGAGCGCGGCCATGACAGGCGAGGCCATGACCAGTAATCTCGATGCCGTGCGACTGCGCCTCGAGATCGAGGACTTCTACTATCGCGAGGCCGATCTTCTGGACGAGCGACGCTTCGATGAATGGCTCGATCTGCTGCACCCGGACATCCGCTACCGGATTCCGCTCGCGCAGAACGTGCATTCAAAGCGGGCCGAGAGCGAATTCCTCACCGACGATCTCGCCGTCTACTGGATGGACGAGGGCAAGCGCACGCTGAGCCAACGCGTCGAGCAGCTTCGGACCGGGCTGCACTGGGCCGAGGAGCCGATGTCACGCACGTCGCACATCTACAGCAACACGCGCGTGCTCGAAAGCTCGGAACAGGACGGCTGTCGGCGCGTCACGGCGAAGACGCGCTTCATCGTTTATCGCAATCGGCTTAAAGGCGAGGTCGACCTGCTGGTCGGCAAGCGCGTCGACGAGCTGGTTGCGCAATCCGCCCTTGGATGGAAGGTCCTCGCGCGGACGGTCTACCTCGATCAGACCGTGCTGCTGTCGAACAATCTCACCACGTTCATCTAGCCCGCTTCGGCCGATGCTTATTCTGCGGTGATCTTGCCCGTCTCGATCACGTTTTTCCAGCGCGCATATTCGGCGGCCTGGAAGCGCGCGAACTCCTCGGGGGTGTCGCCGACGATCTCGAATCCGATCTCGGTGAGCTTCGGCTTCACCTGCGGATCGTTGAGCGCGGCGACGAGGCCCGCGTGCAACCTGCTGCGAACGTCGGCGGGAAGTCCCTTGGGCGCGACAACCGCCTGCCACGAGTAGACGTCCACGCCCTTCACTCCGGCCTCGGCCAGCGTGGGCACTTGCGGCAGGAGCGGCGAGCGCTTGTTGCCGGTGATCGCAAGCGCGCGCAGCTTCCCGGCGTTGACCTGCGTGATGATGGCGTTGATGTTCTGGAACGAAGCGTCCACCTGTCCGCCCAGAAGATCGTTGATCGCAGGCGCGCCGCCCTTGTACGGCACGTGCAGACCCTTCGTGCCGGTTTGCTGCCAGAAGAGCTCCGCGGTGAGGTGATCGGATGAGCCGCTGCCCGAGGTGGCGAAGCTCACCTTGCCGGGCTCCTTCTTCATGCGGGCAATCACGTCGGCCGCGCTCCTGAACGGCGAGGACGCCGGCACCACGAGCACGTTCGGCGCCTGGACCGCGACCGTGAGGAAATCGAAGTCCTTGTTCGGGTCGTATTGCACGCTCTTGATGAGGTGCGGAACGATCACCAGCGGACCCAGCGAGGTCACGAGCAGCGTGTAGCCGTCGGGCGCCGCGCGCTTGACCAACGCCGCGCCGATCGAGCCCGTGGCACCGGGCTTGTTATCGACCACGAAGGGTTGCCCCAGACGCTTTTGCAAATCGGCGCCGAGCGCACGCGCGATCATGTCGGTCGATCCGCCAGCGGGAAACGGAACGATCATCGTGACCGGATGATCGGGATACGCGGCGAATGCGGGGCTTGCGACCAGGGCGACCGCCGCGACGAGGCACATCAGTTTATTCATGAGAGCATCTCCTCCAGGAAATTTGCGCCGCCCCGGCATCCGGGCGGACCGACATCGGACAGCTGTTCGAGGCGCTTTAGGCTGCCGGCTTGGCGAACGCGAGGCCTTGCTCAGGCGCTCGCGTACTTGTCGCGCAAGGCTTGGGTGCCCGCGCGGAAAAGTCCCTGGTCGCTGCCGACCGCGACCATGGTGACGCCGAGCTCGATGTAGCGACGCGCGTCCTCTTCGACCGGCGCAAGCGTCCCGACGGGAATACCCCTGCGCTTCGCACTCTCGATGATGATGCGCATCGCCTGCTGCACGTCGGGATGCGCCGGATTGCCGAGATGACCGTAGTTCGCCGCGAGATCGGACGGCCCGATGAACACGCTGTCGACGCCATCGACGGCGCAGATGGCATCGATGTTCTTCACCGCCTCGGGGCTCTCGATCTGCACGCACACGACGATGTTGTCGTTGCTGATCTTCTGATAGTCCTTGACGGTTCCAAAGCGGTTGCCGCGCATGGACACCGACACGCCGCGCACGCCTTGGGGCGGATAACGGGTCGCCGCAACCGCCAGTCGCGCCTCCTCGGCCGTTGCCACCGACGGGATCAGGAAATTGTAGAAGCCGGCATCGAGCAGGCGCTTGATCAGCACGGTGTCGTTCCACTGCGGGCGCACGAACGGCGCGCTGCGGCTGTCCTTGAGCGCCATGAGCTGCAGGATGAACGATGTGATGTCGTTCGGCGAGTGCTCGCCATCGAGCAGCAGCCAGTCGAAGCCTGCAAGACCGAGGATCTCGGTCGTGATCGGGTTGGCAAGCGAGACCCAGCAGCCGATCAGCTTCTTGCCGTCACGCAGGTCGCGCTTGAAAAGGTTGGGAAAGGCGGAGTAAGGCGCGTCGTTCATGGGTGAGGATCGGAATCAGCGGACAAGGGCCGGACGCTTGTGGTCGAAGGTCCAGCCGGGAAGGAGACATTGCATGGCGGCGGCATCGTCGCGCGCGGCAAGGCCCAAGCTGTTGTAGCGCTCGTGCGCCTTCTCGACTTGAGCCATGTCGATGTCGATGCCCAGACCCGGGCGCTGCGGAACCTGCAGTATGCCGCCGCGGATCGGGAACGGCTCGCGCGTCAGACGCTCGCCATCCTGCCAGATCCAGTGGGTATCGATTGCCGTGACGCGACCCGGCGCGGCAGCGGCAACGTGCGTGAACATGGCGAGCGAAATATCGAAGTGGTTGTTCGAATGCGAGCCCCAGGTCAGGCCGAACATGTCGCAGAGTTGCGCCACGCGCACCGAGCCCTGCATGGTCCAGAAATGCGGATCGGCGAGCGGGATGTCCACCGATTGCAGCTCGATGGCATGCGCAAGCTGACGCCAGTCCGTGGCGATCATGTTGGTGGCCGTGGGCAATCCCGTCGCGCGACGGAACTCCGCCATGACCTCGCGCCCGGAAAAGCCGCTTTCGGCGCCGCAGGGATCCTCGGCGTAGGCGAGGACCGCCGCCTTGTCGCGACAGAGCCGCACCGCTTCCGCGAGCGACCACGCGCCGTTGGGGTCGATCGTGACGCGCGCAGCGGGGAAGCGCTCGGCCAGGGCCGCGATGGCATCCATTTCGGCGTCTCCCGCGAGCACGCCGCCTTTCAACTTGAAATCGCGGAAGCCATAGCGCTCGTGGGCGGCTTCGGCGAGCCGCACCACGGCCTCCGATGTCAGCGCCTCCTCGTTGCGCAAGCGGAACCACGCATTGTCGGCATCGGGCTCGGCGCGGTAGTCGAGAGCGGTCTTGCCACGATCGCCGATGAAGAAAAGATAGCCGAGGACGTCGACCTGGTCGCGCTGCATGCCTTCGCCGAGCAGGGCCGCCACCGGCACGTCCAAGAACTGGCCCAGCAGGTCGAGCAGCGCCGACTCGACCGCCGTGATGGCGTGAATGGTGGTTCGCAGGTCGAACGTCTGCAGGCCGCGCCCGCCCGCATCGCGATCGGCAAAGCGCTGGCGCATCGCCTTGAGCACGGCGCTGGATTCACCCAGCGCGCGGCCGACCACGAGCGCGCGCGATTCTTCGAGCGTGTTGCGGATCGCCTCGCCGCCGGGAACCTCGCCCAGCCCGGTACGCCCGGCGCTGTCGCGCAGGATCACGATGTTGCGCGTGAAGAACGGACCGTGCGCGCCGCTCAGGTTGAGCAGCATGCTGTCGCGCCCCGCGACGGGGATCACCTGCATCCCGGTGATCGCGGGTGCTGCGGAAACTCGCGGGTTCATCTCTTCTCCGTCCGGCGGCTGCCTTCCTAGCCGCACCGGCCCCAGCAGCCGTATCGGGCGTGATTTTCCCGCGGGATTGATACAGAATCAAACCAATGAGTGTCTCGATCGATTCAGGAGTTGAATGATGCTCGAGATAAGCCAGCTGCGCTGCTTCGTGGCCGTCGGCGAGGAGCTTCACTTCGGGCGCGCCGCGGAGCGCCTCAACATGACCCAGCCGCCGCTCTCGCGCCAGATCCGCTTGCTCGAGCACCAGGTGGGCACACGGCTCCTCGAGCGGAACAATCGCAGCGTGCGCTTCACCGCCGCGGGCAAAGCTTTCTTCCCCGAAGCTGCGCGTATCCTGCGCCTTGCCGACGAAGCGGCGGCGACCGCGCGCCGGATCGCGAAGGGCGAGCAGGGCACGATCGCGATCGGCTTCACCGCCGCGTTCGGCTACGGCCTGCTGCCGGAGATGGTTCGCCGGCTGCATCAGCGCGTGCCGGGCGTGTCGTTGACGCTCAAGGAAATGGTCACGAGCGAGCAGCTCGAGGCCCTCGATGCGGGCCAGCTCGATGTCGGCCTCATGCGACCTCACCCGACCCATGGCGGCCTCGAAACCGTCCTGCTCGCGCGCGAGGCGTTGATGCTCGCGATTCCCGCGCGCGAGGCGAGGAAATGGCCCAAGGAGCCGGGTCTGCGGAGCCTGCACGGCAAGCCGCTGATCGCGTACTCGCCTTACGAAGCGAGCTACTTCCACCAGCTCGTGCAGGCGGCGCTCGACCGCGAAGACGTGAGACCCGAGATCGTCGACTATGCTCCGCAGATCCATACCATGCTGGCGCTGGTGGACTCGGGGATTGGCGTCGCGCTCATCCCCGAGACCGCGTCACGCCTGCACTTCGCAGGCGTTCTGCTGCGCCGGCTGCTGACCAAGCCGGCGCGACCGGTCGAGATGGTGTTCTCGTATCGCAAGGACAACGACAACCCGATCCTCGGGACGTTTCGCCGCGACGTGCTCGACCCGCTCAGGCGCCACTGAGCTCGATCCGTTCGCTTGCCTTTGCATTGACCGCAGTGGCGACGCGGGGGCGTGCGGGTCTCGCCAGCAGGACATCGTGCCCTTCCCCGCTGACGAACTGCTCGGTGACGCTCCCGAGCAGGCCCGCTTGCATGCTCGATTTGCCCCTGGCTCCGAGCACCACCACGGAGGCGGCGATATCCGCGGCCGTCTCCCGAATGCATGCCGGCGGATACCCGTGCTTCACGAGTGTCGAACTGCGCCGGTGCTGCAAGTCGTTGGCGCGCACGAAGTCGTCGAGCTCGCGGCTCGCCTGCAACAGGACCTGGTTGCGATACAGGAGGATGCCTTCGCGCGTGACGCCAGCCGTCGACAGGCGCGCCTCGAACAGCGTATTGCACACGTGCAGGAAATGCAGCGCCGCGTCCGGAAACAGCCGTGCGGCAGCGCGCGCAGCCTGCGCCGATGCCGGCGAGAAGTCGACCGCGACCAGCGCGCGCGTGTACCTGCGCGCCGAACGATTGCGCGCGATGAGCAGGGGCACGCCGACCACGCGCTGCAGCCGCTGTGCCGTCGGTCGCACGAACATGTCGCGCACGATGCGCTCACCGTGCGCGCCGAGCACGATCAGGTCCGCGCCCACCTCGTGCGCACGCGCGGCGATCTCCGCCGGCGCATTCCCGAACGCGAGATGGGCATCGACCCGAATGCCGAATTTCGCCTGCGTCTCGGCGACCATGGCGTGCAGTTGTCGACGCGCCCGCGCCACGAGCTCCCCCGCCTTGGCGGTCCACTCCGCCAGCCCGAAATGAGGTGCTTCGCGCGTCGGCAGAACGTGCACGAGCTCGAGCTCGCCCGAGCAGGCGTGCGCGAGGCGCGCACCGCGCAGGACCGCGGCGGTGGCGGCATTGGAAAAATCGGTGGACACCAGGATGCGACGGATTTCACGGTTCACGGCTAGCCTCTTCGCTCGGTCGGTTCACTGCTGCGCGGTCCCCTGCCGGCACAGCGCTCGCGAGCCGCATGCTCTCCACTGCGTCTTGCGCGCAGATCGCAGCCCTTGCGACTCCTGCCGATGGTAGTGGCGGGACC
>Ga0070741_10014115_pt1 | contig 13896 bp, 13 predicted proteins | sample Coa_R1_4_FD_66440 | JGI IMG/M metagenome (GOLD analysis project Ga0070741, IMG submission 66440) | Surface soil microbial communities from Centralia Pennsylvania, which are recovering from an underground coalmine fire - Coalmine... | ecosystem: Environmental > Terrestrial > Soil > Unclassified ... | reverse complement strand
AGAACGGGTTGCCGCCCGTCCGCTCGTAGAGCTCACCCAAGTCGAGCGCGGACGCCCGAGCCAGTGCCGCCACCGCAGTCTCAGACAGGCGGGGGAGTTCCTGACGTGCGGTCATGGCGCTGGGCAGCTCCCCGAGCATCGACCGCAGCGGGTGCGATGGGTGCAAGCCGTCATCGCGATACGTGAGGACCAGCAGCGCTGGCACCGAGTCGATCCGCCGCGCGCACAGCCGCAGCACATCCAATGTCGCCTCATCGGCCCAATGCAGATCCTCAACCACCACCACCGATGACGACCGCCCACCCAGCTCGTCCATCAACGCACGCGCCACCTCGTGTGGCTGGCTGCCGGCCTCGACCTGCTCGCGCAGCTCGCCTTCGACCACCCGAGCGATATCAAACAGCGGCCCCAGCGGCCGCGGCGTGAACAGCGGATCGCACGTCGCCCACAGCAGGCGTACCGACCCGCCCAACTGGGCGCAGAACCGGTGCACGAGCGCTGTCTTGCCGATCCCCGCCTCGCCATGCACCAGCACCACCAGCCCGGCCCGACGCTCCGCCACATCACCCAACGCGACGGCCAGCTCTGCAAGCTGCTGCTCGCGCTCGAGCAGCTCCGGCGCCTCGACCTCAAGCACACGCCCCGGTGCGCGCATAGAGCCATCATCCTCCGAGCGCTTCATGAGCGCAACTGCCGGCCGCGGTCGATTGCCCAACCCAGGCTGACGATCCTGAAACGACACCGCTTCAACCCGCGACCGGGCCGTGCACACGCCGCTGACGCGTCGCAGCCCCGACGGCGACGCCGACACCCATCAGGACGACAACGCTGGCGGCGCCAAGGCCGGCATCGCGCCACGCAAGCCCCTGCGACGACGTCGCACGGATAACCAACGGAACGATCGGAGGCTGCGCCGGGCCGCCCGCGGAACCTCCACCGGACGCGGACATCATCCTTGCAAATGCAGCGGCCGCGGCGCTCAACACGAGAATCGCACTCGCCGGAAACCAGCAACCGCTTGATCGACCTAAACATCTCAGTTCTCATGTTCGACTGACGACATTGCATGCCGCCAAGCTACGCGCGCCCCCGCGCCCCTGCATCGGGAAGACCACCCAGATTGGGCATCGCGACCACCCATCTTGGGCCCGCGGCTACACGGGCCTCATCAGATCGCCCAGCCGCGAGCGCACCCAGCAGCACGAGGGCACGACCGTGTTCACCAAGCCTGCCGCGCGCAACGGACGGCTGCATCGCCCGACTTACGGCGTTTCGTGATACGGCTGCCGTCCTCGCTCTGCAGTGCAACAACCTTTGGACTCGACAGGTTGTACGCGGTGTCTCGGAGTGGAGCTATTTGGTCAGCAACTGCGCCTTCTCCACCGGCCGGGAAGCGACCCTAGCGTCCCTGAACCGAGTGGTTGGCGACGAGGATCAGCCGCCCGATCGGCAGGCTCGTCGTGCAGGGCCCCGGCGCATCGGCGGTCATGCGCGGGCGTCGCATCCGACGGCGACGGGCGTGTGCGATCTCGTGGACGTAGACGACGCGGGTCACGGTGGCGTTGCGGTGTCCGAGGAGGCCTGACGTGAGCCGAGCCGCTCAGCCAGGGACACGATGATCCCCTCTGGACCGCGCACGTAGGCCATGCGCCAGATGTTCTCGTACTGACCGATGCCGCCGACCAGGCGGTAGCCGTCCGCAGCCAGCCGGTCGACCGTCGCCTGCACGTCGTCGACTTCGAATGCGACGTTGCGCAGACCCAGTTCGTTGGCCATGGCGGTGGGCGACCCTGGCTCGTGGTCCGGCTGGACGAAGCTCGACAGCTCCAGCCCGGCACCTCCCTCGGGCGGCCGCAGCATGACGATGTGACTGCGAGAGCCGGGGATGCCGATGACGGTGTCCACGAACTCGCCCTCCACGAACGTCCGGCCGTCGACCTCGAGGCCCAGCCCGACGAAGAACGCCGTCACCGTGTCGAGGTCCGCGACGGTGATGCCGACATGGTCGAAACGTCGTATGTGCGGCATGAGGTACGTCCTCCGGGATCTGTTGGCGTCGTGAGCTGCGCCGGTCGAGGCCCGTCAGCAGGTGAGCGGAGCCGGCCGGCGCTTCTCGACATGGAATCACGCATTCATCTCCTAAATCGTCCGCGGTGCAATCGTCAGCGAGCCGCGGCGTGCCGGCGAGCACTGCGACGATCGATGTGTCCAGTGACGCTATCCGGGACATCCACGAGGACACGCGCGCGCGACCCAAAGCCGCGAATGTCGAGATCAAGTCACTTCTGCGAAGACGACGAGGTAGCCATCCGGGTCGCGCAGCCACAACTCGCGGTGGCCGGCATTCGGGTTGACATGCACGTCGGCAACCACATCGGCGCGGGCGTCGCGGCTGCGCCGCACGACGGCGTCGAAGTCGTCGGTCTCAAACCACACCGCGACGCCGTTGCCGAACGGGACGTTGGGATCGGCGAGGGCACCGTGGTGGTGGATGGCTCCCAAGGCGTGGAGCTGGAGCACCATCGAGCCGTCGACGAGGACCTGGTCGTATTCATCGCCGCCGTGGCCGCTCGCAGCCTTCAAGACCTGTTGATACCAGCGGCTTGCACGCCGCACGTCTGCGACGACGAGAAGCGGCTGCGGTCGCGTAGGCATTGGTCGAGCGTAGATGACCAGCGGGTGCTGTCTCGCCCTTCACGGACCCGAGATTCCGTCGGCCTCGCCTGCAGCAGGGAACTCGGCTGCGGTGCTCGTCGCCGACGATCTCGTCCGGGCTGTGGCAGGCAATCGCCGAAAATCACATTCCCGATTAGGTTCAACGGATGAGACGTGCTAGACCCTGTAGTTCGGGCGTCTACGAAAGGCTCTCTGATGACTCGAGCCAGTTGCCCAGGCTGTCGGTTGCGCTTCTCACGTGCATCGTCAGCACTCCTGACATGCCCCGAGTGCGGGGCGCCGCTGCAGGTGGGTCTAGCAGGCGGCGACATTGTGGGATACCGGCTGCATGCTCCGCACGACACGCCCATAGATTTTCCGACCGCCGCAGAGGTTGAGCTGCCGTTGCCCAGCCCGCTGCTATGGCGCTGACGCGCCCGGCGGGCTCCATCCAAACCAGTGGGGAAACAACCAGGAGGCAGCAATGGCTAAGAAACACAAGGTGACCGTGTCAGTGCGACCGATCGATCGCCTCCCCAGCCCCGCGGACCGACGCGCCGCACTAATTGCGTCGTTCTCCACCAAGCAAGCCGAGCTCAAGCGGGAAGCTGCGGAGAGCCGCGCCCGGCGTGCCAAGGACGCTGGGCCGACGGGGGCGCACGCAAAAGGCGGCTAACCTGAGGCGCAGCAACTCGCGCTGACCGGCCGATCATTTCGAATATGGCAGCCTGGGGCGATGCGCCGCGCAGCAGCGATCCCGCTGGTGTGCTCCATCCTCGTAGGATGCGGCGCCGCGAGGAAGCCGAGCGGGACGAACCACGCACGCCCGACGAGCCGTCCAGCGAGCGTCGCGAACGGTCCCGTCGTGCTCGGGGCGAAGAACTTCATCATCTGGGGCGGGATCGGCTTCGGCACGGCTCACCCGGCCAAGCTCGTCGTCGGCAGTGATCCCTCAGTCATGATCACGCGCATCCACTGGCGGGGCTGGGGCCGCCGGAGGGCATCGGGCGTCGGGCGCTATGCCGCGCCACACTACGGCCGCGGCGGCAGCTACTACCGCAAGCAGTTTCACGCCGACCTGCGGGTATCCGGCATTGGCCGCTGCCGCCCGAACGGGCCGCGGACTTACATGGCCCTGAAGGTAAGGGTCGCGCTCCAGCCTGGCCAACGCCCGAGCTGGTACGAGGCAGACGGCAGCCACGGCCTATGCAGCTACCCCTAACACCGGACGTGTCGATATACGTGTGTCCGCTTTCATGAACTGGACGCCGTCCGACCGAAGGAGGAGCGATGGGCAGTCTCAGGTGCCACATTTCGATCTCGCTCGACGGGTTCGTCGCCGGCCCAAACCAAAGCGACGAGAACCCGCTCGGCGAGCGCGGGGAGCGGCTGCATGTCTGGGCCATGTCGCTGGCCGCCTGGCGCAAATCGCATGGTGCGCAGGACGGCGAGGTGAACGAGAGCACGCGGATCATGGAGGAGACATTCGAGAACGTCGGCGCCGGCGTGATGGGTCGCAACATGTTCGGACCCGTGGGAGGCGGGGACTGGGGGGATGGGCAGTGGAAGGGCTGGTGGGGGGACGACCCGCCGTACCACAACGACGTGTTCATCCTCACCCATCACGCACGCGATCCCGTGGAGATGGAGGGAGGCACCACGTTCCACTTCGTCACCGACGGGATCGAGCGCGCGCTTGAGCTGGCGAAGGAGGCCGCGACCGGCCGGGACGTGCGCCTCTGGGGCGGCGCCCAGGCCATTCAGCAGTACATGGCGGCGGGGCTGCTGGACGAGCTTGAGCTCCACGTGGTACCGGTGTTGCTCGGCGACGGTGAGCGCCTCTTTGCCGATCTGGGGGACGCCGAACCGCAGCTCGAGCAGCTCCGAGCCGTCGAAGCTCCCGGCGTCACCCACCTGAAGTACAGGGTCCGACCCGGTCCGTGACCCTGGCGGCGGACGAGTTAGGCTGAGCGAGTGGATCCGCGGACCTTCCTGCTGCCACCGGCGCTTCCGGTGGCACCTGTACCAGGCCCCGGCGAGCACGCGCCGGGGCTCCCGATAGCAATCGGCGCGGGGCGCCCGACGGTCGTTGCGTTTCTGCGCCATGTCGGATGCCCGTTCGCCGAGGCGACGATGCTCGGTCTGAGTTCGCTCGGTCAGAGTCGTCCCAACATCCAATGGATCGCTCTCAGTCACGCAAGCGCTGATGCGACCCGGCGCTGGTGCGACGGAATCGGTGGGTGTCATGGCGTGCTTATGGTCAGCGATCCCTCTCGGCACAGCTACGCCGCATGGGGACTTGGGCGGACCGGGATTGCTCATTTTCTGGGCCGCCGATCACTGAGCGCCGTCGCAGCGCAGGCCCGTCGCGGGATCCGGAACCGGCACCCGTGTGGCACGCGGTGGCAGTCGGCCGGCACTTTCGCGGTAGACGGACAGGGCGTGTTGCGCTGGCGCCACCTCCCCGAGCACGCCGGTGACCTCCCCGACCTCGAAGCTGCGGTCCGGGCTCTGGCGTGATCATCACGCGTCTCGACCAGCCTCCGCCAGAGCTTGAGCGGCGGACCGGTTGGAGACTCAAGCCCGAGGGGGCTTGTCGCGGCGATGTCTGCGTGCCTCTCCCTGAGCCTTTCGATCTTCCTGAGCTGGCTCGACGACTTCGCATGCCGCTGGTGGGCGAGGAGCGCCACGAAGTCTGGGCGCTGGGTCCGGAGGCCGGCGGCCATGCGCTGCGAAGTTCCGAGCTCCCCAACATCGTTCTCCCTGACCGCCACGGCGGTGATTTTTCGCTGCGCTCGCTGCGCGGAACCAAGGTGTTCATGATCGCCTGGGCGTCGTGGTGAGGGTGCCGCTTCGATCTGCCCGGGTGGCGGAAACTGCGAGAAGAGCTTCATCGTGACGGGCTCGAGGTTGTGACGGTCGCGCTTGACGCGGGCGGGATCGAGGCGGCGGCACCTTGGATCGACCGCGCAAAAACCACTCACCCCGCCCTGATCGATTCGACCCACCTGCTCGGTGAGCTGCTAGGCATGGTCAATGTGCCGAGCGGAATCTGGATCGACATGCACGGTGTGATCGTGCGCCCGCCTGAGCCGGCATTCCCATGGCGGCCTCGGCAACCCAGCGACGAGCTTCTCGCGCAGCTCCCCGCTATCGCCGCAGAGCAGCTCCGCGAGGCACAGAAGATCCGAATCGAGCCCGAGCGCTACCTGGCCGCACTGCGCGACTGGGTGGCGCGCGGCTCCGAGTCACCGTACGCACTGTCGCCCGACGAGGTGGTCGCTCGCTCGCGCCCGCGCAGCGAGGACCTGGCGCGGGGGGCGGCTTGCTTTGAGTTGGCGGAGTACCTCCGACGCGCTGGCCACGAGCGGCAGGCCACCCATTGGTTCCGCGAGGCCCACCGGCTCGATCCGGAGAACTGGACCTACAGGCGCCAAGCGTGGTCGCTGGCCGACCCTCTACAGGGTCCGACCGAGGATTTCGAGTCCGATTGGCTCACCGACGTGCGGAAGATTGGGCCGGAGAACTATTACCCGCCATTGGCCCTTTGAGCTGGCCCAGCGCTCTCAGCCAGCGCAAGCGAGCGGGACAGCGACGCCAACCCCGTGACTAGGTGGGCCGTGTCGTCTCCGCGATGATCGCGATCACCACAGGCAGGCGATAACCCGTCGATCGTGGGAATCGCCCTGTGGTCGGCGCCGAGGTGCCGCTATTTTGAGCCCGCCAAGGCCTACTTGCCGTTCTCGACGAAGCTCACGCAGGCGCCTTGGTTTTTGAACTGCTCGAAGTCTCGCCAGCCGCCGTTTTTACATTCGGCTTTCGTCGTTGGCAGGTCCGGCGCGTCAAACACGACCGCTCGCCCATTGCTCAACTGACTAGTTACGTCGAACACCTCGCCGTCGAGCACCATCGTGCAGTCGGGCGGCGCGCCGGACCAGACACAGATCGTGTCGGCACCGTGACCACCGTTGTCCACGACCTTCACGAATTGGGGGCCGAACTGATTACTCGCGATCCCGATCAGCGCCACGTTCTCCGTGACCATCAGCGAGGTCACCGGTCCGGCGATGATGGCCGCCCCGATGTTCAACGAGACATGCCCGCTGGGGTTCTGACCAGCAGTCCCACTCTGCGCGGTGATGTTGATATTCGAATAGAGACTGAGCGCGTTACCCGTCACGGTGACCGTGTCAAGCTGAGCTGCGTTGGAAGCACTCGGGACCACCATGAGTCCCAACAGCGCAAGGCCAAGCACCACTCGGAGCCGTCGTAGGGCTGCATGACCGGGCAACGGCAACCGGCTCCACAACCAAGAGCGAGCCATCCAGATCACCCTACGCCCCCCGGAGCGCCTCAGTCAACATCAACGGTTGCCGGCGGCTCATCTCATCCGGCCGCGGCTGTCACAGAGCGGGGCCTGAATACCACTTAAGCCCCTGATGAAGCCTTCGAAGCGCATAGGCAACGACAAGACCGCGTTCGAGGCGCTCTACGACCGCCTCGAGGAACGGCTGTTGATTTACCTCGCCCGTCGTCTTCGTGACCCGGACGCGGCAGTCGAGCTCTGGGCGGAGTGCTGGGCCGTTGCGTTCGAGAGCTGGCCTCGCTGCCGCGCTTCCGGGCCGGCCGAAGCCGAAGCGTGGATGTTCGGCGTCGCGCGCAACCAGCTCGCCGCCTACTACCGCACCGGAACAATCAAGCGGCGAGCGCTCGAGAAGCTCAGATGGGCTGCGCCCTCGCTCGCCGAGGAAGACCGCGACTGGATCGACCGGACCACGGATCTCGAGGCGCTCAGCCCGGCTCTCGACGATGCACTCGCCAAGCTGCCGCAGAAGCGCAGGCAGGCTGTGCAGCTCCGCGTCGTCGAGGATCTCGCCTACGACGCGATCGCCGAGCGGCTCGGCTGCTCGGAGCAGACCGCGCGTGCCCACGTTTCGCGCGGCCTGCGCCGTTTGGAGCATGTGCTCGCTCGCGACCACGACGTATTACGACCCACACCGACCTACCGCAATCGCATGGAGAAGCCCGATGCACGTCTCTGCCCACGAACCCGATGAACGCCCGCTGTTCGGCGCTATGCGCCAGCAGATCCAAATCACCCAGATGCCCGCGCCCCGCCTCATACCACGAGTGCCCACGGTTCGGTTCGCCGCCCGCCCGCGGATGCTGGCCGGTGGAGCAACAGGCGTGGCCGGCGCGGCGGCCGCCGCGGTGCTGGCAATCAGCGCCGCGACGAGCGCGCCGGCCGCCTTCGCGGTTACCAACAACCCGGATGGCTCGGTGACGATCACCCTGAACGAAATCACTGGCGTATCGGGTCTGAACGCCAAGCTGGCATCGATGGGGATCGCGGTCCGCGCGGTGCCGGTCGTCTCCGGCTGCAACGCGCTCGCGCGGGTCGTTGGACCTGACGGCAGCGTCCAGCCCACAACGACATTGGCAGTGAGCCGGCTTCCCAACAATCCCCGGACCGGTAGCCAGTCCGCCTTGCAGACGATCACGGTCGCTCCTCCCCAGACGCCGGACCAGACCGAGATCGTCGCGGCATCCACCGCCGGCATCGATCTCCTCGGCCAGACCGTGCAAGGTCAGGTGCCGAGCTGTGTCGGCCTCAGCGGCTCTGGGTCACCCGCAGCGGGAAAGCCGCTGGTCGGCGGCGGCGCGACCACGATCAAGCTCGGTCCTCAGTAGCACCGTGCGGGTTCTCTCCTATGCGGACCGCCAGCGAGCTCGGGTACCGCGCTCTATCGGATGGGCGCGAGCAGGCTGCTGTTGCGCGAGTCGTGGTGGTAGTGCGGCCAGGAGTCGCGGCTCGGAGAGCCGCCCACTCGCCAAACGAACAACGATCCCTCACGAGTGCCGAAAGCGAGCCGTTGGCCCCCGTCGCCGGCCGCCCCGATAACACCGCTGAACGATGGCCACTGCCCCGTGAACTTCGGGAAGCCGGGCGCCTCGCCGCCGGCGGGCTCGTAGGCATGAATCCAGCCGGAGTCATTGGCCTCGATGACAGCCTGCTGGCGGGAGGATGAGAGAGAGGCGACGAGAGGTGCGTCGAAGAACGGGAAGCCGTCCTGGGCCCGCGGGAAGGTCGGCAGCACCGCACCCGTGCTCGCATCCCAGGCCTTCTCGTACGTCCGCGGCAGGTGCGCGGTCCCCTTGTCGGAGTTGAACAGGCTGAGCGAGACCGCGCCCGCGTTGCTCTGCACGTAGCGCGGCTTCCCGTCGCCAAGCAGATCGCCGACGCCGCCCTGGCCGGTCACGCTCACGGTCAACGGATCGCCTGGGTAGTAAGGAGGATTGGGCGCGCACGCGCTCGAGGCGCAGCCCGGGTTCAGGTTTTGGAACACCGAGCCGTCGCCGTTCAGGATGACCGGCGCACCGGTAACGCCGGCCGTCGCCACCCTCAGCTTGCCCGAGCCGTCGAAGTCGGTGATCGAGGCAGGCGCCGCACCCTCCTCCACGAAGTCGATCGACTGGTCGTAGCAATCGGCCAGCGAGGCGAGGCCAACCGGCCAGCCGGGCATGTACGGACCGCCGGCATGGCGGTTGCCGTCCGGCCAGATGCCGTATATCCACGAGCGCTTGCCCGCCGAGGTGCTGAGGCACTCGAAGCTGGGAACGAACACCTGCGGCTTCCCCGTTTTGAGCACGTCTCCGACACTGGGCGGGAAGATCAGTTTCGCGTCACGGATGTAGTCGTTGGGGTTGCCCGTCATCCGGTCCGGCGGCAGCTTTACCTCGACCGGCCAGCCGGGCACCGGCGTGCCGTCGGGCGTCCAGGCGTACAGGAACCCGTCGAACGCCGACATCAGGATGTCCAGCTTCCCCGTGCCCTGAAGATCCGCGAGCACCGGCGGCGACCAATTCCCGCGTGAGGGCAGGCGGCTGTGTGGCGTACTGGACCGCGGGGTTGGCACCGGCAACGAGGCGAATCTCGACTGGGAGTGCACGGGGAAGCCCTTCCGCAGCTTGCCGCGCGACCCCCACACGTACACGAACGCGTTCGAGGTTGTAGCGACCACGTCGAGCGTTCCGTTGTGGTCAAGGACGCCTACCGCGATGCCGCTCACCGGGTCGCGTGCATCGCGCAGCATTTCATCGCTGCGGTAGGACGACGCTCGGTAGTTCTCAGGATTATTGGGGTCGATCGCGGCCAGCGTGCGCGTCTTGACGGGGAATCCCGGCACCTCGGTCCCGTCCGGACGGAGCACGTGCACCGTGCCGTCGTAGGTGCCGAACACGAGGTCGCGCTGGTGGTGGCCCGCGAGCACGGCGTAGGTGGGCGCGGCGCTCATCTCGGTGCCGATCGAGCGCGGATAGCCCGGCAGCAGGTTCGGGTCGTGGCGAGCCGCGAATGCACGGCGATCCTCTGCCTTCAGGCCATCGCCGTCCAGCGCCCGGAGCCGCAGCGTGATCGTGTACTGATCGGAGCCGTCGGGCGGCAGTGTGGACGAGGGGTTCTTGGCGGCGAACTGGCGCGGGATCTGGCTCAGGTCGAGCGTGCCGAGCACGCCGCGCCTGGCACCGTGTCCCCTCGCGATCGTGTGGAAGTCGGAGTCGGCGGGATCCGCACCCAGTGCCCACTCCAACGTCCAGTGAACCCCGCGGGAGCGCCACGCGCTCGGCGCGACGCTCCCCTGGATCTGCAGGCTGCGTTGGCGCACCGGATCGACGTACGCATACCAGTGCGGCGAGTCGAGCTCGGCGGTCGGCGGCACCTTCCCGGACATCACGAGCGCGGTCGCCGCGCCGATGTCCGGGCGGCCGTACCCGTACTGGGTCGACCAGTTCGTGTGGTCGGCGTTCGTCGCGCTGCGGGGGTTACCGGGCCACTGACCGGCGACGCCGGGGGCCTGCGTCTGGGGGATCACAGGGCTCGCGGTGTCCATCATCACTTGACGCACCTCGTTGGGGTTCAGCGCCCTGGGAATGATCCTCCGGTCGCGCGCGTTCAGAGCCGCGGACTGGACCATCGCCAGCATCCCCGCCATGAACGGGGTTGCGCCGGAGGTGCTGGTCCCCTCGCCTGAGAACACGTTGTGGGGCCCGTAGCTCGTGACGTTGCTGCGGGCGCGGAACCAGCGCGTCGTGCGCCCGTCCGGCTCCTGGGTCAGTGAGTTTCCAGGGATCGCGTGGTCGTAGAGCATCCCGTCTGAGTGATCGAGCGAGTCGAAGTCATTGGAGTCGAACGACAGCAGCACGCCCTTGCGGTTGGCGTAGTCGACCGCCTCGCGGGCAAAGCTCGAGTAGGTGTAGGAGACGACGACGGAGCTGACGACGGCAGCGTGGGCGTCGACGGCGTACAGGAGCGCCTCCGCCCACTGGTCGCTTCGACCCACCGCCTCCGCGCCCTGTTTGATCGGGATCACGCGGCAGCGCTCGCAGACGCCGACCCCGGCGAAGTGGTTGTTGGCGACGCCCGCGAGGTCGGAGATCAGACCTGGCGCGTGGTTGTAGGCGGAGTCGTCGGTCTGCGGGTCATTGGTGTTCCGCTGCGCGTTCCAGCCGCTGACGTCATTGGGGTAGCCGTTGCCGTCGTTGTCAAAGCGCCCGCCGGCGGGACAAGCCCTGAGCTCGCCCCGGGTGATCCGGCAGTGGCCGAACACCGCGATCAGGTCCTCCGGAGACAGGTAGGAGGTCTTGGTGCCACCGATGTCGACCTGGTTGAGGTACCGGTGACGTCCGCCCGCGACGCAGCTGCGGGTGGTGCCCTCCTCGTACTTCGTGAACGGGGCGATGCCAGTCGGGCATGGCGGGTTGACGCGTGGGTCCTGGGCGTAGTCGCGGATATCGAGGCGCCCGTTGCCGTCGAAGTCGTACCGCCCACGGTCATGGCCGTTTGAGGCCTCCGGGTAAGGCAGCTCGCCTTTGTTGAGGTAGATGTTGTCGAGCGCGTCCTTGATCGAGTCGCTCGAGTAGTTGACCCCGCCCTCGATGTAGGCGATCCGAACGTCGCCGCGGCCGAAGTTCCCCTGCTCCCACGCGCCTGTGATGTCGACGCCCGCGGCATGGTCGGGATCGTGGGCGTTGACTGCCCAGCACGGCAGCCCTCCATCGGGGTGTGGCCGATCGGCCACGGTGCCACCCGGAGCAAGGCATGTGTTGCCCTTGAGTGGCCCGAACAGATTCCATTGCTCGCCGTCGCCGCAGCCGGTGACCGGGTCCTGCGACTCGCAAGGCGCAAACCCGGGGTCGTTGGGGAAGTCCGATGGCGAGATGGCCGGGCCGCGCTGGATCGTCGGCCCTGCCGCCTGGGCGACCGGTGCCGCAGCCAGCGAGGCGAGCGCAATGGCGGTCACGACTGTCACAAGCGCACGCATCACCGACCCCAGAGGCTAACGCTCGCCTCGCAATCACAGTATGGGCCGACTCTCAGTCTTCGGACTGTGCGACTGTGATCCGTCACAGGGACGTGGCGCGATGGCGCTCGTGCCCTCATACACTGGCGTCGTGCTGTCGGAACAGCGCCCGGAGCTCGAGCAGTCCGTTGTGAGTGATCACAACGTGCTCGCGAGAATCGTCGCGCGGGTCGCTCCAGCGGACGTGGCCACTGAGATGGTCGCCAAGTTCCGCGCGGAGATAGCAAGCTACCGGCGCCTGCCGGAGTCCGTGGTGATGGGACAGATCTTCGACGTCTCGCTCCTCAACGTCGAGTTGTTCTTCCGCTCGGTGACCGAGGGTGTCGAACCGTCCGACGAGGAGCTCGTCGCGCTCCGTGCGTCTGCACGCAACCGCGCATCCGAGGGAATGCCGCTCGAGGACCTGCTGCACGCCTACCGGGTGGGAGGCCGTCTGGGCTGGCGGGCGCTCCTGGCGGCAGCGGAGGGAGCCGAGGAGCACCGGGCACTGCTCGGGGCGGCCGAGGTGCTGATGCGGTATGTCGATCAGGTCTGCGCGGCCGTGGCCCGAACGTATCTCTACGAACGCCAGCATCTGGTCTCCGAAGAGGAGCGTTTGCTGCGCGGTCTGCTCGAGGCCCTGCTCCGCGACCAGCCTGCGTCAACGGAGATGCGCAGCGCAGCCTCGCGGATCGGCTTCCCGATCGCGCGTCGCTACCGGGCGTTCGTCGCTACGCTCGCGGACGCGCCGGCGCACTCCCAGGCGGCGATCGCCGCTTCCCTGCGCGCGCGAGGAGTGCTCGCCCTCACGGAGGGCGATCGGGTGGCCGGCCTCGCCCCCGAGGCCGCCCCGAGCGATCTTCTCGTCGAGCCCAGGCTGTTGTTCGGCCTCGCGCCCGCCGCTCCGCGGGACGAACTAGCCGGCCTGCTGGACGAGCTCCGCGTGCTGGTCGAACTCGGACGGCGCAAGGCAATCACGGGGGAGATCCTCCCCGAGGCGTTCTTGACGGAGCTCCTCCTGGCACGCTCGCCGCGGCTCGCGCTGCTCGCTCGTCAGCGGGTGCTTGGGCCGCTTGAGAACCATCACCGCGCCGGCTCCTCCAACCTCGTGGACACGCTGTCCACGTTCGTGAATTGCGAGCTCGACCGGCGCCGGGCGGCCAAGTGCCTTCATGTTCACCCCAACACGCTCGACTATCGCCTCCGTCGAATCGCCGAGCTGACAGGACTCGAGTTGGGACGACCGAACGACATCGTGACGGTGACCCTGGCGCTCAAGCAACGCGCTCTCGCCGGCGGCAGCGACCTGTGACCCGTCACAAGGATCGCGAGTGAAGTCGGTGCCCTGCCCCATTGTGGGCGAGGCTGTCGCGAGTAGGTTATGGCGCCGCTAATCGTTCGGAGTACGACGGTGCTCAACCCGTGCAACGGAGAGAGGCGGGACTGATGCGCAACTGGATCGGATGGCTGGGAACCGCCGCATGCACCGCGCTGCTGGTGACGGGATCGGCTGAGGCAAAGACTCGGCATCGGCCGGGGCCGCAGCAGCCCGACGCCGCTCAGAAGTGCGATCCGATCGATCCGTCCCTGTGCCTCCTGCCCTGGCCAAATGACTTCTTTACGCGCCCTGACCGGTCCACTGCGACCGGCCTCCGCCTGAACATCGACCCACAGGCGACGCCGCAGAACACCGCCGGTACGCCGGTCGATCCGACGGACTGGAACCGGCTGGACGGCTTCAGCCCGGGCTCCCCGATCGTCACGCATGTGCCGGGCATGGACAACCCACAGGCGTTTGCCAAGACCGATCCGCCGACGAACATCGACATCGCACGAAGCCTCGACCGCGGCTCTCCGGTCGCCGTGATCGATGCGACGACGGGGCGTCGGTGGCCGGTGTGGG
>Ga0070741_10014114_pt1 | contig 13896 bp, 14 predicted proteins | sample Coa_R1_4_FD_66440 | JGI IMG/M metagenome (GOLD analysis project Ga0070741, IMG submission 66440) | Surface soil microbial communities from Centralia Pennsylvania, which are recovering from an underground coalmine fire - Coalmine... | ecosystem: Environmental > Terrestrial > Soil > Unclassified ... | reverse complement strand
GTCCGTGCTCACGGACATCTGCGGCTACCCGCGCGAGCGCATCGACGCCCTCGCGGCCGCAGGCGTGTTCGGAGAATGACGGACGCGAGCGGGCTGCAGGCCCGCTCGCGTCGTTGCCCCCAGGCAACCCGGGTCAGGCGGCTGCCTCGCCGTGGCGGCGCTTCGGGATCGAGCGCGCCAGGCCGAGGCCGAGGAGCATCAGCAGGCCGGCGGTCGCACCGGCGCCGATTCCGGCATCGGCCCAGTCGAATCCGGTTCCCGTCGCGACGGCGACGGTCGCCTCCGTTCCGTCGCTGCCGACGCCGAGGACGCCCGCGCGGTTGTCCGGCCGCGCGGAGGAGGCGGGATCGGCCGCGAACGCCTGCGCCGTTTCGGCGGCGGTACCGGGGCCGCGGACGCCGGCGCGATCGTCGGGGCGTGTCGCGCCGAGCGCTGGGAACGCCGTCGCGAGCGCGCACAGGACGGCGACGATCGAGATGGTGAGGGTCTTCAGGTGCATGAGATCACTCCTTGCTCTGAGGGGTTCGAATCGACGTCCCCGAGGAGACCACGCGCCGCTTAAGCCGCGGCAAGCGTTCGCTGAAGCCGCGCTTCAGGCTGGTAGCGTCGACGGGTGGAATTCAGGATCCTCGGGCCGCTCGAGGTCGCGGACGGCGATCGCCTCCTTCCGCTCGGCGGCGCGAAACAGCGCGCGCTCCTCGCGATCCTGCTCCTCAACGCGAACCGCGTCGTCTCCGTCGACCGACTCGTCGACGCGCTCTGGGGCGAGCGTCAGCCGGCGAGCGGTGCGAAGGCGCTCCACGTGTACGTGTCGCAGCTCCGCAAGCTGCTCGCGGACGACCGGCTCGTCACCCAGCCGCCCGGCTACATGCTGCGCATCGAGGCCGCGGAGCTCGACGAGGCGCGGTTTCGGGAGCTGCGTGAGCAAGCCGCTTCCGGTGAGCCCGGCGAGGCGGCGGCACTCCTTCGCGAGGCGCTCTCGCTGTGGCGCGGGCCGCCGCTCGCCGACGTTGCGTACGAGCAGTTCGCACAGAGCGAGATCGCGCGGCTCGCGGAGCTGCACGCGAGCACCGTCGAGCAGCGGATCCACCTGGAGCTCGAGCTCGGGCGGCACCGGGATCTCGTGGCGGAGCTGGAGGCGCTCGTCGCCGCGAATCCGCTGCGCGAGCGGCTCCGCGCGCAGCTGATGCTCGCCTTGTACCGGTGCGGCCGCCAGGCCGAAGCGCTCGACGCCTACCACGCCGCCCGCCGGGCGCTCGTCGACGAGCTCGGGATCGAGCCGGGCCGAGAGCTGCGAGAGCTCGAGGGCGCGATCCTGCGGCAGGACCCGTCGCTCGACCACGCGCCCGCCCGTGCGCCGGTCTCCGCTGCGCGCACCCCGTTCGTGGGCCGTGAGAGCGAGCTCGCGGAGCTGCTCGAAGGCCTCGACGACGCTGTCGCCGGTCACGGGCGCCTGTACCTGCTGGTCGGCGAGCCCGGAATCGGCAAGAGCCGCCTGTGCGAGGAGTTGATGCGGTCGGCTCGTTCGGGCGGGGTGAACGTCCTCGTCGGCCGCTGCTGGGAGGCGGGCGGTGCTCCGGCGTACTGGCCGTGGGTGCAGGCGCTCCGCGGCTACGTGCGCGACGCCGACCCCGAGGAGCTCCGCAGGCAGCTCGGCGCCGGGGCCGCGGACGTCGCCCAGATCCTTCCCGATCTGCGCGACCGGTTCCCCGATCTCGCCGCACCGTCACCGGCCGATGCCGAGGGTGCCCGCTTCCGACTCTTCGACGCGACGGCGCAGTTCCTCCGGAATGCCGCGCACGCGCGGCCTCTGCTGCTCGTGCTCGACGATCTGCACGCTGCGGACACCCCGTCTCTGCTGCTGCTGCAGTTCGCCGCGCGGGAGCTCGGGGACAGCCGGCTGCTCGTCCTCGGGGCGCTGCGCGACGTCGACCCGGTCCCGAACGCCTCGTTGAAGGCGACGCTCGGGGAGCTCGCGCGCGAAGCGGTCACCCGTCGCCTCACGCTGACCGGCCTCAGCTCCCCCGCCGTCGCCGAGTACGTCGAGCTCGCCGCCGGGGAGCTCGGCTCGAGCATGCTCGTCGAGCAGCTCTACGAGGAGACCGGCGGGAATCCGCTGTTCCTCTCGGAGACGGTGCGCCTGCTCGCGCTCGAGGGGCTCCAGCACGACCGGCCGGAGCGCCCGGTCGCAATCCCCGAGAGCGTGAGGGACGTGATCGGCCGCCGCGTCGGCCATCTCTCGGATGAGTGCCGCCGCGTCCTCGAGCTCGCCTCCGTTCTCGGCCGCGAGTTCGGGCAGGCCGAGCTTGCGGCGATGCGCGGCGCAGGTGCGACCGACGTGCTCGAAGTGCTCGACGAGGCGATGAGCGCCCGGCTCGTGATCGACGTGCCGGGTGTCCCGGGGAGGCTCCGCTTCGCGCACGTCCTCGTCCGGGACACGATCTACGAGGGCCTGACGACGGCCCGACGCGTCCTGCTGCACCGGCTCGCGGTCGACGCGCTCGAGAAGCTCTACGGGGACGAGCCCGGCACGCATCTCGCGGAGCTCGCTCACCACGCCGTTTCGGCTAGCGACTTCGACAGGGCGTTGCGCCATGCGCGGCGGGCGGGCGACTGGACGTCCGCGCTCCTCGCATACGAGGAGGCCGCGCGCCTGTACGCGCTCGCGCTCGAGTCGCTCGACCTCGTCAGCATCGACGACGAGCGCGAGCGGGTGGAGCTGCTCCTCGCGCTCGGCGATGCGCACGCGCGGGCGGGCGACAGGTCCTCGTCGAAGCAGGCGTTCCTCGCCGGCGCCGAGATCGCGAAGCGTCTCGGGCTGTCGCGGGAGCTCGCGCTCGCCGCGGCCGGGTACGGAGGGCGCATCGTCTGGGCTCGCGCGGGGGGAGACGACCGGCTCGTGCCGCTTCTGGAGGAGGCGCTCGACGCGCTCGGCGACGACGACGTCGATCTCCGTTCGCGGCTCCTCGCCCGCCTTGCGGGTGCGTTGCGCGACGAGCACTCCCGCGAGCGCCGCGACGGGTTGAGCCGGGAGGCGCTCGCGCTCGCCCGCCGGTCCGGCAACCCGACGACGCTCGCAGTGGCGCTCGACGGGCGGACGAGCGCGATCATCGGCCCGGACACGCAGACGGAGGTGCTGGCCCTGGCGGTCGAGATGGGAGAGGTCGCCGAGCAGGTCGCGGACCGCGAGCGACTCGTGCACAGCCACGTGCACCGGCTCTTCGCACACGTGCTCACCGGAGACATGGACGAGGTGGAGCGCGCGCTCGACGCGGCGGAGCCGATCGCGGAGGAGCTTCGGCAGCCGGCGCAGCGGTGGCTCGTCTCCTCCGCGCAGGCGGACATCGCGCTCGCGCTCGGGTGCGTCGCACGCGCAGAAGAGCTCGTGCCGAAGGCGTACTCGTTCGGACGCTCGGCGCAGCCGGAGATGGCGGTGCCGGTCTTCTGGATGCAGCGAATCCGCCTGAGCGACTTCAAGGGGGGTTTGGAGGAGACGGAGGCGGCGCTGCGCGACGTGTCGGAGACCTATCCGGCGCGCGTCGTCTTCCGCTGCGCGCTCGCTCATCTCCTCGTGACGCTCGGCCGACGCGGCGAGGCGGAGAGCATCCTCGACGACCTCTCGCGAGACGACTTCGCGGCGCTCCCCTTCGACCAGGAGTGGTTCTTCGGCATGAGCCTGCTCGCGGAGACGTCGATCGTGCTCGGCGACGGCGGCCGCGCTGCCGGTGTCTACCGCCTGCTGCGCCCGTGGTCCGCGTGGAACGCGTCGGATCATCCGGAGGGGTTCCGGGGTGCGATCGCGCGCGACCTGGCGCGGCTCGCAGCATTGGACGAGCGCTGGGAGGACGCCGAGGCGCATTTCGAGGACGCACTGGCATTGAACGCGAAGTCGCGCGCGCTCCCGTGGCTCGCGCACACGCAGGCGGGGTACGCGCGGCTGCTCCGCGCCCGCGGGCGCAACCGCGGGCGCGCGGACGAGCTCGCTGCGGCCGCGCTCGCGACCTACGACGATCTCGGCGTGCAGCCGTACGCGAGGGAGCTTTGACCACCAGCGAAAGGAGCGCGGTGAACATCCAGCAGATCGAGACCGACCCCGATCCCTACGCCCCCTACCTCCTCTCCCAGGCGATCCGGATCGGCGACCTGATCCTCGTGTCCGGTCAGGTCGGGATCGACGACGAGGGCGAGCTCGTGTCGCTCGACGACTTCGCGACCCAGGCCGACCAGGCGTTCAGGAACCTCGGGCGCGTGCTCGAGGCCGCGGGCACGAGCCTCGAGCGGGTGGCGAAGGTGACGATCTTCCTGACCGACATGGCGGCGAACTTCCCGAAGGTGGTCGAGCTGCGCCGGAAGTGGTTCACGCCGCCGTACCCCGCGGACACGATCGTGGAGGTGCGGTCGCTCTACCGGCCGGAGGTGATGCTCGAGATCGAGGCGATCGCCCTCGCTTGAAAACCGTCCTGGGGCCCTCGTACACTCGGACCGAAAGCAGGCCGCCTCATTCGAACCAAGGAGGACGCGAGATGTCGTCGGGCCCTGGAGACCTCCACCACCATCCGCGGGAAGAGATCGCGCACGACGTCGCGGAGATCCGCGAGGACCTCGCCTTCGAGCGCGAGACGCTCGACGAGTCGATCAAGCACGACTACTCGACGAGCGACACCGGGATCGTGCCGCTCGACCGCCGTCGCCCGATCTGGCACTTCGCCGGGCTGTGGGCGTCGTTCGCGGCCGGGTTCTCGTTCCTGTTCGTCGGCACCGAGCTCTACGCCGGCGGCCACGACCTGGGGTCGACGGCCGTGATCACCCTTCTCGGCATCGCGATCTACGTCGCCTACGCGATCTTCGCCGCCTACCTCGGGTCGCGGACGGGCCAGACGCACGCGCTGCTCACGCGCTCGATCTTCGGCGTGTCCGGGTCCTGGCTCGTGTCGGTGTTCATCATCGTCGGCGCGACCGGGTGGACCGGCTTCCAGGCCGGGCTGATGGCGCAGATCTGGGACGGCCTCTACAGCTGGGGCCACGTCGAGCTGTTCGCGATCCTCTTCGCCGGCCTGATGGTGTTCAACAACCTCTTCGGCTTCACCGGCATCACGGTCTTCGCGCGGTACCTCGTGACGCCGCTGATCATCCTCTGGATCGTCTACCTCGTGATCAAGGTGCTCGTCAGCGACTCGGGGATCCTGAACGACCAGCCGAAGGGCGGCGGCGGGCTCTCGTTCCTCGCCGGCGTCGCGGTCGTGATCGGCTTCGCGATGTGGGGGAACGAGCCCGACATCTTCCGCTATGGCAAACCGAGGTTCTGGTGGCCGCTGCCCGCGTTCGCGTTCGCGCTCCTCTTCGGCTTCCTGCTCTTCTCCGTCGGCGGCTGGATGATGGCGGCGATGATCCAGAACGCGGACTTCGCCCCGGTCGTCCGCGAGACGACGAAGTACTCGCTCTTCGGCGCGTTCTGGCTCGCGTTCATCCTCGGGACGATCAGCCAGTTCGCGATCAACGACGGCAACTACTACGAGGCGATCAACGGCGGCCAGAACATCATCGGCGGCTGGCGCCGCTGGCGCCGCGTCTACACGTGCGTCCTGATCGCGCTCGGCGGCGCGTTCTCGGGCTGGCTCGTCAACTACCAGTTCACGAACGGCTTCTTCAAGGTCGCCGCGTTCCTCGCGATCACGGTGCCGACGGCGAGCGTGATCATGTTCATCGACCACTTCCTGCTGCCGCGCTGGTTCGGCATCTCGCGGCCGCTGCTGAAGATCCCCGCCTGGACGCAGACGGCGTGGGTGAACTGGCCCGGCCTGATCGCACTCTGCGGCGCGGTCTTCTTCGGCGCCTGGGCGAGCGGGATCGTGCCGGGCGAGGATCCGACCAGGCTCTGGGGCATCCCGCCGCTCGAAGCGTGGGTGCTCGGCGGCGCGACCTACGTCGCCGGGGTGTGGCTCGTCCAGAGCTTCGCTCCGGCGCGCGTCAAGGAGCTGCTCGGGTTCAGCCGCGTGGTGGTCGACGAGGACGTTCCTCCGACGGCCGTGATCGACATCGCGAGCGTCTCCGGCGTCGCGCCGGGCGCGGCGCCGCGGATGCCGATGACGGCGCCGGCGGTCACGAGCTAGTGGCGGACCTCATCCTGAAGGGCGGCCTCGTCGACGTCGGCGGGGGCGAGTTCGAGCGCGCCGACGTCGCGATCGAGGGAGGGCGGATCGCCTCCGTCGGCGACGGCGCATCCGGCGGCGAGACGGTCGACTGCTCACGGTTCGCCGTCGTGCCCGGCATGGTGAATGCCCACAACCACTCGAACGAGAACTGGTTCCGCGGGCGCTTCGACAACCTGCCGCTCGAGCCGTGGATGCTCTTCTCCTACCCGGTGTTCGCGAACCCGGTGCAGTCGGACCGCGAGATCTACGTCCGCACGCTTCTCGGCGGCATGGAGATGATCCGGTCCGGCGCGACGTGCGTCGTCGACTACGTGTACGAGCTCGCGGGCTGGACGCAGGAGTCGATCGGCGCGGTCGCGCGGGCGTACCGCGACCTCGGCCTCCGCGCCGTGATCGTGATCGGCATGTCCGACCGCTCGTACGACGAGGTCGTCGTGCTCGACCTGAACCTCGTCGAGCCCGAGCTGCGCGAGCGTTTCGGCACCGACAAGCCGCCGCCGTGGCCGGAGTGGGAGACGTTCTGCCGGTGGGCGGTCGAGAACTACCACCGTCCCGACGAGGGGATCTCGATCTCCCTCGGCCCGTCCGGGCCGCAGCGGTGCACCGACGAGATGCTGAGCGCGTGCGCCGCCCTCGCAGACGAGCTCGACCTGACGATCCACATCCACGTGCTCGAGACGCGGATGCAGGCGCTCTCCGGGATCAAGATGTACGGCGAGACGCTGCCGGCGCACATGCAGGCGCTTGGTTTCCTCGGCCCGCGCGTCAGCTTCGAGCACGGCATCTGGCTGACGGAGTCGGACATCGAGCTCGTCCGCGACACGCGCACGAGCATCACGCACAACCCGATCTCGAACCTGAAGCTCGGCAGCGGGATCGCCGCGGTGCCCGTGCTGCTCGACAACGGGATCAACGTCGCGATGGGGACCGACGGGATGAGCTCGAACGACGGCAGCGACGCCTACGCGACGCTGAAGGTGGCGGCGCTGCTCCACAAGCTCTGGGACATCGACTACGAGCGCTGGCTCGGCGCACGCGAGGCGTGGCAGATCGCGACCCGCGGCGGTGTGCAGGCTGCGGGCGACGACGGTCTTGGCGTCCTCGAGCGGGGGAAGCGCGCCGACCTCGTCCTGCTCGACCTCGAGAGCCGCGTGTTCACGCCGATGAACGACCCGCTGCAGCACGTGGTCTTCTGCTCGACGACGAGCGCCGTCCACTCGACGATGGTCGGCGGACGGTGGGTGCTGCGCGACGGGCAGGTCACCGGCGTCGCCGAGGCGTCGATCCTCGCGGAGGGGCGCGAGCTCGGCAGGTCCGTGCTCGAGCGTCATGCGGAGGCGTTCGACCTCGGCAACCGGCTGATGGCGTCCGTGCGCGCTGGATGGCTCGAGGCGCTCCACACGGACGTCGGCACGAACCGCTCGGTGCCGCTCGAGAGGAGGTAGGCCGTGGCGGCGACGCACGAGCAGATCGCGGCGTGGGACAGCGAGCACGTGATCCATCCGTGGAGCTTCGCGGGGCCGTCGCTCCTGCTCGTGCGCGGCGAGGGATCGAGCTACTTCGACGCGGCGGGCCGCGAGTACCTCGATGCGCTCGGCGGCATCCAGCTGTGCGAGATCGGGCACGGCCGCGGCGAGCTCGCCGAGGTCGCCGCCGCGCAGATGGCGGAGCTCGAGTACGCGCCGATGTTCTGGAACTTCGGGAACGAGCGCGCCGCCGAGCTCGCGCACCGTCTCGTCGGCCTCGCTCCGGACGGGATCGGCGAGGTGTTCTTCACGAACGGCGGCTCGGAGAGCTGCGAGAGCGCGATCAAGATGGCGCGCCTCTACCACTGGAACCGCGGCGAGCCGGAGCGGACCTTCGTCCTCTCCCTGTCCCACTCCTACCACGGGATGACGTACGGCGCCCTGTCGGCCAGCGGGCTGTCGGGGCTGAAGACCGGCGTCGGTGAGCTGCCCGGCGGCTTCTACCACCTGACGACGCCGTACCCGTACCGGGGTGCCGGCTTCGAGGAGTGCCTCCGCGAGCTCGAGGAGGCGATCGACCGGATCGGCCCCGCGAGGATCGCCGCCTTCATCGGCGAGCCCGTGCTGACGGTCGGCGGCGTGATCGTCCCGCCGCCGGACTACTGGCGCGCTGTGACGCGCCTCTGCCACGACCACGGCATCCTGCTCGTCGCCGACGAGGTCGTCACCGCCTTCGGCCGGCTCGGGGAATGGTTCGCGTCGCCGTCGTGGGGGATGACGCCGGACCTGATCGCGACGGCGAAGGGCCTGACGAGCGGCTACCTGCCGCTCGGCGCGGTGCTCGCGACGCGCGAGGTGGGGGAGACGCTGCGGACGGCGGAGTCGGGATTCATGCACGGCTACACCTACTGCGGCCATCCCGTCGCGTGCGCGGTCGCGCTCAAGAACCTCGAGATCATCGAGCGGGAGGGCCTCGCCGAGAACGCGCGCCGCGTCGGCGCGTATCTGCGGGAGCGCCTCGAGAGCCTGCTCGAGCTGCCCGTCGTCGGCGACGTGCGCGGCGCCGGCCTCCTCGCATCGGTCGAGCTCGTCGCCGACAAGGAGACGCGCGAGCCGATCCAGGTGCGTCGCCAGGAGATCGCCGACCGGGTGCGGGACGAGCAGCGCGTGATCGTGCGCTCGATCTACCAGAACGTGATCCTCGCTCCGTGCCTGATCCTCACCGAGCAGGAGGCGGACCGGATCGTGGAGGCGCTCCATGCCGTCCTCTCGACCACGTCGGCGGACGGGCGGCCCCTGCTCGTTCAGCAGCGGTAGCCGATGCGGCGGCCGATCACCTTGGCCGCCGTCGTTTCCTTCCCGAACTCGATCAGGCCGATACCGACGCGGGTCGAGTCGAGGTGGCGTGCCGCATCCCGGACCTCGCGCAGCGTGTCGATCGAGCGATCGGTGAGCGCGAAGAAGCGCGCGACCGAGGTCCGCAGCGCGGTCGGCGGGGTCAGCGCCCGGATCCGGTCGGACTGCTCCTTCAGGATCGGCAGCGCGGCGTTCGTCGACTCGATCACGTTCCCGAGCAGCGTCGGGTCCTGGATCGGCGGGATCCGGTCGAGCTTCCCGCTGTACTCGCTGCAGATCGCGCGCGCCTGCGCGAGGTAGGCGCTGCGTGCGGGCGCCTTCGTGCCGCCGCTCGAGGTCGCGACGAAGAGGGCGACGGCGGCGCTGACACCGACGACCACCGTTGCCGCGAACAGGCGGAGCATGAACACACAACGTCGGCGGCCGCCGACCGGATGCGGCCGCGCCGGTTAGGATCGCGGTGTTTACCCACGCGAGGAGGGACCTTGGCCACCCAGACCGCTCCGCTCTCGAGGGAGCAGCTTGCAGCGATTCCCGCGAGCTACTTCAACGCCGTCGACGCGCAGGACGTCGACCGGATCATGTCGCACTTCGCCGAGGACGCGACGCTCACCGTCCAGACCGACCACGAGGTGTTCGACGGCGCCGGCGAGATCAGGCGCATGTTCACCGACTTCTGTGCGAACTCCGTCTCGATCTTCCACGAGATCAAGAACATCGTCGTCGAGCCGGAGACGGGCAAGGTCGCGACCGAGCAGAGCTACATCGGCGAGCTCGTGGACGGAACGAGGAACGACATGCACAACTGCAACTTCTTCGACATCAACGCCGACGGGCAGTTCACGCGGGTCATCATCTGGATGGCGGGAACGAATCCGCTGAAGTAAGGAGGCGCTTCGCCGCGACGGCCGCGCTGGTCGCCGCGCAGCAGGATCGCCGCGCCGCCGAGACGGAGGAGCGCATCGTGCGGCTGCTCGCGCCGGCGGGCGACGAGCGGGCGCTCGACGTGGGCACCGGCGCCGGCGCGTTCGCGCTCGCCCTCGCGCCGCACGTCCGGGAGGTGGTCGCGCTCGACCTCGTGCCCGAGCTGCTCGCCGAGGCCCGCGGGCGCGCGCCTGCGAACGTGGAGGTGGTCGAGGGCGACGCGACTGCGTTGCCCTTCGACGACGCGTCGTTCGACCTCGTTCTCACGGCGCGCACGCTCCACCACGTCGCCCGGCCGGAGCTCGTGCTCGCGGAAGCGGTGCGGGTGCTTCGTCCAGGGGCGACCCTGCTCGTGGTCGACCAGCTCGCTCCCGTCGATCCGATCGCCGCGATCGAGCTGAACCGCTTCGAGCGAGCGCGCGACCCGTCCACGACCCGTGTGCTCGCAGACGTCGACCTTCGTGGTCTCTTCGAGGCCAACAACCTCGTTCTCCGACAGGCCGAGATCGTGCGCGAGCCGCGCGAGCTCGAGCGCTACCTCGACCTCGCGGGCTGCCACGGTGACGCCCGCGACCACGCGCGCTCGCTCGCGCCTCCGGAATCGGCGGCCGACTACGGCTGGTACGTGCTGCGGAAGCCCGGGTTCTAGCGCCGCTCGGCGGATCAGCGCGTGGCGGCGCTCCGGGGCGTGCGCGTCGGCGCGCCGTGTGCGAAGTACCACTCGAGCAGTGACGACCGTCGCGTCGGCGGCTGCTCGCCCGGGCCGGCGGTGACGGGTGGGACCGCGGGTGCGCGTGCGAAGACCCGGCGCAGGCCGTCGCTCCATCCCGGCACCGGCTCGTCGTCGCCGGACGGCGAGCTCAGAGCCGCCCGCCACGCCGCGACGTGCTGCGGGCCGGCGCCCCAGGCGTACAGGGTGAAGAGCGACGTGACGACGGCGAACACGGCGACGACGACGAACACGGCGACGATGACATCGAACATCTCGACCACCTTCTCTCGTGGACACGGATGCCGCTTGTATCGAATGAGACGCGCGGGGCGCGAATTTCTTGCGCTACGCGTGCGCGAGGAAGAACTCGGTGACGATCCGGACGGCGTCGTCGGGACACTCGACGAGGTCGGCGTGGCCGATGTCCGGGAACTCCACGAGCTCGACGTGCTCGTTCAGCTCGCTCATCCGGCGCGCGCCGAGGCCGGAGGGGGCGAGGTCCGGCGGGCACAGGATGTCGTGCGTGCCGTTCGTCATCAGCAGCGGCCGGGAGATCTGCGGGACGAGCGGCGAGAGATCCATCTCCTCCATCGCGAGGCACGCCTGCCTCACGGTGTACGGGTCGTTCAGCGCGACGACGTCGCGGACGAGCTGGAAGATGCTCGCGCCTGCCTCGCTCTCCATGAAGCGGGCACCGACGGCCTGCGTCGTGACGTGGTCCGAGAAGTCGTCCCACGGCATCGACTCCGCCATCCGCCGCCAGACCCGAAAGAGCGTCTGCCGGTAGCGGTCGGGCTTCGCGAAGGCGACGTCGGCGCAGGCGGCGACGGTGCGCTCCGGGTACTTGGCGGTGAAGGCGATCGTGATCATCCCACCCATCGACGTTCCGTGGACGTACGCGCGCTCGAGCCCGACCGCTTCGAGCAGAGACGCGCCGTCGTCGGCCCACATCTCGATCGTGTAGCGCTCGCGCGGGCAGCTCGACGCGCCGTAGCCGCGGGCGTCGAACGAGAGCAGCCGGAACCGCTCGCGGAACCCGTCGTTGACGAGCCCGAAGTTGTGCCGGCCGAAGAGGCCGCCGCCGAACTGGATGATCACCGGGGCGTCCTCGGGCCCGGTCAGCTCGTAGAAGAGTCGGACGCCGTTGCCGATATCGGCGTGGGGCATGTGTTAGTTCTTGCCCGTGCGCTTCTTCTTGCCGTCCGGGATCGCCTTCGGGAACGCCGCCGTCGGGCGCGAGTCCTCCGCGCCGCCCATGTCGTGCTTGTTCGGCATGTTGTGCCAGGAGACGTTCGATGGCTTCCACTCGGTCGCGAACATCGAGAACCGCCGCTCGGCGCCCTCGGCACCGCAGCTCGGACACGGCGGCGAGGCCGCCGCGGACGCGGACACGAGCTCCTCGAACTCGGTATCGCAGGCGGTGCAGCGGTACTCGTAGATCGGCATGGAGTCGCAGCAGTCTAGCCCCGAATTCCTGCGGAACCTGGCGCGCCGCCAGGGGGTCGACCCGAGCGACGAGGACCTCGACGCCGTTGCCGGGTTCCTCGGCGCGATCCTGCCGGAGCTCGCGCGCCTCGAGGAGCTCCTGGAGCCGGAGGACGCGTGACCCTCGCCGGCGTCGTCGCACGGCTGCGCGACGGCGAGCTCTCGCCGCGCGAGGCGGTCGAGGACTACCTCGCGCGGATCGAGGCGCACGAGCACCTGAACGCCTACATCACCGTCCGTGGCGACGAGGCGCTCGCGGAAGCGGCGGCGCCGCCGCGGCCGCCGCTCTACGGCGCGCCGATCGCCGTCAAGGACGTGATCGCGATCGCCGGCACGCGGATGACCGCAGCCTCGACCATCCTCCGCGACCACGTGCCGGCGGCGGACGCGGACGTCGTGGTGCGGCTGCGCGACGCGGGGGCGACGCTCCTCGGCACCCTCAACCTGCACGAGTTCGCCTACGGCGCGCTCACGACGAGCCGGCACTTCGGCGCCTCGAGGAACCCGTGGTCGACCGAGCGCGTCTGCGGCGGCTCGAGCGGAGGCTCCGGCGCTGCCGCCGCCGCGGGTCTCGCCGCCGGGACGCTCGGGACGGACACGGGCGGCTCGATCCGGATCCCCGCGTGCTTCTGCGGCGTCACCGGCCTGAGGCCGAGCACCGGGCTCGTCCCGAACGGCGGGCTCTTCCCCGTCGCCGCCACGTTCGACACGATCGGCCCGATCGCGCGGACGGCGGAGGACTGCGCCCTCCTCCTGGACGCGGTCGCCCTGACGCGTACCGACCTCGCCGGCGGTGTGCGCGCGGTCCGGGTCGGCGTCGTCGACGAGCTCTTCGCTCGCGCCGAGCCTGCGGTCGCCGCCGCGGCCGAAGCCGCCGTCGACGAGCTCGCCCGGCTCGGCGCCCGGGTCGGGCGCGCAGAGGTGCCGCTGCTCGCCGACGCCGTCGCGATCCAGCAGCTGCTGATGCTGCCGGAGGCGACGAGTGTCCACCTGCCCTGGCTGCGGACGCGCCTTTCCGACTACGGCGCCGACGTCCGGGCGCGGCTCCTCGCCGGCCTCCTCCTGCCGGCGACGGCGTACCCGACGGGCATGCGCCTCCGCGCGCGGTACCAGGCGGGCCTCGAAGCCGTGTTCGCCCGGTTCGACCTGCTCGTCGCTCCGGCGATGCCGATCGTGGCGCCGCCGATCGGCGACGAGTCCGTCGTCGTTCGCGGCGAGACGATCCCGTACCGGCTCTCGCTCATCCCGTTCAACTCCCCGTGGAGCCTCGCCGGCGTGCCGGCGGCGAGCGTCCCGTGCGGCTTCGTCGACGGCCTGCCGGTCGGTCTGGCGGTGGTCGGACGGCGATTCGCGGAAGAGTCGGTGCTCCGCGCAGCGCACGCCTACCAGCAGGTGACGGAGTGGCACGAGCGGCGGCCTTCCTGAGTGTGCTCGCCGCGGCGGCCGCATTCGGCGCGGTCGCCCGGCCTGCCCAGCCGCTGTCCCGGCACGCGTACGTCCTCCGTGTGTCGTCCGTGTGCCGCGGCTACGCCCGCCGCCTCGAACGGATCCCGGCGCCGGCGAACCCGGCCGCGTACGGCGACGTGATCGCCTCGCTCCAGCGGGTCGTCCCGCTCCTCCGCGCCCAGGAGCGTGCGATGCGCGCGGTCCCGGCGCCGTCCGGCCTCCAGCCCGCGCTCGAGCGCCTGTTCGCGCTCGACCGGCGCTCGATCGGCCGGCTCGACGCCGCCCTCGCCGCCGCGAAGCGCCGCGACGCCGGCGGGGTGGCGGCCGGGCTCGCGCGCTTCTCGGACGAACGCGG
>Ga0070741_10014113_pt1 | contig 13896 bp, 12 predicted proteins | sample Coa_R1_4_FD_66440 | JGI IMG/M metagenome (GOLD analysis project Ga0070741, IMG submission 66440) | Surface soil microbial communities from Centralia Pennsylvania, which are recovering from an underground coalmine fire - Coalmine... | ecosystem: Environmental > Terrestrial > Soil > Unclassified ... | reverse complement strand
AGCTGGTGGTGGCGGGCGGCGGAGCCGAAGTCCCAGAGGATCGGGTCGGCATCGCGGCAGAGGAGGACGAAGCGCGCGTTCTTGTCGCGCGCCCACTCGCCGATGTGCGAGCTGGTGACGTAGCGGATGTTGTTCGGGTCGAAGAGGAGGAGGGCGCCGAGGTCGGACGCGACCAGGGCGGCCTTCGCCCGCTCGAGCCGCTCCCGGCGCAGCCGAGGGAAATCGACCCGCTGCTCCCAGTCGACCGCCATCGTCGCGCCGTGCGAGGCAATGGTCATGGCTCCAGAGCTCCTTTCCGCTTCTGTTCAGGAACGGTAAACATGCGGCCGGCCGAGCGTCAAGTACTGCGTCACGCCCGACCCCCAAGGCGAGCGAGGAAGTCCTAGCCCCGCGCCGCCAGATACGCGGCAATCCCTGCGCGCCGCTCCTCCTCGTTGGTGTATGCGACCTCGACGAGCTCGAGCGGGTAGCCGTCGGGATCCTGGAAGTAGACCCATCGCCAGCCGGCGAGGACGCCTTCGTCGACGACGTTCACGTCGCTGTAGAACTCGATCCCCTTCGCCTCGAGCTCCGCCTTCGTGGCCGCGATGTCGTCCACGAGAAAGGCCACGTGTGACGCGCCGAGGTTGTTCGACTTGAGCGGCTCGGTCGTCTCGCTGGGCGGGCTCCTGTACTCCAGCAGCTCGAGCACCGTGTCTCCGAGCTGCAGGCTCACTTGCCGAAGCGCTGCGCCTGGAACTCCGACGGCGGGCCCCAACGCGGGCCCGTCGAACCAGGGGCTCGGCTCGTTCGCGAAGTCGAGGCCGAGCACATCGTGGTAGAAGCGGATCGACGCGTCGAGATCCTCGACGGTGATGCCGACATGGTGCAGTCCCTTCACGTGGCCTCCAAGCTGTCGGGGAGTTCCGAGGTCAAACGAGGATCTGGCCCCCGTCGACCATGTACATCTGCCCGGTCATGTAGTCGGATTCCGGAGACGCGAGGTAGACGAGGAACGGCGCCAGCTCGGCGGGGGTCGCCGGCCGTCCGATCAGCGTGGCGCGCGCGAACTCCTCCATCGGGTTCCCGTCCCGCGGCCGGCCGCGGATCGCTCTGATGTCTTCGTTCAGGCCATCCCACATCGGCGTGTCGACGACCCCGGGAGCGAACGCGTTGACGGTGATCCCGTGTTCGATCAGGCCGCGTGCGGTCGCCTGCGTGACCGCGAGCGTGCCGAACTTCGCGACGCAGTAGGGAACGAACTCCCAGTAGCCCTGCCGGCTCGCGATCGACCCGGTGTTGACGATCTTCCCGCCGGAGCCCTGGGCGATCATCTGTTTCGCCGCCTCCTGGGTGCAGACGATCACACCCCACGTATTGACGCGCACGATCTCCTCGAAATTCGACTCGTCGACGGCCATGAAGTCGCGCGGACGGTTGATCCCGGCGTTGTTGAAGATCACGTTGAGCGCGCCGTACGCGTCGACCGTGACGTCGATCATCTCGCGGACGCGCGCACGGTCGGTCACGTCGACCGCGACGGCGACCGCGCTGCCTCCGCTCGCGACGATCCCCTCGGCGACGGCTCGCGCGGCGGTCTCGTCGAGGTCGGCGACGACGACTCTGCCTCCTTCGGCGGCGATCGCCTCGCAGGCAGCTCGACCGATCCCGCCTGCGCCGCCGGTGACGATCACGACGCGGTCCTGCACACGTCCCACGGCTACGTCACGCCCGCGCCCTCGGGAGCCGGCGCCCTTTCACGAACGGCTCACCGGCCTCTCCTCGCCGGGCTCCGGCCCGCAGGATGGCAGGCGACTGTTCAGTCATCGCAAACGCTCCTGCGTCCCGCGTGAACATCGGAGGCGCTCAAGGACGCGATCATAGAGCCTCGGCCGCCGCGCGGCCAGGGACCGAACGACCGCTGCTGGGCTTGAGTGGCCAGCGTAGATGAACGCACGATCAGCCCTTGTGAACAAACGAAGCGATCGTTAAGATCGCCGACCAACCGTGCTGCGGGGAACCGACACGACGCCGGCGCTGCGGGACATCCTTCCCGCACAGCTGCGGCGGCTGCTGTCGCGAGGCTTCGCGACGGTCGTCGCGGCGACGGGTGGCCTCTTCGTGCTGAGCTGGGCGTTCGCTCCGTCGAGCCTCGATCGAGGCGTCGTCCTGACGATGCTTCCGTTCGCAGCGGCCCTGGCGATCGCCGCGCTCGGTCAGACGCTCGTCGTCATGCAGGGCGGCATCGACCTCTCCGTCGCAGGCGGGCTGTCGCTGTACGTCGTCGTCGTCACGAAGTATCCGGCCGGGGACAACTCGCGGCTGTGGCCGGCGATCGGGATCGCGTTCCTGACCGCGATCGGCGCCGGGGTCGTCAACGGTTGGCTCATCGGGCGGATGCGTCTCAACCCGATCGTCGCCACGCTCGGCACCAACGCCCTCCTCTTCGGCGCCGTGCTCTGGTACACGGCGGGGATCCCGACGACGACGACCGCCCGTCTCGCTCGGGTCGGTGGCGGGCTGTGGCTCGGCATTCCCGCCCCGCTGTACGTCGCCGTCGCGGTGACAGCGCTCGTCACGACGGTCGTCAAGCTGACCCCTGCGGGCCGGCGGTTCGAGGGGGTGGGCGCCAACGAGATCGCGGCCCGGACAGCCGGGATCCGCGTCAAGCGTCATCAGACCTCGGCGTACGTCTGGGCGCAGGTCCTGTACTGCCTGGCCGGCGTGATGCACGCCGGCATCGTCAATCAACCGACTGCCTACGAGGGCAACAACTACCTTCTACCGACGGTCGCGGCGGTCGTGCTGGGCGGCACCTCGCTCCTCGGCGGGCGCGGGAATCTGGTCGCGACCGCAGTCGCCGCGCTCTTCCTGTCGCAACTCGACCAGTTCGTGCTGGCGCTGGGGGTGACGTATGCCACTCGGACCCTCGTCCAAGCGGTCGCGCTCGCGATCGGCGTTGCGCTCTACACGATCGACTGGGCGGTGATCGGACGCCGTCTCGTCGCGTACCGGCCACGAAGGGTCGCTCCGACGTGAGCCACACGCCTGAGCGACCTCTTCTCCTACCGAGGTGGGCTATCCAAGGAAAGGGAGGAACAGGTTCATGAGCAAGAAGAGTGGTGTGGCACTCGCACTCGCGTGCGGCGCTGTGCTGGTCGCCGTGGCGACGTCGTCTGCGACCTCCGCCAAGTCGTCCGCGGTGCCGTCCTGGTGCGGCCCGAAGAAGATCAAGCTCGGCTTCACGGACGGGTTCGGCGGGAACAGCTGGCGTCTCGTCACGACGAATTCCGCCCGCGACGAGGCGAAGAAGTGCCCGAGCGTCACGTCGATCGACTACGCCGACGGCCAGGGCAACACGCAGAAGGCGATCTCCGACATCCAGGGCATGGTCGCGAAGGGCGTCGACGCGCTCGTGGTCTTTCCCGACGCGGGCAAGGCGATCCTGCCGGCGCTCCGTAGCGCGTACAAGGCCGGCGTCGTCACCGTCCCGTATCGCGTCACGCCGGGAGGCAAGGCGGGAGTCGACTACAACGTCTTCATCGACACGCCGTTCGCCCAGGCCGGCGAGAACTGGGGCCGGTGGATCCGGCGCGTGCTGCCAAAGGGCGGCAACGTCCTCATGCTCAGCGGTCCGAAGGGGAACAGCCAGGGGATCGAGGAGAACCAGGGGCTCCACAAGATCCTCGACCCGACGCACAAGTACAAGTTCATCGGCGAGCAGCCGTTCGAGGTGACGAACTGGGATCCGGCCCTGACGCAGAAGGTGCTCTCGGCGGCGATCGCCAAGTACCGGAAGATCGACGTCATCGTCTCCGACTTCGGCCCGTCGCTCGTCGGAGCGCTGCCCGAGTTCACGAAGAGCGGCCGGAAGATCCCGGCCCTGGCGACCTCGGACGGCAACGTCCTCGGGTGCTTCTGGAAGAAGGTCCACGCGCAGAATCCGACCTTCAAGCTCTTCACCGTCTCGACGCAGAACGACCATGCCCGGCTCGCGATCGACTGGGCGGTCGCGCTCGCGAGCGGTGGGAAGAAGCCGCCGACGACCCACTTCCCGTCGCTCGTCTTCGAGGACTCGACCACCGGGAAGCCGCACCCCGTCCAGTGCAGGCCCACGCTCCCGGGCGACATCTACCTGTCGGCGAAGCTGCCGGCGACGGTGCAGGCAAAGCTGGTGAGGAAGTAGCGAACCGCCAGGTGGGGTGCGGCGGCCGCAGCCGCACCCCACCGCAAGCCGACTGGGATCGTCGTGACGAACGAATCTGCCGCCACCGCGCTCGCTCCGGAGGCCGCCGCCGCCGTCCAGCCGACGCTGTCGATGGTCGGGATCACGAAGCGCTTCGCCGCGATCACCGCGCTCCGGGCTGTCTCCTTCGACGTCTTTCCCGGCGAGGTACACGCCTTGCTCGGCGAGAACGGCGCCGGCAAGTCGACGCTGATGAACGTCGCCTCCGGGGCATTCGGCCCCGACGAGGGGACGATCGTCGTCGGCGCCAACGAGTTCCAGAACCTGACGCCCGCGCTCGCGCAGGAGCTCGGGATCGCGATGGTGCACCAGCATCCGGCGCTGCTGCCGGACATGACGGTCGCGGAGAACATCTTGGTATCGGTCGCTCCCGAGCACCTCCGACGGCGGAACGCAGACGTTCGGAAGGCGATGCGGTCGCTCCTCGACGACGTGCACTTCCTCGGGCACCTCGAGGACAGGGTGTCGTCGCTCTCCGTTGCGCGGCGCCACCTGCTCGAGCTGGCGAAGGCGTTCGCGGTGTCGCCTCGCCTCCTGATCCTCGACGAGCCGACGGCGCCGTTTTCGCAGGACTCGGTCGAGCTGCTCTTCACCGCGGTCCGAAAGCTCGCGGCCGAAGGCACGGCGGTGGTCTACATCACGCACCGGCTGCCAGAGGTGCGCGAGATCGCCGACCGGGTCACCGTCCTCCGCGACGGCGCGAACCGGGGTACGTCCGCGGTGAAGGACATCTCGGACCAGGAGCTCCTCGCCCTGATCGTCGGACGCACGCTGGAGGCGACCTTCCCCGCCAAAGCCGCTGCCGCGCCCGAAGACGAGCCGCTGCTGCGGGTCGAGGGGTTGAGCGGCCACGGGTTCGACGACATCTCGTTCAGCGCGCGGCGAGGGGAGATCATCGGAATCGCGGGCGTCGTCGGCAACGGCCAGCCGGCGTTGCTGCGCGCGCTCGCCGGCCGCGCGCCTTCGGCCGGATCGATCAACGTCGCCGGCCAGAAGCTCTCGCGTCGCGCGCTGCTCGAGCGGGCGGCGTACATGCCGGCCGACCGGTTGAACGAGGGCCTCATGGTCGACCTGAACGTGCGGGAGAACGCTGCGTTGACGGCGCTCGACCGGCTGACGGTCGGCCCGTTCATCCGCCGTAGCCGCGAGGTCGAGGTCGTCGAGCGTGAGCTCGCGGAGCTGGCCGTGAAGGCGCCGTCGATCGAGGCGCCCGTCTCCGCGCTTTCAGGCGGGAACCAGCAGAAGGTCGTGATGGCGCGCGCGATGCTGTCCGAGCCGGCGATTCTGATCGCGGACGAACCGACGCAGGGCGTCGACGTCGGTGCCCGGGCGGAGATCTACCGGATCCTTCGCGAAGTGTCCTCGAGCGGCGTCCCGGTCGTCGTCTCGTCGAGCGACGCGATCGAGCTGGAGGGCTTGTGCGATCGGGTGATCGTGATGTCGCGCGGCCACGCGGTCGCCACGCTCGAGGGCGACGAGGTGACGGAGGAACGGATCGTCCATGCGGCGATCAGCGCGACCACGCAGCGCGGGGAGCAGCTCGGCCGGCAGGCGCGCAGATCCTCGGCCCTTGCCCGCTTCATCGAAGGCGACTATGCGCCGGTGCTGATCCTCGCCGCCGTGATCGTCGGTCTCGGCGCGTACGTCTTGTCGCAGAACAGCCGCTACCTCTCGGACTTCAACATCAACTCGGTCATGTTCGCCTGCGCTGCTCTCGGGTTTATCTCCCTCGGGCAGACGTTCGCGCTCCTGCTGGGCGGCATCGATCTCTCCGTCGGGCCGCTCGCCGGCTTCCTGGTCGTGTTGGGGTCGTTCTTCGTGCTGGACGGAAAGTCGCCCGCGATCTGGGCGCTCGGGTTCTTCCTGATGTTCCTGTGCGCGGTCGGGGTCGGCCTGCTGAACGGGGGCCTGATTCGCTTCGCGAGGTTCACGCCGGTGGCGGCGACGCTCGTGACCTACATCGGCCTGGGCGGGCTCGCGTTCACGCTGCGGAGCGCACCCGACGGCTACATCGCAGCTTCGGTGACGAAGGCGATCTCGACCAAGGTCGGCCCGGTGCCGATTGCCTTCGTCGCCTTCGTCCTCTGCGCCTTCGCGCTGGAATGGGGACTGAGACGGTCGAGGCTCGGGTTGCGGCTCCGCGGCGTCGGCTCGGACGAGGAATCGGCGCGGCGTGTCGGTGTGCCGGTGAACCGGACGGCGCTGATCGGCTACGTCAGCGCCTCGTTCCTGACGCTCCTCGGCGCGATCGTCCTGCTCGCGCAGCTCGGCGTCGGAGACCCCGGGCAGGGAACGGGCTACACGCTCACCTCGATCACGGCCGTCGTGCTCGGCGGGACGAGCCTGCTCGGCGGGCGGGGCACCTTCATCGGAACGCTGATGGGAGCGGGGCTGAGCGTCCAGGTGTTGAACGCCACCGTCTTTCTCGGCCTCGACCAGAAGTGGCAGTACATCTTCCAGGGTCTGCTGATCGTCGCGGCGGCGCTGATCTACAGCGAGGTTCGCCGTCGCGGCTGGGGCGTGGGCGATCAGCGATAGTCCGAGGAGACGGGATGACCAGCGCTCACATGCGATCTACTCCCTGATGCCGAAGGAGACCGCGCTCGCGAACGTGACGGACGCCCCAGGGATACTCGGGGCGCGGCTTCGCGAGATCCGCTTGCGGAACGGTGTCGGCCTGCGCGAGCTCGCGCGCCGGCTCGACCTCTCCCCGAGCGCGATCTCGCAGATCGAGACGGGGAAGATGCAGCCCTCGGTGCGCACGCTGTACGCGTTCGCGTCCGCCTTCGGAGTGCCGGTCGACGAGGTGCTCTTCGAGCGCGAGCCCGGTGTCGAAGTCGCTCCCGACAAGTCGGAGTCGGCCTCGCCACAACTCGCTCCCGGTCCGGGGCTCGCCGTCCAGCGAGCGGAGGGACGGCCGTCGATCACGCTCAACTCAGGCGTCACGTGGGAGCGCCTGATGTTCTGGGCCGACGAGGACGTCGAGTTCATCGAAGCGACGTACGAGCCCGGGGGTGCCTCGGCCCCCGAGTCGGCGTTTGTCCGGCACGACGGCCACGAGTTCGGCCACGTGCTGACCGGGAAGCTGCGCGTCGTCGTCGGATTCGACGAGTTCGTGCTCGGGCCGGGAGACTCGATCACGTTCCCGTCGTCGACTCCCCATCGCCTGAGCAACGCCGGCGACGAGACCGTGCGGGCGATCTGGGTCGTTCGCGGCCGGCGCGGGGCGAATCCGGGCGATGACGGCGGGTAGAGCCGGCTCGTGAGCGGGCGCGCGCTCGTCGTGGGCGTTACCGGGATCAGCGGGGGAAACGTCGCCGAGCGCCTGCTCGCCGACGGATGGGACGTGCTCGGGCTCAGTCGCCGCCCGCGCGATCTGAACCGGCGGATCACGCCGATCGCTGTGGATCTCGAGGACGCAGAGGCCGTAGCGGCCGTGCTCCGCGGAACCGCGCCGACTCATGTCTTCTACGCGACGTGGTCGCGCTGCGCGACCGAGTCGCAGAACTGCGAGGTCAACGGTCGCATGCTGCAGAACCTGCTCGACGGTCTCGCGCCGGAGAAGTCCGTCCGGCACGTGGCGCTCGTCACCGGGCTCAAGCACTACCTCGGGCCGTTCGAGGCCTACGCCAAGGCTCAGCCCGACACGCCCTTCTCGGAAGAGCAGGATCGACTGCCGTACGAGAACTTCTACTACGTCCAGGAGGACATCCTCTTCGCCGCGGCGGAGCGCGACGGCTTCACGTGGTCGGTACACCGGCCGCACACGTTGATCGGCTGGGCGCTCGGCAACGCGATGAACATGGGCGTCACGCTCGCGGTCTATGCCGCGATCTGTCGCGAGACCGGACGCGAGTTCCACTTCCCTGGATCTCGGGAGCAATGGGAGGCGGTCACGGACGTGACCGACGCGACGCTGCTCGCCGAGCATCTCGTCTGGGCGGCGACCACGCCCGCCGCCGCCAACACCGCGCTGAACATCGTCAACGGCGACGTCTTCAGGTGGCGGCGGATGTGGCCGCGGCTCGCCGCCGCCCTAGACGTCGAGCCGCGCGGCTTCGACGGTGAGCCGGCGCCGCTGGAGGAGCAGATGGGCGACGCCGCCGAGATCTGGCCGCGGATCGTCCGCCGGCACGGGCTGCGCGACCATCCCGTCGAGGAACTGGCGTCCTGGTGGCACACGGACGCCGACCTCGGGCGGACGATCGAGACCTTCACGGACATGGGCCGAAGCCGCCGGCTCGGCTTTCTCGGTGTTCGCGACACGGAGACGTCGTTCACGGCCTTGTTCACGCGGCTGCGCGCCGAGCGAATCGTGCCCTGATGCAGGCGCTCCGGTTTCACGCCGCGGGAGACTTGAGGATCGAGGAGGTCGAAGGGCCGCCCGCTCCCGGCCCGGGGGAGGTCACCGTGCGGGTGGCGACCTGCGGCATCTGCGGGACCGACCTGCACGAGTACGTCGCGGGGCCGATCGTGACGCCGGTCGAGCCTCACCCGCTGACCGGCGCCCGGCTCCCGCAGATCCTCGGGCACGAGTTTTCCGGAGAAGTGGTCGGCGTCGGTCCCGGGGTGGACAGGGTGCGCGAGGGCGACCGCGTCGCGATCATGCCGCTCGCCTACTGCGGCGAGTGCGCGTACTGCCGCCGCGGCCTGCAGCACCTTTGCGCCACGATGGCGTGCGTCGGGCTGTCCCACGCGTGGGGCGGGATGGGAGAGCTCGCAACCGTTGCCGACTACCAGGTCGTGCGCCTCCCCGACGGCGTCACGTACGAGCAGGGCGCGTTGATCGAGCCGACCGCGGTTGCAGCCTACGGGGTCGAGCGTGGCGGGGTCCGCCCGGGCGACCGCGTCCTCGTCACCGGCGCGGGTCCGATCGGCGCTCTCGCCGCCCTCTGCGCGCGCTCTGCCGGGGCGTCGACGGTGTACGTCTCGGAGCCGAACCCGCTACGGCGCGCTCGCGCCGAGGCGCTCGGGGCCGCGACCGTGCTCGACCCGACCGCCGTCGACGTCCCGGCTCTGCTGCGGGAGGAGGGCGACGGTCTCGGCGTCGACGTCGCGATCGAGTGCTCCGGGCATCCGAACGGCTTCGCGACGGCCGTCGCGTCGTTGCGCCGTCGCGGGACGCTCGCGCAAACGGGGCTGTTCGTCGGCGCGGCATCCGTCGAGCCGATGCTCTGGTCGCTCAACGACCTGACGATCGTGGGCACGTGGTGCTACTGGGTCTACGGCTTCGAGCGCATCGCGGCGCAGATCGCGGCGGGCGACCTTCCGGTGGAGCGAATCGTCACCGGCAGCGTGGATCTCGAAGCTGCTCCGTCGGCGTTCGCCTCGCTCGCGTCCGGGAGCGCGGACGAGATCAAGGTCCTGGTCGAGCAATGAGCTGAGGAGCGGTCGCACATGAAAGCACTCGTATTCGAACAACCTCGCCGAGCCGTCGTCCGTGACCTCGACGTGCCGACGATCGCTGCGGACGAGGTCCTCGTTCGGTCGCGCAACGTCGGCATCTGCCACTCCGACTTCGAGCTCTACGAAGGGCGCTACATCATTCCCGTCTCCTACCCGATCGTCCCCGGCCACGAATGGTCGGGAGAGGTCGCGGAGGTCGGCACGGGTGTCACGACTCTTCGCCCGGGCGATCGCGTCGTCGGCGAATGCGTCGTCAACGACGGTCAGGACCACTTCGGGTTCTCGATCAGCGGGGCGAACGCCGAGTACTTCGTCGCGAAGGCGGCGTGGCTCCATCGGATCCCCGACGAGCTCTCGTTCGTGCAGGCGGCGTTCGTGGAGCCGCTCTCCGTCGCGTACCACGCCGCCGTCGCGGCCGACGGCATCGACGCGAGCGACGAGGTCGCGGTCGTCGGCGGCGGCCCGATCGGGCTCCTGTGCGTGATCGTCGCAGCGACGATGGGAGGTTCCGTGACGCTGATCGAGCCGCAAGCGCATCGTCGCACGCTCGGCCTCGAGGTCGGAGCCGTTCGCGCGATCGATCCTGGCGCCGGTCCGCTTCCCGAGCAGGTCGCCGAGGCGACGGGCGGCCGGGGCTTCGACGTCGTCATCGAGGCGGCGGGCGTACCGGCGGCGATGGCGAGCGTCCTTCCCCTCGCGGCTCTCGAAGGGCGGGTCGTCCTCGTCGGCATCGACGTCGGGGGCAGCGCGCCGGTCGAGATCGGGCTGGTCCAGTCGAAGGCGCTTCAGGTGCGGGGCATCATCGGCTCCGCCGGCCTCTGGCCGCGGACGATTCGGTTCATGGCCGCGAGCGGCGTCGACCCCACCCCCCTGCTCAGCGCCACGTTCCCGCTCGCCCAGGGAACCGACGCGCTCGCCGCGGCTCGAGACACGGCGCGCAACGTCAAGGTCCAGATCGAATGCTGACTGCATGAAGGCGGCCGTCTTCCACGGCCCGCGGTCGGTGCGCGTCGAGGAGGTGCCCGATCCGGCGGCGCCGCGGCCCGGCGAGGTCGTGCTCGAAGTGCTCCGGGGCGCGATCTGCGGGACGGACGCGGCCGAGTGGGATCACGGGCCGGTTCTCTGCCGCCCGGGCGTCGTCCTCGGCCACGAGTTCGTCGGGCGCGTCGTCGGACTCGGCGACGGAGTCACGTCGTTTCGAGCGGGCGACCGCGTCGTCTCCGGCGCCGGGATCTCCTGCGGCCGGTGCGCCTGGTGCCTCCGCGGTCGCACCAACCTCTGCGCCGAATACCGCACCCTCGGCTTGCAGGTGAACGGCGGCCTCGCCGAGTACGTGACCTCGCCGGCCAGCATCTGCCGCGCGGTCCCCGGCGGCTGCGACGACGACGCCGCGGCGATGGCGCAGCCGCTCGCCGTCGCGCTCCACGCCGTATCGCGGGCGGCGCCGGCCGACGAGGACGCCGTCGCCGTCCTCGGAGTCGGAGGGATCGGATCCTTCATCGTCGCCGGCCTGGCACGTCGCGTGCAGCGAGGAAGGGTCGTCGCGGTCGACCTCGACGCCGGCCGCCTCGAGACCGCCGCTGCCCTCGGAGCGGGCGAGGCGGTCAACGCCGAAGGCCGCGACCTCGGCGAGCTCCTGCTCGAGCTCACCGGCGGGGCTGGCTTCGACGTCGTGATCGAGGCGACGGGCGCCCCCCAGGCACCGTCGGCGGCGATCACCGGTACACGCCGTGGGGGGCGCGTGCTCCTCGTCGGACTTCATGGGCAGCCCCGCGAGCTCGACCTGACGTCGATGATCGTTCGCGAAGTGGACGTCGCGACGACGGTCGCGCACGTCTGCGACTCCGACATCCCGGCCGCTCTGGAGCTGCTCGCCACGACGGACGTGGCCGCGGTGACGGCCGGTCCCCGCATCCCCTTGGACGCGCTCGTGGAGGAGGGGCTACGGCCGCTGGCGGAAGGCCGCGCGACAGGGAAGATCCTCGTGAGGCCGTAACGATCCGGCCTACGCCGGCTCGTCGTCCTCGAGGCGAATGTAGCCGGCCTCCTCGAGGCTCGCCGCACCCGCGTAGCCCCAGATCATGAACACCGGCTCGTCCCCGGTGTTCTCGAAGCCGTGGTAGTCGTTCCTCGGGACGAAGACGACCTCACCGGGCCCGAGCTCGACGTCCGCGTCGCCGACGCGCGCGATGCCGTTTCCGGACACGAGGTATTCGAACTCCTCCGCGTTCGGATGCCGGTGGATGTCGTGCTTGGCGCCCGGAGGAAAGACCGTGATTCCGAAGACGCATTGCTCGGCTCCGACGCTCGCGCGCGTCAGGATCCAGCGCACGTCCATCCCGATCCAGCCATCGTCGGCCCGCAGCGTGGTGTCGCTCGGTGTCGCGTCGAAGCTCTTCTTGAGCGGGTGGTCCCTGACCCGGCGAACCGTCCCAGACATCGAGGCTCCTTTCCCAGTCGGTTGTGTTCATCGTAAATGAACAAGGGGCGGCCACGTCCTGGTCGCCGTCGCCGCTCCGGCACGCCGCTGGGCATGAGCCTGTGTCCAGGAAAGATGAACATCGGGGGTAATGCTGGGTCGGCGTGGTCGATGTGGCAGTGGGTGGGCCGGGCATGGCGTCGATCCGGCGCCGGTCGGCGCTGCCGAGCGCGCTACAGTCGGCCGCGGGATGGCCTTCGAGACGATCGAGGCGCTCGAGCACGCGCTGCGCGACGCCGACTACCTGCCGGACCGGGGGCTCGCGACCGCCCTCTACCTCGCGCTGCGGCTGGAGAAGCCGCTGCTGCTCGAGGGCGAGGCGGGCGTCGGCAAGACCGAGGCGGCGAAGGCGCTCGCGCGGACGCTGCCGGCGCGGCTGATCCGGCTGCAGTGCTACGAGGGTCTTGACGTCGCGCACGCGGTCTACGAGTGGAACTACTCGAGGCAGCTGCTGCACATCCGCGCGGCGCAGGAGGGGACGGTCTCCGAGGCGGAGCTGTTCGGGCCGGAGTACCTGATCCGGCGGCCGCTGCTCGAGGCGATCGAGAGCGCGGAGCCGGTCGTGCTGCTGATCGACGAGATCGACCGCGCGGACGAGGAGTTCGAGGCGTTCCTGCTCGAGGTGCTCTCCGACTTCCAGATCACGATCCCCGAGATCGGGACGATCGCGGCGACCCGGCGGCCGAGCGTGATCCTGACTTCGAACCGGACGCGCGAGCTGCACGACGCGCTCAAGCGCCGGTGTCTCTTCCACTGGATCGGCCACCCGAGCCTGGAGCGCGAGATCGAGATCGTGACGACGCGCGTGCCGGGGATCCCGGAGCAGCTGGCGGCGCAGGCGGCGAGGCTCGTTCGCGGCCTGCGCGGGCTCGACCTTGCCAAGCCGCCGGGCGTCGCGGAGACGATCGACTGGGCACAGGCGCTGACCGCGCTCGGCCGGCAGGAGCTCGACGCGGAGATCGTCGAGCAGACGCTCGGGTCGGTGCTGAAGTACCACGAGGACCTCGAGTCGGTCCGCGACGCCGCGCTCGCCACCCTGGTCGATGAGGCGCGCACGAGCGTAGGCTCGACGGAGCTCGTAAAGAGCGGAGGCGCCGGCTCTGCCGGCGCCGCGAGCGGGCATGCCAGCTGACCCGCTCGTCCGCCAGGTGGTCACGTTCGGCCGGGTCCTGCGCGAGGCCGGCCTCGAGGTCGGCCCCGGCCGCATCGCCGATGCGCTCGCGGGGCTGGACGCGGTCGAGCTGGCGCGGCGCGACGACGTCTACTGGACGCTCCGGCAGACGCTCGTCTCCCGCGTCGAGGACGTCGAGGCCTTCGACCGCGCGTTCGCGGCCTGGTTCCTGCGCGCGCCGGAGCTCGCACCGCCGCGCACGCCCCGGCTCGACCGCGTGCGCCGCGCCCGGGCGGCGTCCCGCGATGGGTCGCTCGACGTCGAGGAGGCTGGTGCCAGCGCCGAGGAGCGCCCGGGGGGTTGGAGCGCGGACGAGCTGCTCCGCCAGAAGGACTTTTCCGACCTCGCCGCCGACGAGCTCGCGCAGCTGCGGCGGCTGATCGCGGAGCTCGCCGCTGCCCGCCCGCGCCGTCGATCGCGCCGTCTGCGCCGCCATCCGCGCGGGGCGACGCTCGACCTGCGCCGGCTCGTCCGCGCCTCGCTCGCGACCGGCGGCGACCCCGTCGAGCGCGCCTTCCGTGCCCGGCTCGAGACCCACCGCAAGCTGGTCGTTCTCTGCGACGTCTCCGGGTCGATGGAGCCGTACTCGCGCGCGATCCTGCTCTTCGTCCACGG
>Ga0070741_10014112_pt1 | contig 13899 bp, 17 predicted proteins | sample Coa_R1_4_FD_66440 | JGI IMG/M metagenome (GOLD analysis project Ga0070741, IMG submission 66440) | Surface soil microbial communities from Centralia Pennsylvania, which are recovering from an underground coalmine fire - Coalmine... | ecosystem: Environmental > Terrestrial > Soil > Unclassified ... | reverse complement strand
GGAAACGGCGCGCAGCAGCCCTACAACGCCTTCACCGGCCTGATCGGCGTGCAAACGGGCAGCAACGGCGGCACGCCCTCGACCGCGCTGGGCGGCTTCGCCGGCCTGATCATCTGCTCGTCCAACATCCCGGACAAGGTCGCCATCGCCATGGACACGCAGATGGACGACGGCCTCATCGGCACGGGCACCGTGCGCGGGCAGCTGCAGACCGCGCCCAACCCGTCGATCAACACCGCCGCGGACACCACCGCCTACGCGGAGAACGGCACCAACATCTACACGCTCTGCCGGTCGTTCTAGGCGGCGCGCCGCCGGTTTCCTTCGGGGCTTGCGCCCCGGGCTATACTCGGCGGCTATGATGAAAGCGGCCCGCAAGGCGGCCCCGAGCGCGGCCCTCGAGCTCGCGCGCAAGGTGCTCTCCATAGAGGCCGACGCGGTTCGCGCCCTCGCCGAGCGCCTCGACGGCCGGTTTCTCGACGCCGTCGAGCTGATCCAGCGCCGCACCGGCCGCGTCGTGGTGAGCGGCATGGGCAAGTCCGGACATATCGCGCGCAAGATTGCCTCGACGCTCGCCAGCACCGGAACGCCGGCCTATTTCGTTCATCCGGCGGAGGCGAGCCACGGCGACCTCGGCATGATCGAGGAGGGCGACGTCTTCGTCGCCATCTCGTACTCGGGCGTGAACGACGAGCTGCTGGAGATCGTCCCGCTCGTCAAGCGCCGCGGCGCCAAGCTGATCGCCATCACGGGCCGCGCGGATTCCGCGCTCGCCCGGGAGGCCGATGTGCACCTCGACGCCGCGGTCGCACAGGAGGCCTGCCCCCTCAACCTCGCACCGACCGCCAGCACGACCGCCGCGCTCGCCCTCGGCGATGCGCTCGCGGTGGCGCTTCTCGACGCGCGCGGCTTCTCGGCGGACGACTTCGCCCGCAGCCACCCGCGCGGCCGCCTGCCGCGGCAGGCGCTGGTCCACGTTGCCGACGTGATGCGCACCGGCGACGCCGTGCCGTGCGTGCGTCCCGGCACGGCGCTGCGCCAGGCCGTGGCGGAAATGTCGCGCGGCGCGCTCGGCATGACCGCCGTAGTCGACGCGAACGGCGCGGTGCGCGGCATCTTCACCGACGGCGACCTGCGCCGCATGCTGCAAGCCGGGCGCGATCCGGACGCCGTGACTGTGGACGAGGTGATGACCGCGCATCCCAAGACCCTCGCCGCCGGCGCGCTCGCCGCCGAGGCGGTCCAGCTCATGGAGCGCCACAAGGTCGGGCAGGTGCTCGTCGTGGACGAGCAGGGCGCGCTCGTCGGCGCGCTCAACATGCACGACCTCTTCCGCGCCAAGGTCCTCTAGCCGCATGCACTACGCGGCTCCCGACGCGCTCGAGCGCGCGCGACGCGTCAAGCTGATGGTGTTCGACGTCGACGGCGTGCTGACCGACGGCAGGCTCTGGTACGGCCCGTCCGGCGAGGAGATCAAGGCCTTCCACTCCTTCGACGGCCAGGGCATCAAGATGCTCACGATGAGCGGCGTGCACGCCGCCCTCCTTTCCGGGCGCAGCTCCCCCGCCGTCAGCTCGCGCGCCGCGGAGCTCGGCGTGGAGCACGTGCTGCAAGGCATCGCCGACAAGCGCGCCGCACTCGAAGGCCTGCTGCGGCGCCTGGGCTTCGCGCACGCGACGGCCGGGGCGATGGGCGATGATCTCGTCGACTTGCCGGTCCTCACGCGCTGCATCTTCAGCGCGACGGTGCCGGAAGCTCCCGAGGAAGTGCGCCGGCGGGTGCACTACGTGGCGAGCTCGCCGGCGGGCGGCGGCGCGGCGCGGGAGGTGTGCGAATTCGTGATGCGTGCGCAGGGCACGCTCGACGACATCCTCGCCCGGTACCTCGAATGAGGCTCTCGACCACGCGCGTGCTGCCGCTCGCGCTCATGTTCGCGCTGGCCCTGGTCTCGTTCTGGCTGGAGCGCGCCGTGCGCGAGGAGGAGCCGCGGCCGGCGACGCGCCGCCACGACCCGGACTACCTGATCTCCAACTTCACCACCACGAGCTACAACCGCGACGGCGGGGTCGAGAGCGTGCTCTCCGCCTCGCAGATGGTGCACTATCCGGACGACGACTCGACCGAGCTGGTGCAGCCGCGCGTCGTGCAGACCCGGCCGAGCGAGCCGCGCATGACGGTGCGCGCGGACCGGGGCGCGCTCTCGCGCGACGGGGACGACATCTTCCTCTACGACAACGTGCTGCTGGTGCGCGAAGCGGACCGCGAGCGCCCCGAGGCGCGCATCACGACGAGCTTCCTGCAGGTGGTGCGCGACCGCGCGCTCGTGCGCACCGACCAGCCGGTGCTGATCGTGGAGGACCGCCGCACCCTCGCGGGGCGCGGAATGGAGTACAACACGGAGCTGCAGCAGCTCCTGCTGCGCGCCGACGTCCACGGCACGTTCGAGCCGAAGCCGGCGCCGTGAAAGCCTTCGCCCTCGCGCTGTGCGCGCTCGCCGCCTTCCCCGCGCACGCGGAGAAGGCCGACCGCGACAAGCCGACCAACATCGAGTCGAACCGCATGAGCTCGGACGACACGCGGCGCATGAACCTCTTCGAGGGCAACGTCGTGCTCACCAAGGGCACGATCACCGTGCGTGCCGATCGCATCGTGGTGCACCAGGACGCCGAGGGCTTCCAGTTCACCACGGCCACCGGCTCGCCGGTGCGCTTCCGCCAGCGGCAGGATCCGAAGGACGGCAAGGAAGGCGGCTGGATGGAAGGCGAGGCGCAGCGAATCGAGATCGACGACCGCAACGAGAAGATCGAGCTCTTCGACCAGGCGCGCGTCAACCGCGACGGCGACGAGGTGACGGGAAACTACATCTTCGTCGACCAGCGCTCGGATTTCTTCTCCGTCAGCAACGGCAGGGGCGCGCCCGGCGGCCGCGTGAAAGCGGTGATCCAGCCCAAGACCGCGGCCGAAGACGCCAAGAAATGAGCGTGCTGCGCTCGCAAAGCCTGCGCAAGCGCTACAAGTCGCGGACCGTCGTGCAGGACGTGTCGCTCGAGGTGTCGAGCGGCGAGGTGGTCGGGCTGCTCGGGCCGAACGGCGCCGGCAAGACGACCTGCTTCTACATGATCGTAGGACTGATCCCGGTGGACGCAGGCAGCATCCACCTCGATGAGCGCAACCTCACCCACCTGCCGATCCACCGCCGCGCGCGCCTCGGAATCTCCTACCTGCCGCAGGAGAACTCGGTGTTCCGACGCCTCACGGTGGAGGAGAACGTGCAGGCGATCCTCGAGCTGCAGGGGCTCGCGGCCGGGGACATCGAGTCGCGCCTCGCGGAGCTCCTGAAGGACCTGAATATCGCGCACCTTCGCAAGCACGCCGCGATCTCGCTCTCGGGCGGGGAGCGGCGCCGGCTCGAGATCGCGCGCGCGCTCGGCACGCGGCCGGCGTTCATCCTGCTCGACGAGCCGTTCGCCGGCGTCGACCCCATCGCGGTGCTCGACATCCAGCGCATCATCCGCTTCCTGAAGGAGCGCGGCATCGGGGTGCTCATCACCGACCACAACGTGCGCGAGACCCTCGGCATCTGCGACCGCGCCTACATCATCAACGAGGGCACCGTGCTCGCCTCGGGCCACCCGGAGGAGATTGTTTATAATGACAGCGTGCGCCGGGTCTACCTGGGCGAGAATTTCCGCATGTAACCCGGGGAGTAGCCCGCTTCGACGTCCCTGGACCGGAATTCTTTAACCCGGGCTCCGGCACACTGCAGATCCCAGAATGAAGCCCTCCCTGCAGTTCCGCCTCTCGCAGCACCTGACGCTCACCCCGCAGCTGCAGCAGTCCATTCGCCTGCTGCAGCTCTCCACGGTCGAGCTGAACCAGGAGATCGACCGGATCCTCATGGAGAACCCGGCGCTCGAGCGCGAGGACAGCGACGCCGAGCACGAATCGGCGCCGCCGCCCGCGCCGGCGGAGGGCGCCGCGCCGGCGGGCGCCGGCGGGCCGACCGAGGCCGACTGGGCGGTGGAGGCGAGCGCGACCTGGCGCGGCTCGGAGGACGACGAGGAGAGCGACCGCGGCTTCTCGGCCGCCGAAACGCCGACGCTGCGCGATCACCTGCATTCGCAGCTCTCGCTCACCAACCTGAGCGGGCGCGACCGCGCCTTCGTGTCCGTCCTGATCGATGCGCTCGACGAGGACGGCTACCTTACGCAGCCGCTCGAGGAGATCGCCGCGCTCCTGCCCGCGGAGGCGGAAGCCGATCCCGAGGAGCTCGCCATCGCGCTGCGCCACCTGCAGAATTTCGAGCCCGCGGGCGTCGGGGCGCGCTCCCCGGGAGAGTGCCTCTCCTTGCAGATCAGGACCATGGCGAGGGATGCCGTGCGCGATCTCGCGCTCGCGATCGTCGAGAAGCACCTCGAGCTGCTCGCGAGCCGCGACTACACGCGGCTCAAGGCGCTCACCGGCGCAGGGGACGAGGCGCTGCGCGGCGCACAGCGCCTCATCCAGGCGCTCAATCCGCGCCCCGGCTCCGCCTTCGCGCGCGTCGAGGCGCGCTACGTGGTGCCCGATGTGGTCGTGCGCAAGGTGCGCAACGTCTGGCGCGCGAGCCTCAACCCGGAGGCGATGCCGCGCCTGCGCATCAACCGCCTCTACGCGGAGCTCGCCGCGGGGGCGCGCGCCGGCGGCGGCCACGGCCTGTCCTCGCAGCTCCAGGAGGCGCGCTGGCTGATCAAGAACGTGCAGCAGCGCTTCGAGACGATCCTGCGCGTGTCGCAGGCGATCGTCGACCGCCAGCGCCATTTCTTCGAGCACGGCGAGGTGGCGATGCGGCCGCTCGTGCTGCGCGAGATCGCCCAGGCGCTGAGCCTGCACGAGAGCACGATCTCGCGCGTCACCACCCAGAAGTACATGGCGACCCCGCGCGGCACCTACGAGCTCAAGTACTTCTTCGGCAGCCACGTCGCGACCGACGCCGGCGGGGCGGCGTCCTCCACCGCGATCCGCGCCCTGATCAAGCAGCTGGTGGCCGCGGAGGACGCGCGCACGCCGCTCTCGGACGCCCGCATCTCGCAGATCCTCGGCGAGCAGGGCATCGTGGTCGCGCGGCGCACGATTGCGAAATACCGCGAGGCGCTGCAGATTCCGGCAGTCAACCAGCGCAAGAGCCTTTGATTCCCTTCCAGGAGGAGACGCGATGAACCTGAACGTGAGCGGCCACCACCTCGAAGTGACACCCGCGATCCGCAGCTATGTGCGCTCGAAGATCGAGCGCGTGACGCGGCACTTCGACCATGTCATCGACGCGCACGTCATCCTCACGGTGGACAAGCTGCGGCAGAAGGCGGAGGTGACCCTGCACGTGCGCGGCAAGGACCTGCATTGCGAGAGCGAGGAGGCCGATCTGTACGCGGCGATCGATCTGCTCGCCGACAAGCTCGACCGGCAGGTGCTGCGCTACAAGGACAAGCTCTACGACAAGCCGCATGCCGCGCTGAAGCGCCAGGAACCGGAGTCCTGATAGAGTTCGGCCCGATGAGCCTCGTCGCGAAGCTCCTGCCGCGCAGCCACGTCGTGCTCGACCTGCAGGTGTCGAGCAAGAAGCGGCTCTTCGAGCAGGCGGGCCTGCTGTTCGAGAACCTCGACGGCGTCGCGCGCAGCGTGGTCTTCGAAAGCCTGTTCGCGCGCGAGCGCCTCGCCTCGACCGGCCTCGGGCAGGGCGTGGCCATCCCGCACGGCCGCATCAAGGGGCTGAAGGAGGCGCTGGGCGCGCTCTTCCGCCTCGCCCAGCCGGTGCCCTTCGACGCGCCCGACGGCCATTCCGTGACGCTCGCCTTCGTGCTGCTCGTGCCCGAGCAGGCGACCGAGAGGCACCTGCAGATCCTGTCGGAGCTCGCGCAGATGTTCAGCGACAACGCGCTGCGCGAGGCCATGGCGGCGGCCCCGGATGCCGCCGCCCTGCACCACCTCGTCGCCACCTGGCAGCCGGATGCAACAGGTCGACGTCGCGCGGCTGCATGAGGACAACCGCGAGGCGCTGTCGCTCGCCTGGGTAGCGGCGCGCGGCGCCGCCACGGCGGTGCGGCGCGAGGCGGCGGTGTCCGCTTCGCTGATCGGGCACCTCAATCTCAGCCACCCGAACAGCATCCAGGTCGTCGGCGCCTACGAGGCGGGCTCGGTCGGCACGCTCCTCGAGCGGCTGTTCGCCTGCCGGCCGGCCGCGGTCATCGTGGCCGACGGCGTGAGGCCGCCGCAAGCCCTGGTGGACGCCGCCGGCGCGCACGAGGTGCCGCTCTTCACCTCGCCGCATGCGGCGCCGATCGTGATCGAAAAGCTCGCCCGCTATCTCGCGAAGGCGCTTGCCGACAAGACCGAGCGCCACGGCGTGTTCATGGACGTGCTCGGCCTCGGCGTGCTCATCACCGGCGAATCCGGCGTCGGCAAGAGCGAGCTCGGCCTGGAGCTCATCAGCCGCGGCCACGGCCTGGTGGCGGACGACGTCGTCGAGATCTCGCGCATCGCGGCCAATACGCTCGAGGGACGCTGCCCGGCGATGCTCAAGGATTTCCTCGAGGTGCGCGGCCTCGGCCTGCTCGACATCCGCATCATCTTCGGCGAGACGGCGGTCCGCCCGAAGATGAAGCTCAAGCTGATCGCGCACCTCGAGCGCCCGCAGCCGGGCGGCCGCGAGACCGCCGAGCGCCTGCCGCTCGCCGACATGGCGGAGGACATTCTCGGCGTCACCGTGCGCAAGGTGGTGATCCCGGTCGCGGCCGGCCGCAACCTCGCGGTGCTGGTCGAAGCCGCGGTGCGCAACCACATCCTGCGGCTGCGCGGCGTCAATTCCACCGCGGAATTCATCGCGCGCCAGCGGCGCGAGATCGACGGCGAAGACGCCTGACGGATGCAGCTCGTCCTGGTCAGCGGGCTCTCCGGATCGGGAAAAAGCATCGCGCTGCACGTGCTCGAGGACGCCGGCTTCTACTGCGTGGACAACCTGCCCGGGAAGCTCCTGCCCGAAGTGGTCGACTTCCTGGCCGAGGCGGGCCACGAGCGCATTGCGGTGAGCGTCGACGCGCGCAGCGCGGCGCTCGCCGGCCTGCCGCACTACATCGCCGAGCTTCGCGCCCGCGGCATCGACTGCCGCGTACTCTACCTCGAGGCGACGGCGCCCGCGCTGCTGCGCCGCTTCTCCGAGACGCGCCGGCGCCATCCGGTCGCGGCCTCCGGGCTCACGCTCGCCGAGGCGATCGAGCGCGAGCGCTCGCTGCTCGCCGGGGTCGCCGAGCTCGGGCACCGCATCGACACGAGCGAGCTGCAGCCGCGCGTGCTGCAGAACTGGATCCGCGACGTGATGGGGCTCGGCGCGCAAGGACTGATGCTGCTGTTCGAGTCTTTCGCATACCGCGACGGCCTGCCGCTCGACGCCGACTGGGTGCTCGACTGCCGCATGCTGCCCAATCCGCACTACGACCCGCAGCTGCGCCCGCTCACGGGGCGCGACGCGGCGGTCGCTGAATACCTGGCGCGCGACGCGTCCGTGCGCCGCTGGCTCGAAGACATTGGCGCGCTGCTCGGGCAGTGGCTGCCGGCGATCGTGCGCGAGAACCGCAGCTACGTGACCGTCGCCATCGGCTGCACCGGCGGCCGGCACCGCTCCGTCTATCTCGCCGAGCGGCTCGCCGAGGCGTTCCGGCCGCAGTGGCAGGTGCTCGTTCGCCATCGCAGCCTCGAGAGCGCGCCATAGACGAGGTCGCGCTTTTTCCCCTGCACACGGTGCTCTTCCCGGGCGGGCGGCTGCCGCTTCGCCTTTTCGAGCAGCGCTACCTGGACATGGCGAAGGCCTGCCTGCGCGAGGACCAGCCCTTCGGCGTCTGCCTGATCGTCGAAGGACGCGAGGTCGGCGAGCCGGCGCTCCCCGCCGCGCTCGGCTGCCTTGCGCGCATTGCGGGCTGGGACATGCCGCAGCTCGGCGTCCTCAACATCGTCGCGCAAGGCGAGCAGCGCTTTCGCATCCTCGAGCGCCGCGTGCAGCGCGACGGGCTGCAGCGCGCGCGGCTCGAGCTGCTCGCGCCGGAGACCGACGGCCCGGTGCCGCCGCAGTGCAGCCGGTGCCTCGAGCTCCTCGAGCGCGCGATGGAGCAGGCCCCGGGGCTGTTCGGCGAGCCCCGCCTCGACTCCGCCGCATGGGTGGGCGCGCGCCTCGCCGAGGCGCTGCCGCTGCCGAATTCGGCCAAGCAGGAGCTCCTCGAGCTGCACGACGGCGTCGAGCGCCTCGAGCGCATCAACCGCCTGCTAGGCCGCTAGGCGCTCCAGCAGGCTGCGCACCGGCGCCGGGAGCGCGGCGGCGCGCGCCTCCGCCAGCGAGAGCCAGCGCCGGCCTTCGCCGCCGGGCCTCACCTTGGCCGCGCCCACTTCGCAGAGCAGCGGCCGGACGCGCAGGCGAAAGTGAGTGAAGCCGTGCTCGAGGGGCGGCAGCGGCCGCATCCCGCGCAGCCGGTAACCCAGCGCGCGGCAACGCGCCTTGACCGCCTCGGCCGAACCCTCCGGAAAGGACCACAAGCCGCCCCAGATCCCGGCGCGCGGGCGCTTCTCGAGCAGCACCTCCTGGCCGCGCCGCAGGACGAGCCACGTGGCGCGGCGCAGCGGCAGGCGGCGCGCAGGCCGCCGCGAGGGAAGCTCGCCGGTGCGGCCGGTACCCCGCGCCACGCAGCCGGCCGCAACCGGGCAGCGTTCGCAGGCGGGATTGCGCGGCGTGCAGAGCGTCGCGCCCAGGTCCATGAGGGCTTGGGTATAGGCGCCGACGGCGCGTCGCGGCAGGAGCTCCTCGGCAAGCGCCCACAACCGCTTTGCCACTTCGGGGCGCCCGGGCCACCCCGCGATGCCGAAGCAGCGCGCGAGCACGCGCTTCACGTTGCCGTCGAGGATCGCGGCGCGCTCGCCGAAGGCGAACGCCGCGATCGCCGCCGCGGTCGAGCGCCCGATCCCGGGAAGCGCGCCGATCTCGGCCGCCGTGCGCGGAAACGCGCCGCGCGCCGCCACCGCCTGCGCCGCCGCGCGCAGGTTCCGCGCGCGTGCGTAGTAGCCCAGCCCGCTCCACAGCGCGAGGACGTCGTCTTCCGAAGCCGCCGCGAGGGCTTCCAGCGTCGGAAAGCGGGATATGAAACGGCGGTAATACGGAATGACGGCGCCGACCTGCGTCTGCTGCAGCATGATCTCGGAAAGCCAGACGCGGTAGGGATCGCGCGTGCCCTGCCAGGGCAGGTCGCTGCGGCCGTGGCGCCGCTGCCAGCGAACGAGCTTCGCGGCGAATTTCTCCATCGGGCGATTCTAGAATAGGGGCTTCATGGACAAGCGGCAGATCCCGGTGGGCGAGCTGCAATTCGGCATGTACGTCGCCGCGCTCGATCGCCCGTGGACCGAGACGCCCTTCATGTTCCAGGGGTTCCACCTGCGCACCGACCAGCAGCTCGCCGCGCTGCGCAAGCTCTGCCGCCACGTCTTCGTCGACCCGGAAAAGAGCGAGGCGCCGGACGCGCGCCCGCCCGCCGCGACATTCCGCATCCGCGGCAGCACGGCGTATCCGGAGACGGTCACCGTCGAGACCGAGTTCAAGCCGGCGCGCCAGATCTACGAGCGCAGCGTCGTGGACGTCGGCGACCTGCTCAAGCCGCTCGCCAAGCCCGGCGCGGCGCTCGACGCGCCGGCGGTCAAGGAATCCGTCACCCGGCTCACCGACAGCGTGGTGCGCAATCCCGACGCGCTGCTGCTCGTCACCCGGCTGCGGGAGAAAAGCGCCACGGCGCATGCGCGGGCGCTGCAGGTCTCCATCTACATGCTGGTGTTCGGGCGCTTCCTGGAGCTCGCGCGCGAGGAGCTCGAGCTGCTCGGGCTCCTCGGGCTGCTGCAGGACATCGGCAAGACCCGCCTGCCCGCGTCGCTGCTCGAGAAGAAAGGGCCGCTGACCGCCGAGGAAGCGGAGGCGGCGAAGCGCCACGTCGAGTACTCGGCGCAGATCCTGCGCGAGACCGCGGGCGTGCCCGAGCGGCTGCCCGAGCTCGCGCTGCTTCACCACGAGCGCCAGGACGGCACCGGCTACCCGCGCGGCTTGAAGGGCGACGCGATCGGCCTCTACGGCTCGATCGCCGCGATCGCCGACACCTTCGACGCGCTCACCGCGGTGCGCCCCTATGCCGAGCCGCTCTCGCCTTCCAGCGCGCTCAGCTACCTGTACCGCGAGCGCGGCACCGGATTCCACGCCGAGCTCGTCGAGCAGTTCATCCAGTGCGTCGGCGCCTTCCCGGTGGGCAGCGTGGTGGAGCTCAACTCCGGCGAGACCGGGATCGTGATCACGCAGAACCTGGTGCGGCGCCTGAAGCCGCGCGTCATGGTCGTGCTCGACCCCGACGGTCGGCCGCTGCGGCCGCAGAAGATCCTCGACCTCGACAAGGATCCGCAGGTCCGGCCCGAGGAGCCTTACCGGATCCGCCGCACGCTGGAGCAGACCAAGCTGCGGATCGACCCGAAGGACCTCGTCTTCTAGCGCAGGTTCGCCACGCCGAACGGGACGTGGCCGGCGGCGACGTGCAGCCGCGCCGAATCGATGTGCCCGCGCTGGTCGTCGAAATAGAAGTCGGGCTCGAAAGCCTTGAGAAACTCGCCCTTGTCGAGCCCGCCGAGGAACATCGCCTCGTCGACCGAGATGTTCCAGTTCATGAGCGTGTTGATCGCGCGCTCGTGCGCCGGGGCGCTGCGCGCGGTGACGAGCGCGGTGCGCACGCTCATCGGCGCGGCGGCGTCTTCGCGGGCCGCGCGCTGCAGCTGGTGGAGCGCCTCGAGAAACGGCTTGAAGGGCCCGGCCTGCAGCGGCGTGAGCGCGTTCGCGGTCTCATGGCGGGTAAAGGCTTCGAGGCCGTCCTTCTGGTACACGCGCTCCGCCTCGTCGGAGAAGAGCACCGCGTCGCCGTCGAACGCGATGCGCACTTCGTCGGCGTGCCGGCTCGCCTGCTGGCGCGACTCCGGGTAGACGCGGGCCGCGGGCACGCGCGCGCCGAGCGCGCCGATCACGTCGCTTTCATTCGCCGAGAGGAAGAGGTTCGCCTTCAGGGCGTCCAGGTAGCCGTAGGGGCTGCGCCCGCGGGTGAAGACGCCGCGCTCGATCTGCAGGCCGGCGCGCGTCGCCGACTTGAACACGCGCAGCCCCGACACCGGGTCGTTCTTCGACAGCACCACGACCTCGACGCGCTGCGCCTGGGGCGTGTTGAACGCGAGCAGCTTGTTGACCAGGGGAAAGGCCACGCCCTCGCGCGCAGGGACCTCCAGGCGGCCGAGCTGCAGCGCCACGTACGCGTCCTCGCCGTCGCGGTCGAAGATGCGGTTCTCCTCCTCGAAGTCGAACAGCGCACGCGAGGAAATCGCGACGACGAGCTTGCCTTCGACGCTGTAGGGCACGCTATTCGGCCTTGATGCCCGCCGCGCGGACCACTTCCGCCCAGCGCCGCGCATCGTCGCGCAGCACGACAGCGAATTCCTCCGGCGCGATCCCGGAGGGCTCGGCGCCGAGCGCATCGAGCCGCTCCTTGACTTCCGGCGCCGCCAGGGCGGCGACGACGTGCTTGTGCAGCCATGCGATCGTTTCCGCGGATGTCCCTTTGGGCGCCGTGAGGCCGACCCAGTTGTTCGCCACGAACGCGGGGTAGCCCGCCTCGGCGGCGCTCGGCACCCCGGGCAGCACCTTCGAGCGCTGCGACGAGGTCACGGCGAGCGGCACGATCTTGCCGCTCTTCAGGTTGCTCATGGCGGTGGGCTGCGCGGTGATGATCACGTCCACCGTGCCGCCGATCAGGCCGACCATCGCGTCCCCCATTCCGCGGAAAGGCACGTGCGTGAGATCGACTGCCGCGACGCGCTTGAAGTACTCCGTCACAACGTGGTTGGCGCCGCCTACCCCGGCGGAGCCGTAGTTCAGCTTCCCGGGCGCGGCCTTGGCGCGCGCGACGAGGTCCTGCAGCGTTTTCATGCCGCTTCCCGCCCCCACCACCACGACGAACGGCGTCTGCGCGCTCAGCGTGACCGGCACGAGGTCGGTGTCGTAGTTCCAGGGCAGGCTTGGATAGACGGCGGGCAGGAAGGAGTACGCGCCGTCCACCGCGGCGAGGGTATAGCCGTCGGGCGCCGACTTCGCGGCCGCGTCGTACGCGATGCGGCCGCTCGCGCCGGTCTTGTTTTCCACGATGAAGCTGACGCCGCTCTCCGCGGAAATGCGCTGCGCGACGACGCGCGTGACGATGTCCGTCACGCCGCCGGCGGCGAAGGGCACGAGGATCTTGACCGGCTTCGCCGGATACTGCGCGGCGGCGAGCGCCGCCCAGGCGCAGGCCACGAGAGCAAGAACGGCGCGCATCTTCCCTCCTCGGAGAATGGAGCGGGTGATGGGAATCGAACCCACGTAACCAGCTTGGGAAGCTGGTGTTCTGCCATTGAACTACACCCGCGAAACCGCAACAACGCGCGAGAAAATTGTATCATTCGCCTTATGATTCAAGTCATTGTGAACGGCGCGGCGCACGCCTACGAAGCGCCGCTCAATGTCAGCCTGCTGCTCGAGAAGCTCGCGGTCGCGGGAAAGAAGGTGGCCGTCGAGCGAAACGGCGAGATCGTTCCAAAGAGCTTCCATCAAAAAACTTTTTTGCAGGACGGCGATCGGCTGGAAGTCGTCGTCGCGGTAGGAGGCGGCTGATATGAGCGACGCCCTCGTCATTGCCGGGAAAAGTTATTCGTCGCGCCTTCTCGTCGGCACCGGCAAGTACCGCGATTTCGCCGAAACGCGCGCCGCCGTGGAAGCCTCGGGCGCGCAGATCGTGACGGTCGCGATCCGGCGCACGAACATCGGGCAGGCGCCCAACGAGCCGAGCCTGCTCGATGCGCTGCCGCCCTCGAAGTACACGTATCTGCCGAACAGCGCGGGCTGCTACAGCGCGCAGGATGCGCTGCGCACCTTGCGCCTCGCGCGCGAGCTCCTGGACGGGCACGCGCTCGTGAAGCTCGAGGTGCTGGGCGACCCGCACACGCTCTACCCCAACATGCCGGAAACGCTCGCCGCGGCCGAGCAGCTCGTCAAGGAAGGCTTCAAGGTGATGGTGTACTGCTCCGACGATCCGATCCAGGCGCAAACCCTGGAGAAGATCGGCTGCGTGGCGGTGATGCCGCTCGCCTCGCTCATCGGCTCGGGCATGGGCATCCTCAATCCCTGGAACCTGCAGCTCATCCTGGAGAAGCTGAGCGTCCCGGTGCTCGTGGACGCAGGCGTCGGGACGGCTTCCGACGCCGCGATCGCGATGGAGCTCGGCTGCGACGGCGTTCTGATGAACACCGCGATCGCGGCCGCGAAGAATCCGGTGCTCATGGCGAAGGCCATGCGCAAGGCCGTGGAAGCCGGACGCGAGGCCTACCTCGCCGGCCGCATGCCGAAAAAGCTCTACGCGGCCGCGCCCAGCTCCCCCAGCGAAGGCACCATCGCTTCCTCGCAACCCAAGGCGGCTTGAACAAGCCCTTGCGCAGCTACGTGCTGCGCCAGGGCCGCACCACGCCCGCACAGAAGCGCGCCCTCGAAGAGCTGTTTCCCAGGTACGGAATTTCTTTCTCGCAGACGCCCGTAGACGCGGAGAGCATTTTCCAAAGAACCGCCCCGCTGGTCGTCGAGATCGGCTCCGGCATGGGCGAGACAACCGCCGCCATCGCGGCGCAGCACCCGGAGCTCGATTTCCTCGCGATCGAGGTGCACGGCCCGGGCGTCGGCGCGCTCCTCAACAGGATCAACGCTGCCCGCCTCGCGAACCTGCGGGTGGTGCGCCACGACGCGATCGAGGTCCTCGAGCACATGATCCCGGACGCGGCGCTCGC
>Ga0070741_10014111_pt1 | contig 13899 bp, 16 predicted proteins | sample Coa_R1_4_FD_66440 | JGI IMG/M metagenome (GOLD analysis project Ga0070741, IMG submission 66440) | Surface soil microbial communities from Centralia Pennsylvania, which are recovering from an underground coalmine fire - Coalmine... | ecosystem: Environmental > Terrestrial > Soil > Unclassified ... | reverse complement strand
CGCGTATAAACCACAAGCGCCTCGCGTATCGATGCACTCGACGAAGACGATCGAGCCCGCATCCGCATATATGCGGATGCGGCTTTCAATCGGACAACGGCAACCTTCATGATCGTTAATCCGCTGGAGAGTCAGCGCTACGCCGTTGGTGGTCGGCATTAATGTTTGTGAACTATCGGGGTTGGCGCATGAGACCGCTGAGGGTGCAGGCTCGGACGGTAGGCGTTGACACCGCGCATTATGTTACCGTTTTCCGTTGCGTTATCAGCTTTCATGCGGATGAACAAGGTACATACAATCTGTGCGATAAGGGATGATTAAACAACTTTGGTAACGCATTGCCGTGTTCACCGATTAGCCTATGGACATGGTGTCAGCTGTCCCGGTTCCACCCCGTGGATGGAGGGCTGAAGTGCGTGGTCTGCGGTGATATGCCCGGCGAGTCCAGTCCTCGCCGGCGGCCCGGTCTGTGCCCCTTCCCCTCGCAGACAGGCCGGGCCGCCTCTCTGCGTACGGTTGATCACGATTTGGAAGGGTTTGGCGACATAGCATTAATTGTCGCGGACCCGCCAAACGGTCGTCTCGCGCTGTGGGCCATCGGTTGCAAGCGGCTGCGGCATGTTTGGCGTGTGGAGTAACATCAACAGCCCGATCGTCGATTTATCATATGCGTCCTCCTCGCGATGCGCCGGACCCTTGGCAGATATTTCAGTCTGGATCCGGGGCTTGCGAACAGCCCGGCAGCGGATCGGTCCCCTCCGCTGATCGGGCTGCTCGCAATGGCCGGCAACGGATTGTCGTCGAGACAATTCAACGATCGTGTGTGATTTCCCGCGAAAGGATCGATCTCAGTTCGAAGCATCGCACGTCCGTAGCGAGAGCTTCGATGCCTCGATACAGCTTGCTTCGCTCTGGCCTCGTCCCCGTCGAGCGAGGCGGCAGGCTGTCGGGCCACTAAGCCCGGACCAGAGGCAACACCGCGTGGATCTCAGTTGTTACGGCGGGCATAAGGTGCCTTGCTGCGGCACAGAGGCATCGGTCAGGAAGCGCGTGACCAGGTCTACCGCGCAAGCGCTGCGGGGTAGTGCACCGTGCGCCTGGCCCTGCCAGACCACCAAGGTTCCGGACGGTAGTGATTGCGCCGTGCGCCTGGTCCCTTCGGCAGGGGTTACCGGATCGCCAGAAGTGGCTACTACGAGCACCGGTGGCAGACCTACGTCCTGCGGCGCCGCTTGCGGGGGAGAGGGCACCGGCCACGCGCTGCACCACAGCAGCCGGGCGGCAAACAGCGGCCCGAACAGCGACGAACGCTGCTGCCATTGCTGCACCAGCTGCCGCGCGCGCTCCGGGGGAACCCGAGTCGGAGTGTCATTGCAGTGCGCCGCCAGTGCCGGATCGAAGCGTGCTGGTAATCCGCGGTCGGTCGTCATTACCGGCGTTACGAGCGTGGCCAGTTCGGTACCGTTACCGTCACGGGCGGCCGCCAGCGCGTGGGACAGTTGCGGCCAGCGTTCCGGCTCACCCACCGTCTCCAGCACTGCCTGGTAAGCAATCCCGGCGGTGATCTGCTCCCAGCCAGCCTGCTCTGGACGCTCGCGTAGCGCCTGACCCAGCGCCATCAGGGCACCGCGTGGGTCAGGACCCAACGGGCACCCGCGGGACACGCAGTCGGCGGCGAACGCGCTAAAGCCGGCGTCCATGGCGGCCAACTCAGCCTCGGCTGCGGCGACATCGTCAACCGTAGGATCGACGGCACCGTCTAGCACCACTCGCCCGGCGGAGGTGGGATACGTGCGCAGGAAATCAACGACCGCCCGGGACGCTTCACCGTGCGCGATGATGTTGAGCACCGGCGCGTTCAGCACGATCCTGAGCTGCTCGAGATCGTCCGCGGTGGCCGAGGAATTGATCGTGGTGAGCACTTCGCCAAGGTCTTGCACACACGTCTGAATTGCGGTGCGGGTGGTGTCGAGCAGGGCATCCAGCTGCGCTGGTTGGGCAGGGTCGGCATCCATGCCGACGATCAGGCTCCGCACGGTTTTCGGGATGCAATCCAGCGGTTCGCTTGGTCCCGTCCCACGGCGGGCCAGCCCGATCAGCGTGAAGCGCTGCAGGACAGCGGGCGGCAGCTGCTGGGCGAGTCGGGCAGCCCGGACCGTTCCTGGTTCCTCGGATCCCTCGCTGAGCACGACAAGCGGGGCCGGTCCATCGCCGATCCTGGTCAGGTCCAGTTTGAGGGAATTTCCAAAGGCCGGTCTGGCCACCGAGGCGTCAACCCGGATGTCACTGCACTCCACCCCGTGAGTGCTGGTCATCCCGAGCGCGATGTTGATGGAGCCGGTGCAGTCCCGCCATGGCAATGAGTTGCGATAAAAATCGCCGATCGGGGGCAGCGGCAGGTTGCTCGGCGGGGTCAACTGCTGCCGGGACGGGGACAGGTTGGTATCGCGCACTGCTACCGGCGGCCGGTTCGAGGGTCCGACTGTGCAGCCGGCCAGCAGCACGATCAGCAGCGTTATCGACACCCCCAGACGCCGCAGGATCCGGTGGCACACAGATTCTCCTCGCGCTCAGGTCGGCGGCGGGGAGATCTTGACACCCTCGTGGTGAGCCCGCCGTAAGCCATGATCTCTACCGGCGCCAGCCGGCGGATCAGTGTGTGAGCATCAGTGTGTGAGCACGTCGATAATGGCGTTGAGGCCATCGTCGAGGTCGCTATGGGTGATGACCAGTGGGGGAGATATCCGCAGCGTCATGTGGTGAGCTTCCTTGCACAGCACACCACGACCCATCAGCGCCTCCGCTGCTTGGCGTCCTGTCGGCCCACCGGGCGCGATATGCACGCCAGCCCACAATCCGCGGCCGGTGATCTGGGCGACTCCGTGCTTGGCCAGCGTGTGCAGGCGCTGGTGGAGGTGTGCACCTAACTCGTGAGACCGGGACTGAAACTCGCCGCTTGCCAGCAGGGCGATCACTGCCCGGCCGACCGCGCACGCCAGAGGATTGCCGCCAAAGGTCGATCCGTGCTCGCCAGGCCGCAACACCCCAAGCACCGACCGTTTCCCGACGACGGCCGACACGGGCAAGATCCCGCCACCGAGTGCTTTGCCCAAGACGTACAAATCGGCCCGGACCCCTTCGTGGTCCAACGCGAGCAGCTCTCCAGTGCGAGCCAGTCCGGATTGAATCTCATCGGCGATCAGCAGGGCGCCCGCGGCGTCGCAGGCAGCCCGGGTGCCGGCCAGGTATCCCGGCGGTGGCACCAGCACTCCCGCCTCGCCCTGGATGGGTTCCACCAGCACTGCCGCCGTTCGGGGCGCCATTGCGTCGCGAAGTGCGTCGAGGTCGCCGTAAGGCACGATGACGAAGCCAGGGGTGAACGGTCCGAATCCGGCCCGTGCAGTCTCATCGGTGGAGAACGACACGATCGTTGTGGTTCGACCGTGGAAGTTGCCGCTGGCCACCACGATCTCGGCGGTGCCGTCCGGCACGCCCTTCACCCGGTACGCCCACAACCGGGCGACCTTGATGGCAGATTCGACAGCCTCGGCGCCGGTGTTCATCGGAAGCACCATCTCGGTTCCGGTCAACTCGGCAAGCTCCCGGCAGAACAGGCCGAGAAGCGTGTGGTGGAACGCCCGCGAGGTCAGCGTCACCCGGTTCAATTGTTCCATTGCGGCAGCGACCAGAGCAGGATGCCGATGCCCGAAGTTCAGTGCCGAGTAGCCGGCCAGGAAGTCCAGGTAACGGCGGCCCGACGCGTCAGTGAGCCAGGCACCCTCAGCTGAGGAAATCACCACTGGCAGCGGATGGTAATTGTGCGCACTCCACTGCTCGTCGGTATCAATGAAACCCAGGGGGTCGATCAATCCCACACCGGATCAACGGGGATCGCGGGGTGACCGCCGTTCCTCGGCACCGGTATTCAGGTAGACAGGCTCCGCCTGGGCCCCGCGCTGGACTGGTACATCCGGTTGTCCATCTGAGGGCGGCCGTTGGGCCGCGAGCTTGCGGACCTGTCCGAGCGCCTCGCCCAGCAGCTGGTGGGTGGCGACCACCGCGGCGGTGATCTCGGTGCGCAACGTGTCGAGACCGCTTACCTCGTTGGCCACCTGCGCGCGCAGCTCGTGCAGCGCCACCTCGTCCTGCTCGACCGCACGCTTCCGCGCTGCTAGGCGCTCGGCTATTAGCCGGGCCATGAGGTGCACGCCAGCGAGACTGCGCAGCTCGCTAACCCGGATCCGGTCGTTGGCCGCAGACTCACGCTCTGCGATCGCCTGCATCGAATCCCGTTCGGCTGCCTGCCGGCGTGCGGCGGATTCCAACTCGAGTTGCTCGCACTGCCGTTTCCCGTGTTCGATCAGCGACTTGGCCTCGCGGCTGGCCGACGCTCGTAGCGCGGCGATCTGGTCGTCAGCGCGCGCCCGCACCTCGGCGATGTCCTGGTCAGCACGCGCCTTCGTGGCGGCGATCTCTGCCTGAGCACGGGACTTCAGCTCGGCTGCCTCCTCCTCGGCCAACTCGATGATCCGCTGGATCCGGGCGCCGGCTTGAGCCATCGGCTCGGTCAAGATCCGATTCATCTGAGCGGTCGCCTTCTCTGCCTCCCGGCGTAGGTGCCCGAGCAGGTCGCTCTCCGCCCGCAGGTGATTCAATGCCTTGGTCAGCTCAGCGACCTGAGCTAACGCCGAGTCCCGGTCGGCTGTGACTATCGCGAGGCGGCCATCTACCGATTCCAGGTGCTCCAGCACTTGCCGTCGATTGAATCCACGTAGTGCTGTCTCAAAGGGCTCGTGCAGGGGAACTAATTCGTCATTGACCCGAGATCCGCGCACGAGCACTGATTGTAGTTGGCCGATCACGATCAAACAACATGCGTTCTCCTCGCAAACGTGTGAGCGCTCCGGTTGATCATGGTTGTGATCACCGGTTGACCTCAGGTCATCGAGGTAGCGGTCCACCAGTGTCCAACGCTGTGCCGGACCACGATTCGGTACTGAATCTATGTACGGAAGATGCCTCCCGGGCCATACACGTCAGGCGGCTCAGGTAAACAGTTAAGTGTGGTCGTGCCATAGCGGACCCGGATAGAATTTAGCCGCAGATCGGGTATCGTTGTGCGCACTTCTTAATTCCGTGTTAATTCCGTGTTGACGAACCGGAAAATTGCGTAGCGGCGGCGGGAGCGGCCATTTCGAAACCTATTGCATTGTTCCTGTCTGGGCCCGTCCTCGAGCACCTGAACGCCGGGCTGAGTCGGGACCAGTCCGCGTTCACCGTGCTAAGAACTGGCGTGGGCACTACGCTGGCAATCACCTCCCGCATCCTCGACCAGTAACGAAGGGAGCGGTACACAAGATGACTTCGGCCGACAAGATCAAAAGCCAGCTAGACCAGTCCCTTGACGATGCCAAGCCGCTTGTGGACAACGTCCTTGGGAAGACGGACGAGCTTGCCCAAGACGCCAGGGAGAAAGTTGAGCTGCTTGCCGAGAAGGTCATGGAGAAGGCTGAGCCGCTCATCGAGAAAGTCAAGGAGAAGGGCGACCCGCTCGTCGAGAAGGCGATGCGGGGGCGTGGCAAGGACAGCACGTCTTCCAGCGACGCGGCAGGGTAGTGAGTGGCGTCTAGAGCTTATTGCCGTCAATGAGGCGTACCGCGGAGCGCCGCGGGTGCTAGGAGGCTGACAACTTCTCGACAAACGCGCCCGGTAATTCCGTTTTAGGCAGTTTGCGTCCGTAAGGCCATTCATGAGGTGACGATTGCATAACTGGGTGGCTGCGGTCACGTGCGCAGCGCGGTCGCCGTTGGCGGGTCTACGACGAGGACTTGGACCGCGATCGAGCGGTCAGCCAGGATCTGGAGGACTGAGCACCGGCAGGTTTCATCACCGTTACCACCGGCCAGTCCTCCATGATTGAGGACTGCGTCCGTGCTCGCCGCATGGGTGCTGGTGGGTGCAATATGCGGCGTTGCCACGGTGCTGTCGTTCGTCGAGCGCGCGGCGCACAGCAGGCTCCTTCAAGATGTCGGTACCAGGCGGAATCCAGTGATCGTCCCCAAGGAGGGGGCCAAAGGCCAAATCTGGTCCGCATCTATTGATCATGGAGACGGTGGTTATGCCGCAGGCTGGTGCACCCTGGGAAGCCCACCGTCTTTGGGTGCCGCACAAGGGCCCCTTCGGTTCCGACAGTAAAGCGAGAGCAAGCACTGGCGAAGCCATCGACGGCGCGTTCGGGACGCGTCGAACCGGCTTGACCATCGGACCAGCAGCAACGTTGACCGAATGCGGCGGGACGCGGATGTATCGTGTTACCAATTCGCCTGGCGGTACGCGCGGTACTGCAGCCTGTCATTGTTCAGCTTGGGCCGCATTCTGAAAAAACCTTCATCGCGTGATCAGAGCAACGATGACTGATGAAGCCATTGTCGAACTGAGCCCGTATGCTCTGACGAGTGCGCTCGACGGAGAACTCATCAAAACCATCTTGCTTGACATTGTCGCACTTGGGCGTGAAAGGACACTGTGTATGCTGGAATGGGGTTCCGGCCTTGGTACATTGTCGTACACCAGCATCCTGCCCGCCGGGTAAGTGTCATTCCGTTGGGTCAGTTTGGACTACGATCCGTCATTTTTAAACGAATATTGCACCCCGACTCAGTGGGCGTCCGGACACGGTAATTCACTTGATCGACGACGACACCGTTCACGGCATGGAGGGAGATGGTTCAGCGAAACTGGAGATCATCTGCTGGAATCGTGGCCGATTGCAATCCTACCTTGGTGGTGAGCACGTCGCGGAGCGGGCGGGTCAAGCTTGATGCCTACCTCGCCTACCCGCTTTCAGTTGCCCACCGATACGACATCTTCTTCGTTATGGTCGTAAGCGGCGTCGGTGCTTCCTCGCCGCTCGGCAGCTGCTTGAGGCCAAGACCATGAGGATACTGCGCGATGTCTCACGTCCTGTTATCACTGCGCCCTGGCCGCTGATCCGGCTGGTCGCTTCATTGGTGATGACCTGCGGATTGTGGACATGATGAACAACTTCTCGACGCCGTCCTTGCGGAGCGATGAACCAGCGTGGACAGTGACCGAAGGGCATGGGAATTAGTGGCGTGGGGGCAAGCCTGCGAGAGCAATCAGTGCGCCTAACCATGGAGATGCCCATCTTCTTGCTCGGGTTGCAGGCATAGAAAAGTATGGGCGTTCGGGCGTCTGGACTTTGGTCGTCATCCGGTTGAGGAGCTGTGAAGCTACGCTTGCCGAGCCCGAGAAGTCGCCAACGACTGCGCGGCCAAGCATTAGTATGCGGACGAGTACCTGATGCGATGGAGGGTCATTCGGCCACAGTTGCGGTGCAGCTCTAGGTTCCGCTCGTCGCCCGCTACCGGGCCAAGCGCCCAAGATCAGCACGCCGTATCCGCGCATGTGGCCCACCACGACACCGTCGGTACGCCCTACCAGCGGAGGATGACCGATTCTTCCTGAAAGTCCTTTGCGCCATGCGAATCAGAGCTGTGGACCTCTTCGTTCCAACCCGATCAGTTCGGCCATGGCGCGTGGGCGCGTTCGTGCTACGGACGGGGTTTACTCTCTATCCATGCCGAAGTTCCGGATTGCTGAGGTCGCCGAACTGCTCGGGGTCAGCGATGACACCGTGCGGCGATGGATCGATGGCGGACGGCTCCCCGTTGATCGTGATCAGTCACGCCGTATGGTGATTGACGGCGCAACGTTGGCCACTTTCGCCCAGAGCCTGGCCCAACCGACCCGCGACACATCCCGGGTCGGCCGTTCAGCTCGCAACCACTTCGTCGGGCTGGTCACCAACGTCATCACCGATACCGTCATGACTCAAATCGAACTGCAGTGCGGACCGCATCGTGTCGTGTCGCTGATGAGTACCGAGGCGGCTCGCGAGCTCGGGCTCGAGCCTGGGTCACTGGCTGTGGCGGTCGTGAAGTCCACTCAGGTGCTCATTGAGATTCCGAGCAAACCACCCATATCCATGCCAGAGGAACCAGAAACGGCGCCTTCGCCAAAGTCGGTCGAAGCAAGCGGCTGAATTTAGACAGGGAAGCAGCGGGATCGTCAACGGCTGCTTCTGTGCCGCCGGCATCTCCACTGAGGAGTGCGTCGAAGGAATACTTACGGGCAATGGCATTCAGGCGGATTGTCAAGAGGTCGAGCCAGGTCGATGACAAGCAATCGGTTTTCTAGATTCGAATAACGGTAAGCCCGCATTGCTCCTTAATGGCCATTTGGTTCCATTGGGTTTGAATTGGTCGGAGGACCCTTTGCGAGTCGCCGAAAGTGGGATATGTTATATGGCGGGGGCCTTCGTAACATGAAGAGTGGGCTCACGGCCATTCTAAGCGCAGCTCTCGTGACGAGGAGAGGCAATTGTGATCTGCGGGGACCCTGCAACGCAACTCTACCTTTGTCGGACCGAGCACCACGGACGTCAACGGTGGCGTTTGCTGCCGGATAGTCCTGACACGTCTGATTACCTGGAGGACGCCGAACGGTGACTGCCGGTTGATACCGGCTTGGGTGGTAAAGTTGGGTAATTGACAGAAGTAAAATGGAAGTAGGCGGCGCTCCCGCTCCCAAGCCCCCCGTCAGCCCGTGTCTGGGATGGCTGGATCAACGTCGACCGATTCTCGGTCCTTGAGGAGTTGCTGCTTACTCCGGGGGTGGTGGCACCACAGGGGTCACCAGCATCCGACCTGTGGCGCCGAGGGCTAGCGAGGCAATCGATTTGTTATAAAGAAAAGGCATATTGTGCTGTGCCCAAAGCATTTCGGTGTTGTTCCACGCCAAATCTTGGGCAGTGGTGATGCTCCAGCAGCCAACAATGTGTTTGAGTGCCTCAACGTCCTTCGTCGCCAGGTGTACTAGTTTCGCCTCAAATGATTGTCACACTTCGGATTCAACTTTGGTCAGAAGCTCGTTTACGCGCTGATAGCCCGCATGGACGGGCGGGCTACCGGGATTTTTCCCAAATTCTTTACAGGTGGCAACGACCGCAAAGGGAAGGTCGTGATTGATGTGTGCGTTCATATCGGCGAAGGCGAACTGGATGGGCCACACTGCGCGGTTGGCGTTCGATCACGGTAGCCACAGGACCCGGCGAGGATGTAGTTTACTCACCACTCGATATTTGGCTTTTATCCATGCCTACCCTCCGTACGGCGCGATGAGCGAGACGCGCGGTTGCAATCACGCGTCGAACTCAAACTGGTCACTTTGCAACCTGCGGTGCCAAGCCGTTTTATCAGCGTCTGGACTGGCGTCCGGTGCGACATTTTCGACGGCCCGAGCTGATATGCCCGTTTGTCGTATTCATGTTAGTCATTCCATGCTTCTTGTGAGGCGCGTCATCAGGCTGAGCTACGGTCCGTTTAATCTCCTAGTCGATGGGACCGAATGCAGGGTGAAGACCCAGTCTCCTGGGTGGCGAGCCGGAGGCTGAGATCATTATAATGCCAGATTGGTCGACTTTCTAATGCCAGGGATGCACTGTTCCAAGTGTCAGTGTGCGGCAATGTTAGTTGATTCGCATTCGCCGATGAGTTCCCATGTATGTTGTATTGGGACGTAGCCGCAATAGGGGAGCAGGTTGGGACGCACGCAAGTATAATTGGGAAACATTCCAATGAACCCGAGGGCATAGCTTGGGGCAACGTATGGCACAAAGGCGAATCCGCCTTCCCTTGCGGGCACGATGTACCAGCGCTGTTCATCAGCACGCTTCCCGGCCTCTGGAACTTTCTCGTCTTCCGGATTTGCCCATTCCAGCCAAAGTATTCCACCGTCCGGAATGTTCGGGTAAGTCGTCAGGTAGAAACGTTTTTCGTCTTCCTTGTCGGTGTAACATTCAATACGGTAGACGCCGGTTCCCTCATGCTCAAGATCGAGAACGATACGCCATAACCTGAGCTTACGGTCGACCGCATTAAAATCGTGCCCGAGCTGCGCGTCGGCCCACTTCCATACAAAGCCACCGAGGAGCCGGTTTACGATCATCACAGGTTGCCGATTCGTTCCAATGTTATGAAGAAGTTGATGCCCTCCGGGTGAAGTCATGATCCTCCCTCGAGTCGGTAATTATGGCGAAGTGCGTTGAGGTAAAAATCGGGCCACAAGTTGTTGATGTATCACCCCCGCTCGAAGCCGCCCTGCGCTCGGAGGCACTCCCAGGGTCGGATGTTGATTCCTCCGAACGTATCAATGACCACATATTTTAGCGATCGCCGCCTTGGATGTGGTCCGTACAAGCTACGGATTTCCCTTCCGCGCCCAGCAAGCAAGCCACCCTTTTGGAGGTCCGTAGAGACTACCGACTTCCTCACCAGCCGGTGCAGTTCCGCGGCAACACCTCGCCAAATGACCTGGTATTCCGATCGACGCAGCGATCGCTGCCTTGGGTGCGGTCCGTACAAACTACAGATCTCCCTACTCGCACCCTGCAGGTAAGTCGCCCTTTGGAGGTTCGTAAAAAGTCGCAGGGCTCCTCGACATGAGTGCTTTGTAGGGAACCGTCGCGAAGCGTACCGAAAGTTCTCATCGCCCGAAATATCGCGTTGGAGATCTCGGATCGGACGTCAGTTGTTGTCTGTCTGACCAGCGGCATGCGACTGGCCCCCACGACTGCAGCGCAGTGCAACGAGATAGCGAAACCAGGTGAACTTGACCCTTGACCATGCCGAGGCACGAGGCGGAGCGCCATGGAGGGCTCGCTAGGGATCGGTCAGCCGGCACGAGCCGAGCCAGTGGGCTGGTCAACAGGCCGGCTGTCCGGCGGGCGTCTGTTCAGTTTTCGGAGCGGGGGAAGAGAGTCATCCTGCGTTCGTTGACGTTGATTCTTGGACAACGTTGCTGAGGACGTCGTTATCACTTCGTCTGTTGACGATCACAAGCTTGGTGACGTCTGCCTGGTCCAGCGACGCAGCAATATCAGCAACGACAGCGTGAAGGATGACTGATCGGATACTGACGGTACCCGTGAAGTGGGCACACCGCCTTCAAGCCCTATCCGAAGAGCGCGGCCGGACGTCGTACCATCCCGCTGTCTCGATGGCTAACCGAGATCATGCTAATCGTCTCGCGAGCTACACACTTGGCGTCGAACAAATCGCCTTCCCCAACACCGTAGGGGCGCCGCTCCACCGGACCCTGTTTCTGGCTCGTATCTGGAAACCGACCCTTGAGCGGGCGGGTTGACCTAACGCTGCGCTCCATGGCTTGCGTCACTCCTATGCCACCTGGCTGGTCGAGATGGTGCGCCGGCCAACGTTGTGCAGGCAGTGATGGGCCAGGAACGGTCCGCTGCCACCCTGGCCCTCTATACCCGCCGCAGTGATGGCGAAGACCGCATCCTTCGGGCACTGGGCGCACCGCACAGGCTGGCAGCGAGGTGAGGAGTACGGCTTCCGATTTGCTGCCGTTGGCCGTGTGAATCACGGGTGGGAGTAGTGTTTGTGCTGGTGGGCGATACTGGGATTGAACCAGTGACCTCTACCGTGTCAAGGTAGCGCTCTCCCACTGAGCTAATCGCCCGAGGCGGAGGCGGGAATCGAACCCGCGTACAGGGCTTTGCAGGCCCTTGCCTAAGCCACTCGGCCACTCCGCCGCGCCTTCTACCGGAGGCTTTCCGCAGCCGATGTCAATGAGCCCGTCACCTGCGAAAGGCCTGCTGCAGACCCGCCCCTGGGGCGGCCCGGCGTGGGGGCCGCACTGAGCGGACGACGGGATTCGAACCCGCGACCCTCACCTTGGCAAGGTGATGCGCTACCAGCTGCGCTACGTCCGCATGCTCTGACGGGATGTACTCGATCCCCCCGCCCTGACGCGTGTCAGGACTCTAGCTGACTCGGCAACTCAGGATCAAGCCGGGTCCCCACCTTACGGCAACTCGTTGGCGAGCATCTGGTCGAGCGCGTGATCAACGTTCATCCACAGTGTTTCGTCCCCGGGCAGGACGATGTCGTAGCTGGCGTCAAGAAACTCGGCAAGCCGTTGAGCGCTGGCTTCGAAAACAGCGTGACCAGAAGGGGAATTGAGTTCCACCACGACGATCTCCGGGTCATCGATGCCCGGACGGATACGCACGTCGCCGTCTCCGGCTTCCGCGATCAGACCATCGGCAAGAAGGTCACGGGAGAACACCCACTCGACCCAGCCTGCTCGTCCGGTGCGGAAAGCGGCCACGATGGCGTAAGGGTCCCGAGTGTCATAACGGAGCGCAACCTGGACAGGCACTGCAGCAGTGCGCGGCGCCAGCAGATCAAAGACCGCCGAGGAACGGAGAGTCACGTGGTCGTTACGCATCGTTGTCGCCCCTTTCTGCGCCTTCGGAACTGAAACGATTGACTTTGACGGCTGTGACGCGGAAACGGGTGAGCTACCCCCGGATGCCGAAGATGGACCACCCAGACGGGGCAGAAATGATCACCCAGGCGGTCAAGTCGTCGCTCGCCGTGCGTCCTTGCCGCCGTCGGCGGGAATATCCTGGGGTAACTAGCCTGAACCGGTCGTTGTTGCCCGGCGTAGGTACGACGTGAGGATCCCTCTGGTGGCCGATGAGGCTCGATCACCAGGCTCGCGGCCTGGTCAGCGGAGCAGCGCGCCGGAGCCTGCGGTCCCCCTTCCGCAGTCGGACGAGGAGCCTTCTGATGCCGAGCTCGTGCGACGACTGGGCAATGCGGACGGGGCTGCTCTGTCGCAGCTGTATCAGCGTTTCGGCCGGCCCTGTTACTCACTGGCCCGCCGCATCTGTGCTGATGAGAGCCTGGCCGAAGAGGTGGTTCAGGAGGTTTTCCTGACGTTGTGGCGGGACCCGGCTCGTTACGACCCGTCGCGTGGCGGCTTTGCGACATGGCTGCTCACGCTAATCCATCACAAATCGGTGGATGCAGTGCGTCGGGAAAGCACGTTGCGTCGCCGTACGGTTACTGCGCCTGAGGCCGGGGAGGATTGGTCACCAACGCCGGTACCCGGTGCCGACCAGGCGGCCATCGCGCGGGTCGCAGCCGGTCAAGTGCGGGCGGCGTTGCATCGCCTGCCGCTTGAGCAGCGGCAGGTGCTGGCGCTGGCCTATTTCGGTGGACATACTCAGCGTGAGATCGCAGTGCTGACCGGAATCCCGCTGGGCACCGTGAAGTCTCGGATGTTCGCTGCTGTACAGCGGCTCCGCTCGCTGCTGGCCGATCAATGGGGACCGGACGATCTGGTCGCCGAGGCCCGCATGGTGGGGGATGTGAACCAATGAACGATCAGCGCGACGCCCCGGGCTGCCCGCACCATGAGTTGGCAGTCGGGTGGGCATTGCACTCCCTGGAGCCTGCTGAAGAGTCACTGGTCGCGGCGCACGTGTCAACCTGCCCGACCTGCGCGGAGGCGGCCGCGCAGGCCGAGGAGGTCGGAACCATGTTGGGACTTTCGGTCCCCGATCTAGTACCCAGCGCTGAACTGGAGCAGCGGATACTCACTGCTGCTGGTATCACGTCGGCGGCGCTGGCTGACGCAGGGCCAGTGCCGCCGCAGCCAGCGCCACGTACCCGTTGGCTTTCGCAGCTGCGCTTGGGCAAGGTGGCCGTGGCTGCTGCGGCGATCCTGGTGGCGATCGCGGCGGTGCTTGGAGTCCGAGTCGTGCAGCTAGGCGGACAACTCAACCAAGCGCAACGTGAAGTCACAGCTATGTCGCAAACGATTCAGCGCGTCGCCGATCCTGCCGTTGTCCGCGTGCCACTGGTGACCAAGGATGGTCAGGCGGTAGGGATGGTGCTGGCGAGCCGGAACCAGGTCGCGGTAGTGCCTACCCGACTACCCAGCAACCGGATGGCTGACCAGACCTATGTGCTTTGGGGCCTTGCGGGCGGTACACCGATTGCACTG